>Ga0065711_1006650_pt1 | contig 35642 bp, 19 predicted proteins | sample Hoacrofraction12_FD_59098 | JGI IMG/M metagenome (GOLD analysis project Ga0065711, IMG submission 59098) | Hoatzin crop microbial communities from Cojedes, Venezuela - Epithelial fraction 12 v2 (version 2) | ecosystem: Host-associated > Birds > Digestive system > Esophagus > Crop | place...
TCAGCCAGTTCTCAATCCACCTCACTGACCACTCATCCAGCCCACACTTCCTGAGCTTCCCTAGGAGGATGTTATGGGAGACTGTGTCAAAAGCCTTGCTGAAGTCGAGGCAGACAATATCCACTGCTCTCCCCTCATCTACCCAGCCACTCATGCCATCGTAGAAAGCTATCAGATTGGTCTGGCATGATTTCCCCTTGGTGAATCCATGGTGACTACTCCTGATAACCTTCTTTTCCTCCAACAACCTGTAGAATGAGCTGCTCCATCATCTTTCCTGGGATGAAAGTGAGGCTGACTGACCTGTAGTTCCCTGGGTCCTCCTTCTTCCCCTTTTTGAAGAATGGAGTGACATTGGCTTTTCTGCAGTCCTTGGACACCTCTCCTGTCCTCCAGGACCTTTCAAAGATGCTGCAGAGTGGCTGAGCAATGACATGTGCCAGCTCTCTCAGCACTCATGGGTGTGTCCCATCAGGGCCAGTGGATTTGTGGGCGTCCAGATTGCTTAAATGATCTCTAATCCAATCCTTCTCAGCCAAGGGAAAGCCTTCCCTTCTCTAGGCTCTTTCTCTTACCTCCAGGGCCTGGGATTCCTGAGGGCTGGCCTTAGCACTAAAGACTGAAGTAAACAAGGCGTTCAGTAACTCTGCCTTCTCTGCATCCTCTGTCACCAGGATACCCACCTCATTCAGCAGCAGCCCCAGATTTTCCCTAGTCTTCTATTTGCTTCTGATGTACGTGAAGAAGGCCTTCTTGTTGTCCTCAACATCCCTTGCCAGATTCAATTCCAGGTGGACCTTAGCCTGCCTTGTTGCATCCCTGCATGCTCTGACAACGTTGCTGTACTCCTCCCAAGTGGACTATCCCTCTTTCCACCTTCCCTAGACCTTTCTCCTCCATTTGAGTTTCACTAGAAACTCCTCGCTTCACAGCATCCCATGGTGGTAGTGTGTGGGACATGGCCTTAACCTCAAGGCAGTGTGAATCAAACAGCAATAAAATGAGTCTTCTGGTAGAGGCAGGAGATTTTGCTGGTCTGGGTATAGGAGGCAGGAAGAAGTGAAACATGATGCTCACAGTCAAGTGAGTAATCCTGTGCAGAAACCGAGGGGGGAACCCTCAGCCTCCTCATCGCTAATGTAGTGCCCTCAGTGCCTTTTACAGAGTTCAGCAAGGAACGAATGTTGGGCTAGAGTCAGTGGTGAACAGTGATTTCTCAGAGATGTTTTTCCTCAACTCATGCTAAGAGAGAACAAGCTCATTTCTGAGATCAAGCAAACAGTCAACAAATGCAGCGTTGCTTTTCATGTATCAGATGTGTGTCTTAATGCAGACTGAGGATCAATTACTGAAAAGTCTAGAGAGTTGTGCTGCCGTGGTTGTGTCCATATGTGGAATGAAAGCAAGCAGTGGATACCGTGGACTGGGTTATTTAACTAGGGCAGAATGGAATGCAGGGCACAATGAGATGCTCCAGGGCCTTATGTGTAATTCTTTTGCTTTCACTATCTTGAACCATTTGTTGGAGAACAACTTCAGAACCAGGCATGCACTTACAGATCTTTCTCAATCCTAAGAAGGCAGGGATGAAGTTGCCAGCAGCAAATTAACTTTACCAGACCCTGTAGCTAGCTTTACTGTGACTTAAAATGAATTGCAGTAATACTGGTCATTCATATAATCTTTCTTTCTTCTATTGATCATTGTCTGCACAGGAAAAGATATGCCTGGGGCAGTCGTGCTTCTCCATCCAGTTCAGTGCTGTTTCTTGCTGAAGAAATTAAAAAAGAATTGTCTGTCTTCCCCAGGACAGCTACGTCTTCTCCCCTGTGGGATCTGTCTCTACACTTTCAAAGAAAGCCATAACAATAGATGGGAAAAAACAGCATTTGGGGCTTCCCTACAGGGACAGCATATCATCCTAATTAAGCGTGTCTCGCATACGGCCCTGGCTGTGCAATCAACTCCATATAGACAGATCCCACTACTCATTTGAAGCTTTGTGTTAGATTACATCTAGAGAGAAAATAGGAAAGAAAGAAAAGAGAATGCCACCCACTTCTGTTTGCCTGCTTGCCTGGTGTTTTGATGCATATTTTCTTTCAACTGGTTTGAATTTAGTGGCTTCTTGATTAAGAGTCAGACTCAGTGTTGCATATGTAAAGCTCCACATAGTTTTTTTGATCGAGGCTCCTTAAAGTGTGTGTATAAAACAGAGTTTATCTCCAGTGACACCCTTTTTATGTACCAGTCCCTGCTTTCTCTTCACTCAATTCTCTGGGTGACATCTCCAGAAAACGCGCCCTGCTAAAGCACGTACTGGTATAGGTGACGAATGGACAAGCTGCGTGACTGACTGACTAAGGAGAAGTAATTGTTATTAGCACAGACAGCTGCTTCATGATTGTTGTTGTTAGCTTTTACTGCAAGTTTACTGTCTTTACAATTTGTTTTTTAACAAAACCTGCCATTCGCTAGTTTGTTCCTTCCCCTCTTACTTTTCCCATCTTGCCAGTTTGTGAAATATATTAGAATGCAGAGCAGGCCATGTGTAAATGCGTGGCTGTGTTAAATGTGCAGTGATCTTTTTTTCTTAGACCATCATGTTCATCATCCTCTTGTTAGTGCTAGATTGATTGCGTGCACCGTGCAGGATTGGTATGTATAATTGCAGTAACTACATGTGCAGTTATTGCATAATGTGAGGCACTTGGCCTTTCAATAATGTTCTGCATTCCATTAGGTGTTCTGACTCTTCTGATTCTAGTCTGCAGAGTTAACCATGACTTTAGCAGTAAGACAGAGGTGAAGGACAGAATTTGAATAACAGCTTAAATGAAGGCATAATCAGATTGAACAGAGCCTGAATGCAGGGAGAGGGACAGAAAGAAGGGTAAGAGGACGTGATGATGCATAGCTAATAAGAACAGCTGTAGAGGGGACAGAGTCAGGGAGAACGCGGCAGCAGAATTTTGGATGTTTTAAGTATCTGGAGACTACAGTGATCTGTGGGTTATTACTTTGTTTCTTTACTATGACGACTTCTGTCTCTTTTTACAAGTATTTAACCTACATTATATTTCTGTGCAAGCACAAGCATAAATTAAGGGTTTTCTGGAATTACATGCTACTCTTACACCAAGGCTTTTAAAGTGTTGGGATCATTATACTGTATCAGTTTACCTTCATTTCAGTAACATATTCATTTTACTCCTGTGTTTGCGTTTTAATTTTAAAACTGCTACAGTGTTTAAATTACAAGATGCCCAGTACCTAATTGTTAATAATCTCAGCCTTGTCCTTGGGAGTTACATAGATGAACCACCACAGAATCATTATGAGGATTTCAGGAATAATAGTTTCACTAAAACATACTGAGAGTATTAGCACTTAATCTGAACCATCTAAACCAACCCTCAAAATCAGCTGCCTATCATACTACTTTCATTCTTGGAAACTTGGCATGTGGATCGTTTCCTACTTCCAGTGGTATTATCCATAAAGCTAGGAAGGTGAGATAGGTAGTGACCATGCGGGTCCTCAAGTCCAGACCTCCATACATCAAAAGGTCTGGACTGCACAGTACAAACACTTGCCAACTCTCTGTATGGTCTCCAAGGCTGGGTGAAATACCACAGCTTGAAGCACTGTAACAAAAGACAAATATCTGCAGTGGTAGTATGCCTCAAACTGGAGTATTGCTAGCATGCTAGTCTCTGCAGAATAAATAGCAGAAAAGCTCCTAGTTATTTTTAACTTTAGTGCATGATTTCTCATAACTCTGGGGAGGGCAGGGGAGATAGGCTTTAAATACCTGAGCTCAAATTTTCAGATACATATCTTTAGTCTGAACTCAGACATCTCAGTAAAAGTCCTTTGTAGACACTGAGCATCTGCAGCCCTTGGTGAAGTCAGGAGCAGTTGTCAGTGAGCTGAGGTCTCTCAGGAAGCAGATCAGTCTTAAAGTCTGAATCGGGAGAAATCTTAACTTTGCTGCTCATTCTGTAGGACTGAAGCTTATAGTTAAGCATGTGCTTGTGTGCTGTCCCTAAGCTCAGTTGCCTTGCTGAACCAGAGTTTATTGAGGTGCCTTGTAGGTGTTAATTTAGGCAGAGCCCAAGTAGAAGGTTTTAGCCATGATATTCAGAAGAAATTGTAACTGGCTGCCTGTTTTGAACATTGTGTGGCATGTACAGACAGCTACAAACCTACTTCTAAAGCATCGGGATGCACAACGCGCACTTCTACTGTTTGAAGAATGAATTCGTAAGTAGGTGTCTTAAAATTCAGGCCCAATTTGTCTGAAGGAGGCAACATACACAAATATCACATTTTAATAAGATGATTGCTTTCAGCTCAACGCATAGAAATGCCAATTTGGGTCAAAAAAGAGCTTAAAATTGCAGACTAAGGGAATGTTTTGTGTGCTTTTAAGGTTTTTTTTGCAAAATTTTGGCATGTATATGGCAAATGCATAGAGAGACAAAAGTGTTAAAACAACAAGAATAGGGAAAAAATAAGAAAGGTTCTTACATCCTGTTAAACAGTTTTCTTGAACTGGTTAACATATTTATCCTTTTAAAAAGCCTGTACGTTTTACCAAGAAAATCATGCTTCAGACAAAAGCTTTTCCAGATATAGCATACTTGAGTGACCCAATGAATCAAAAAGTCTACATGAACATATTCAACATTTTATGAATATAAGAAATTGTCCTGAATGGTGGGAATTTAAGGTACTGTGCAGCTCTTAAAAGAGGCTTGCAGAACACAGATCCCAGAAGTATATCAGATTCACACTGGGATTTCCCATGTCAAATTAAACAAGGGCCCTAGCTATATCTTGCTGAATATCTTCTGATTTTGGGGTCTCGGGAGCTTTCAGGAAGTCTCGGCTGTTTTAGTCATCATTTCACATAGCTTTTTTTATAATCTCAGAAGCATCATCATCACCCAGTTTTTGCATCTCTCATATTTTAAAAGCAATCAGGCTTTCTGGCTGTCAGAGTGACTTTTTAAGTTGCTGTATTGGTAATTCCCATATTGGGAATTTCTTAAAGGTGCATTTTTTTTAACGTGTAATTAAATAATAGATCCGTTACTAAGATTTTTTTAAAGGATTTTTATTAACTTGGTACTATTGAATGTTATATGTATCTCTGAGGAAATGGAAAATGTGATCTAGGCAACTTCAGGCTTGCTAATTTGACCTTAATGGCCTGAGAAAATTTTTTTAAGGAATGAATAATTAAAGACATGGGAGTTGAGTGGAAGGAGGATGAAACGCGATCTGTTTTGCTAAGTTAGGTCATGTCAGACTGACCTAGTATCTTTCTTTAATAAGAAAGTAGGTTTTCTAGAAAAAGAACAAATGTGCTGCATCTGGTCTCACTGGATTCTACTGAACCACTTAACAGGGTGCTGCATCAAAATTACTGTTCAAGGTGGAGGAAGATGAGGTTAGTGTAAGAACTGTAAACTCACGCAAAGAACTGGCAGAAGGGGAGATCACAGAGTGTAGATACATGAGGTGAATTAGTCTTTGGGAGTTGACTTGTTTGGTTTTCTTGAGGGTTTTTGTTTTTTTTTCCCCTTGGTTGAGTTGACTTGGTGGTCATGTTGTGTTGAAAGCAGGTAGTTGAAACTTGCTGATTGGAGACGGATATTAATTTTCAGAACACAGTTTTAGACAGAATGACTATATAATTATTTGTACAATTAGGTAATACTAAAGGGATGGATTTCAACACAACAAAGTGTCCGGCTGCACGCTGACAGGAATTCACTTACCGTGTTTAACCTTGGTGGCAAAATTAGCAGTCTAAGCTCTTATATAATCGGTGGAAAGAGGCAGATTTTTAATTAGGCACCCAGCTCCTGCCTTTCTCTCTTGACTGTTAACAGAGCCTAGGCATCTGACTCTGATACATGTGCTGAGTGCTTGAAACTGGATGGTGCTGCAGCCTCAGTTTAAGAAGTAACGCGACAACTTTTCCTGTGAATAGGGAGTTAAGGAATGGAAGACTTTGAAGGAGAAAGGCCTGTATGAGGGTAAGTGGGTTCAAGTTTGCTTCTAGCCTGTCAGTTTGACACCATCATGAAAATGATGGATGGCATCCAGAGAAGCGTCAGGAGAGGTATTTCCAGTTGAGGGAGGGCACCTCAGCTGAGTGCATCTGGGCCGGGACCTAGTCTGGAATAAGTGTGAAACACTTGTTGCAATGTCCAAGAAACTTCCACTCAGTATGTAACAGATGCAGAGAAGAGCTGCAGGGATGATCAAAGGAGTGGTATTACAAGAGGAGTCTGAAACAGCTACCTCGGAGATGTCAGGAAGACTTGCAAAGTGGGCAATGTAATTGTTGCAACTGTGCTGCTGGAGTCGTGGGGAGCATTGGAATGTGGCTGATCCCAGCTAGGTGACAGCTAACAAGCAGGATGTCTGTAGTCCATCAGAGGACTAATGAAAGTCTACATCTAACAGTGTGGTATGGTGGGAAGGTTATAATACAGAAACAGAAGTGTCCAGACATATGCTTTAGAGATGATGTGAACTGAATATTTAGCACTTCTTAGTAGTGATTGGAGTTTGTCTGTGTACCAAACATATGGATAAAATACTTAACCAAGGTAGTGATATGACAGTAGTCAGTAGGAGAATGCTTAATGTACATTTAAGGAAGAGCTTAAAGATTTATGAAGGGCAGTGATTGCTTGGATTCTTTGGACTTGGGCCGTTTGGCAGCTCATGCTTTTCCATCACTCCTATACAGTATGATACCTGCTGTCTGCTGTGTTGCCCTGCAGTTTTCCTATACTGCATGGGGAAAGCTGTGTGATAAATCAGGCATCAAGTGAATTTGCAGGGCTGGACAAAGACATGTAAAGTTTAGCCTGTGACAAAGATACATTTAGAAGCAGACTGCTGGGCAGCAAACTCAAGACGAGTGAGAAAAAAGCTTGCTCTGAAGGGAAAATTTTGGTTGAAGATCCCTGATGTGCCTGTAGTGACAAGTGACGGGTGTGGTACTTACAGTCAGTGACAGCCCTTGCCCCAGATATCTCTTTAGTTTGACAAATGCTTAAACTTGTAACTGTGTGTTGGGGAAGAACGGCCCTTTGCCTAGGTGCTGGTTTGTTCTAACACCAGGTTCAAAGAGGAGCTGAATTCTTTGAGCAAGGGTGAGTAATTTGCTTTCTGCTCTGTTGCAAGTCCTGAGTGGCTTTATCAGCTGTTAAGACATTGATCAGGTCATTCTTTGGCAGAATTACCCATAAATTAACAGGAGGAAAATGCCATAGCAAGAAACCTTTTCAATGTACTTCTGGCAATGCTGTGTTTAGTTCTCTAGCTATCTGTTTGTTAATAAGTGCCTAGCCTGTGTTTCTGAGGTTTTTAAGTGCCTAGAAGAATAGAGGAGAACAGTACGGCTTCTCTTTTTTTTTTGTGTGTGCTTCTTGTAATTAATTATTACATAGTAGTACTAAGTTGTTATTGTTCTGTGGTAAAAACAATTGTGTGATGATCTCACAGTCCTTCCTTGGAAAATTGCCACAGTAAAGAAAAAACACTGTTTATGGACTGAATTGTCAATAGTTTGGAAGGGCAGTATTCTGTTGGAAACAGTACTTTGAATGACAGTCCGAGAGGACGGATGGCAAGGAGGGAGGACTGAGAAGATAAGAGTGAAAATGTGTGAGTGCTTTTTCAGGTTTATTGTTTATTCGTCATGGTCAACTCCCTTAGATTTAGAATCTGTCCTAGTTTAGGTTTGGTCTTTTTCTGTATTCTGGGTTTTATTTAGCACCAAGTCATGTTTTTCTGGCTAGTAAACTGGGGTTTTAATGTTAAAATTTGTCTAAGCCGCTTCCTGAGAGACAACACTTGGAGCATCTCAGGCCTGTATGGCTGTCACCTATAAAGGTGCCCAGAAAAACTGTAAGAACATCACTTGAAGAGATTTCTGGAGGAAAAAAAGAAGATCAGGTATGATGAACTTGTGGCTTTAAGTTTCCGGAAAAAATTCCTCACATTGAGGAAGAAAAAGAAACAGAGGAATTTTTAGCAAACCTTTCCTTCCCATCACAACTCTTTTGATGGGGGAGATGGATGAAATAAGTGCAAAGGAAAAGACAAACGAGTATAGTCACATTTGGAATACTTCCCTGGTCTGCCCAAGAACTGCTGTAGAACATTATTAAACATGAGGTGTTGGAATACAAATTTAATCCTGTTTCATAGTCTCTTAAGATAGCTGTTTGAAAGTCAGAAAGAGTTAAGGTTCCTATCCCTCTCAACTCAGTTTTAACTAGTTGCCTATTTTGCTTAACTTCAGTACAGTTCAGTGAAGTGAATCCCATCCAGAGAGTATGCTGCTTGCTTAACCTTTTTGTAGTGTGGTGTTTAATCGAGGTAAATGCTGTCGTTATGATTTGTTCACACAGATTCTTAAACAGTAATAAAAAATGAAATATTTTTGTGCAGTTAAATAGGGTCTGTATGAACTGTATCTCTGCCAAACTGTATGCAGTACAAGAGAGAAGGTTGTTACAACTTACTTGGATCTTTCTGTCATGATACTTTTAATAGTATGTTTTAATAGTATGTTTTCTGTTTGGATGCTATAAAAAGTAAAAACAAAATGTGCCAAGGTATTTGGGGGGTTTGTAGGCAAGCATGACAGAGAGAATATGAATTTATTCTTCTAATGTGTTTATGCTAATTTTGCATTGAAACAAAAATATATCCATTTGGGAATATTTATGTTCAAGACGGTTCTGTCATTTCCATATTAAAAAAAAATCTTAGCGCAGCTGCCTCTAGACTTTGACCCCAGAAATTCCTGGAACACAAAGATGAGATAGTCTAAAAGATGTATTGTGGCTCAGGCCCTTGTGAGAGCTTGCTCTCCTTGAAAGCATTTAAAAAATACGTTGTCTGAAATTGTACTTTATTGTTGACTTTTTTGCCCATGTTAACATGGACAAACAAAGAAAAAGAATTAAAAAGTGCTGCTCGGCTGTTAACACTGAGCTATTTTAGTGGGTCATTTGAACATTGACCTGGTGTTTCTGAAAGGAGGCATTTTCACTGTGGTTGTGCATGTTCACGCTGGCGACTTGACTTCAGGCAAATCTGCTGTGATTTCTGAGAAGGTGATTTTTGGAGCTGTCCCAGGCAGCTGCCAGATATTCTCAGATAAAGTGGAGGTGTAGAGAAGAATGGTTGTGTGGAGGAAACTCCAGCTGTGTAAACCTGCAGGTTTGGTATTGTGTCCTGGAAACATCTTGGATAATGGGGTTTCCACCGCTTCGGTTGGGAGCTTCATTCCATAGACTTGGAGATCTCCACCTTGAGATGTTAGGGTGGGGTTTTTTGTTATTCAGATAGCACTCTCATCTTTGTTAATTCCATCCCATAAGGGGGCCAGGCTCTGTTTAGTAAACATGCCTGTTAATACAGACAGGTACCTTGGTCTTCAGTGAAGACTGAACACTAGATGAGCAAGGCCTAACTACAGAAGCTGAACTTGTTTGACCCAAGGCACCAGCTGTGATTTTTACGAGTGGTGGGAGGGAAAGCAGCCACTGTGAGCTACTTTTTGTTGATTTTCCTTTTTTGAAGGTTGTCATTGTGCTTTAAGGTGTGGGGTAAAGATCTTGTCTTCCGCTTAGAGAAAGGGAAAACTTTTCCTCTAGCTAAACTGCCACAGAAACGCGAGGAAAACACGCCTGAAATATTTACAGCAACTTTGTTCTATAAGTAACTGGGATTCCCTGTATTCGCTTTCTTTTTATGCACGAGCCTGGGTTAATACAGGAACTCTATGATTTTTACTATGAAGAAAATGAATAGCCTTTAGGAAAGGAAAAAAATTAACACTTTCTTTACAGAAATAATGTAACAGCATTAGGAAAGAAGACTGGTAAAAACAAAGATGTAAGTGTGTTGAGTTAGTGATTCTAATATCTTGGTAATAATCTGTTGGTAATGGGAACAGAGAAAAGATGATAAACAACCAGACTCCATTTTTTTTGGCTCAATCCCATATTCTGCAGCAAAAGCCAATTTTTAATGTAATCCTCCTTCCGTCCACTGTTACCGGGATAGGAGTTTCTTCCTTTCTAATTATGTGTCTGTGTGTGTGTATGTATACATAAATAGTTTAGTTTGGTTCTTTGGATTTTTTTTGTGATGTTTTTTTAACATTTTAGCAGAAGACCTGTGAGTATTTTCATATGCTGGTCTACGAAGGTTTAAGCTAGGCATAGAATTGCCATTATTTATCAGTGTAAATGATTCTCATGTTTTCATTGTTAGTGAAAAAAAATGTTATTGCTGCTTTTGTTATTGTCTTATAGTTTATAGGCTGTATAAATACGGATGAAGTAAAAAGAGAAATTAGCGTTTTGGGGATTTTTAATCTCTTGAACGTTAAGGTAGGAGATAATACAAAATATTCTAGGTTAACTGATGCACTCTTAAACAGGTGAGTTCTTTGCTAGTTCAAGGGTGCATTCTATAACAGTATACTTAAATGGCTGTTGAAGAGAAATTCTGAAAAAATGGCTTTTGTAAACATTTCAGACATGTAGCACTTAGTGTGAAAGGTAGCATTTTGTTTCTGAATTACAAACTTTAATATTTTCTTCTTTATTTCTCTATGAATCAGCTTTGAAATCCATATAGTGTAACATGAAGAAAAGCCTTTTCTATTTTGGATTCAGAAGTATGACAAATCATCTTTGTTTAGTATGATGCCTGTTGGTGCATTTTATCCTCAGATGAAAAATGGGTTATTTGTGTTAACCCGTTTGCTTTGATGGGTTAAGTGGTAGTTATAAAGTCAAATAACCCTGCCACACAGTCTTTTCTTTCTTTGAGAAGGAAAGCTGGGAGAGCGATGCTTTCAGATGGTATCTGATGCGGAAGGAGGAAAAATGGAAAGAAAAAGTTCCTGAGGATGGATTTTTCAGGAAGGCATAGCTGGGAGCAAAAGTGACTCTGGGAGCAGTGGTTATGGATCCCCATGGACAAAACAGATGCCCAGAGCACTGGGCATGAGTGGTCTCAAGTGACTGTATTTTACCATATGTGTGTGTTGATAGTTATTCAGCTTTATGGAGTAATGCACTTGGTGGTACTCCAGATTGTCTGTAATTGAGAGCTTGCTGTGCAGTGAAGGGAAGAGGCAAGCACAGACAAAAAAATTGTCATGATTTTTCTTCAAGCCTTACAGTAAAAGCAGCTTGTAGCTTTCCCAGCACAGCTCCAGTCATCTGGAGTTGCTGTTCTGGGTCTTGTTTAAAAACTGTCCTTTTTCCTCTTCCCCAGGAGCACCAATGAGTACTGATAAGTACTTGGCATCCATTACAAAACATCTTTCATTAGACTAGACTGAATCACTATGCTAAATAAGAGCATCGCAGAATAGGGAAGATCCCTTCTATGTCCAGCTGCATCCATCACTACAGAGATGGCACTGGCATATTGTAACTTAATGTTTTCACTTTGAAATCATATAACAGAAAAAGAGTATGATATCTTCTGTCCTGAGATCAGTTTCCATATTAGTGATCAAAAAAGGAAAATCTGAACATGAGTGCTGCAAAGATTGTGGTTGTAAAGGTGCCTGAGAAACAGACACAGTGATTACCAAGTGGTCACGGCCTTCCCAGAAATGAGGAGAAATTTGTAGTGTATTTTTTGCTATTAACTCCTGCAGTCTTACTTGTAATCTTGTCAGATCAGAGAGACCTTTTACAATATGACAGATCACATCAGGAAAATCCATTTGGAGAAGTGTTTGCAAACTCTGTTGTCACTTATGCAGGAGTGACCTGGGGGTGTCACTGGGGAGGAAAGCAGATGTTTTTTGGATGCTACTGTTGTCCACTCCCAGGCAATGTAATTTTATCTACAGTTGTTAAAGGGAGATACAGCTGCAGTTCCATGACATTTGCTTTTATACCAGTTGAACTGCAAGCAAAACTGTGCATTTGTGTAGTGGTCATACTTTAAAAATGGAATTTTTAGCAAGTATGTTAACTTTTGCACCTTCTACCTGACTGTGCAGTCAAACGTCTATACCTTCTCACCCCCTCTGGATCTCTGAAAACGCTCATTCATTTGCAAGATCAGAGTTTATAGTACCGATCATTTAAATTGGCTAAACTGCTTGTGAGGCTTTGGTCATGCAAAAGCTTGTAGTACAGCAGAAGTGTATTTCTGTCGCTTTCACAGTCTTTACTGTGAACCAAAGCTGCATACCTGAGGTTATCGAGCACCTGGATGATTTAATAGCCAAGATAAGGATGTGATTTGGTAGCTCGTTGTGCGTGGAGTTCTCCTTAAAATCTGTATCTCTATTACCACAGAGCCATCCCTTGGATACTTAGCCAGTATCTGTTCAGATACTGTACAGATCTGTTAGCCAGAGCTGTTCAGAATGGAAGAGTTAACGAAGTGCTTGTTGGATGCACATAAATAGCACTGTTTCTGCATCATGCCTTAGTAGCCTGAATTTTCGTAGAGTTTTGACACTGTTGTTGCTTCAGTATTAAAAGATCTGCAGGGCTTGGGTTGGGTGCTAGTGTTCTGCATTTCAACCAGGGGTCCCTGGCTTCATCCCCATCAATAATGTCAGACGCTGATTTTTCTTTAACGCACTTTGAATGGGGTTAGCAAACTGCCTGTTTGGTTGTTTTGGGGTTTCTTTTGTGTGTACCTCATAAAGAACTGTTTGCCATGTAGAGTTTCAGTTACAGTTTGTTTTTATTTTCTTTGTTGAAAGAGATTACTTTTTTTTTTTCTTAATTGGATAAAGAAGTTATTATTAGACTTTCCCTTTTCAGAACTGGAAAATGTCTGGAGAGGGTTTCCAAATGCAAATTTACTTCTAAATTAAGACCAAACGTGGAAAAATTTAGAATGTTAGGTGAATTATTTGTGCAATTTTGAACAGATGTAAATAATATAAAATGAAAAAAAGTTGGTCTTGACAATCATAGCTGTTCGGCTCTTACAATGTTTAAGTTGGTGGTTTTAAATTGTCCATGAGCTATGCAGATGAGTTGGTGGGACGTGACTGAGGAAAGCAAGCCTACTATCAGAAGCTTTAAATTACTTTATACCAAAGGGTTCTTCTGGAAAATTTTCAGGGAGTTTTCACATCAGAGAAGATTAAAAGATATTGATAGAAGAGTTTAATAATGTCCCATTTAATTTTGTCGTAGTTCTAGCTTGCTTCACTTCAAACAAGAAGTTTAGTTTTCTGACATTTACTGTTTTAAAATAGCTATTTAACAAAGATGTATTACACTGATGTCTGTGATTCACAGTGACATCACTGTGGGCAGAAGATCATTTTATGTTTTCAATGGAAGCGAATAGATTGTGCTTGGAGTATAGATGTTATCCCAGTGATCACAAACTGTCCTGACAATGTTACGTCTAGCTCGCATTTTTGCATCTTTAGTCAAGAAAAACTCTCTAAATTTAAGCTGTAGAGATGAGATTTGCATGACCTTAAAAAGCTGGAAACAGTAGAATTAGTGGTCCCAACTGTTGAACAATTTCTGTCCTAAAACAGAAAATGACAACAGCATCTGCTGGTACAAATAAACAGTGAAGAATGGCACTAAATTCTGCATCTGTGCTGTTACACTCAGAATCTTTTTTATGGGCAAATATGAAACGCACCTTATATCTAAAAGCAAGAAGCTGTTGTTGTTGTTGTAATTAAAGTCTTTACAGTCTAATCCAGGAATCATTACTTGTTCAGATCTAATAATTACAGGAAAAGAGAGAATGCTTCTGTGCAGGCGAAAGTCTCAATAAATAATAATACCGTTAAAATCACGCATCACACAAAATGTGAACCTGCTTTAGCAGGGGAGTTGGACTAGATGATCTCGAGGTCCCTTCCGACCCCTGCTATTCTGTGATTCTGTGTTTCTGTGAAAGTGTCTACCCCTTTATCCAGCTGTAATGCTCACCCTTCCCCCACTCCTCTGGGTCCTACGGTGGTTTCGTTCTGGTGGTGGGGATGTGGAAGTGTTCCAGCAGTTGTCAGCAGCTGAGGGACTTCAGATGCTGACAGGAGAAATATGATGTTCATGTTGATAGTTTCGTCTTCACTCTAGGATCCTCTTGGGGTCATTTTTATGTTTGCTCACAAGCTTTTAAACTTGACTTTTTCTTCATTGGTCTGCAGCTCCAAGTTACATCCAAATTTACTATATGTGGTACCTTAGATACATGTTCGATACTACTTTGTACTGTTTATTACCCCTAAACCTGGTTTTGTCCAGCCTCAAGTCTGCAGTTCTTTAAGTGACCATGGGTGAGTTGTCTATACCCTCTCTTTTTATCCCATGCTTGTACTCCTCTCCATCCTGTGTCTCCACTTCTCAAGGCTTCTGCTATCATAGCAGGCCTGTGTTTTTCTATACTACATCACTGTGTTAGAGCTGTAAAGTGATGATGGTACTATGCAAAGATAAACAAAAGTAAAAACAAATTAGCCACAGACATCTGGGCAGTTGGAAGAATTATTGTTACAACTAAACCAAGTTTAATTGCAGGCTAAAACAAAGTTGCAGGCAGGTCAAGAGAAGTTCAGACAGAGCAAGCCTGAGAAGTCTTAAGTCCTCAGGATCTGCAAGCCCCCCTAGCAAGGCTTATGGCCAGTCACTAGTGATGGCAACATGGTATTACAGGGCTACAGGGTAACAGTGCTGCAAGTGCCAAGGCGGAACTCTGGTAACGCATGAGCTGTCATGTTACCACTGACCGTTACATACGGAGGTCTGCGGGTGATGCCCCACTCAGAAAGGTCCTAGGCTGCTTGTCAGCTGAATCTGGGAGTGCAAACCTGGAGGTGCCTCACAAAATACCAGTACTGCTCATTATACTGTTTATCTCAGTCTCTAGCGCTGCCTGCTCTCAGAGAGGAGACTCTGGGCTGGATCAACCTTTTGCTCTGACTCAGTCTTCATATTCAGCTTTTGGTCCTGCCCTTTCGCCAGAAGGTACTGCCTCTCTAGCAGAGGCAGCGGGTGTAGGAACGTGGGTCCACATTGAGATGCGGTTCAGTATCTTAGTTTAACCTGTTGCTGAACGTGGCTTTGATGAGATGGTGGACTATAAACTTGTGTGGCTGAAAATGCAGGTGCCTGTCCTCATCTGTGGCCGAAGAGCAAGACAGGTAGCTGTGGGCAGAAACATCATCTCTGCTGCCTTGCTTTGGAGATTTGACTACTGAGATAGGCAGCATGCTTATGAATTTCTGAGAAAGTGTAGTGGGAGGCACCGGGAGATAGAAGAAGCCAGCATCACTGTTGCTTGCCTTCAGCGTGCAAAAATTGACAGTCAAATATATCAGTCATGAGAGTGAGTTAGTCATGACCTTTAAGAAAGGAAAGTAATTTGGGATGCATCCTTCACATTTTCAGGCTTTTCTGTATCCTTGCAAAATTTGCTTTTAAAAAAAGTGAGATTCAGATAAACTTGGCCTGTAGTAACACACCAGTTTTATAAGGCATGTCAGTGCTTGGAGAATTGACAAAACTTTGACATTTAAGCTCATATTTTTGAGCACTGAGTGCTGCAAGGAGCTCAGCACTAATATTTGTTGATTGTCGTTGCATAGCATTTATATGTTTTTGTGGTCGTTGCTACTATCCCTGCTGCAGTGTTACTTTTTGAAATAAACTTTTGAAGCCCACTAAACTAGGTCTAAAGATTGATCAGTACTAGTTGCTGAAAACAAACCAGTAGGTTGTGATTTCAATGATTTGAAAACTGATTTAGAAGCCCTGGGCTCCAGAAATCCATGGCCATACCCTATAGGAGTCTTAATTTTTCTCTGCGTTTTGGATTGAAGTGTTTGTTATATTTGGTCTGTTAGTAGATGAGAATCTTGTTATAGCAGAATAAAGTGTTGCACAATGAATATTGCAGCTACACAAGTACTTGCTACCTTCTCTGTCTGAACAGACTGCTTAATTCTGTAATATGTTGGAGTGAGGAGACATGAACCTTCTGAGTACCTACAACGTTTTTATTTGTCCACAGGTGTTCATACCTTTGCTCAGCTTACACATTAAACTGATCAGAGTAGTAGAAACACCTTTAGTTACTCTTTCCAAACTTTNTCTTTNTCTTTGTCTTTTCTGTCTTAGAGCTAGCATCATAATATCTGCTACAAGACCTATATTTTCTATAGTAGCTCCTTTGTCAATCACACTTCCACAAAGAGTATAGTATTTCAGTAAAACTGGGAAACCTCATGGAAGTTTTCACAAGCAGGGGACACTTGTTGAAATATATGATATTCTAATAGAAAGCTGCTGATCTTACATTGGAGAATGATTTATAATCAAATTTGTAGAAATATTTCAGTGGTATTTGGTCTGATTTCCTCTTATGAGGTCACTTCAAAGACACACAAGGCTTTTATGGTCTACTTTTTTTGTAGGTCATATACTTTATTATGTTTATTCCAGTTTTGTGTTACTGATTTAGACCTTTTAAATTCAGCAATCAAATATGGCAAGTTTCAATATATTTCAGTTATTTTTCCAGTATGTTTTAGAATGACCCATGTCTGTCAATACATGTAATCTCACCCACGCTCTGCTACAAGTTAAGAATCCATTTAATAAATTATATTGTTGGGTCCTATTAGCAACAATTCAGTTTATACTTGACGTGGACTTTGCTTTATGCAAATGTGGTGAAATGTACCTTCTCTTAAAATCCAGGTGCAGTTTATTACGTGTTAAAAGTACGTAAGCATATACGTTGGTCAGGAAACTTAATTGTGTTCCTGGTAAAATTACAGCTTTCTATGAGCTCTTTCACTGGGCCTTGCTTAGGTTTTCCTGTTTCTTTTTTATTACCTCAGTTCTAGACTTACTGTCTGCTACTGATAATTCTCATCAGCAGAGTCACTAAAATGAAACTATTGTTGATGTTAAAGTGTGGAAATGTTGGTTTCTCTAAAGTTACCATCTTAACCTCTTTTTTCTGAAGAGCGTCAGTAGTGTTCTTCCTTGTGGCATGCAATGGGCAGACGGTGACATCCTGAGACCTCTGAAAAATTACTTTTTAATGTTTTCTGGCTTTGTTGGGAAATGAAATTGTGACTTCTTTTTCTGAAAAAGGGATGTCTGCGGCAGTTCCTTGCCTATAGCAGAAAAACTTGGACAAATGAGTGCATCAGACCCTGCCACTTCACTTCCCACTTCCCCTTCTGGTTGGCCCTGCTCAGAGCGCGGCTGCTGTGGCCGCGCTGTGAAGGGCCGGGAGGATGTGTGTGTGTTTGTGTGTGCGGGTGGGAGGGAGGCATGGGGCGCAGGGGGAGCTGGGGTAGCACAGCTGTGTCCACTGACCCGGAGTGCGCCTGCTGCTTTGGGCGATGCAAACACAGGCTAACACGGCCCCTGTAGTCATCACCGAGTCTCCTCTTGCTCCTTCCCAGTGCGTGTGCTCCTGAATCATTTTTGAATGTATAAACGTTTTAGAGTATATAAAGGCTCAAGGCCCACTCAGAAATGGTTTTATTTCTTCTTGCTGTGTCTGTCTTGGGGCATAGCTAATGGCTGACAGGTGATGAGTGGTATCTTTTGCTCTGTTTAGTCCTGAGTCCTACCACTTCTTGAGAAGCAGCTCAGCAATCCATCCTTCCTCAAACCTACCAACCCTCCTCCCTTTTGGCTGTCATCTCAGCTCACATCTGCCTTTATCTGGCTGGTGGAGAACCCTGTGTGAAGCTCCAGTTTCTCCTCACGACTTGGGCAAGAAAGCAAACCAAATTCTGGGGGTCTTTGGCCCATATCCTAGGAGTCTGGGCAGGGTTTTCTGAATGAGTTTGAAGTCTTTGACAGGGCCAGCAATGTGGGGTCTGCATGCTGTCTAAATAGATTGTCAAGGAAAATATTTTCAGAAAAGGGCAAGACACTCAACCAGCACACCTCCCCCACCCCTTACTATAGCTTGCAGGGTGAGCTGAGTGTTAACCCACAGGGTAGGACTGACATGAAAAAGGGTTCCTTTCAGTAGGACAGGTATCCCACCGAGGTGCTGAAATGGGAACAGTGGTGGGAAGCACAGACTGTTCCTGGTCTGGGTGGAGTTGGATGGTTATGCTTCCAAACTGTCAGCATCCCACCACTTGTTTACAGGACTCCAGAAAGGAATCCAGGGAAGAGCCTTGCAGTCAGCATCTTGGCCCGCAACAACCCTCTGTCCCATTGATTTAGAAAGTTCAGAGTAAACAAACAAATAATTTTATTTTCCAGGAAGAAGAAGTGAAAGCAGCACAGAGGAGTCAGATATCTGGAACCAAAAAAGAATTATTTCATTTGAAAAGTCATCCAGTATCAAGGCCATTAGGCATAGTCTTGGCATGCACTATGTAAGAAAAAAGGATATATGGATCAGAAATACACACACAAAACACAGTTCAGGACGACGCAACAGATGTTGATGGAGAGATATGCATCAGCAGATTTGTATTAGTAGCATGAGACTCTAGTTTTGCTATGCTGCCTAAGTCCTGGTTAATAGTCTTTGTGGAATATTACTCCCACACTAACATTTATTTTAAATTTTCTAAATACTTGACACTGTTTCATTTCCTGAGTCAATTAGTTATGGCTTGTTGAAAACACATGTTAGAGACAGAAGTCACACATTTCTGCTTTGTCCTCTGATGCTGCTATGTATTTTTAATTTATGTAAATGTTTTAAACAGTAAGCGTAGGAATCACAGCAAGTCAGAGCAATGCCATGTAAAAATGAAAAGTGCTTGGGAGATTTTTCCAGTGCGCCTGTGAACTAATGGAGCTTTCCTTCCATGTAGGAAAATGTCGTGTAAGGAAAGTAAATGACTGGCTAGTCTGTGACCCTGGAGTGCAGCCCTGTTGCACAGGTGAAGCTCACTGTAACCCAGTGATTTCAGAGCAGAATGAGAGATCCCATCAAACACATAGAGGACAGTGCTGACTGCTGATTGCTTTGACCAGAACACACTGGCTTTAACTAGTGCTATGTTAGTCTGTGAAGTGGATGAGGATTATGGGCAGATAGATCAGATAGTTCCCTAAATTTTTTGATGTAATCCAAGCATGCCCAAAATTTCTGATTACAGATCTAGTTTCAGTGCTTTTATCCCTCTGTGTCTTCTATGGTCCTTCTCTCTCATTGCCTGTATGTTGGAGGATATTTTACTGCTACCTGTCTCTAATCAACAGCAATATGTAATCTTTAGCAAAAGTGAAGGTGTGGCTAGTTCATCTCCATTTCAAGTCATAAACTGTTGGTTTTTTTTCTGTTTTCTGCCTTTGTTCCCCTGCCTCACCCTTTCCTGTGGCAGGAGGAGCTCAGAGAGGGGGTTAAACTCTCTGTTTTTTCCAGTTTGAGCAATGCTGTTTCTGCCTTGTGAGCGTCATGGTTATGGTGAAAGAAGGCTTAAGAAGAGGCAGGCTTTAGGAGCATGTCCAAAGGACTATCTAATTCAGAAATGTGTTTCCAGTCCAAACTCCTCAACAGAAAATATGTCCCCTGTTCTCATGGGCTTTTGCGTGTCTGTATGGGTAGTGTGAGAGCCCTAGGTCATGAGGAGAAATGTCATCCCGTGCACAGGAAACTTCACCACCATGTACCCAACACGTTTCTTGTGAAGAGGGTAAAGAATAATTTAGAGTAAACACCATCTATAAGCTGTTTCAGTTTCTGTTGGGAAAACAGTAGATTACGCCGAGAGGGTTGGACTTCAAACTGCTCTGTAGCAAAACCAGTCATTTTCCATGGCATTATGCTGTGCTCAACTAGGTCAAAGCTGTTCTGCAAAATGAAACAGAGCTGTGCTTTTTCTTCTTTAGTTAGCAAGAGTATGTGTTACAAATGTTTACTTCTACATGTGGGTGTGCATATTATTGTGCTCATAGGAGTACTGAAGAAATAGAAGTATTTGATGACAAGTGAAAGTAAAACAATAGCTCATTAAGTTAAGAATGCTAATTGTATTCCAGTTGTGAATATAGCCAAATAGTCTTAATTTGCACAAAGACCTAAGTGGCCTAAATTGCAGTTTTCTATTAAAAGTACTCAAATATATTAAAGAGATAAAATTAGGTTTTTAGATTAATTGAGAGTGCTGAAGTTCATAGGGGGGAAGGATCAAGAATAAAGTCTGTGACTTATAGATTTGTCTATAAGCAAGTGGGAGAGGGTGCACAGGAAAGCAAAGAGAAAGAAAGCTACTTTCTGCGGCTGAAATGGCCTTTTATCTAAATATCACTGAATGGTTGCATTTGGGGATTTCCACACTGCACAAATACATTCATTGTATCTTGCGGTGGTTTATTTCATTTTCTTCTGGAAGACTTTTCCCTGTTCTTGCTGAGGTCACCCACTTGCTCAGAATCCTGAGGAGGGCTTCAGAGAGTGGCAAGAAGACTCTTCAGGGCAAGCTTAGATTTTTGTCCTTGGTAATCAAGATTCTGGTCAGTGGAAGAGGGGGACATTGAGCCAGCTTGAGAGGAGAACCTAGATTTAAGGGGCAGACTGAGAGGGGGAAATACAGCCTCTTTGTGGAGCTGATGGACTAGCACCTGCCCAGCATGTTCTTCTTGGTGGGGAAGTCATTTCAGTTGGAGGCAAAGGTCCATAATGGATGCTGGCACCACAAGGTGCATGGTAAGTTAGATGTCCCAGATCATGGGATAACTAAAGGGGAGTGAAACTCTGTTGTTGACCAGTGCATCTGCAGTAGATGTAGTTGGTGTTACCACCCTGATGAGTTTGGGCAGAAGGAAGAACCTGACTCAAGGTGTCAAGCTCATGGCTCGGAGTTTTCCTGTTGTTGTGATTTGTGTGCGATTCAGGACATTCATCAAATGAGACAGAAGAGTGAAGTCCTTGTGAGATTCTAAAAAAAGTAACTCTTAATCAGTGTTGGTCTTAGCAGGCTTTTGCTGGGAGCTGCTGTGCTCTGAGCTGACGTTCTGCTCTTGGGCTGCCTCTGCAGCCGTGAGTGATAGGTTGATCCAGACCTTCACCTCAGACCCTGAAGCATAGTCAATAAAGTTCCTTGCAGCTTCTGTGAAGCAGCTGTGGGACGGTGGAATTGCTGAAAGATTGGTCTTAAGCCAGCATGGCAAATCTTGTTTCACTACCAAGGTTTTCTATGGTTGGAGGTTAAAAAAAAAAAAGTCTGTATGCTAGTATACTAGAGATAGTGGTGTTACATGGAAGACAACATAGTCATAACTTAGCATAGTCTGGCATTTCATCCTTTCCGTTGTTTTGTCCATAATGGTACAGTTAATAGGATGTTAGGTGGAAACATGGCCATGTGGTAGGTCCAAAATACTTACAAGTATCAAGCAGTATTCACTTCCACTTCTTTGTGTATTGCTGAAACGTTGTCAGCCAGAGAAACTTTTTACCAAGATGTTGTCTGAAGAGTGCAGTTGGCTGAAGGAGCCCTCTTGATGTTTCGAAATGGAATCTTCAGGAACAGGAACCCTAATTTGTAAGGTTCAGAGAGTGGACCTTACAGTCTAGAGAGTGGTAAAACTAACTACAGTTCAATAAGCGCCCCACAACTACTTTTTCACTCCCCCTTGGAGATGATGGTAAACTTGTAGTAGGATTGCACCCCGTTTTTTTAAAGCATTAAAGAAGCTGTCACACTCTCCCTTTCTCTATTATTCTCTTCATATAGATGTATCAGTAATATTTAGCCTTCCCTGCTGTTGCATTTTCTGCTTTGGCATGCCTCTTCACCCAGTCAAATGCCGTAAACCCAGAGCACTATGGCTGTAGAAAAGGACAGTCTCAAAGTTTGCCCAGCTGCGGCACCAGGCCTAACCTAGTCATCTAAATTACTCCTATAATTAGAAAGAGAGAGAGTGAGTGATGGGGTGATTCATCCCACCTACCCTGGAAAATGGTGACTCATGCTCTAGAAGTGCCTGTGTCTCACCATTGACTATGTAGAGAACCTGGGCAGTGAGTTGAGATCAAATACCTGCTTCCTATGCAGTTTAGGTGAGATAAGATCCTTTCCATAAGCGGTGACAGCTCATACCTATGTTCTTAAGCAATCTTGGGTAGTTGGAATGGCTGGTGATTAAATCAAAAAGCTCAGACTAGACTTCCCCGTCTCTTTTATAGTAGTACGGCATACAGGAGGTCTTAAAAGGCATATCTTATTAGTGTGAATGTACTTGAATGAGGTGGTATCACTAGCAAATACAAATCTTCAGTTAACCTGTAGTAGATTTAAAAATTATTCACTTTTCCTGTATGTTTATTGCTAGCTGTTCATAGAAGCCTCTCTCGCATAGTAATCTCACCAAATGGACAGAGCCCTACATCCTGACCTTTTGAACTTGTGTTTTGACACAGGATCTTTTCTCCTGACAGTGGCGATTATAACTCTTCCAAACAGCAAAATTTAACGAAGTTTAACTATAGAAAAGCAGGCATAATAACAAATGCTGTCTCATGCTCAGTGTATCATACACATTCCTTTTTCTTAATAGCACCAAGCCTTTCAGTAAAGATTTTAATAAATGTTTCTGACAGCCATTCCACCCACTCACCAAAGCTGACCTGAAGTCAGTCCTTTTCAGCATACACTTATTTCTTTGTGCTCCTGCTCTGACTGGCTATTGCTATGACTAGGGCTGGGTGAGGTCCAACAGAGGATCAGACTCTTTCTATTTTCAGTAAACTCTAGTGTGAGAGCTAGTAATCAGAAGTTAAATTTACGGTTAATCTGAGAATGGTACCTGCCTGTTTTTTGTAATTTATGCTGTATAATAAGATTGATTACTTATGTTGATTATTTTGTTAATTTTTTAGATGTGGACTTAACTGATGTTATGAAATGTAAAATCCCTCCACACATGAGGAAAAGAGCCCTCTGTAAGTATGATCAGTGTAATTAAATTAAAAATGTATCATTACATGAGAAATCAATATTGCAACTTAAATGAATAGTTGAAAACTTAGAGAGCCTTGGAAAATTATGCTGGGTGATGTTTAAATAGAAATAGTTTCAAAACAAAGAAGATACTGACCCTATTTTAACTTCTCAAGGATTGATCCTGTTTAAGGATGTCATCAACTACAGAGATTTTACCTGAAAAACAACTGGACTTTTTAACCTAACTGTACCTGTGTGAACACATTAGTTATTCTCTGATAACGTATTTGTAGGATTTGGGGGAAGGGGCTATGGCATCCTGCCTAAATCTCTGCAAGCACATTCTGTAGGTGTTCTGTTTCATTGGGCAGTTAGGTTTAATGGACTTACACACCATTAAACGTCACATTACGTAAAGAACAAACCGAGGAAAACCTGTTGCTGAAAGAAAGAAAGAAAAATTAGTAGGATGGAAAGACTTGGAAACTGGAAAAGAATTTTGATGGAAGTTTTATTTCACCAAATCTTAGGACATTCAGTACTATTTGAGAAAGACTGGTGATTCTCTATCCCCTTAACCACTTGTACAAAACTGTCAAAGAAATGTTCTTGACCCTAGGTTTCCCGTAGCATAATCTCAGATGTCTATGCTTATAAAGTAATTTAATTAATGAAATAGATTGAAAGGTACAGAAGAGAAATGGTCTGAACTGGGTGCCTCTTTAAGAGAGGGACTCAGAACAAAGAAATCCCTGGGCGTTTATACCCTTACAAGCTGTACCTGCACTCCTCATGCGCCTTGCACGCACCTCTTGGTCCAATGGTAATTCTTGGTCTGGGGTCCTTTTGTTCCTTACTGGATTATTCCTCTGTCTCCAGACAGGCCGTGACTTTAGCAGTTCTTATCTGAAAGAATTACAGCTTCCTCTGACAGTAGGAGGCTCCTTATCTCCCGGTTCACACTGGTGCCGAGGCCTGCCTGCCTGGATCCAGCAACCAGGCCAGGATAAGCTCGTGACAAGAGACCTGGAATTCCAGAGAGCTCATACTCTCTTGCTCATTCATGCGACGCTAAGTTATTCAAACATAAAAATACAGCTGAAAGAACAGAATATGTTTGAAGAATTTAGTTGATTAAATGTAACTCTGCAACAAAAACCACAACTGGATGCCGTCCTGAGCAACTTGGTCTAGGTGACCCTGCTTTTGAGCAGGGGGGTTGGATTAGATGAACTCCAGAGATCCCTTCCAACCTCAACTTTTCTGTGATTTCGTACGAACTAGAAAACTGCCCTCTTTAATTTTTTGACTGTCATAAATTATATCCATAAGCGGAGTGTTGTTTTGTATGCTGTCAATGAGTTTCAAAGTTTTTGTGGATGGGACGTTCAGAGCTCTCAGTTTCTGCTTCTTCCACTCAAGAATTTACTTTTTTCCTATTTAGAACTGGCTTATGACATATTGTGTAAACCTGAGTTGAATCACTGAGGCAAACTATTAGTTCTGAGTAGCAATAGATTGGCCCATCCAAATTCCTTCCTCCCTAGAATGAGCTCCCCATTTAAAATCTCATTCCTAAGCTCATGTGGATGGCCAGGGTTGTGTTCAATTCATTTGTCTTAGGTGCTTAACTTGCATCTGAATTTTAGGTGTCCAGTGAACAGTGCTGGTTAAGAAGATGCTGGAGTTCCCTGTGGAGAAAGGGAGATTGTTTTGAAAACCTCCAGAAGGAGATGCTGACTAGTTAAATTTAGAGGCTTAAGTTAGGTAGGTTGAATGTTCCTTTGGAAGCCTTCAGACAGTTTTAAAATGCCTATTTAGAACACAAGTGAAAGCTAGGTGTTTTATTTAATTAGAGTGCATCTTGCCCATTGTTAAGTCCCTCAGCCTAAGAGGAATTAGTCACTGTAGTGACTAGGAATTAGTCACTGTCACCTTTCAGGTTTGTCAAATTTTGCTCCTAATCTCACTTCCTAAATGAATGGAGTTTGTCATAGTAGAATGAAATGAATACAAAAGTTCCATAACCGTGGTGCTAGCGTGGCTGACATAAGGAACATTCAAATTTATCAGCCAGACCAAAGGCACCACATTTAACAACGTAACCAAATTTTCTATAGGCTGTGGGTTTCCTTCCTAGTGTAACATTATACTTTGTAGGCCTTGCGAGGGGAAGAACAACTGTCATGGATGTCTGTAGACCAATAAAGTGTAGGGTGAAGGAAAAGCACAGACTCTGCCCTTTTGCTTTTTCTTTGTATCACCAACCCAGAATTTTAGCCTCGCCCTGGTCCAGTAGGTTTTATTTACAGTTTTCAGTGTCCCTTTCTCATGGCAGTAGAGCCTGGAAGGACACAGTGGGCTGACACCAACAACATTTCCCGCCCTTTTGTTCTGCTTTCTGCTGACCCATTGTCCCTTTGTCCTTACCCCTTGTCCTGCCTCTGCAGACAGAGGCCCCATCTGACAAATTTACTTGTGCTCCCCAGGGATTATGAAAACGAGGAAACTTCGTTAAGGATGGTTTAATAACTTAGACAAAGGAGAAGAGCAGCTGGTCTGTTAACGAGTCTCTCGCAACCCCCATTCTCTGACTGAAGAGCCGTTCTTGCATGTGTTACAGTCTTCAACAATGTACAGTAAAACGCTACAGATGTATGGTTCTTGCAAATCGAGTTACTGTGCATTGGATCTGCCTTGAGCGTTTTAGCTGAATGACCTGAGGCAATTTTATGGCAGTAGGTTTGCTGCTGTTTAAAGGGACAGTAGCTGACAGTGGCCTAAAATTTTGGTGTATGTTTTTGCTGTCTTTATTGTGTAGTGTGGTAATGTTAGAGGAATAGAAGCTGGAGACACAATCTGCTATTCAGTAAGACAAACATCGGTAAAGCCAAGCAGTGAGAAAAGAAGGGTTCTTCATGACAAAATGACAGCAAGAGAACACAGTCCCCGCCATGGGGCAAAGTCCCGCACAGTGCAGCGGGCCTCCACCATTGATGTCACCTCTGACTTGCTGGGCCTTTCTCTAGCAGGTAGGTAGCTTCATGCCAGCCGTGGCTCTGTTGCTCCTTTCAGAATCTACCTTGTACTAACATTGTTTTTTTCTTTTGATTGCTAGAAGATTTAGATGTATCTGGTTATCTGGAAGGAACGAGATAAAGGAATTATACTAAAAAAATTACATAGTTAAACTTCATATTTAAAATAGACAAAATATTAAAATTGGAGAGGGATTTAAAAATATATAAATTAAACTTGATTTTGTGCAGTTAAGTTTATCAGCCAAAAATAAGCAACGGGGGGGAAACCAACAAGAGAATGCCAAGGTCTAGGAAAAGGCTTGGCAACCTCCTTGTTTGACATTGTATAAAATTTTCAAGAGAGTTCAAGGAGCTGTGAATGATCTCCCTCATCTTTTATAGTGAGTAAATTAGGATTGTAACCCCCAGAGGCTTTCTTTGATTAGTAAGAGAGACAGGTACTTTCAGACTTCTTCCTATTCACTGATCACAGAGGAAACGTGTCTGATTTAATAATTTGGAGTTATTAGTGTCTCAGACACTTAAGTGCCTTTAATCCTGTTATTTTCTACTGAGATTGGGCATTTTATATTCCCATATTCCATATAATCTTGCAGTTTTACATGTTTTAACATGTTTTATAAAATGAGCTAATCTCAGGTTTTTCAGACCATTTGTAGATACCAAAGATTACCATAGAAATATTTTAAATACCAGTCATGAATTAAAAATACTGACTTTTTTTGTGTATAAAATTTATTTTACTGTATGACTGCAACTTCAGGAAAGTATTCACATGACAGCAACATTTGGCTAATATTGTGTTAATTTTTCTGATTTACAGGAAATATTCAGGATCCAGATGAGCCGATTTTAGAGTTCAGTTTAGGTATGCGTAGTGATTTTTATGCTAATTTTGGTAATACATGCTGTTGAGTATGTGTGCGGTTTTTTAATTGTTGATTTTGAAGTGCTTTTTGCATTGAAACTTTGATGTGATTTTTATGGAGATGGCATACAGTTTTCTTGCTGCCTGTACAGTATCTTTTGATAAGCAGCCAGCAGTTTAATTTTGTGATTTTTTTTTTTAGAAGTCTGTAATTAAAGCATCTGTCCTGTAAAATTTTAAATGTTTACTATGTGAATGCTATTTTTAAATGTTTATTTTGTTTATGTGAAGATATAGTGAAACTGTCTTCAGTTTCAGTATATCAGTAGTTCAGGTCTTCAAGCAAACTGAATATTTACTGGAAACACCATTTTAGGACAGATTATTTTGTAAGAGTTACTAACTATTACGCATACCTTCTTTCCTGTGGTCTTTGCTGTCAGGTGATAATGTGAGATGCAGAAGTGACCTGATTTCTGGGATGGTTAAATTTGGACAAGAAGCTTGTGAACTCACTTGAAGAATAAGGGAAAAATATTTTCTTCATGAAAATTCAGTCTACATTTTCAAATGCAGCATGGTTTTCTTAGCTTAATAGTGGGCTAATGTTTGGAAGGTTATGCTCTTAACAGTATGTTTGAAATGAAAATTAGAAAATTTTCTCAAATGTATGTAATTGTGTCATGAATAATAACCTTAAGAACTCCTTAGAACTGAATAAGGTACTTTAATTATTTTCAGATAAATTAAAAATATCTAGAACTGCAAAGCTATTTAGTATATGTTTGAACATTTCGCTTGCCCAGGTAGATTTTAGAATTAACTTTAGGCATCTAGCTGAAGCAGAGTTGGACCACTCTGTAATTAGCTGTATCTAGCTAGACAGAATTTGGCTCTGAAGTTTAACCTAATTGTGTAGAGTCACTCACTGAAATTTTTGGTGGTTGTTTCCTGCTCACCATAGTCCCTTCCCAGCAGTTAAACTCACAGTAACACTTTAGGGGAAGTACTTACTGTCCTTTTACAATTACAAGCTAGTTCTCCTCGTAGCAGTGCTGCTTGGTCAACGTTCAAGCACTTCTATTGGTTCTCCATGCCAAAATGCTGTTTGGTAATGGGCTTAATGGAGCGTGACTTCAGATCAAATGCAGCCATGCTCATGAGATTCCCAGAGGAAAGCCTACCCATATACGCTGTCCTAATGAGCTCTGCCAGGGGGGTGGATAGGCGGGCGTTAGCATAGAACAAGTTTAAATCACAGCTCTACAGCTTGGAGCCAGACCGGTCTGATGCACATTTACTGTTTGTATGCACAAAGGTGAGTGATGTCTGCCTTTATAGTGGAGTGGTAGAATGAGTATTAGGCCCTTCATCGCTTTGTTGCTCATATATAAGCAATATATGCTTATATAATATATGCTTATATATGCATATATAATATAATATGCTTATATAAAAATGTAAAGTCTTACAGCAGTATGAAAAAGATCCTGAATCTAAATTTATTTATCTGTTGCATACCTAAAGCTTGCAGTGAGCTGCTAACTCCGTCGCTAGATCGAAAACCAAATAGTTTTGTAGCAGTGAGCGTAACTACACCTCCTCAGGCATTCTGGACGAAGCATGCACAGACAGAAATTATTGAGGTAAGTGGTGAGGTACTCCTGGATTAGATTTAAAATTGAAGCTAGCACAGGAAGCATTTCTTCCTAACAAATATCACCTTGCATTAATTTTTGCCTATTTTGTTTATGTTTACAGGGAACGAGTAATCCTATCTTTCTAAGCAGCATTGCCTTTTTTCAAGACTCTCTTATCAATCAAATGACACAAATCAAACTCTCCGTGTATGATGTCAAAGATAGATCTCAGGGAACAGTAAGTTTTCTTTATTCTGTTGCCTCCTCAGTCAGTGTGGAGCGAAAAAACAAGAGGCAAGGAGAAAAAACTAGTAACCTTTGTGGAGGAAGACAAAGGGGTAGCAGCATCAATCCTAGAGAAAGCAACATGGGTACGGGAAGGAGGGACAAATGCTGCGAGATGGACTTGGCAGAGTGGGAAGAGTTGCCAGTTATTTCAAATAAGGCTTGCTGGCAGCGACTTTGGGAACGACTGATTTAAATTAAGAGGTCCTGTCGCTTGTTCTCTTCTGTTGTGGACGTTTTTACTGAACTAGAGAACAAATGGGATCCAGCGTCCCTGACTGAGGCCTCTAACCTGTGCCAAAATGTTGAGCCCGTAATGAAACAGTCCTTATAAATGGAGCTGCTAAATTCCGTGTGTAGTAGACGCAGTCTGGTGGAAGTTTTTCACAGGGAGCAGTCATGTCTATCTTAAGTTTAGGAACTTTAGAAGTATCTTAGAAGTCTGCTTCTCTCACTGCTTAAGATTTAGATGCAAACCAGTGACGAACTCAGGCAGATTAGATTCTAACAGAGGCCGCTACAGGCCTCTAATCTATGTTGTGTGAAATGGAAGGAAGAGAAAACAAAAGTCCAATGGAGCCCTGGGTGCTTCTGTAGTATTTTTGCAGAGGATCGCCAATTGTAAGATAGAACTTGCCATTAAATGTTTTTAATCCGGAGTAATGGAAAAATCATAATTTCAGTGTCCAAAACTTAATTTAGTAAAAAACAGGCCCACACTAAAGCCAGTGTTTTCTCAGAAGGCGACATGAGTTCAAATTAAAAGTGGAAAGCATCAGAGGGAACTTAGCTATTTTGGAACGCTTTCTAGTTGGTTATGAAAAATGGTTACTTGTTGTCTCAATTACTCTTTCTACTACCAGTATCAAGAATTCCACAATACCAAAATTTTGTGAGTGTTTTTACAAAACAGGAGGTTGTATCTGAGTAGGAGGTTGCTTTCAGGAAAGCATCCATGCGCTTGGCTTCCTGACACAGAGATGCTCTGGGCTGTTTTGCCCACATAATTTTTTTGTATTGCTCTTGAAAATCACTCTGCCCTGATCCCTTAGTGATTGTGTTCAGGTGTAAGATTTATTGCCTTACTGGAAAAAGTCTTTAGCGCCAGGTCTGCCAAGTAACTACTTGGATCTATGGGCAACTCACCCTGGGCTGTTGCCCAGATTGCTGCTTCAGGTCCCATGTGTCTGCTTTCCCATGGTTTCCTCAGGGGTAGCAGGGCACCTCTGTAGAGTGCATCGTGGGGAGGCTCTGGGGAAAGAGGAATACCTTCTGAGGAGGTGCATTCTTCAGGAGGAGCCAAATTTGGGCCAGAGAGGGACTATGAAGTGTCAACCTACTCAGTTTGAGTCCCGTTCAGTCATTGCTTTCAGCATTCCAGTATTGCTGGGCCTAAGCTTCTATATACTGAGGTGCTTCCCCTGAAATTCTAGAGAAATAAAACAGTTTATTGTCCTCTGATAGAAAAAGGATTTTTGATAAATTATAAAATTTATTAGATTTTAAAAGGGTTTAATTAGTTATGCATGAGCATATGTAATTAAATGTTTGTTCTCAGGCTTTTTTTTGTGCATAGTAATTGTATCTTGGGCTTTGCTGCTGTGGACAAAGCCTTTGTTCATTGTAAAGGCAAATAGTCACAATTCCAATACTCATCTTCTTCCAGATGTATTTGTTGGGTTCTGGGATGTTCACTGTAAAAGAACTACTTCAGGAGAAGAATCACAGGTTGCACTTAACACTAAGGTTTGTAATGTTCTCCTCCATTTAGGAATTAACAGTCTTGAAAGCATGCTTAAGATATGTTGAAAGATGTTTGTGGGATGTGATGAAAACTGGTTGTTTGTTTGTTTTTTTTAAGTTCCAGGCCACTACTAAGGAAAAACTAGTTTGCATTCATGATAATTAAAACACGTAGAACAAGACCATGGAGAAGGATGTTAGACATTGGTTCTAATTCAACAAGTCAAGAAAGTACTGTGAAGACCAATTTAATTTTTGTGCATTTCATCCTATCACCTCAGTCTATGTGTCTGTGGAGAGTGGCAAAATGGAGTATTTTTAACTATGTTGATATATAAAGAGCCTGCAATGGGGAGAATGAAACCCATTGAAACAGAGGTCTTCACTGTTTGGGATACCTTGACTTAGATAAATCTAGGCTCTACTATTTCAACACCTGCCTGTTGCTAAATTGTGAATTTGTTGTTGAAGAGTCTATTTATAATGCACTAAGAATCAGAGGAGTTGCATTACAGCAACATTGATTGATGTAATTTTCTAGTTTAATTCATATTGGAAGCTTTCATGGAAGCAACGTGGTTCAGGAAGGAATGACAAGGAGGGTGTGAGTCTAATACCAAGCCTTAAGGTAGTAGTTCTAATCATAGGAATCGAACCACACTCATGGAAGTCAGTGTGGGAAGAAGTTAAATGGAGGCTGGAGAAGAATGAAGAAAGTGAAGTAAGGTTAAGGAAAGAAAGCTCTAATGTGTAAATGCACGTTGTAGTAGTGTATGTTGAAAGTAGGACAGGCATCCCTGTCAGGGAAGGCAAGGGGAAGTCAGTTGAAGGGGGGAAGCATAATCAGAGAGTCTGAGGAAGATGGCGTTGGTAGTCTCAGGATAATGAGCACTAGAAACAGTGACTGTGACAAACTTGCAGAAATTTCTTAGCCCAGACAGAACTTACAAGACATGGACAAAGCTTTTCATGCAAAGAGAAGAGATGGGTAAAGTTTTGGGCTTTTTCACAATGCGTTATAAAGAAAAAATTGACAGGTGTTAACAGGGGGGAGCAGATGAGGGAGAGAAGTCAGAAAAGGCACCAGAATTATGACACTGATGTTGGGTAGAATAGTCTGATTTATCATAGGTGTGAAGATGAAGCTGTTTTGAGAGAGATTAAAAAGAGGAGGAATATGATGGCAGGAGTTTCATGGTTGTGTGTTAGAGATGGTTATTCTGTTAGCCTTATTCTTTCATGACTAAGTTGAAAATGGACTTTATTAAACTCTCTTGTTTTGATATCAGCTGTGTTCTGATTGTCAGAGCAAAGAGTGTGAATACATGCATGTCTTCGTATTGTCACGTTACCCCTCAGATGTATAAGCTGGATGCTGAGCAATGTCCAAAATTAGACCTTTTCTTGTAGTCATCTTGTGTGCTTATTTCTTTTGCCTCTCCAGCATTGTCTGTTCCAGAGACTTTTTTTTTTTGCTCTTAGTTGTCCCAGCATATTTTTAAATGTAAACAACAATTTTAAAATACCATTTAGAATCTATCTTAAAACAATAACATAAAGTCTCTGCCAGACTTACTGTGTGTCATGGGTGAGACAGAATAAATGACAGCTGTGGTAGATCTGGATACTAGTGTGTATTTAAGAACCAGCGAGATTAGAGCTTTTACCCCACTTGATTCTCTGTTTCTGACTCACTCACTCACTCCCCCCTCAGCCATGTTTTCATACACTCTCAGTTTCCCTCCCCAGCCGGGTGATGGCTCCTGGTCTGGGAAGGTGGGACAGAAAGTGGCATCAGTTTGTGCTGTGTAGCTGCCCAGCTGTTAGTGACCTATTTCAGTTGATAGTGGCCAGGTCCCTAGCATTTGTTTTCTCAAAACTCCTTGATCTCACGGATCTTCTGTGGATAATCCCCGCTGTCAATAGAGGTTGGGGGGTGAAGGGATTGAGAGCAGCCCTGCCGAGAAGGACTTGGAGGTACTGGTGGATGAAAAGCTGGACAGGAGCCACCAATGTGCGCTTGCAGCCCAGAAGGCCAACCGTATCCTGGGCTGCATCACAAGCAGCGTGGCCAGCAGGGTGAGGGAGGGGATTCTGCCCCTCTGCTCCGCTCTGGTAAGACCCCACCTAGAGTCCTGCGTGCAGATCTGGAGCCACCAGTACAGGAGAGACATGGAGCTGCTGGAGCAGGTCCAGAGGAGGGCCACAAAAATGATCCAAGGGCTGGAACACCTCTCCTATGAGGAAAGGCTGAGAGAGATGGGGTTGTTCAGCCTGGAGAAGGCCGCAGGGAGAACTTCCTGTGAGTTTTCAGTACTTAAAGGAGGGCTATAGGAAAGATGGGGATGATCTTTTTAGCAAGGCCCATTGTGACAGGACGAGGAGTAATGGTTTTAAACTAAGGGAGGGTAAATTTAGACTAGATATAAGGAAGAAAATTTTTACGATGGGGGTGGTGAAACACTGGCACAGGTTGACCAGAGAAGTGATGGATGCCTCATCCCTGGAAACATTCAAGGCCAGGTTGGACGGGGCTCTGAGCAACCTGATGGAGTTGAAGATGACCCTGCTCACTGCAGGAGGGTTGGGCTAGATGACCTCTAAAGGTCCCTTCCAACCCAAAGTATTCTGTGATTTTAGGATTCTGTGATCTTCCTCTGCCTCAGGGATCTTTTTTTCCATCAAGAATCTTCACCACCTTCTTCCCTAGACCATTTCTTTTCAAGAACCTTCTTCTTAGCATCAGCTCTTCTTTCTGGAAAGCCAGCCCCTGGGTTTCCCAGTCTAAGTAGTCTATCAGCAGAAGCACAAAATATGATCAGCCTCCTAACTTGGTGACTTTGACTCATGCCTCTATTAAGCAGAGGATTTAGGATGTGCCATTTCTGTTTAGTCTATGTATTATCAAAATTTACCAGTTACAGCTGTACTAGGCTTCTGACTGAGAGTTTAAATGTTCAGGTTTGGACATTTACACGCACAGGTACACACACACACACACGTGTGCGTGCATGCAATTATTTGCTCTCTGTTAATGTTCACCGTTTAAGATGGTTTTTACCTATGACAGGCTAATTGAAAAATCTGAACTCTTTCTGGATTTACAGAAGTATTGAAACACATGCATGGTTTTAGGTTGCCTTCAGATCGGAGGTCTGTACAGTAACCCTGCAGAATGAGGGGAGTGTTTTGCTATTGGAATAACACTGGCTAGAATAAGAATATGTAAAATGAAGTTGAAAAGCTTCCTATTTAAAATGTTCGTTAGGTTCAAAGATTAATAGCCTTTTATAAGTGTTCCCTTGTTGATAAACAGGTCCACCTCCAAAAAAATCTCAACGCAGAGTGTTTGTTGCAGGTCCGCTGAAAGTGACCGTGTAGGTAACATTACAGTTATTGGATGGCAAATGGAGGAAAAAACTGACCAAAGGCCTCCGGTGACGAGGTCGCCTGATACGATTAATGGAAGGGTAAGTATGAGCATTGTACCAGCTTCAGAAAGATGCAGGTTGATTGGTAGTATTGAAAGAAGTTGAGATCTGCTGTCAACTTTCCTATCTGTCTTGGTATTTAGTAGTGCTTTACAATTTCAAAATACTATAAAGAGCAGCCTAATGGTGATGAAACAGTTCTGTATTTTGCAGAGCTCTTGGTGCTAATGTTTGTTAAAAGTCTTGGGGAAAATTTTAGTTTACAGTGATTAAGCTTTAGCTTGAAGTGCTCATGCCTTTTATCACAATAGGCTTGAGGTACTGTATGGTGGTGCACTTGGTGCGCTCATGACTGGTTTCACAAAGATGTGGTATTGCACACCCCTGAACTGGAAGGTGGCATCAAGCAAAGCAGTGTTGGTGATGCTCAGGGAATTTCCAGAATTTTCACAGGAAACTTTTTAGAAAGAGATACCTTAAAAAATTTTAATAAAACCAAACAGGTTACTTGAATACTGGATTATTATTCTTTCTTTGTGGTCCCCAAATATTTGTCTGAGAGCAGATATTTTTAGTGCTTTCTCAGCCTAGACGTAAACCTTGTGTTCTGAATATCCGGGTGATAGTTGCACTCCTATCTGTGTATCACAGTCACAATGTGGATCATTATCACTTTGTGTCCAGCCTGACCTGTATTTGGCACATACTGGTGCAATATCTTCAAGATCTCTGGAGCTGTGCTAGCATAAAGTAGTTGAAGAGCTGGATAAAATTTTTACCAGCATTTTGAACTGTGCAGTAGAAGTAAAAAGGAAAGCTTAGATTGGAGGGTTTAAGTGGATTTATTATTTCAGCCTGCAGTATTTTTTGTCTGCAGTAAATGTATTTGAAATATTGATTTTAAACATGCGTTGTGCTGAATGTTCCTTTTAAGTCTGTATAATAGGATCATCACTGCATGCTGCCCTGGCAGGAAAGTTTCATTCTTTGCTATTTGGGTTTTTTGTTTTTGTTTAGACTGTGTTGCCAGTTGATGAAAGTTTAACAGAATCTTTAGGAATCAGATCCAAATATGCTTCATTACGGAAAGATGCACTACTGAAATCTGGTAAGCTGCTGTGGGCTGTAACAAGTAAGCTTTAGGCATCAGTAAAAGCTAATCTCTTGCTGTCTGCCTGTGTCCCCAGGGCGTTTAAGCAGTTGTTTCCTTTGAATAGGAACAGGCTGCTGACTGAACAGCCCTCTGAGGGTCATAGAAGAATAAATTATTTTATCATCTGCATATTTTATTTTATCATCTGTATAATAAAAACAGCAGAAGCAAACTTTTGTCATTAAGTTGACTGTAGTATGAAACTTTCTGTGCAATTTGCTAGTCTATTCCAAAGCAGTCAGTGGGGGGTGAGGAGAGGGACAGAGGAGAGAAGTGGATTTAAAAAAATTTACTGAAGAAAGATTAGTTTTCCATCAAATTGTTGCATGAGATGAAAATGCGCAGTTAGTTAAAAAAAAAAAAAAGTAGTTCAGAAGTTGAATATGTATTTTATTTCCTTACCAGTGTTTTAAATACTTTGGAGGATTTTCCGGCAAATACTTGAAGAATGGTCATTGCAGAATGACCATGCTTGGAAAAGCTAGGCTGATGCCTGGTTCAACCAGATCTTTATGGCAATGTGTTGCAGCATGTTA
>Ga0065711_1029576_pt1 | contig 35640 bp, 21 predicted proteins | sample Hoacrofraction12_FD_59098 | JGI IMG/M metagenome (GOLD analysis project Ga0065711, IMG submission 59098) | Hoatzin crop microbial communities from Cojedes, Venezuela - Epithelial fraction 12 v2 (version 2) | ecosystem: Host-associated > Birds > Digestive system > Esophagus > Crop | place...
TTTTTTTTTTTTTTTTTTTTTTTTTTTTTTTTTTGTGATAAATGCCCTAGATTGTGCACTGTGGGGACTCCTGGCAGTGCTGCCATCACATTCCTTCATGCCACGCACTCTCCCAGCCAGCTCCTTGTGGACCAGCTCTCCTGGCTCCCACTCCGACTCCTCTGGCAGAGGGAACACAGGAAATACAGCCCTCTGCGAAGCAGGAAAGGATTTCCATCCAGTCCATAATTCACTCTACCGTTTCCATGTATCGCACATGCCCTTTGCTATGGTTGGAAAGGAAATAAAATCATTACACTGCCTGCAAGAAACATGCTTTATGGCATACATTTATGATAAAATTATGGAGATGTTGCAATGAAATATTCCATCAAGACACTAAAACAAAGCAAAATCAGTGTGGCAGTAAAAAACTCTTTTTGTCCCTCTTTCATCCCTGGTTTTCTTTTGTTGAGTTTATTTAGTGCCTTTATTAAAATATTTCGGTTATAATACCGTTTTTAATGCTATATTGTTTTTACAATGGTATGATTTTTATTGTAACATCACCTCCAATTTAATATCTCTTTCCATTATATGTGAATTGCTACTAAAATGGAATTGCTGTTGTAATGGATGTAATACCCTTGTAGGAAGTTTTAAGAGCCATTACTACTACATAATTACAAAAGAAAAGCCAGGAAATGGCATGAGGAAAAGGAAAATATTATCAAAACAGAAACTGTTTGTGATAAAGGCAAGCAAGATCAAATAGTCAAATAGTCTGGTGACCTGCGAGTGAGGAAACATATCTCAGAGAGGAAACACAAGAGTGAGATGTCATCTGAGCCTGGGCTGAAGATTCTTCTCAATTCTTCAAATGAAGTTCAGAAGAGAAGGATGGAGCCGACTCCTTGACCATCAGAAAGTGCCCACCCGGACTCTGATTTCCTGGTGGTGGTGCCTGCAGAGTAGAATGTGTAAATGCAAAAACTACCTCTCTTCTGGTGAACAGGGGGCTTGTGGAAGGGACTGAGCTCACTTACTTATTTCACTTCTGCGGCTACTAATGTATTGTGTATGCCCCTCTTGGAAGCTCTTTGGATGGCTCTTCAGCCTCCCTGGAGCTTGATCTGCTCATTCAGGCTGAATTTCTATTATCTGTAACAGAAGCATCCATGGTTACGCTGGGGTATCCCCACCAGAGAAACCAATTGCGGTGAATCTGAGCAAGGGAACCCTATGTGTCCCGTCATGAAAATCTGAAGAGCACTAATCTAACAGTACAGATGTACCAAAAAACAGGAGTACTTATCTGAAAAGCTAGAACTAAATTTACTGAAGTACTTTTAGCTAGAGATTTAGATACCTAATCTGAGGCACTTCTATTTAACAGGAGTTTCTGCTATCAAATGTGCCAAGTTTTAGTGAAATAATAATAATAAAATGAATCAATGGCCTTAAAAGTTCTACAGATCACCCAGATAAGGCATGGATACATTTTATTTTTCATGTGACATTTTGAGGGAGGAATAAAACCCCTTATGTTCACACAGTTCTCCTTTGGATCATTGAAACAGACGGTAGCAGATTTATGGCAGTTCATCAGAAGATTTGTATATACATGGATACAAACTAAATATGCATGTAAAACTGTACTGGCTTTTTTGTACTCTAGCTGAAATTTATCTCAGGGTGGATCTGCAGTTTCCAGAGTATGAATTATAGTTTGAATTTTGAGTAACAGGACTCACTGTGTTGGTTAGCCCCTATATCTAAGAATAATACATTTTAATCTCAGCATCTCTCTGGGGTGGCGCAAATTAAGAAAACAAAAAAAAAACCCAAAAAACCAAAAAACCCAACACACATGCATACACAAAACCTCTGAAGCCAGCCTGATGAATTTCTATGATCTTATCTCTGCAGAGCGTATTCTCTTTGGCAGGGTGGAGTTATTTTGCTTCAGTGGATAATATGGGAATTCAATCATTGTTTCCAAAGTACATATTATTCGCAATAGTGTGGTCTGGATGATTGCCTTTCTCAAAGAGCAGGACAATATTTCAGCTAACAGGGTGAAAATCAATAGCAAAAGATTAAAGCTCAAAGGGTGAACAAGTGCACGGGAACCAAAAGAGAAAGTGACAGTGAGAGCTGCCTTTAAGTGATAGCAGGTGCTCCTACAGCCAAAGAGGAGAAGAACGAAGAGAGATGCTTCAATTAGCTCATTGCTGTGCTCCTGACAGACGCTGCTTTGTTCTTGGCTTTGAAGGATTCTTTCCTTTCTTCTGATAGGTGTGCAACTCCCTACCAATTTCTTGTTGCAACTTGATACCATACACCAGTCAAGCCCTGGTCAGTGTGTTATTTTGCCTGCTGACTTCTTTGCTAACTACATGCTGACTGAAAATCAGTTTAGCTCCTCTAGTATGACAGAATAATTTCATGCCTGCGCCCGTCAGTGCCAGGGCTCCCATGCCTGATAGCGATGCCAAGGTGCTTTGTCTGTACCCCTTCCCTAACAGCTAAGTTCTCTGCAGATGCTGCGGTCAAATCGTCAGAGTCAAATGAGCAAATTGTGGGCTTAGAAATTAATAGGAAGAAAACAGAACAAAAATTATGCAGCCACATGCTGACTACTGTGTGCAGCTCGTCTCTAAAAGGAGAGAGAAGGGCTGGAAAAAGGCAGCACAGATACCCAAAGGTGTGGTGGCTCCCACAGAAGGAATGGTTACACAGACTAGGATGCTTCAGAAAAGATTTATTGTAGATAGGATATAATTAGAGATTACCAAAATGAGGAATGGCATGCATGAGGCAAATAGGGAGCCACTGCTCTCTGCTTCTTCCAGCTGGGGAGCTGGGGAGGAGCGGTGCCATTGGCAGATTTGAAAGAAAAACAAAGGAAGTACTTCCTTGCCAGTGTGTGTTTAATACGAGAAACTCCTCTTTGCAATATGTTGTGGATGCTAAAATTTTATAGGGCTACAGCCTCTGGCTGGATAAATTCTCGGGAGAGAAGTCCATCAGTTCTGTTCCTTGCTAAGAGGTGCCTCAGCCCTGAGTGCCAGCTGCTGAGAAAGTGCTATAGAAACCTTCTGCCCTTGTGTTCTGTCATCAGAGGTCTGGAGGACATCCTGGAGGAGGAGCTCTGGAACCTGTGAGCCTCCAGTCCTTACCAATACAGCTGCACTTATGTAAACACTGTCTGCATCGAGTCTCATTGCTCCAGCTCCTGCCTGGGATGGGCCCAGAGAACTCTACATGCAGCTCTCCTTCTCCCTCCCTCCATCTCTGGTCTCACACTGAGAAGGGCTCAGGCTCACATCTTGCCTTGCTTTGAGAAATTTTGATGCATGAGTTAATCCATGCTGTTAGTCCACAACAAATACAAGTGATGGGACTTCAGTGTGGGCTAAGCTAATCTAAATTATTTTGTTTTCTGTCCCTAAAAGTCTGCATGCAGATCATTGCTGTGGATCCTCTGGTGCACAGGAGCTTGTTAAGGTGCACTAACTTCATTATGTACCTGAGTAAGGACAGGAATGCAAAGGGCAGAGAAGGAGAGAACAGGGGAAAGAGAGGGAGAGAGACTTTTGGCCACTGGCATGTTTTCACAGAGAAGCATGTGTATCACAGTCTTTACTGATTTACTCCGTTTTTGGGGCTGGGACTAGCAATTGCCCCGACAAATTATGTGTGGCTAACTGAAGTAAAGAGGCCCTTTTTCCAGCCTGCTCCTGCCATGGCATTATCTGTTCCTGCATCCCAGTCTCACTGACTGTCCTTCACTGTCACTGAGTTACTGTCACTCCTGTCTGTGAAAGTGAAAATATGCCAACATTGATCATGTACGTGCTTCTGACACTTCTGACTCCCAAAGACCACAGAGAATTCTAACCCTTAAAGAGAAACAAATTGCAGTTTAGGGCCCATCTATTACCTTAGGAATAGGTACATTTGCCAGAATTTGGTCAATCGCTGCCATGCAGGCTGGGAGCAGAGGAGGATTCCCAATACACCCCGTTCCAGTGAGGTTCAGCTGAGGTTCTGCCTGTGAGCAAGCGTCTCACTGTGTGGTGGCAGGGATTTTGTCTGGACTTCAACTATGGATTATTTTTCAGGATACAAAAAAAAAAAAATCTAGTGTATGTCATATATTTGATTCAGTTGTGAAAGCTCAGAATTACTTATTCTAAAATGGTGGTCGAAATTCTGCAATCATTAGCCTAAAGCTGGGGATTCAGAAAAAAGGAAAAAGAAAATAAACAGTTTTCAAATCCAGCCACAGGGTTTGAATTTCCCACACTGCCGGTATTATGAGCTAAGTTTAGCAAGTTGGAGAGTTAAGTCTAGCTATTTGGAGATAATTCTAGTAAGACCCTTCTGATTACTTTGCTTCCGAGCAAAATTAGAGAAATTATAGCACTTCCCAGTGAAGTTAAGTAAATTAAAGAACTGCTGTAATGGGAACATCACCTTCTCCATATCAGGATGATTAAAGCCCAGCATGACAGTAGATATATTCTACTTCCTCTGTACACCTGTGCCTCCAGTGAGTTGCTGGAGGAGGATGGCTCTGCCTCTCTGTCAGTGCTCCTGTCCAGGACATTTCCTCTGCCACTTCAGGTGACAGGCAAGTTGCTTCAGCCCTTGCTCTAACTGCTTCTGTTAAAGGGTAGCAATTCCTGAAGGCATTTCCTTGCTGTCTGACCTGGATGACCTGAGCCATGCAAGCCAGAGAGCCAGAAAACGCCAAGCTGGGATGTCTACCTGGTAATTTCCATTCAGAAATGAAGCAATGAAGGTAGAAAAGCACCAAGGAGGTGGGACAACAGCAGTAGCAACAAGGGATGTCTCACCTGTGCTGATGGGTCTCTGGAGGCCCTGAAGATGTAGCAACAGGCTTATAGGCTCAACAATTCTTAAAACATGTATGATTTTGTGGAGACAAGGAAGATGGTCTCACAGAGCAACTGTTGATCAGCACTGTTAATGCACAGGGACCCACCTGAGGCAGACCCAGAAGTCAACGTCATAGGAAGAGAGAATGCTATTGCAGTGACCCACTGCTGAAGAGCTGTGGGTAAATCCCTGAGTCTGTAACACCTGCTTAAAATAAGCTGGGATGAGGCAAGGGACAGTATGACAGGTTTTGACAACCTTCCAGCCTTAAGCTCTACAAACTCAGCCTATGTCCAATGCCTTCAGAAAGGCAAAAGTGGAAATGCTCCATACATCAGGTCCAATAGCAGAGTGATGGAGATGTCACTGTACTCTGCTTCTGAGCCTCAGCTAAAGGCAGAGGCAAGATAAAGATCTGGGAGAAGCTGCCATTCATAGGCATAACGGTAGAGGTGTGTAATTCCCTGCTAGGAGAAGCCACTTGGATGAACTATTAACTTTTTTTCAAGATAAATCCACACTTACCATGTCAAAGGCAGCACTGTAAACAATATCCTCTTTCTCCAGTCACAGGAAAGAAGCAAGGTGAGCAGAAAACTGCAAATTCCAGGCCTCATTTATTGCTCAGCACCCTCTTTAAGTTCTGCTTTTTATGACCAAAACAAGATTCATAGTCTCCTGTTCTCATTTAGCTTTACTGAAGAAGTAAAAGGCTGATGTTGCCAATAAATGGCCCTAATACCCATGGCACATAGTCATACAGGGATGGAAGCCATGAAGGAATTTTGGAGGAGTGAAAGGAAATAAGACTGCAGCTTAAAAAAAAGGGCAAAGTGCAGCTACAGAGAGAGAGCAGCAATAAAACAGTCTGTATTTTTCTCTGTGAATTATGAACCAGTGCAATGATGCCACTGGAACTCTGATGTGCCTCTGGCTTTCAGACATTTTAGTTGTCTTCCTGTCGTTTTGTCTCTGTAAACTCTCACCTGCACTTGTGTAACAACATTTTGCTGACACATGGGGAGAAAAGGGTAGTGGAAGAGTCACACTTGCTGCCTGTTTTCTCATGTTATTCCCTCCCACCACACTTAAAATGTAGTTTTCTGACACAGATTTAAAGTTGAAGGTTTATAACTGGCTTATGACGTAAAAGTTCAGGTAATAAAAATAACAAAAAGCCAATAAAATAATTATGCTTGTACTTTTTTTTCTTTTGAAATTCTGCTAGCCGGGATCTTTCTCCAAAATTTGCAAGGATTGGTATCTGCCTGTATTCCTCATTACATCCATCATTTCCTCTATGACCCAATATTTACTTAAGTTTTATGCACCTACAGTAGCATTGACTGATAAGCTCTACTGAAGGGCTCTAAACACTAGCAGTTGGATGAAGGAAGAAGAAAACTAGGGTAACTATTAGGATTTTATGGTAATCTCACTATACTTTCCTCACGGTCCTACAGTACATCCCCACTTGTAAGCCACCAAGAGCAGGTGAACTCATAGCTTTGCATTGCCGACAGCCGGGAAGCAAGAGACACATACAGCAACCTGAAGAACAAAACATGCCACTGGTGTTTATTAACATAGCCTTGTAAATCAAAACAGTCTGCCTGTCTGGTGTCTTGTCCAGAAATTATTGGCTCATTCATCTTAGCCATATTAAGCAGGCCACATTGATCAAGGTCACATAAAAAGAGATATATAAAGACTGTTCCTGGACAATAGTTACATGCAGGTATCACGCCTACAGCGACTGCCCGTTTTGCAGGGATAGATCAGTTGTTTGGAATTGCCATGTTGTATGGAAGGAGAGAGAAAAGGTGCTTAGCTTCCCTGTGTAGGTGTACAGGCAGGGATAGAGAAAAAGGTGAAACTCAGAGAAACTTAAAAATAATAAAACTTAAAAATCAAAATAATGGCACAGGCTGAAACACACTGAATTCAAGGACCTTATTCTGGTTGTGTGGATATTTTAGCAAAGGTTTTGTGCAGCCGCATGAGGTAATAACAATATTTTCTCTCTCCTCACAGTATACCCTGCTGAAATACTGGGAACACAGAGCTGTACTGAATGTATACTGCCAGAAACATCTGGAATAAATTTTTGCTGGTGTTGACTCATTTGTTAAAGCAGTTGTCAGCAATGCTTCAATTTGGATAAACTTCCAGCAGGATTAAGGCTGCATCTCACCAGACCCAGCTGCCAAGCACACTCCTATTCTTGGCTGCTCAGTGACCACATCCCTCCGGTGGCTTTTTAGCCACCTGAAAGAAGACATGGCCATTTTTCCACTGGCCACCTTGCCAGGGTCAGTAGGTGCAGGGCAACTATTTGAAGCTATCTGTTCCCTTTTACCGTTCAGACTTTATCTTCCAAATCAAATGCAAGCAAATTTTAAATGGTTGACACTAAGTCCATTAAATGGGATTATGTTTCTCTCCCCACGACTGCTACAATGTTTAGTACATAGGGGGACTCTATCAGAGTAGTATGCTATTGTGCTGGGCAGCCCACAGACACTCAGGGGGACCCTGGCCCTGTGAGTTCCCATACTGACCGACAACCTTTTTCCCAAAGAATTTGTAGTCTAATCAGACAAAACAGAGTCTGGCTGGGAAACGGGGGTAGCAGCCTGCCGTGGACACATATCAGTAGAGCTTGCTGACAGAGGAAGTTTGTCCAACTGTTTAAATGTTTAAGAAACAGTATTTTCTTGTGGTTTTTTAAATTTTTTATTATAAAGAAAGTATGAAGGTAGGTGTTTTAAATAAGCAGTTTTCAAAAAATCCATCTATTTGATCTGCTTTACTGAAAAAAATTATACAGGGGGCAATATAGTAGCTTGTGGGAAAACGATACACAGTACACATTTTCTTACTTTGCTTAGACATCACCATAAAAGTCATAGGATAGAAACCCTGCTCATTTCTAAGATAGTCAAAACCACATATATGCTAACACACGCTAGTAAGTATTTGTAAATATAATACTTTGGAAATTTTACCTTTGGAATTGTAGAATCTTTTTACTAGATCTTTTCTTTCTTCCCACTTCACCCATCCATAAACTCACTTTGACCTAGTCTCTGCCTATATGTGTTGGATGACTGAATAAATGTTAAAAACCTTTAAATCATTAGAGATAGATTTTCCATAGATCACTGTCATAGCCTTAAGGCCTGAGAGCCAGCGAACCCCTAGAGCTTAATGGAGACACTTATATTGTTAGAAATCTGAACATCCCAGCTACCCAAGATGGGTGTTTCTAGTGATGATGGGTAAAGCTATTACATCTTAAAGCACCGACTGTTTCACACTCGTATACTGATAGTATAAAGGGTCAAATCAGAGCAATTTGGGTAGCAAATTACAGCACAAAGGCACTACATCATATGTGTGCTGTTCTGGGACCTTCCCAATTTTCTAAAAGGAAAATTTCACTTTAACAAGAAATGTTAAGGATTTCTGAATGAATATTTTCCATGTTGGACTGAAAAACAGGCCTTAAAAGTTGCATGTGTTTGCACATCTTCTAAGTGTAGGACAGATGAGGGAATCCTGCCTTGTGAAAGCTGGTAGCCCCAGACAGGGGATGCAGGCGATGGAAGGTCAGTTCCTTGCTCTGAATCTGCAGAGATCCCAGCCAATGCTCTGGATGCAGAGCCAGCCTTGCACATGGACTTGGTGGTAGTTTCCTCAACAAGGAATCCCCAAGAAAGGTGTAAGACAGGACTTGGCTCTGTAGACCATTTGCGGTGTTACGTCTCCTAATCACTGAGTTATGGCAGTTATGGTCCCTCTACCTACATCACTGTGATGAGGAATTGAGTAATGTTTCCCAGCACATTGAAACCTGTAGGTATACATCCGCTAGTAAATGGGAAAAAAGAAAGGACAAGAGAAAGCTTAGAAAAGAGAAGGAATTGATAAGGTCTTAATCGTCTCATCAAAATAAAATATACAGACTGTATGTTATGTATGTAGACATGTTAAATACATGATGGTGGCTAACTGTTGCCCACAGCCACTATACATGACCAGAAGAAATGAGCAGCAAGGAGGATATGTGTTGGATATTAAAACTGTCTTGGAGGGAGGGCAAAATAAAACCGGGAACTGTGGAGTTTCTTTTGCAGAAGAGGTTAAAACACAGGCAGAACAAGGACATTGTGAAGGATTTCCAGAGAGTGGTGAACCTGCTTTCAGCAATGACCCTCACTAGATAATCTCCTGAAGCTCCTTCTGACTCACTGTTTCTACCTCTTGATGTTTTTTTTGGGACAAGTTGTCATCCCAGCCAGAAAATCACTGCACTACGAAATTACAGATCAGGCCAGCATTTTCCTAGAAAGAAGGGACAAGATGCTAAGTCCTACCAGAGCCGTCACGGTGCCAAACAGCTACATGGAACCCAACCCCAAGCTGAGCCTGCCTGGGGCTTTGCCATGGGGATTAATCAGCTCAGCCCCCTTTCCTGGCTTGGGCAGCTCTGCGCTGCATCCACAGCCCTCAGTGATGTTATGCTGCACGTGGGAGGGGAGGGAAGCAGCAAATATATTTTCTAGGCGTGTCCACTGCAAATAAATCACCCTGTATGAATTATGGAGTGAGAAGCGGTACACAGCATGATACCGCTGTTACAAATGCCAGTGTTATTAGTTGCGCTGGGGTGCTGGGAGGAGACAAATCAGTGTGGATGGAGTGTGGATGTGTGGTGTGAAGATTAGGTGTGATGGATTAGCATTGCGTTTCTCTGGGACTGCAGCACTGTCTGAGACCAGTGTATGGCCAGGCAGCCCCATGGCCGGAGAGGCAGGACATGCTGTCATGGCAGAGGAGATTCGGTGGCATTATGTGGGTGGCCACATTGGGATATGCAGAGACCGCAATTCATCACTCAGGTTCCTTATTTCTGATTTCCTGCTGCTTCTGAACAACAAATAGAATTGAAAATGCAAGGCTGTGCAAGTGCAGCACTCTCGGGGGTGGCTGTGAGTAACTGACAGGTATAAATTGTAGCCCCTGCAAGCAGTTAGGAGGCCCGTGGGAACAAGAGATATCATAACGTGAAAATGAAGGTCAGTTACAATGCCGTGAACACGGAGTGATCGCCCACTATATTATAGGGTCTTTAGGAACTAGCAGAACTAGCCAGCCTTTTGCAGTCTTCGTGGAGCAGATGGCTGCTCAACGATGCCTGTGAGAACCAGGGATGGCTGTGGATGGGGCAGAGCCCCGGGTGCCCTTGGGCAGTTTGGTCTGTCTGTAGCTGTCAGGTAGGAGGGATTTGCTTTGGGTGTTTTTGGCTGTAGCATAAGTCCCTGGGATTTAATAAAGACAGAATAGGAGGGTGGGAGGGAACCCATGAATCTCCCCTGGAAATAAAATTCAAATGCTGCTGCGCTGCTTATATTCAAACTGGGGTAAAAATAAAAATATTGATTTACTTGCAGTGATCAAACACAGCTTATTTTCACTAAGTTATTTCATCGAAGTATTTTGAAATAAGATTATTAAATCGGAAAAAGCAATAGAGAATTTACAAAGACCTCCTTGCAAAATACAGCCTATTTTTCAACCACAGAGACATACCTTTTTTTCCTCTTTATTAATTGTTTCTGTGCAGAAAGGAGAAAATGTCACTACTTTGAGGAGAGGGAGAGTTTACCCCTTTTTCCAAGAAGTTATCAGGTAAAACATTCAGAAGTGTCTAAGTGACTTAGCAAAGTATGTTTTTCTCTTGGGAAGGAACATGGGTTGGTTGGCAATTACTGCCAGGCTTGCACCAGCCAATAAAGCTGGCTGCAGAGATTCAGAACAAAAGCAAAACAGGATCACTAAGCAAGGGCTGTCAGAGACTTCCTTACTTGCTGGGACAGGGAGTCCAAAATCATCAGCATGGGTTTGGAGACAGCTTGTGAACCCAGCTGCACGCTCATGAGCAGAGGCTGGTGGGCTCAAAGGTAGACAGCGTTTGACTCTGGGCTTTTCCTCTCCTATCACTACTGACAATTCCCCATCTAGGCAGACGGAGGAGGCTTGGGAGATGACCTGCCCTGAGCCCTCACCTTCTCTGAATGGACTGCTGCTCTCAAGCCAACGGGTGGCTTGTGCTCAGGGACAGGTACCTGGAATAATGCAAATTGCTAAAATGAGCTTTAGTGGGAGATGTAATGGACTACGTGGATGGAGTCCAAATAGGTCGATCTAATAGACATTCATCAATGAATTATATCCCCAAACCCCAAGGAACTTTTGCAGATCTGATGTGTAAGGATGCTTTTCACAGCTGCAGATGGAGAGCATTCTGGTAACAGCCACTGTCTCTGGGAAATTCTGCAGGGATTTTGTGGGCTCTGGTCCTTGCTGTACCCTCATTTCCATTCTCTTCACTAGGGCTCTTATGTGGGGAGAGTCTGGTTTCATTTTCAGTCCAAACCACGCAAAAGGCATATCCTCATCAGCCCCTAGCAGATGTGATGGGCTGATCATTATTGAAGATGATGTATTTGGGATTTGTAATTAAAATTAAAGCTATTTGGTATAAAACATGTAGAATTTAATTCCTTTCATTAGATATCTTAGGCTAATTGTTGCATCCAGCAGGGAGCAAATGGCATTGTAATTGCTTGATATCTCATGCTGGTTTGATTAGAAGACGATAGGAATGAGAAGAAAAAGAGATCACTCCAAGAAGAGCTTTATCTTTCTTTGTTTGATTTTTCCTTGGTGCCAAGCATTTCTGAAATAAACAGAAATTTTCAACACGACTTTCTGTTCCTGTCTCAGTGAGCAGGCTATGGGGTTGAGGAAAGAAAATGTTTTTATTTTCCCCTGGAGAGGTGCTGAGACTCTCAGTTGAGGAACGGCACTGTTTCAGGGCCGAGCTTAGTAAGCACTCACTGGTCATGTAGAGGAGTTCTCATGATTATTCCTTCCCTCCTTCTTCCAGGGAAACCGAGGCACAGAAAGGCAAAGTGACAGGTCTCACGTCACAGAGCACAAATGGTAAGGACAAAGATGGATCCTAAAGAGCCTCTTTCTTCTTCTAGGATAAAGAATTCTGAAATGACTGTGGTGGTGTTCAGGAAGGTGATGGAGGTGTGAAATACTAGTGAGTCACGGGGTCTGCTGCTACTCCTGGTTTTTAGCAAGGAAATTATAGTCCTCATACTTCCAACGCATACTAGACAGAAGTCCATTATGGGCGGTGTTTGAGATAAGTAGTGGAGTGTGCACTTCTTCTGGGGGGAAATCCAATTTCTGTTGCAGTTCCTAATACGGCATTTGGCTTCCTAAAGGCGCCCATGCAATGCTTGTAACAGCCTCTCTGCAGCTGCCCCGCATGGTGAATATCACCAGTTCAGTGCTAATCCCGGGATTAACACAGCTAACCAGGGAAGCATTCCTCGGTAGACGAATAACATGGTGAGTCAGACCATACCGCCTCTTCAGAGACTCACAGAGATGGAAACAGGGCTAGAGAGAGTTAATGACAGGCATGGAAACAGGTTGAAAAGTCTGGGGAAAGGAAGATTTAAGAGGAGAGAGTTCTAGAGCGGAAAGCAAGGCAAATCTAGTGTGAAGAAATATCAGAAAGCATTCCCATCTGTGAAATACAGATTTAGAGGGGGCACAATACACTCAGGATAAAGCAGATCACACACCTGTTTGCTTGCACCAGCCAAAGAGCCATGGCCAGGTGCCTGCTGAGTTATGCTGCAGTCACCCAAGGTGCTGCAGGACATTGATGGGTGCAAAGGAAAGAAGGGAGGTGAGTAGACAAGGCTGGTGGAGTTTGGCCTTTTCATGGGAATCTGAAGACTGACCACAGAGGGAAACCTTTCCGTGGCAGAGGTAAAGGCAGAGAAGTTGCCTTTGTCAGTGTTAGAGACTCGCAGGACTTGGGAGATATTGTGGTGGCATAGAGAAAACAGCAGCCTCTACAGTGAGTCTTCTTTCCTCTTCCAGTCTTAACAGGAGACTTTTTCACATTCCCCTTTTCAGCAGTGGGTACAGTATCATCACCATGGCCCTGGAGAGTCCAGCTCAGTCGCCACTCCGACGCTGCTCCATCCTCACCAGCATGCAAGTCAAGGCCTGTGCAGGAAACTTCAGCCCCCAGAAATTACCCTTCTATTGAGAAGAGGGCTGTGCATCGCCCCAGTTGGGGGCAAATCACACCTCAGTCTTTTAAAGATGTTGTTATGGCACTTGCTGCTTTAGACTCTGAGCACCTTGTAATCTTTATTAGCACCCTCTCCCCAGCATTTCTGCCAGATACAGAAATTCTTCTGCCTTCTTTTATTCAGGTGAAAGATAGAGGTTGATTAACAGAGGTCCTTCAGGTACCACAGATGTAGATGACCCTACACTGAAGCTCAGGTACACCTGCAAGCATCCAATTTTCATACCTGGGCAGGTCACCTCAAATGCTGAGAGTTAATCTAATTCATAGCCAGGGTTGAAATCAGGTCTGCAAAGGCTCCAAAGAGCTGGTATTTAACCAGAAAAATGTCTTGGTGGGAGGACCAGGGTTCCTGCCTGGAGCACACCAATCCCCAAGGAAGCTAGGCTGGCGCAGCCGTGCAGGGATGCACCAGTCCCCGGCCGCACCCTGCTAGTGGGAGCTGTGCAGGGGTCGTGTGGCTGGCACAGGGTGAAAGTGGGGGATGGGGCTTTTCTGCCCCCACCACTGCGTTTGAAACTGGGCTTTGCTGACGGGCTTCAGAAACTTTGTGAGTGGGGAAATTTTCTTCTGTGTGTCTGGATATTAAATGTGGTAGTTACTTCTCCTGCCCTCCTTTTTATTTTACAGAGGTTTGCCATTAGGTTTTTCCAGCCCTCCTACATGGTGACAATCTCCTACTGGAGTTTTTTCACATCTGTGCTGCCAGCTATGACTGGCCTTTGCTAATACAGGTACACGGGGACCTGCTATGCTTTCTGCTTTTAACTTTTTAAAATAATCTCCCTCTCACATTAAATAAGATCCCTGTGCATGAAGTTTGTCTGCAGTCTGTGTGACATATAAGTCCAAAACCCAAATCTATAGCTAGCTACTGTGCACCAGACTATGTTAAGCCCAACTAATCAGAATTTTTCTAGTGAGCAGAAGGGGGAAAAGTCTCTGTGGCTGTTGTACTGTCAGCTTTCTTATCCAATTTAATTAGTTCTGTAGAGCTCCTTGACTAAATTTGCATAAAATTTATTCTTCCCTCCCTTTCCTTGTTATGTACATTAATTATTTTCATGTGGCATGCTCAGGGCTCACAGATGAAACGCAGATATGGGCGAACATCTCTGCCTCCAGCACGTAGTCACCCCAGGGAAGAGCAGTTGTGAATAGGTACAGGGAGGAGAAAATTGCATATGATCTATCTGAAGTTAGGCAGAGTGAAATGCGGGAACGGAGCAGTGGGAAACTGCTGGCGGTCTGGGTCATCCCTAAATCTAGGCGTACAAAGCTGGGGGTTGATGGGAAGTGGCTTTATGAAACTGGCTTCTGCTGCTAGCTTACGGGTCAATACTGCGTTGCTCCCTTCGGGGTTTTGGTTTGGAGCACACAGACAAGACTTTTAGAGAAACAAAACTCCAGTTTTAATTTTAAGTGATTTTCAGCAGTGTACACATTGTGTGCCGAGGCATTGCCTGGGTGCAGGCTGTTACGGGAGGGAGCAGTGTGAGGTACCAGGGCACGCGTGGCAATGTCACTGCCGAAGAGAGCAAGTGGGATGAAATCAGCTGCAGGTTGAAGACTGATGCTCCTGTCACTGCTATCAGGGCTGCTGGAGCAATAACACCCCTCCCTCAAAACCCAAGGGCTGTGGCGCAATCTGCAGAAACCGGTTTCTTTTATTTGTTGGATAGAGATACATGAAGTGAAAAGCTGACATTTCACACCCATGGCTAAAATCGCTATGGTCATCAATCAAGACCTGAGTTTCCCAAATAGTTTTCTGCTTCTTTGGAAGGACAGGTAGGCTGCTACTGGCTGGCCCCAGGATGGGGCCAGCAGAGACTGCAGGCTCCAGCTCCCAGGTCCTCTTGCCGCTCCTTTTGCTGTGAGGACGGAAAAAATAAAATCAAAAATCTGCTTATGTACTGACAGAATTGCAGATTTCCTCCTCCCCCTCGAATGCAGAATCTAGGTTTATCTCCACCTTTCCCTTTGCATTTATGTGCTTACAGAGACATAGAGGAATTCAGATAAGCACCCTGCTTTTCTCTGTGGTGGAGTCCTGGTTTGACAAGATGGGGAAGGGGACTGCTTACTGCCCTGCTGTGCATCCAAATGAAGATAGCAGCAATCTAGTTTTGCATGATAAGCATAAAAAATGGTCATTTTATGCTAGATCGTCTCCTGTTGTGCAAGGTAAAATGGTTTTACATCTCTTTACGACAGAGGCAGAAATGCTTAAATACAGTCCAGAGGTACACTTTGGTATCTCATGAAGTAATGATATTGCTCATAATTAGCAGACTATCCCGTGGCTGATAGTTACTTCTAAATTTATCAGTGGAGAAACAGTTTGTGGGAGCTATTGCATCTTGATTTTGTTATTAATCCATCTGTACAACTGTGATCTCTCACCACAGTAAATGTCAGATATGGAAATTTGCGGAGTGGACAGAGGAAGTACCGTGTCTGGAAGGCACAGATTGTCAGCGAACTAAATCTCCCCCAGGAAAGTGTTTGGAGAAATGGGAGCAGGGTGAGAGGAAAGCAGGAATCTGATTCCAAGCACAAAGAGGGAATTTCGTTTAAATACTTCAGCCCATGGAGCAGATATTTTTAACATACGACATGAGCAAATATTCTTTTCTTTGAGTGCTTTGTTTACTGCATAATTTAAAGGAAGATTTTTGTCGCCCTTTGCTACATAATTGAATTTTTATAGTGCTGTTAATAAAAATATACATCAGATGTGACACTTATTCTTCAATGCATTTTTCTGTTGTATCAGTCTGAGAGACATATGAGAAAACACTAAGGATAACTCTAAAGAAGTATGCGGAAATGATTTCTATGATTTAGTAGTTCTTAAAATTAGTGAAATACTTTTATGTCTTCTCTAATTCTGCAAAGTAATTCTGGATTTTCAGAGAGACTTGGTATATTTTAACAGTCATAAAAGAGGGACAAATCCTGCAGTCACTTTCAGGTAAAAATCCCATCTGTTTCCACGGGAGTTTTGTCAGGGTAAGGGAGACGGCTGTCATCAAGATGCATAAATGTATGTAAAAAGTGTCAGTTCCAGTAGGTCATTTGTTTGAGTGTTGAAAACAGCATTATCCTTTCATGTCCCATACAGTGAGGCAGTAAATCATTTTAAAAAAGGTTTGGAGATAAAGAAAAATACATTTGACCCTTTGTGCTTGATCCTGGTCCCTTACTTATGTCACTCCCTTGGTTTCTGAGAACATGTTACAGAGCAAAGCTGCAGAATTTGGTTGTGTTCATGAGTGGAACGACAGTGTAAATCTGTACAGCTTGACTTTCCACCTTGTGAGACGTAAACTGATGGCTTTCAGAAAAATATTTCCTCGTCATTTCTATTAATGAGGAAAACCCCACCACAAACTAAACATCTGTCATTGGATTTATTTGGGACAGTAGTTTCCAGTTAAAGTATTTCTTAAAATAACGTTTGTCCTTTGAAGAGGCAATGGAATTCCAGAATAGAGAAAATTCTGATTTAAATATGTTTGCTGGTAATGGGACCACTTTTTTAATGAACAGTAATTTTCTGGCTACCTCCGGAGGAATTAAGCTCATGGATTGTATAATACATCTGTGGAAGCGTATCTGATTGCCCAGTAATTGTGACCTCATTGTGGGCTGTGCAATTAAGCATTAAGCTACTATTTGGCACCATGGTTAATTGTGTTTTACTTTTCTGATACGCTTGTTGACAATATGGAACAAAATTACTGATAACAGCAGAGGAGCGGGAGGAACAGTGCTGTCTAAGCACCATCCCCACACAGCACTGCAGGTGTCCCTCTCCAGTGTAGAGGTAATTGGGCAGGCAAAGAGCTAATGACAGTGGGGAAGACTGTGACATCCAGTGTAAAGGCTTTTAGGTCAGGCACCAAAGTCCTTTTGCTTTCAAACCAATGTGTTATGCTGAAAGAGGCACATGGGTTCAACATGCGAGGGAGCAGTTTTGCAGGGCAAATTTGCAGATAAGTCTTTTGGATACTTTCCTACACTAAGTCATATCTTCCCAAATGCAAATGGTTGCTTGGCAATGAGCAAAGTAGCAACATTTAAAAAATATTTTTGGGAAATTGTGCCCAAAATATAGATGTTCGTCAAGTTGAAGGTGGGTTTTGGAGATGTAGTGAGAGAGATCAAGATGAGAAAAAAAGCAATGTCTACAAGCAAAGATAAATGACTCAACACTGGGAAGGGATCTCAACTCTTCTGACCCTCCCACCGATGTGCCAAAATCTTTAGGTGACCAAGAGCCGGGAGATGCTCACCTGGTACCTCAGAGAGAACGGGGACTTTGGGAGTAGTTCATGGACAGGAACCTATGTGGTCACAACATGAATTGCAAAGCAGGCATGCATGTGTAGCTCTCCTGGAGGACAACTGATTGTAGACACCTTTGTCAACCCAGTAGATTTTCTTGTGCCCCCCACTAAGGATTTGTGCATTGCTCCCTGCACCAGCAGTTCCCTTCTTCCTGATGCACGACAAGGCTGAGCCTGAAAGCCAGCTCTGAGATGCTGAACAGCCACAGGTCCCCATGTGTTTGTGCACAAGAACCAGAATGTGAAAAAGATTGGAAAGAAGAAATAAATATGTCAGTTCTTTCATACTGAGAGAAGCAAGAAGTGTAAGCATCCACTGTGACGGATTTCAATAATGCAGAGTGAGGAAGTATTAAAGGCTTTTCGTTCTTCTGTAGTCATCCCTTCTCAAGTAAATACATTCCTCTTGGTTCTCCTCCTCTTTGGACTCTGCCATCTTTTGAGTAGTACATCAAGAGCACGCCCTTTTCTGTCATGATATATTGTACTCGTATATCTTCAGAGTGAGCTTTCTTTCTAATGATCTATTAGTGAAATGCATCACTTGAGTGAGGAAGATGATGATGATATACTACTCCATGGATGATGCCATCCAAAGGAAAGAAAAGGTCAGACAACAAATTCAATAGAATTATTGGATAAAAGTCAGGCAACACATCATCTCCGAGGCCGCTTTCCTAGTGCCAAGGAGGATTGCTGATACAAGCAATGCATTCCGGGGACTATTTCTTTTATGACTGTGCCTGAACTGACCCCTGAACGTCAAGGGAAAGCAGCACTTTGTATCATCTGAATTGAGAGAGTATCAAAATATTTTTGTGTTTGAGACTATGTATATGACAGGTTCTGTATCAAATCCCCAGGCAGAATATATCTTCCGTTCTTCTGGCCATGCTTCTATCCTCTGGGTGCACATTAACGCACATCACATGCATGTCGCTCTGCCTAGGCTAGTTCTAAATCACATGCATCTTTGTGGAACCTGATCACTTGGTTCACTGCAATTGCATGACATGCTAGCCAATAAGCTTTTTTGTGAGTGGAAGTTACCAGTGTAGGATTATAGAATAGCACCTACAAAATTCTTACTTTATTGCAATCATTTCCTTCATCAAGTCTGAAAAAATATTTTAAGATCATTCCCTCTGCCTCTTTTCCAGAGCATTCAAAAAGTCTGCTATGCTCAGGCTGAACAAAAAATATTCATTGTACCTAAGAGGGATTTTTTTAAAAAAGGTGTGTATTTTTCTCTTTTCTTGTGCACTTTGTTTGCTTTCTTAAAGTCCCAGAACTTTGCTGTGGAAGGGCACTGAGAGGCACACATAAATAATGTGCAGAATTGGATACCAAAATGACTTAATTGTTTAATGCCTACTGAAATGTAAATGAAGCTTATGAGAGCACTAAGAGATTCATCTATCCATCCAAGGTCAATACACTGAGTACAGTGCAATTTTCTGTGGGGGAGGGGTCTTCAAATGAATATTCTTGATTTTCAGAAAAAGGCTTCAGGCTGGCCTCTCCTTTCAGGCCCTCCATATTTGCATTTTCTGATAATGATAAATGTTTTTGTAGTGCCAAGATGTGACATCTGACTGCTTGATTTTGCCTTTTCACATGTGAGAATGACATGCAATGCAGCTGCTCAAACAGTGGGAACGGGACCTGGCACTGGCCTTGGAAAATCAGAAAGGATGCTTTTGAAGCCAAGAACAGTTGTGTGCTTCAAGGACAATTCAAGATGTTGGGGAGGAGTTGGTGTTAACCCCCAACACCCCCTCTTCTGCAGAGCGTGGGACGTGCGCTAGCAGTTGTATCACCGCAAGTGTGGTCAGACATCTCCCAGCAGGAACTTGTGTATGGCCTATGGAGTACTGTGCAATAAATTCAAAACATGATGCATACATTTCATGTATTCCACCAAGATTTTTCTGTTTTTTCCCCATATCACTGACACAAGAGACTGATTATTGTTAGGGAAATTGCACAGTGGGTTCCCTGGAAATCTTAGCATGCCTGAGTCTCTGCCTCCAGTGAGGTCCTTTGTAATGAAGTGAGGAGTTGCTTTTGGGGAGAGGAAGATTCATAGAATCGTAGAATGAATCATAGAATTATAGAATGCTTTGGGTTGGAAGGGACATTTAGAGGTCATCTAGCCCAACCCCCCTGCAGTGAGCAGGGACATCTTCAACTAGACCAAGTTGCTCAAAGCCTCGTCCAACCTGGCCTTGAATGTTTCCAGGGATGGGGCTCCCACTACTTCGCTGGGCAAACCGGTTCCTTTGCTGGGCAAGTGGCTGCGAGCGCACTTTGTTGGCTCATGTCAAACTTTTCATCCAGCAGTACCCCCAAGTTCTTCTGCCTAGGGCTCCTCAGTTCCCTCGTCCCCCAGCCAGTATTGATAGGGGGGGTTGCCCCGACCCAGATGCAGGACCTTGCACTCGACCTTGTTGAACTTCATGATGTTCACACAGGCCCACCTCTCCAGCTTGTCCAGGTCCCTCTGGATGCCATCCTGTCCAGGATTTTCTGGCATGTCAACTGCACAACTCAGCTTGATGTAATTTGCAAATTTGCTGAGGGTGCACTTGATCTTGCTGTCTAAGTCACTGATGAAAATGTTAAACAGCACCGGTCCCAGTACAGAGCCCTGAGGGATACCACTTGTCACCAGCGTCCACTTGGTCATTGAGCTGTTGACCAATACCGTCTGGCTGTGACCTTCTAACCAATTTCTTAGCCACCAAACAGTCCACCCATCAAATCCATATTTCTCCAATTTAGAGAGAAGGATGTTGTGGGGGAACTGCGTCAAAGGCCTTACAGAAGTCCAGATAGATCACATTCATAGCTCCTCCCTTGTCCACTGATCATCATAGAAAGCCACTAGGTTGGTCAGGCAGGACTTGCCCTTGGTGAAGCCATGCTGGCTGTCTCGAATCACCTCCCCATCATCCATGTGCTTTAGCATAGCTTCTAGGAGGACCTGTTCCATGATCTTCCCAGGCACAGAGGTGAGGCTGACAGGTTGGTAGTTTCCAGGGTCCTTCTTTCTACCCTTTTTAAAAATGGGCACGATGTTTCCCTTCTTCCAGTCACTAGGGACTTCACCTGACTGCCATGACCTTTGAAATATTATGGAAAGTGGCTTGGCAATGACATCAGCCAATTCCCTCAGGACTCTGGGATGCATCTCATCAGGTCCCACAGACTTATATAGGTTCAGGTTCCCCAGGTGGTCCCAAACTCGGTCTTCCCTTACAGTGGGAAAGGCTTTGCCCCTCTGGACCCCATCTTGCAGTTCATCAACTGGGGAGGGGCGAGGAGAGAGGGTGCCAGTGAAGACTGAGGCACAAGTTGTTGAGTACCTCAGCCTTCTCCTCATCTGTTGATACAAGGTGACCATTCTTGCTCATCAGGCGGGGTACGCTTTCATAAACCTTCCTTTTCTGGTTGAAATAACTGTAGAAGCCCTTCTTGTTATTCTTAGCATCCCTTGCCAATTTCAGCTCCAGCCGCGCCTTGCCCTTCTGACCTCTTCCCTACACATCCGGGCAGGGATGAGGTTCACCCTGTCTTCAGCTGGCTTTCTGAAAAACGCAGCCCATTAACAACTGGGAGCAACTGTTTTGAGGCCTCCAATGCTTTTCTTCTAGTCAGGGATAGCATACAGAGCATTGAATGGGAATTACGAGAGATTTATTGCACCTTAAGAGTAGGAGTCTGAAACAGCAAAATTACAGAAATTTACCATGCACAGAATAATTCCTGCAGAAAAAGCTGAGAGAGTCTTTTGGCACTTCTGTGCAATTCTATAATCTTCATGTCACTTTCTTTTGTTTCAAAAAACATATGTTCAGGAAGTTTGCCACTTCTTAATTTGAAGGTGTTTCAATGAACTTAAATTACTTCACTATTATTAAAGCTTCTCGACAAACATGATTTTTCTGGGTTGAGTTACGGCATCTAACAAGATAGAAAAACGAGAAGTCTGAAGGTTTCCTTGTTTTTAAAAGCTTGAGCAAATTTCTGGTAATGGGGTGTCAAATGCAGCTTGTAAATTATACAATGCCTTTTCATGACAACATTTTCAGCTATTCCAGGCTTGATTCTGGTTAAAATAAAACTGAGAACCGGTTTAGCATGTAGAGGTGTGTGTCCATGAATCACAGAGTTAGCCCTAGTAAGGATGGATCTACCTGTCTCCAACAGCTAAATCTTTTGTAAATGCAGCTGCAAAATCAGTGCTGTAAATATATGTATGCATGTATATTTAGACTAAAGATCCTATACACACAGACAAGCAACCTGAGTATGTCTGTGGTTATCTGAGATGTGGATATATTATCCAACCTATCTCTGTTTCACCACCTGCTTTTTAGAACAGCTACCATACAGCTGAATGAAAATTTAGAAAATGCAAACACACATCCCTATAATATAGTCATAAAAATTTCCTAAGAACAAAACAAAAGCTCATACTTCTCAGAGAAATATTCCAGTATGAGGAATTAATAACACCTCCATATGAAATATCTGTAAATACATTTTTGCTTCTCAACATCATAAGTGAACGTCAAGCTAACCTGAACAAAATTCGGCTGCCTCCTATTTCCTTCATTGCTTCCAAATAGTATCAAATAGAGCTTAATAATCAGTGACAGATCTTTTCCTACCAAGCCTGTTTTTTCATGCTGGTTCTTTCTTTTACCTTCCCTGTCACGTCTCCAAGATATTTCTCTGAATCCCTGCTTAACCTAGACTCAGCATCACCATGCCATGATGGTGCAGTGATGTGCACTACCATGCCAGTGTCTCCCCATCCCAGAGTCCATGAGACGCAAAATTAACTCATTGCACCTGCAGCCCAATTTTGCAGTATGCCAAAATTTCTCCTCAAAAGTAAAAAAATAAAAAATATATGAAATGTCATCTTGTTGCAAATGGTATTTGCATCATTTTGCAGCTGTGTTTGCTTTGAAGTGAGCATCCAGTGATTTTAGAGTTAGCTAGGTGAAGTAGAAAAATAATGACGGATTTGGTAGTCTTTTGTCACTTTGGGGCCAGAATTTTCCTTATGTCTATGTGAGAGTTAGCCGTGTACTATCGATTGGTGGTGAAAAATAGATTCCACTGCAGGTCCTGCTGGAAGAAAAAATCTGGGCCATTTAGTTTCTCATGATTTCCCCTCCACCCCTCCTTATAATGGGTGGTAGTAAATAACTTTGGGAAAAACAGCTCATGATCTTTTATCACTCAAATGTGCAACAACAAAAATTAAAATGGAAGAGAAAGCGATAAAATGCCTAATACCTCATACAAATTCTTTACCCGAAACAGTGAATAATAGGAAATAGAAGCAGCTCTTAATGGAAAGATATGGAGGTTTGAGACCAATCTCAATAAGGCTTTTTCCTCCCAATTTGTTGTGTGGCTTATAACATCACTTTTTGGACAGAATAATATAGGTCAATAGCTGACTTAAAAATCTTTAAGAATTGGAATGATTAGTGGTCTGAGCAAGAGCCATTAGCCGATTCACCCATTCATGCTTTTTCAGAGATGACTTGTCTTTGGCCAAGGAGCATAAATCTAAAACTTCAAACTCCATTGTGTGAACAAAATAAATCAATACTCAGCCCTACCAAGGGATGCATTGATTTGGTCAAAAGGAAGGAGGGCTTCATGGTTGCAAGCTCTTTTTTTAATCTTTCTTTCTTTGGGAAACAGTGTTCATGACACTGTGTGCACCTGTCTCCCTGCCGGACATTTGTCTCTGTTACCCAATTTCAGCCAGATTTAGCCAGTGTGAAGGATCTTAAAGACACTGAAGTCTGACAAGTTTTGAGAAAACAAGAAGTGAAGTTTGGAAGCAAGAGCAAGGATGCCAGGCGCTGCCTGGTTGCACCAGCAACGACTTCTCCAAAGTTCTTGGAGACTCTTGAGCTCCACCTGTACCTCAGCCTGTTATTATTTCCTGTAATACTGGGCAATGCTCGGCAAGAGAACGTGGCTTCTTGAGGCCCCAAGATCCCTTTTGGTAATCCAGGGAGCAAACTCCTTTTTCCTGGCCTGTCTCACCCATTTTGGTTCTAAACTCCTTGGTGAGAAAATAACATTTTTTCAAATACAGTATTAGGGTCAAGCAACTCTGTCCTGACTGAAGTGCCTGGGTGTCACTGAAATATGGACAACATGTTCACATACCTCAGAAACCATCCCATCTCTTCAGAGCCTTAGCTTAACACCTTCTCAAAGCAGAAAGGCAACTCGCCATTTTGTCACCTAAGCACAGGCAACTTCAGAGAGTAGGGCATTTTTCCAGGTCTGGAAAAAAATCAAAATGAAATAGGTTACCATAGCTCTCCTCCTTCACTGTCCAAGTTTTCCCAGTATTCTTACTTTCCAGAATATAGATGACTTATCTGAACCCCAAGATCCCTCTGGCAAGCAATGACTTCACATAAACCCTTTCTACCTGCCAGCCATCAAACCATAAATTGTTGAAGAGAGGAAAATACAGGCAGAGGAAAATATGTACGGTGGTGCAATTTCCTTTTAAGGGCAATTTAAAGACAGCAGCCAGCAAAGGAAAGGTGTGGGAGAGGGGTGAACTGTAATTTTTTGTGGTTAATAATAATCATTTGCAGTTTCCTTCTGCAAACTTCCTCCTGCAGCTCCTCTCATTAAATGGGAAATCAGACAAAAAGCTTTCGATGCTGCCTTTATCTGCACGTGGTAGGTTCCCCCTCTTCAACACTGTTGTATCGAGGAGAGTTGTTGTCCTGTCTGGGCTGGCTGGTGGGAAAGGCAAAGGGAAGAGAACAACGAGGGCTCAGATCCACAATAGCAGCACCTAGCTTGCCTCACGTACTGGGGCGGGGGGAGGGAAGACACTCACAATTAGCAATGATCATTATCATCAGGCAAGTGATTCATAAATATTCCATAAAACAGGGCCTCTGACTGCACAAGCAATAACAAATATTGTAGCAGATTTATTAGTGGAGCATGAAACATTTATATTTTTCAGATGACAGGGCAGATGATGACTGTGTTATGCTAGAAGGCAGGATGAACCTCATTCGAAAAGTGTCTCATAGGTGATGGCTAGATATGACAGCAAGATGAATTAAGGTCTTTGAGCATCAGGATGGTGTGATGGACTCTGGGAATTGAAAACTAAACACCAGTCATATCCTTCAGAAAGCAACTGAGCTTTCTTAGTGTAAGGCAAAGGCACAGCCTTGATAATCGTGGTGCCCCAGTGACATTGGCAGGGATTGAATTTTCCTGTCATCTTTTAGCAGGGAACATTACCGGAATAAATGTTTAGTGCTTTGAATTAGAGTTATAGTTAGCTGGACATTGAGGGAAACTGGTGTAACGCAGAGATCTGGACTTTTGCAAACAAGTTTGTTGAAGAGGTCTTGAGACAGTGAGCGCTTCCTTTTCTACTGTTTATTAAATGCATTGCTCCCCAAATCTATAAAAGTGCTGGACTGGTGTGTCTCTGTACAAAAAGCTGATTGAGGAGGACAGCTGAATAAGATCCAACTCAGAGTAGCAGCCCAGGTAGGGCTAATTGAGTAAGTGGCTGGGCAATATTTAACTTAGACAGTCAAGCTCTTTGGACTTACTGGTGTTTAATTACACTTATGTCAGTTTTTGAAGGGAAAGGCAAAGGCCCTGGAGTAGAACCAAATAGAGCTTTCTCTCAGCCATCAGCTGCCCAGAGGGAGGGAATGGCATCTTTATCTTTTCTGCATTTTTTCCCCTCCTAGCGTCTGCCATTTTGAGCTGACACTTTTTTTGATATAAGCACATTTCCAGATGACAGATCTTCCCACCTTTCACTCTGTTACCATGTTTAAATATATTTTCTTGAAGCAGCCTCATATGTGAATGAGTTTCACATCTCCTTTAAAATGTATATGCAGGTGGATAAAAACTGTGCCTGAGATGGCAGGTAGTCTGACTTATATCCTAGGAATGTGTCCCCTGTGAAACTTCACTGTGTACATCAAGATCATCCACCTTTCACGCTCAAAACACTTCAAACTCAGCCACGTCCTGACAAATTGTAATGGTCTCCTTCAAACAAAGAAGAGAGTAGGTTGTGCACCAAGGTGTATTTTTTCCCTTCTTTCTCAAGCATGAAACAAGTTTTGCCCTATTTTGTTTACTGAAATATGGAAAAAACAAAAGCCAAAAAAACCCCAAAGCCAACATCTGATCTCTTCCTTGTTTTGGGGGGGGTGTATAACCTGGTGCATAGTTATCTTAGTCAGTACTGGATGAATTTACACCAGTGTCTGTGCTTGTTTCCATTTCATTGAAGAAGGAATTACTGTTATGTACTACAGTTAGTCATTTCAAATTTGATTGGTCCCACTGAGACACTCATTTATCTGTCCTCTTAAAAGCCACATTCATTCACACCCAGCAGTAAAGTGTTTGTGTCTTCATCTTATCAATGATCTGAACCTCATGATAAATATTTTTGTGGCTGGAAGACTTGAGGAGATTATGGGAGGTCTGCAGGACTTGAGCAGACTGCCTGTCCTGTATCGATACTACATAGTGGCTGTGGTGGCTTCAAGCAAGCTGGGAGCCTTTGAGGTTTAGCCTATTTCCAATTTCAGGCTGGTTGGCTCCAACTACAAACACTGCTGGACGAGTGAGAGAAAAAATGCAGGTAAATGTTAAGAAAAAGTTGTGTTCCAGATTAAACATGGGACTAAGGCTTGGTCTCAACAAGCCCATGATGATAAAAAAAAATCAATTTTTCTGCTGTTCCATACTTCTGAATTTTCTAAACTGTGACCTGAAGTAATTGGATCCCACTCAGAGATCAGGCAGACAAGGCTGTCCCTTTGCGCAGAGCTTCCCACTGCCATTACTGCTACCCTGGAACATCAGCAGCTCTGTTGACACACTGCTGGGACCTCTACCCAGACTTATCCTTGCTTGCTGTCCCTATCTGTCTGGGCAGACCACCTCAAGGAGATCTGAGCAGAGCTGAAGGTTTCCCAAGAAAAAATTGGGCTTCCACCTTTGCAACTGCAAACAGGCAATCCTTCCCCTTCTTCAAGCAAACCCAGAATTTCTGCCACAGAAGAAAAATGTTTTTGGGTTTTATTACAAGCATGTTATGACATATGTGGCCCCATCTTGTTGTTTTGAGCCAACGTGGCCTCCCTCCCCTCCACTCTGGACTGAAGGCATGAGGTTCCCGTGCTTTCATGCCTGTCCAACATTTTTTAGTCAAGCTAAAGTTTGCAGGGAAAGAATTTCTTTCAAAATTAGAACAGCTGTTAAAGTTGGAAGAAAAGCAATGAATTTTTGGCCTTTAGTTCTCTCTGGAGTGTCTGGTATTGTAAGAAGTAATGCTTATGGATTCATGTATGTATCTTAATTCATCCTCTTCAACAACAGATATAATCCTAATTTTAGTTATTTTGTCAGTATGATGCCAAATAGTTGTAAGTACTTTTGAACAGAATTTAAACAGTTGGATGAAAGGGCACTTATGGTTAAAACCAATTTGTTATATCACTTGAATCTGCTAGTGCAGGATGTTCAGTGCAAGCTGAACTGAATTTTGTGCCTGGAACAATGCATTCTCTTTTTATTTGCCCATACCGTGAATCCCGGGACTAGAAGTTCCATGTTTGGCAACAAGCAGGTCTCACAGGAGTTCGGATGTCAGAGTAGAATGGTCCTTCATTGCATAATGAAGAGGAAAAAGAGAATGGACCTCTAAAAAAGAATTTTACCAAATTCTTCCCATGAAGATTGTGTTTTTAGAGTAGTTAGCGAGTTAAAACAATGTCTGAAATCCAAACAAACCAAGTAAGATCCTAAAACTGCAAGAAGCAGGAAAAATGGCACATAGCACACAAACAATGTAAATTAAGGCAAAGAAAATGACTGTAAATGCCAGCAGTCCATAAAACATTAGGGAGTAATTTCTGACAAACCATTAGCTGCATGGGGAATTGTAAAACATTATTAAATATAATTTGCTACATCTGTTTTATTATAGAATTCATTTGGAGTATATGCTGCTTACATTGTACAGTATTTAGGTTTCTTTTCTTTGTATACTGTTTTTTTCTTTAAGCCTTACCTGACATCCAAGCACAGTATAGCGAATGGATTAGGAATTATTTTACATGTGCTGTAGGAACTCAATTTGTGTGTTTACGTGCACACTTATATGTGAACCAGTTCCCCTCCTGCCTCCGCTCTTCTCCCACCTCGAAGCTGCACACAAACGTTTCCGCATTACAATCAGCAGCCAGCCCCCAGCAAGTGCTCTTTCTGCTGCCTAATGCTGTGAATGCATGTGTGGAGGACATGGTTTGCAGCCTCTGCAGGGCTACTGTTACCATCAATATCATTGTGTCATTAATATTTAAATGGAACCACGCTCTGAATTGCATTGGGTTTTTTTAAGTTAATATTCAAGGAGTGAGTGATAGCCTGTAAGCGTTGATATCAACCACATCAGCCAGCCAACGCTGTAATCTTGATCAAAAATAATAATGTCATCCGTAACACTGTAAAGATTTATTAGTTGTGACAGATCTATACATTAACAAATAGCTACATGGCCCTGAATGCCAAGTAAACGGAGCTAGTCTCACAGTATATGAGAGGAACAGTAAGACCTTTTGGGAACTCTGTTAAAGAGTTTTCCACACAGGAAAAATTTTCTCAGAAAATAATACAGATTTGTCTGTGCATGTGTGCACACGTGATGGGCGGCTGTCTGTCCGCTCTTACTCTACTACAGTCGGGGTCGGGGATGACTAGCAAACCAGAATGGGCTCAGTAAGTATTTTCTGGTGCAGTTCTGGTTTGGGTTCTGCTGTGCCTTAAATCTGTTCTGATTCGGTTCCACTTTCTGTTTTGCAAAACTGCAGGATAACTCACATTGGGTTGTTTTAAGAAGATTTCACAGTTATTATGACTTTTATGCTTGATTTTGTTCCTTCGCTAAAATTGTTTAAAATATCTATTCCTATGATGGCTGTAAGGTGATATTCTTTTCTAACACTCATTTTGGTAGCTTTTACTGGTTGGATGTACAGGGCACAAAGTCAGGAGCTTCCTTATGATGTTAAGGTTTTAACAAAAACAGTTAAAATAATTGAAAATGCAGACTTATGTAGTCTATTCACACATAGCTCTTTGTCAGTAATGTTTCCATCTCAGGTGTTCTGGTGGTGGAAACATTCTCAAGAAAGAAAAGACAAAAGTATCTGGCATCTGAGGAGTCCTGTCCCTAAGAGGAATACTGCTTAGTCCAGTCACTTAAACATCATGAGACAGTCCATAAATACCACAAGACTAAAGTAATAAGAACCTGGAGGGTTTTTTTCTGTCTAATTCCGGCTTGTCATATCTTCATAGCTCATATTGTCAGCATTTTCTTTCAAAACAGAAACTTTCTGAAATGTCCAGAAACGTTCCCTCCAGGGTTTGTTTCCTAGTGCAGGCAAAGCTTTAGTGTCTAGAATCTTTCTGCTCCTGTCTTCCTGAAGGAAGAGCTGACACTATTGCTATGCCACAGCCTCTACAGGAGAGGGAACAAAGCTTTTCTATTCTCAGTCACTCTTTCTCTTCTCTCTCTAATGCTATCTCCTTGTAATTCTTGTCTCAGGGATAAGCACATAACTCAGTGTTCCAAGATTGGTTTCACTTATTTGGTTACCCATTGCCAGGAAATTGATGGTGCCCATGAGACAAAGTGAAAGAAACAACCCTGCAGACACCTAGGTCAGCGCAGAAGGAGGGGGGAGGAGGTGCTTGAGACACCGGAGCAGAGAGTTTTCCCTTGCAGCTCGGGATGAAGACCATGGTGAGGCAGGTTGTCCCCCTGCAGTCCATGGAGGTCCATGGTGGAGCAGGCATCCACCTGTAGCAGGGGAAGAGCATGAGGAGTCCTCTCCCTGAGGAGGAAGGAGCGGCAGAGACAATGCATGATGAACTGACCATAAACCTATTGCCCATCCCTCTGCGCCACTCACAGTGGGGAGGGAAGAGGTAGAGATATGGGAATGAAGTTGAGCCTGGGAAGAAGGGAGGGGTGCGGGGAAGATGTCTGAAGATCTAGTTTTATTTTCTCACTATCATACTCTGATTTGATTGGTGATAAATTAAACTCCCTTTTCTCCCCAAGTTCAGTCTGTTTTGTCCGTGACAGTAATAAGTGAGTGATCTTTCCCTGTCCTTGTCTTGACCCTCGAGTCTTTCATCATATTTCCTCTCCCCTGTCCAGTTGAAACGGGGGAGTGATAGAGTGATGGGCACCTGGCTTTTATCCAGGCCAAACCAAAACCCCCTCTCCTTCTCTGACATTTCAAGCAGATCTGTGTTCGCTTTCAAGATCTTTCACAAACTATCCATACACTAGTGTCCTTTTTTGCTGACAACTGATCCCAGATGACCCCTATACACTGGCCTTCATTGCCTACTTGCCAAAGTTTCAAACAAATTTCATACTCTTATACTTGGGATGAGCTCACTGTGAACATTCACCAACATTTATCCCTTTCCCATAGCCTCTTCAGATCCACATCTGGCTGAAAACCATCATAATCCTAAGAGTGTATGACCATGCTGGATGAGTAAGGTAGAATAGTAGGGTTTATCCTTATACTTTTGCATTTTTAGTCACAAAGTCAGTGACAGGACATGAAAGTCTCAAGTTAACAGCTATCATTGCTTGAACAATTGATTTTGTGCGGTCTTTAGGGAGGATCAGCCTTTGCCAAGCATTTGTGGAAAAGTAAAAAACTGAGGATATTCTGTTGATCAAATTTATCAAAGTTTCAAAGGAAAAATTGGTGTTGACTAATTTCATACTAGAGAGACAAGAAGCACTGATTCCTATTTGCCAGAATGTCCTGTTTTGACTTTTAAAATATAGTAAAAGTTCTAAAGAAAGTAAAATGCTTATATACGGTGACATACTGAGAGACTTTGTCTGCATATTTTGAATGTTATTGCAATAAGATTTTTGAGACTTTGTTTTGGTCCTAAGCTGCGACAGAAGAAGTACATAATCCTCCAGGCCCTACAGACTGGAGCATCTGTTTCCTGCCTGGGAGCAAGCTGTATCGTCAAGGTAGCCATGGAAAAACCAGGCAGCACCAACATTCACTCTTCTGAGGGTGTTTTGACTCAGGTTGACCAGGATCCCTTTTCCTGGTCAGCTTAAAAGACAAAGCAGGATCCGCTGGACTTTTAACCCAATTTCTGCTGGAACAGATAATTTATGGAGCTGTAACAGACAGTATATTAGGAAAACATTTTTAGAGTTCTTCACCTCATAGGTATAGAGCCCCTGATATTATTGGAGAAACGCATCGTGAGCTCTGAAGTGCACCCCTGAGGAAGAAACCAAGGTATTAAAATCCCCTTTTTACATATGAATAAGTCAGACCTGAGTTGTGCAGTGATTTGTGTAAGGGCATATGGCTACTCAGTGATGGAATGAGGACTGAACCTGGCCTCCTGCTGACACTCCAAGTACAGAGCTGCATTTTCTACCCACCTGAGTCACAGATAACCTCTTCACATGGTTTGGGGATCACAATAAATATCACTTGTAAAACTTCACTGAGAACTGATTTGAGAATTTTCTCGTTAGAATGGGATGATGTGAGAATACAGAGTGGGGTTGAATATCTTCGGCAGCTTTATTAACTGTGTATTAAAAGGTATAAAGAGCAGACAAATTGCATTTGCAGTTACTTCTGATTGAGAGAATGAGCTTTTGCCAGAGGATTTAACACCCAACGCACTGAGATATTAGGAGCAATGGTAAGGGAAATTGTGAAATGGGACCAAAGCAGCAATTTGGTCCCAATATTGGGACCATGCATAGATGATCCCAAGGAAGTGTGAACTGCTTTGACAGAAAATACCTATGAGGATGTTAGCAGGAAGGCAGATCCAGGCTCTTCACAGCAGTGCATGGCGGGAGGGCAAGAGACAACGGGCATAAGCTGAAACAGGGTAAGTTCAGACGGGATATAAGGATAAACTTTTGGGGACAGTGAAACACAGCAACAGGTTATCCTTAGAGGCTGTGCTGTCCTCATTCTTGGAGATTCTCTAGACATGACTAGATAAAGCCCTGAGCAACATGGTCTCATCTCACAGCTGATCCTGCTGTGAGCAGCAGGGTCCTCAACTGTCCTGTGATCCTATGGAAATGGGACTCATTTCAGCCCAGTCTGGGACCCAGAAGTGTGATGTTTCCAACAGGAGAGTGAGATTGTACCCGGAACTATTCAGCAACTTTACGACAGAGCTAGGATGTAAGTAAGGAAACCAGGATCTGGCCTTTTCTGACCAGCCTATCAGTATTGTCAGCTCATCTATTTTTTCCCTCCTAATCAACTTCAGGCCAGAGAAAGCCTTTGTACTTCTCTTTCCCCCCCGAACTTTGTGTAAGGCCAAGAGAGCTGGACATGAGATCTCTTCTGAATTAGAAGAGGGTTCTCAAATGTGATGGCATATAATCATAAATGTCCTTCTATGTCAGGCTTTTGCATAGTGCTTCTGAGCGCTGCTTGCTCTGCTAGCAGGGCAAGATTAAATACTGTACCGATATCCCCCATGTGGCAGCATCTATGACTTGACCATCAAATCAGCCAGCGACATACCACCGGTGGAAAAGTCATTAATCTGTCTCCATAGTGACACATCTCTTGCCGAGACACTTCTGGGTAAAGCACAGGCAAGAAGAAAAGTTACGAAAGGTGGTTTTCATATGCTGCAGATACTGTTTGTGTTTGCTTTTTATGCTTTTTTGGTGTTGGTTTGCAGTTTTTTTTCAAATGGTTCTTGCTGCCATATATGCTCAGGTTATTTTTTTCCTCTTTTGTGCGTTAGTTTCTCTGTTATCTTATATATCTATGGAAATAGATGACAGATGAGGATCAAAAAAGAAAATTTTTAAAGCCTGGATCCAAGGTAGCAGTAATGGTATCTACACGTTTTTGTAGTAGCATCACAGCAGCAAGGTCGCCTACAGCAGGCTGCACAGGACCTTGTCCAGGCAGGTCTTGAATATCTCCAGAGAAGGATACTCCACAACCTCCCTGGGCAGCCTGTTCCAGGGCTCCGTCACCTTCAGAGGGAAGAAGTTCTTCCCCATGTTCAGACGGAACTTGCTGTGCCTCAGTTTGTGCCCATTGCCCCTTGTCCTGTCACTGGGCACCACTGAAAAGAGTCTGGCCCCATCCTCCTGACACCCACCCTTCAGATATTTATAAGCATTTCTAAGGTCCCCTCTCAACCTTCTCTTCTTCAGGCTAAACAATCCCATCTCCCTCAGCCTCTCCTCGTAGGAGAGATACTCCAGTCCCCTCCTCATCCTCATAGCCCTCTGCTGGCCTCTCTCCAGTAGCTCCTCATCTTTCTTGAACTGGGGAGCCCAGAACTGGACAGAGAACTCCAGATGGGGCCTCATTAGTCAGGGTAGATAGTCACATAGATAGGGTCACTTAATAAGAAACCTCCCCCAGCTCCGAACTCCCAGTCCATTGGTGTGTGGCCGGGGTTAAACTCCAGATCTGATTTCTCCACTCTGAACTCATCTCTAATAATTAGCAAGCCTTTGCTGGATGAATAAACATGCCAGTGCAAGAATCTCATGTTCGCTTTACTTCTTTTCTGTCCTGTCTTTATTAGCACATGACTTAAAAAAAAAGAAAAAAAATCTGATGTTACTTATTGTAGTATTTGGGAGTTCTGAAAAATTGCCTGCCACTAGAGGTTATTCAAATTCTGGTCTTGATGTATTAGCCCAGACAGTTTTAAAGCCATATCTACAGCAAGTAGTTAGCCATACTGCTGAACAGACATTTTTTTAAATGAACTACAAAGAGTAGCCTATTGTGGTTAGCTTACTTTATGTACAGCATTTCACACGGTGTGAACATTAAAAATTTACAGAGTAATATTGATTTGCAGCTCCATCAAACCATTTCTACCCAAACTAGGGAACCAAACTGTTCGAGGGAAGGCGCCTTATTCCGGTGATCATTTGCGCTGCTGTGAAGGCTGCTCTCCTCGAGGCAGCTGTAAATTCCCCTCCCGGCAGAAAGCTAAAGAGGAGGTGCAGAAAGTAAATAAAGTAAACGATTTCCAGGGAGCGTCAGGGAAGGAGCCTCGCCGGTGCGGGCGGGCTGGCGGGGCCCGGTGTTCGCAGCGAGGCCTCGGTGACCGCGCGGCGGCGGCCCCGCGCGGGACGCAGGGTGGCGCTGTTGTCAGGCGCGTGGCTCCCCCTCGGCGGGCGGGAAGCGGTTTCTGTCACGGCTGCCGCTCCCCGGGGAGGGAAAAAGGTGACAAATTCGGACAGGGCTGAAAGCCGAATGGTACCGGGTAACGGCACAGGGCTTCGCAGCGGCACTTCTGTGAGTCGCTAAACGGAAAAAGAAAACAAAAACCCTGTACAAATCCAGAAAGCCTCAGAAGTCCGAGTAACCTTTTTTAAAAAAAAAAGGGAAACAAACCACAAATGCAAAAAGCGTGTGCTGGAAATACAGATGCCCTCCTCAACCCCATTAATGGGAACTTAATTAGGCATAAAATTTATGAAAGACGTTGGAAACTTGATCTTTTTCCCATTAGGAGAAGGCTGGGCTAGCTTGAAGTCTGTGGGAGAGCTAGGTAACATTCGTACGTAAAAAGATACATCTCCATCAGGAAAGATATATTTGAAACATCTGGTAAAGTTCTTTGGCCAGCAATGTGTATGTCTTAAAAAAATATATATAGAATCGTTTTGGTCCCCTCTGTACTGGACACGTAGAACTAAACTGTGTTTCATGCAGATGTTATAACTCCATTATTCAGCTACCAGTCTCTCAGCTCACACGTCCTGCTCACACTTTGGAATGAAACTGCCAAAATTTCAGAAGAAATTGCAGTGGAGGTATGACCAAGCTGCACTTGTCAAGACAAAGTAGCTGAAAATCCAGATATTTTAAGAAGTATCAATCTAATTCTAGACTTTTTTTTTTTTTTTAATACTGCTATAACCCAAACAACTCTAAAGTACAACTTTTAGATTTGCAAGTTACAGCAGGATTGAATTAATCTTAACTCCTGTAACTCGCTGCTCAGAATAATTTACCAGCTTAGCAAGGGCCAGAGTCACGGTTAGTTTATCTGACAACATCCAGAGCAGAGGAGAAGAAATAAAGTTAAGATTTGGTAGCTTAGCCTAATACTTCTGAAAACAGCACACCATAAGAAGATCTGGTAAGAGCAGACAAAACTTTGCTTGGAGTTTGTAGGTCAAATCCAGCAAAGACTTGGATGATGGAGCATGTTACACAGGAGCTGTGAGGAGGTGAAAAGAGATTTCTGAGTATTTTGCAGCAATATGAATACATAGATTTCTCACTGGAAGGGCAAGTAGCAACAAGAATGGACTAAGGCAGCGCCTGATCTTGGTGGCACGACCTCTTGCTTGCATGGGGTGGCTGTGAGGGTCTGCCATCGCTCCGAGGAGGACCTACCATGGAGGGGTGAGGTGCCAGGGTATGTAAACAGACAGCAGGCAGGAGGCAAAGTTAGGGCTGTGTTACAGTAGCCCGTTGTCGGTCTATTTAGAGGTCTTTGTCCGGTGTCTAAATTACTCGGTGTGTTACTCAGCAGCTTATGGCCAGATCTGAAGACACTTAGGCTCTCCAAGTAAATGTAGGTGATTGAGTCCATCAGTATAATGCATTACCTTCCCCAGTCTAATCTTTTAAGTCTCTGGTAAATTTTTTTCATTGGCAAGGTAACTTCAGCACCTGCAGTTTTTCTCTAGGGGATATATAAGGAAGGAAAATTGTCACTATGAACACAGAATTGCTTTAGTCCACAAAATGGGGCATCCCAGGAAGGCTTTATTATTTGTAATAATCTTATAAGTGATTGTGAGATAAAAGCAACGTGAGATTTGAAACAACATGGGTATTTTAAGGAGAGATCCGAGTGACAGGAGATAGTGAGAATACTTTCCTTCCCTCTGCTGGCATTTCACTGTGTCCATTGAATCAAAAAAGCTGTGCCTTGGAGGAAGGAGAGGAAAGGAAAGGAAAGGAAAGGAAAGGAAAGGAAAGGAAAGGAAAGGAAAGGAAAGGAAAGGAAAGGAAAGGAAAGGAAAGGAAAGGAAAGGAAAGGAAAGGA
>Ga0065711_1029575_pt1 | contig 35639 bp, 24 predicted proteins | sample Hoacrofraction12_FD_59098 | JGI IMG/M metagenome (GOLD analysis project Ga0065711, IMG submission 59098) | Hoatzin crop microbial communities from Cojedes, Venezuela - Epithelial fraction 12 v2 (version 2) | ecosystem: Host-associated > Birds > Digestive system > Esophagus > Crop | place...
AAAGAAAGAAGGAAGGAAGGAAGGAAGGAAGGAAGGAAGGAAGGAAGGAAGGAAGGAAGGAAGGAAGGAAGGAAGGAAGGAAGGAAGGAAGGATGGATGACAGAAGGATGGAAGGATGGATTGATGGAAGGAAGAAAGGGAAAATGGACTTGATGTAACTTCCTACTCACAAGACGAAAGTCGACTTGAGGTAGTTAGTAAGCATTCAGTATTGCCCTTGGGCTTTACCTTTTCCCAAACCTAGGGTTTCCTTCAGGATAAGCCCTACAGCACCTTGGCTTATTAGGATCTGATATGGTGATGGCTGATCCCATGATCTTGGTGTGGGTGTGTGTGGGGCTCTGATTTTCCACTGCACAGTCCTCAGTGAAGCAAACCAAGATAGGTACCTGGTTATATACAGTCTTGTGTGGCTGTCTTCTGAATCCAGCTATTGCATACCTCCTAGGGAAGTCTCCATTATCTCCTAAGGTACGAGTAAGCTCTTTCAAATCGTGCTCTACCATTCAGAAAAAATAACTTTTTAGGGTCCAGGAAAACTCCTGCAATCAGGGCTCATCAAAACAAATAGAAATGTTTAAGGTGTGTGGGTGTAACTGATTTACCTCCTTTTGACTGTATCTTTCTCTTGGATGTGCATTGTAGACTTGATCAAAAGCCTGCCAAAGCAAGAGGAAAATTCTATTTGACCTCAATGGGCTTTGTAACAGGCAAAAAGAATCACGCCTTGTAAATGACATTTGGACAGGACCCTTTGTTCATTTCTGGAGAGATTTTTGGTTTGAAATTGATGTTGCATGATAGGAACACGTCCTGTAAACATTTGTGTGTGGTAGTAAGAGATGGTAACATTTAAAATGTGAGAAATTACATAAGACGAGACAGGAAGAATGTTTGCAATAAACAGCTTGAAGAATAATGGTTTATTGTTACAGGAAATTGGACTGGCATCTCTGGGAGCTCCAGATGATTTCATCGAGAAACTTGCTACGGTAATTTAATAAATGAGGGCTCAATTTTCCAAAGCACCCTGTGTTGTCTTAATTCTGCTGCCACTAAAGTCACTGATAGAACTCCCATAGAGTTGAATGGGAACAGAGTGAAGTCCATGATTGGAAAACTCCACCCTGAAACAGTTGCATTAAAGGAAAATAACTTTGGCACCCCTTATTCAAAGTGACAGTTGTGATTAAACACAGAAGCCCAGACAAGATTTCCTCCAGCACAAACATATTGGGCAAGCAGACATTACATGTTACTACATCCCCACAGGAAATTTCAGGAGGCAGTTTCAGTAGCTGTTCTACCTGCAAGTGTCCCTTCTCTTGCACCCTGCCAGACAGATAAAGTCCTCTGCATTCTGTGTGGCTCAGATGAATCCTACTCTGGGACTATTGAGACCCAGAATTGCAAACTTCAGATAAAACCAAGGATATGCCTGTGAGATTAGTGTCCCCAGCACCAACTCACCTGGGCAAAGCATTGCACCATCTTTGCTGTTTCAGACAGATGAGGTAGTTCTCCTGAGCCAGAGCAGGTATCCCTTCAAAACAACAGACCAAGAAGTCAAGCTAGGCCACACAACATCTTCCTTCAATAGTGCACTAACAGCCCATTTCCTCTCTTGCTGCGGCAGCTAGACACCCTCTGTGTGTCTTCTTCTATCAACTTATATCAGCTAAGGTTCAAACTTCAACTGGGTTGGCCAGCCAAAATGAGATTTTATTGCTATGCCTTCATTTTCTCTGCTCTGCTGACAAATGTAAGCACAGTAAAACACAACTGTGTTTGTCAGTGAACTGAACTGATTCACAGGCACACTGAGTCTAGCACTGTGCCCCTTTCAGGAGAAGAATTTCAGTTTGTGGGGACATTTGCTGTACGTATACAGTTGATATTGGACACATGGCAACATTTTAAATAGAAATGTGAACCCCAGATGTCTTCAAAACAGTGATGTACACCAGCGCTTTGTGATCAAGTAATCATATGTTTCTGTCTAATTTTCTTGCTAGGTTTATTGGTTTACAGTGGAGTTTGGACTATGTAAGGAAGGCGATTCACTCAAGGCATATGGTGCAGGGCTGCTGTCTTCATTTGGGGAGCTGCAGGTGTGTTCTGTAAAACAACATTTCAAAGTTGTTTATAATCACTCAAACTTCTCTTCTGAATGTCTTCAGATCCTTATTTTGCTTCATACTTTGTGCACAGAAGTAGCATGGTGCTACTTTGTGCTTCACTGAAAAGCTCTGATAATTGTGTCAGTCTACACATACACAGGGGACTCCTACCTGCTGCTTTCCTATGAAGTGACATTGTCATTGTATTCCACAGGAGCAACACTTTCCTGTCTGACTCTGGGTGGCATTCAGTAGCTCTATCTTTCTTTCACAGCAAATTCTAGCACTTCTTAACTGAAATAAATTTCTTACCCTTTTGTTCATAGTATTGTTTATCAAGTAAGCCTGAGATTCAGCCCCTTGTCCTGGAGAAGACCGCTGTGCAGAAGTACCCTGTTACTGAGTTCCAGCCTGTCTACTATGTTGCTGAAAGTTTTAAAGATGCAAAAGAAAAGCTAAGGTAATCCAGTCATTCCATAAAAGACCCAATTTCTTGTACATTGCCAATACATTGGATCCTATTACCATAACAGTCTTTGGTTGACAGTAATGTTTTGAGAGGCATTAGAAAAAATTGTGTAACGCTTAAAGAGACTAGTTGTTACACTCAAAATCTTGTTATGGGCAATAAGGGGAACATACCTTATACATGAAGCCAAGAATTTGTGGTTAAGAGTTTTCTCTGTGTAACCAAAACGCAACAAAAAATTATTAGACCAATTGCAATGACAGAATGATAGAATCGTAGAATTGTTTAGGTTGGAAAAGACCTCTAAGATCATCAAGTCCAAACTGCCAAGCCCACCACTAAACCATGTCCCTAAGTGCGAGATCTACACATCTCCTAAATACCTCCAGGGATGGTGAGTCAACCACTTCCTTGGACAGCCCATTCCAATGATTGACAACCCTTTTGATGAAGAAATTTTTCCTAATATCCACTCTAAACCTCCCCTGGCACAACTTGAGGCTGTTTCCTCTTGTCCTATCACTTGTTACTTAGGAGAAAAGATTGGCCACCCCGCTACAACTTCCTTTCAGGCAGAAAGCAGTAAGGTCCCTCCAGAGCCTCCTTTTTCTCCAGACTAAACAACCCCAGTTCCCTCAGCTGCTCCTCACAGTACTTGTTCTCCAGACCCTTCACCAGCTTTGTTGCCCTTTTCTGGACACACTCCAGCACCTCAATGTCTTTCTTGTAGTGAGGGGCCCAAAACTGAGTGCTGTATTCATGGTGCAGCCTCACCAGTGCCGAATACAGGGGGACCATCACTTCCCTACTCCTGCTGGCCACACTATGTCTGATACAAGCCAGGATGCCGTTGGCCTTCTTGGCCACCTGGACACACTGTCGGCTCATGTTCAGCTGACTGTTGACCAATCCCCTCAGGTCCTTTTTTGCCAGGCAGTTTTCCAGCCACTCTTCCCCAAGCCTGCAGTGTATCATGGGGTTGTTGTGACCCAAGTGCAGGACCTGGCACTCAGCCTTGTTGAATCTTATGCAATTGGCCTCAGCCCATTGATCCAGTCTGTCCAGATCCTTCTGTACAGCCTTCCTGCTCCCAAGCAGATCAACAGTCCAGTCCAGCTTGTGTCATCTGCAAACTTACTGAGGGTGCACTCAATCCTCTCATCCAGATCGTTGATAAAGACATTAAACAGAACTGGCCTCAAAACTGAGCCCTGGAGAACATAACTTGCGACTGGCTACCAGCCTTATTGCACTCCATTCACCACAACTCTTTGGGCCCGACCATCCAGCCAGTTTTTTACCCAGTAAAGTGTACACCCATCCAAGCCATGAGCAGCTAGTTTCTCCAGGAGAATGCTGTGGGAAACAGTGTCAAAGACTTTACTAAAGGCCAGGTAAACAACATCCACAGCCTTTCCCTCATCCACTAAGCAGGTCATCTTGTCATAGAAAGAGATCCAGTTAGTCAAGCAGGACCTACCTTTCGTAAACCCATGCTCACTGGGCCTGATTACTGGGGTGTCCTGTATGTGCCATGTGACGGCACTCAAGATGATCTGCCCTATAACCTTCCCTGGAACTGAAGTCAGACTGACAGGCCTGTAGTTCCTCAGATCCTCCTTCAGGCCCTTCTTATAGATGGGCATCACATTTGCTAACATTTAGGGTCAAAACTAGCTGATTAATGCAACACAAGTCCCTTTAACAATACTATAGTGATAAGTTCTTGTACAAAAACTCTCCTGGTACCTACTGCTTTTTCTCTGAAGTTATGCTTAGCCTTACACTTTCTTTTGTGTCTTACATGAACAGTTTCAGTCTGGTTGTGGGGGTGGAGTTGTCAAGTAAACAGCATCTTGATGTCTTCAGAGCAAAGCTGTGGTGTTAGTGAATGGAGTTTCTTCCCTCGTTTGTGAGGAGGTGGATGTTGTTGACACTTCCTTTCTTCCTCCTCAGCCCCAGGTTTCCTCAGGGCCATTTTTATGTTTTCTAACATGCTGCTCATACTGCTCTTTCTACAGTGGTGTTACTCCTGACTTTACAATTTAAGTTAAATATTTTTTTCTTTGTCCCTTATGTCTCCTCTGAAACTGCTTTTTTCCCTCAGGTCCACATTTGCTTTACTATGAATAACTGACAAGTGGGGAGTTGTTAGTAGCCCGGGAACTACCAGCATCATCCGATGCTTGTGCCTTCAAGTCCTCCGTTATCAGCCCATGCTGGTACTCCTTCATGCTGCATCATTACTTTAGGGTCAGACTTAGTTCACTACGTACAGCGTAACTACTTGCTATTCCTGCCTATATAAAAATTGTTAATGAGAGGCATTACAGCACATAGTTATTCAGAATTAAGCAAAACTAAAACAAATAGGTAACAGCTACATAGTCATTAGACAATTGATATTACAGCTAAACAGAACTGCAAGCAAGCCTAATAAACCCAAACCTGAGGCCTGTGTGGTTAGCTTAATACAGTGCCTCCAGCTTGTTACCAGCAGTGTGTTTACAAGACTACAGGGCTACACAGTAAATCTTTCAGTCATCTGTGACTGTAATACAGATTCAGCTCCAGTTCAACAAGACTTTGAAATAATGGTCCAGGTTCAGTTCTGGTTATTGAAACAGGAATGGCTCAGAATCTGCTTGGGGTTCAGCTTGGGTTCCACCTCACAGTAATATTTCTGTTTCTGTTTAAAGGAAACATCACATATTTCTGGATGTTAGCCAATACACTGGGGATTAGCCTTGGTTCACACTCAACAATTTTTTCTCTTGGAGATGCCACACAGGGACTTGTCCCAGACTTGCTGTGTCCTCTCTCTCTCTCCCCACTTCACAGACAAACACATGTTGAGACCAAAGATATTCTGCTGCCCCAGCCTCCCCAGCTCCAAGGTCTTCCCAGCTACCTCTCCTGCTACTTCCTCACTCATCTTAATCCTGCAGCCTCTCCTTCTGCCTTTTTCTGTGGGGTAATACCTGATAAAGAAGGCCTTCTCTTCTTGTTTGTGGTATTAACAACCTGCACATGGTTTCTGTCTTCTCTGCATACTTCTCTGACTGAGTAGCAAGTTCCCTGAGACAGCAGAAAAGGCTGCTTTACTCTATAAAAATGATCTTGGACCTTCTTTTATTTGTTTCAATGACCAATTGGAAAAGTAGTTAAGTTGAAATAGTGGTCTAGGTGTTGGTCCAGTGCCTGTGTTCGTGGTTTGCACCTGGACATGTATGTTTTTATGTGATGGAAAACCTCCCTGAAAAATTAATCTGAGGCTGACCGAAACTATTTCAGCTTAAGGTATTCATCTTCTAATTAGGATCTTACCTTCAGCTGAGATTTAAGAAGACTAACTTCTAACATGGATATCTCTCCTTAGAAAAACTGGACTGATGCCACTGAACACTTTCATCCTAGTCAACATATTTTTTTTCTATTGTCACACTTTTTGGCCTGCTCACACTGAACTCTATGTGAGACAATGGCCTTAGCAGATAATAATTAGAACTAAAGTGGAGGAGCAATGGGGATGTGGGATTTAGCATATTGCACTGTTTTGGGCATATGGGATTTACCATGCTGTGTCACAGTCTGTGTAGTGGGGCTCCACAATCAACGCCTGCGTGCTTTCCTTCCTATTTCAGCAAAAACTACAGTAATCTTAAGCAGATATATAAGCCAGTATCCTGCTGAGATTTACAAGGAGCCTGGAACAATAGCTCTGACCATCTCATCCCATTCAGAGCCCTCCTTTCCACAGTTCTGTGGTTACACAAATTGATGTTTTCCCAACACACCAAAATCTTAATGTTTCTGCCACAGAATTAACTATTTTGCAGCAAAGAAGGCTGCAAATAAGGGTGGCAAGAATGCTATTTCTTGCAGGTGACTATCTCCTATTTTTGCAATGACCTGGAAGCCACTACCAACCATGCCAAAAGTTAGCTTGCTCCTTGGTATGCCAGGATGGCATAGGTACTTGACCTTACTTTCCCAGAAATTTCAGACTTGGCTCAGGATTCTTATGTTTTGCATTACTGAAGGGAAATTGAGATTTTCAAGTCTGGCAAATCCCAAGAGCTACATAGCTGGCCTATACCAGAAGCAGTGTTGCCATGCCAATAGCATATTTAGTCCTGTTTGGAGGAAAACAAAGGTGGTAAGGACAAATGCAGATTCAAGCATGTTACAGAATACTGTAAGTCTTGGCAGGAATTTCAGTTATTTCCTCTTGCAGATTTTCATATTCCTCTCATGAAATGCACACACCAAGAAAAGAGTGAGTTAATGAAAAAAAGGAGCTTTTCAAGTTTGTATGTGTTTTTGTATTTTTGCCTCAGGAAATTTGCTCAAATGATTCCTCGTCCTTTCTCTGTTCGGTACAATCCCTACACCCAGAGGATTGAAGTCTTGGACAATGCAAAGCAGCTGAAGAACTTAGCTGATACTATCAACAGTAAGGAACTACAGATTTGTTACCTTGAATTCCTCAAAACTTGGGTCACAAATAGCAACCACAAAGGAGATTTTGTCTGGTTGCATTTAATGCCTGATCAAGTTCAAGCAGCACACAATGCCTTTCTGGTGCAAAAACTACTAATTCTAGCCAAGCTTCCTAATTCTAGCCAAGCTTCAAATAGCATTTCCACGTGACTGTAGTTTGTTACAGATGAAATATACGCTTTTAAGGGAGGTGCTAGCAAAGGCCAGAGGGTCTAGTGATGGATTCTGATGTGTGGCTCTAGCTGCCCTCTGTAAGGAAAATAAGGAAAAACTTGGCTTTAATCACATTAGCTTTTGCCATTCTAGCCTTTTTCCTGAAATGTTTTCCCCCTAACATCGCCTAGCCTGCTAAAAGCCAGCACCCCTGGTCCTGTCAGCCATCCTTGTATGGCTGATGAAGGCAAAGGACTGACTCTTCAAACCTTACTCCAGGAAAACCCCAATAATTGTGTCAAATCCAGCACTTCTTTGTTCACCTTATTCTTTCAGGGAATGGATGTAAAGGGTAAACATATATAGGAGTGTTAGAAATGGACTAGCTGTAGGATTAACTGCTGTGATTCATTCCTTTGCAGGTGAGATGGGGATCCTTTGCAATGCCCTCCAGAAGATAAAATGAAGATTCACTGTAACTTGCTAATTGCTGGCTACTGACTAGAAGCTGCCATGTGCAAATACCAGTTATCATCTAGTCTCAGTCTATTATCTTCCTGTGTATTGCATGAATGCTTATGTTATATATCTTAATTACTATAGATCAGCAGTGATAGAGACACCTGCAGGTGGCCCTTGACTGTTTTGGTCTTCAGACACTAATCCATTTTTTTCTCACTAATACAGAAATCACCTTAGTTTTGGGAATCTGAGGAAAGTCTTCATATCGCTTGTGCCAAAGTTTAGCAGAAGGAGGAGATGTTCACCATGCAGACCAATAGTCTGCTGCAGCTGTGAGGTTTCATTACCACCCTGGGGCCAAAGACAGGATTGTAATGACTAACAGACTAATCCACCTTGCTTTCTCTCACAGTCATTCTCCCCTTAGTCACTCAAATATGTGCAAGGTTCCCATGGAATCCCAAACTCTACATCTTTCAGGGGGTATACATACACTGCTTCGCCCTCTGTAGCTCAACTTGTACACACAAGAACCTCTATCCTGAAATATTTTTTTTCCTAAAAAAGTGATGATACCATTGATCCAAAGTACAGATCCTAGTGGAAAAGACAGCAAGTACGCTGCAGCCTCATTAACAACGATTTATTATTGTGTATAAATATACTGTACTTGCACAAGCACCAATCTCAGAAAGGCTTGTGCAAGTCAAGAATGCTATATGCTCTGATGTGTCATTGGTTTCAGAGAAGAGTCCCTAAACAAGGCACTGAGACTGCCTATCCAGAGGATGGAGCCTGTGCCTCAGTACAGTACCCACAACAAAGCCGCTTCGGAGGATAGTTACCTAAAGGCAAGTCTGCCTGGCTTTTTGCAGTTGGATGTGAAGTCAGTTTGTCAACACTTCATGCAAGCAAGAAACCACGCAGATGTTTTAACAGGGCATCAAGGCCTTATTAGTCTGGTCTCAGGGCTGTGCTTGCTGTAAGGTTGTGTAGCATCATGGATTCAGAGCTGATTCAGGACCAGCCAGCTTACAGAAAGGAGACACCTCTCTTAATAGACGTAATAGACTCACTGTGGGAGGCTGATGTGTGAACTCTACCTTGTGTTGTGTGTGTCCTTCCCTGAGAATGCTTTATTCAGCACTGCTAAAAGGTATCTCCTAACTTTCTGGAGTCACAAACCAGGAGGCGGATACCAACACCATGGAAATGGTGGAGAAGTAGCTCTTACAACACAGCTGAAGATATCAGAGCCTTCCAACTCCTAACTCGCTGTATCTGTGGCTACAGTCCCCGGCTACAGAAGACCTGGGTTAGCTGCGTCCCAGTCTGAGTCCATTCAAACCCAAACATGGTATCTTTCAAGACTAAGTCATGCTCCTAAGCTCCTAAGTCATGACACTTTTTGGAATCTCCTCCTTTCTCCCACTTGAGCTTTAATCTCTCTTTTTTGGTTAAAGCAGTTTTATTTTTCCTGGAGTACAGCTCGACGGAGGCAGCAAATGGAAGCAAGGGTAAATCCATCTTAACTCAATGGCTGAGCCATGGAGGAGAAGGGCTTGGCTGTTCAGAAAGCTATTTCTGTATTTATCCAATAACTTTCACTCACAGCAGCTAAATGTCCTCCCGGACTGGTCCACATTGTATAATGCCTCCCTGTAGCTCCCTAGTTGAAGGAGGAGGGAGATCAGCACTTGTACATTGGAACAGAATAGAGCAAAGTGAATCAGAACAGTATCTCCAGCTTGAAATAATTCTGCATCATGATACTAAGATGATGCAGGATTCACATTTCTGTTAGATCCAAAGATGGAGAGGGATTTGAAAGTCCACAAGTCTCATACCTACTATTGTACTCCTTCTGTATTTCTAGTTGGAAAGTCAGTGGAGCTTAAATATAAGCATCTTCCTTTAGGAAGATAGAAAGTACAGCTGTTTCCATTATATTTGTGGTAGGTAATAACATTAATCTAAGCATACCAGCTGGAACCCTTTTCAGTAGACATATACTTAGGCAAAATGGTATCATTTTGGTGCTTTGAAGTAAGCTTTTTTCTCTTTGTGCCTTTTTACTTCCTTTTTTTTCTCATGACAATGCGTAGAACTTTCAGTCCTGCTTGGCATGTATTTTCAGTGTTAAAGTAGCCCATATTTTAATCTCTTAATATAATAGGACCCATAAGGTAACTGGGTACCATGAAGACACAATTTCATCTCAAGGGTGAAGTCTTTCAAACTAATCCTCAGATAGCTTCCCAAGCTTCTCTGCTTCTGCGTGTTGCTAGGAGTGACAGCAGCAGCAAATCTATAGTGATACTGAGAACCCAGGGTCTGTGGTTGTCTTTTATGTGCAAGTAGAAAGGTTAAAGAGTATTGATGTCACATGTCTGATTCTGTGTCCCTTAGTGCAGGTTTAAAAGAGTATCAACGTCAGCCAAAGTAGTATAACATAGCTGTTCAGCAAGACTGAGAGATGAGAAAAAGTTAAATGCTCAGTGTTTTAAAAGCGGAGGAAATATACTGAAATTTTCTTGCAGATTTTCTTGCAGAACAAATTAGCTTGTGCATATGCACTTTAAATAGTACAAATAAGTTGCATTTTAAACAGTACTTCTTAATGGGTAACTTCTTATTTCCATGCTAAAGAAAATTAAAGTTATGTAGCAACCTGGCCAGGTGTAACACCTCTTTTTAAGGTAATTGCACAGGTCAATCAGAATGAAATACCCAGGGGGAAGTGTCCATTTGAGGTGGGTTCCAACTCAAAAAAAGGCTGTCTTGCACTGATTGTGTACCACTCATCCAGACAAGATCACGAAACTGGTATTCAAAAAAATTATCTCTTGATGTGTGTAATTACCTAGAAATGTACAGCAAAGCCTTGATTGCTCTACCTTTGCGCACTCTATACATCTTTGTATGCTACTCTGACTAACCTATCCCAAGCTACTCTTTTAAGTAACTTTCCTCTTTTCTATCCCACTATGATCACGTTTTTGATGTTCCCATCTTCAGCTCTGTTTCAGGTGACCAAAGAAGCCCTCTCATGAGGTTCTCTTCCATTGCAGTGACCTTGGCCTAGGTCAGTGATGGTGATGGAGGGAGTAGTTGTTAGCACAGGTTACACAGGGAGGTGGTCTCCTCTGGGTGTCTTAAGATGCCTGGATATGACAGCAGCCTTGGAGTAGGGATGCTTTATACCCTAAAGGATGCAGAAATTAAGGGAATTAAGAGGGATTAAGCACAAGAGGACCACACAGGAGCGCATTCTTTCAAAGCCTTTCTCTTTGCTGCTTGGCAGTTGGCAGACAAGACGTTTTGCACGTTCAAATGTAATTGTTTATACTAACCTAAATAAACAGAAATATCAATGCCGCATCCATCTCAAATGCATAGCGCTATGGTCATATAGGATGGAGATATTCACAATGGGAACAGACCAAAAATATTCTGGTTGTTGGTGGCAATCAGCCACGGCCTTTTAAAGCACCCACCCCCAGGGTTGCATGAGAGGTGCTGAGACAACTCTTGGGCTGGGAGATCCCCACTTTCTGCAGGAAGAAGCTCGCTGTCGCTATGGGAAAGGATGACACACTGTGCTCCAGCTCTTGCATAGTCCTTTAAACTGCAGCACCCAGCCTGAGACCTCTTCTCCTGCATGGAGGAGGTCTCCAAAAGTGCTGAAAGCAGGACTCTGGGATGTCTCAGCAGGGCTGACTTACACCATGACACCGCGAGTGAGGCCTTCCTGAGTCTGTCCCAAGCATGGATTTGAGGTGGTATTGGAGCGTCCACTGGCTGGGTAAGGACATTTCACCACCTGAAGAGCCAGGGCTCTCTGTGCTGGTTTTGCAGTGGGCTGCAAAGCTGTGCTGTAAGCTCTGCCTGTCCTCTTTCAACTGTCACTGGCTGATGAGTCCAGTCTGGCTCTATAGAGCCATACACAGAACCATGGCTAGTGCTGTACAAACCTGTAGAGATGGGTCTCTGACACTCGAGCATGAATACAGTCATAAGGGCCCTGATGTCCTTGCTCTGCCAGCATTTGTGACCAGTGCCTTAAACATGCATCTTGAGCCTGAGGGCTTTCATCTACATATCCACATGCAGCTGGAGTAGGGCACCTTGTGCCACTATTTGTTTGTGCCATGCCTGTGGCCTGAATGTGGGACCCTTCATAGGAAAGGCCCAGTCTGGACTTGGATAGATTCATCTGAACCTGTTCTCCTGTGCCCGGCCTTGCCGCCACTGCTGGGGGAATGTGGCAGTGGGAAGAGCCTTCTTCCACCTGAAAGCCCACTTCTTCTCCCTGCGCCCCATTCAGTTCACAGCCACAATCCAACCGCCTCTGAAGTGCCCCCTCACCTCGCCCCCCGGGCCAGGAGGCGGGTTCAGCACCGCGGACAGCAGCCTGCCCTGCCCTGCCCTCCGGTGGGTGGAGGGCCGGGGCTGGGCATGGAGGGGGGACACCGCTCCCTAGGGCTGGGCACGGCCGAGGGACACCGCTCTCCGGAGCTGGCACTCACCATACCCTGCAAAGCCCACAGTGCGCGAGGTCTGGATGGGCCAATGTTCCTCAGAATGCTGCGGCCTGCAGGCTGGGCACAGTGCTCCAAAATCCACCTTGGGTTTTCTGTCTCAGCTGGGCAATAGACGGGGAAATTGAGACCTTCCCAGTGCTCTGTCTTGGGCCAAGGGGAAACACAGTGCTGTAGTGGTCGCTGGAGAAAAAAAATTGGTTACATTGTCTTTATCTTCCTCAGCCAGGGAGAATTAAAGTGCAATACAGCACCCAGTTATGTGACTCAGCCAGGATCAGCTAAGGGGCACATCAGAAATGGCTCCATCTGCAAAGGGAGGACAGAGATGGTCTTCTCTATGGGCCTGCAAGATGACTTTCACAGAGAGTCCAGCACACTGTAACTTTGGGTATGAAGATATGGCTGCTCATACCCACAAACATGTTTATGGATGTCAATGGATGCCTTATGCTGGAAGGAGCAGAGCTGAATTTCCCCCTGAGCTTGCCCTGTCAGCTGTGAGAAAGACGTGACCCTGGGCTTTTTGGAAATCTACTTCTCTGGAGATAAAATCATGACAGAAATGAGTTCCAACAGAGGAACTTAGCCTGGAGGCAGCACTCAGCTCTTTCAGGGCTAGGATAGAAGAGGTCAGATCCTGTGCACAGGAAAAGCTCAGAAGTAGGGGATGAACTTTGGCTCTGGTTTAAGTCTCTCGGACATTCCCGCAACTGTATCTGTGCAGAGGAGGTACCACTTGGATTGGGCTAGGGTTTGGAGGAAGAGCCCCTTTGGTTCCCTGGGGGCATGGTCAATGCCGAGAGGGTCCCAATGATGTAAGAGATGGTGAGTAGGAAGGGCAATCTCAGACATTGTTCAGGGCAGTCCAAAATGGGAGATGTAAATGGGGCTCAGGCTAATTGCCTCTCCACAAAGGAGCCCATCTCCAGGGTTGAACGGCATGCAGACAATTTCAAACAGAGCAGGAGGGCAGTGCTTTGAAGTCACCCAGAGGAGGAGGGTTATCTTGGGTTCTTGCGCATATCCTACGTATGCGGTTTCCCTTGATGTGTGCGGCATGGACAACATAAATGTCCCTACACCTATCACAGTAGCTTGCTTCGCTGCTGTCTGGCAGCTCTGATCTCACCAGCCACATATACGCACTGCTTCTCCAGTACCACCACATCCCCTGCCTATTGCTCTGGGAGAAGCACTCACATCCTCAGGCAGTTTCTGCTCAATATCTGGCAATTGCCATCCACTCCTCTGTCTCCCAATGAAGTCTGACTTGGTGGGGATCTCAGGTCAAAAGGAAGAGGCCAGCAAGGAGAAGGAGATGTGTGGCATAGAGTCATTGAACAGGCAAGGCAGCCTGGACTCCAACCAGGAGGATAGCAGAGACACTCTCATCCTGACCCTCACTCTCTGCAACGTGAGGAAGAATGAGCTCTCTAAGGCAGCCAAAGTCTTTGAGGTATGAACTTCACCATTCCCTTACTCCACAGAGCCCTCTTCTCTGTTCCAATTGCCTTCACCTCTCCCCCTCTCTCACCCTTCTTCTGCTCCTTCCCAGACTTCTGCCTCCACCTGCCTTCCCTCTGTCTCATCGTCCCTGTTTTGCTACAGCTGCTCAGAGAGGTTGGCTGGCCTTTCCAGGTGAAGAAGGAGAGTGCTCTGGAGTGAAGGAGCCACTAAACACAGTCATTTAGAAGAATCATTATTTTATATAAGGGCTGTTTAGAGTATATATCGATCTACTACTTCTTCCTAGCAGTTGCGGTGGTCAGCCTTGACTAAACAACAGGCCATCATTTCAAGGACTGAGATTGTGGGGATGTTAGAAGCCAATTAATTTTCTCTGCGTATCTGGCAGGAGATACAGAGAATACAAGAGCTGTAAATCACACAGACATTATATATTCTGGGCACTTGAAGTATCCCTACCAGGTGCTTACTCTCATCTGTGAAAATGAATAACTAAAAAGAAAAGTATTATACTTGTTGCTTATTTTTAATCGTTTGCAATTATTTAACAATTATGATGTTATTATACATCAATAGATCTGCTTTTGTTCTGCCAGGGTCTTAAGAATTACCCAGCCACTCATTTGTTATTTCTGCACAGAAGAAATGCTACAGTCAACAGTACCTCATCTTTCATCTCCGTCTACCTAATTCTACAGTCTTTAATCCTTAACTCTTCCTGTATTTTAGCTCCTTCTAAACTGGGCATTATTAGGCTTCATTGCTTAACGTGCACTTCATATTAAGACCTCTTTCATTCACCTTTTAAAGACATTGTAGAAGTGTATGTGGACTTACCTGGATCTTCATTCTTTAGAGAAGCTTCATCATATGAATATCTGTCTCTTGCAGATGTTTGAGACTCAGATCCATCACTTTGAAACCAGGCGAGCCAAAAAGCCCAAGAACTCTGATGATGATCTTGATATTTTTGTTGAATGTGAAGTTCACAGTGCCGATGTTAGTATCTTTATCACCTCCTTAAAGAGAGTAGCAGAGGATGTGAAAACCAGCAGAGAAGACAAAGGTAAGATAAGTATCCATCTGTTAGTGCTGTTTTGTTTCTTTTTGGAGTAACTTTTCTTAATATTAGCTTCATAATAGTAGTTTAATTAGTCTGGAAAGCAGGTGAGCATGCATTAATTTTTCTTTGTGCGTGGCTGCTTTTCCTGAATTGGGACCATTCCCATTGGTGTGGAAAGCGAGGCACTTTGCCACAGCCAGTGGAACTGAGGTGAGAAGAGTGTTCCAGCAAAAAGAGAGATGAAAAGGACAGAACAGCAAAACAAGAAGAGGAGGAGAAACTCCTGAATGACGGGAAGATTGTGGGCTGAGAGCCGTGCAGAGAACGGACTGCTCCGAGGCAAACACAGACAGTTAGTGGGAATGCAGAGGATCAGAGATTTGTGCTCAGAAGTCGCAGTTAGTTTCAGATGTGCGGGGACTGGAATCTACGACAAAAATAAGGGACTGTTAAAAGACAGTATGTTTATGGTTAAAGCAGAGGAATATTAGGGACATAATTTTCTTCACATTTTCTTTTTTCTGATGGTTTTGAACAGAAATCATTAAAGTAATCAGACTTGTTTTGGATCTAATTGTGCTAGAATTAGTATACTTAGCATGCAAATGGAAAGAGTCTTTCTGTTTCTAAGTTAGCTCAGACTTCTGCATGGCACTCCTAAGTTTGTAGAGAGTCTTTCCTGGGTGTTTCAGACCCCAGAATTCAGTAGTGCCCCAAGCAGTTCATTTGATTTCATTAAGAAAGGGTCAGAAAGTTGGTATTTGTGGCCCACAGAGACACCTTAGGTATCGGCATCAGCAAGAAGTGAGGATTTGGAGGGTTTGGCCTTAAAGCACTTTGTGGTTTTGGTCCTAATGAGGTGAATTCAGGAGTACTAAAGTGTCAGAGGACTTTCAGCAGCTAGTCCCTTGGTCTAAGACTGGCTAGTGGCCCATTTTACTTGTATATCTCATTGAAAGCGGCTAGCTGCATCTTCACTTTCTAGTGGGGTTTGCAGATGTCTGTGAGAGCATATTGGTAACTAGGAGATATTGAAGTTGTATAAACATGCTTACTGGTAAATTATTTTATTGGGAAGATGCAAATACGTACAATCTGGCTACCCCCATCATCTGAGGCTCCAGCTCCTGGTTTAATCTATTTTTTTCCAATGTTGACTTTTTATTCTTTTCTTCGGAGTTTTTAGGTGAGCCTTCTGGGGCAGTTTGCTAAAGGACAGTAATGAGATAATGCCCTGCCCATAGTGGCTTTAACCCAAATTAATTTGGTGCTCATTTGAGAAAAGCAGTGGTTATCCCTGCTTCCATGAAGCAGAGACAGATGCAGCCGAACTGGCATCTGTCAGCACTATCCCCGTTTTATTGTCTGTGTCCATTTCTGTGACCAGGCCAAGGATTCTGCCATGGTCCTTCCTCCTCTCTCCTTTAGCCTGTCTGCCCTCTCCCAGGATTCAGTCAGGGGTAGGCGAGATGTGTATGGGGACATACGCTGGAGGACTTATGATCAGGTACAGATTTCAAGGAGATACGGCCATAGGTGGCAGAACAGGTGTCTTGCATGCAAAACCATTGGTGCAAAGAAAAACACTTAGCAAAAGAAGTCTGGGGTGATGTAAGACAGCTGTCAGACTAGTATTTCTTCCTTCTTATCACAGAATTGGCCATAACTTCATGAAAGAACTGGAATTTCCCAATATCAGTATGTACTGGTAGCCTTAGACCTTCGCAAACTGGGTGTGCCTGGATATAATATAATAGGGCTAAAGCTCAATTTGCCATTCAGTAGAGAGATGCCTGGTCTCTTGTCAGGTATGTGATTAAGGTGACCCCAAACGCATGTTTCCTGAGCTGTAACACCCTAAGTCTGACCACAGCATCAGTTTGACCTCAGGAAGCAACATCAACTTTGTCTTTTTTCAGTATTTTTTTAAATTCATTGGTTACAAATGTTGGCACTTAAATTCAAAGGAAAACATTTTATTTTTATAGAAAAGGACCAGAAAAAGCCCCACTTGAGGGGAAGGAAGCTTTTTGGAAATTCAGCTAACGCTAGAACAATTTTTCTGAAAAAAATTAAAAAAAAAGAGCCAGAAGGAAAAAACTTGAAGTCAAGATACTTCTTGGCCTGTTTTGTTTCTAGAGTGTTCACGTTTTCCCTTTTAAAATGTTATTTTCACTTCTAAAGGTATGAAAATTTAAGACTACTTTTTAGACATGATAAAAATATTCTCTTAAGTCCAAAATTCAGATTTTTTCTTTTTCTATATCAAACAGAATTACTCATTTGGCCTAAAAGGAACTTATTTTGCCTTTAAAAATTGTTACTGCTAATTAAAACTGAGAGATTATTGCAAGTTAGTTTCAGATAATTTTTCATTCAGTCTGCCAGTTTGTCCAGCCAATGAATTCAACTACTGACATATGGTGACACGTAGATATGAATATTCTTAGGTATTGATGAAAAGAAAGCTTGCAACCTTCAGCACAACTTTTACTTTCTGTGTCTTTTAGAAATTACTTGATTCTATCTCATTAAACTGTTGCTGCTTTTTCTCCAGTGCCCTGGTTCCCCAGAAAAATCCAAGATTTGGACAAGTCTCACCATCTGACCACTAAGTATGACCCCAGTTTGGACCATGGTCACCCTGTAAGTTTGACATCACTGTTATTTCGTTTTTAGAAATAGAAACCCTCTGTAGGGAAATTTTCATAGGGAAAATATCAGGAGTAAAGAAGTACTCATGAAGGACAGAAAAATGAAGGATCAGATAAAGGCTGAGCTTCAGAGGAATTAGGGAGTATAGAATGAACAACTTAATAATGACAAAAGCTTACAGGTCCTGATTGATCAACGTACATAGGATTAACATCAGAGACATACTGAAGTAATTTCTATTCAACATATTCTTTAGCATGAGCTTACATTTCATTGTTTAGTTTAAAAAACCCTCTTGTTTATTATTTCACCTCTGATATATTTGAAATATGTCCACTTTGTACTAGCTGGTCCACACAACAGTCAAGTTCCAGTCTGCTGCTTTTTGTGTTTTCTGCGTTTCGATGTTTCAGATACTCCACATCTGCATTTTCAATTTTGCATACATCAGGAATCTCATTCAAGTGCAGATGTACAGAGGATGGTAATAAGGACAAGTGGCAAAGAGCTAGTCTCTAATAAATACCAGATCCTTAGATCCTGCAGTGGGAAGCATTACGCTTAAACTTGCAAAAATCACCTGGACAGAAAATAAGAAAATTACATGCCAGCACTAATTAATTGATGTAATACCTGAACTGAGATTTAAACGTGACTGGAGAAGCTCAAAAGATCTAATGATTTCAGTTGAGGTAAGCACTGAAAATATAAATAGGAAGCAAAATGAAAAGATTATATTCCTAGTTTATATCTGACTTTTCACAAGGTCTTTGGAGTCAGGATTTGGCAGTATTTATTGATACTACTGTGCAAAGTATTGTTAGAGTGTATGTGAATGGTTTCCCTTGGATTCAGGCAGTAGGTCTTGGTTATGAGTGGGCCACAAAAAGGGCTTTACTCGTAACAGTTCTGTGTGTGTACTCTTAGCCTTGCTGTAAGCAGACAATCTAAGAGAATGAAGAGTAAAAATGCAACATGGAGTCCTGCTCCAGAGATGGTAATAGTAAGGCAATGAACTGGGAACAGACAAACACTCATTTCTCATCAACGTTTTCCAACTTAAGTACAGATGAGATATGAGTTAGGTACAGACAAACAAGGGACCCCAAAGGGCGATTTGCTGATTGACAAGGTAGGTCACAGAATTGTTGTGAAGTGTTCTGCCAAACATCACACAGAAGTGATGACTGAAAAGAAAGAAAAGCACAGACTTTGCACTGAAAGATGCAAAGAAGGTTTAGAAGGATGTCCACAGAATCCACAAGATTTTGTCATTCCCTTTACTAAATGGATGAATTCTATTTTGACCCTTTTATTAACCTACACAATGTTAATGTTGTTACCTCTGTACAGTTCTGTGTGGTACAAAACCACTTTACAAGTCTATCTTTTATTTTTGAGAATCACTTAATAAACTATAATGCTGTAGAAGAACTTTGTATTCCCCTTAACCAGGAGATCTTTCATTCTTCCTCACATCTTTTTGATAGAAAGAATCCAAGTATTTATAATTTTCCTGAGCTGCCTCTAAGGCTGTTTCTCAGGAGATAAATGAATGCACATCAGGAATTCTTTGAACTGGACCTAGTTCCCCTCCTACTTTGCTGAACAGGAGGTGTGGGCACTGAAGAGGATGAGACAAAGCACCAGTGGTGCAGAGTGACCAAAGTATTGAGTGGGGATAAATCTACACTGCAGAATGCAATGCAGTGTACAGAGCCCAAGGAACAGAGCTGAGAGGTCACAGCATCAACACTAGTCTGGTCCAATGGCTTTTCCACATGTTTTGCAGGGACTTGTTACAGCTACTGACAAGGAAGGATGGCATTTGAATGAACATATTATCCATAACACATGACAAAAATAAGCATGCTCTTGTGATCCAGTTCTTTCCTCAGATTCATGCACACAATACTCATTAACTGCAGTATTACTGGTATTTTTGCTACACTGAAAATTATGTGAATAAACCTAAGGGAGAAATTTGGCTTGTAGTACGCAAAGTGGTTCCAGTAAATTCTGAATATTTTAGAATAATAAATATTTGTACAGTGATGCTGATCAAGGCTGCTGTACGAGTTATTTTAGCAACACAGTGCCAGATTTCAGATTTTATTCCTATTATGAATGATGTAAAATTGAAAAGAATTTGAATCTACATCTCTATTCATATTGAATAGCTGGAAAAGCCTACTTGAAGCTCAGCTTCTAGTAAACACTGAGGGAGCAAAAAGAAAACTTCTGTATTTAATAAGTAAACTGCCCTTTAAACAGGTACCACTGAATCTGTCTTTATCATAGCATGCTAATAAATGGGCAGGGGGGGAATGAGCTGAAAGCCTGTACTTTCTACAGATTCAGTGACAGCTGTAATGATTTCTAGCCAGCAAGAATCCCTTCCTCACCCAAAGTGCAGGGTATTGTGCAGGCACAGTGTACTTTCTCTGGTGAGATGGTACGAGGCTTGGTACCATTACACCCATCATGGCCCTGTATTGCAATCTTCATGCTTAGTGCAGGAAAGAAACAATTCAGGGATTCAGCTCTTCCCTAGTGGAAGTGACACTCCTACATCAATTCCATTTTTAGTGTGATTTACATTTTAAATTTGACTGTAAGTGTAATGGTATGTGATGCAGTATCTATGAACCACTCAAAAATCTTCCCACCAAGCCATATTACTTTCCTTTCTGGTCACAGGCCCCAAATTTTCATCAGAATGTCATGGATGTAACAGACTTTGGCTTACCCTGTTCATAAGGCTCAGGATTCATTGCCTCATTAAAACAACCTGTTTGAGGCCTAGGTTTTCCAAATGCTTCTGTTAGCAAATTTATTTATGCCCACAAATCTCTGGTAATATAACACTTTTTTCAAATTACCTTCTAACTCAGGCATACGCCGACCTGGAATACAAGAAACGGAGGGCATTCTTTGCTGACCTTGCCTTCAACTACAGAGCGTAAGTACAAAGCTATTCAAGAGAGACTTCAGCAGTCCACATGCACTTTCAGACATCTTCACTTGGAAGAACTACCAGAGACTTAAACGTTTGTTAATATATCAATGGGGCTATCTTTTAGAAAGCAGAATTCAGCCACAGAAGGTTTCACTCCATATGAAATAGACTTTTCCCACAACACAGCAAATACACCTTAAGATAAAAATCTTAGGATTGCACTCACATTTCCTTCAGTACTGCATTTTGCCTTAGCAGAGGTGATTTCTCAATATGAGCCTTTCATTTCAATTTTGCAGTTCCTTTTAAGACTAGCTCCTGAGCTGAGGCTTATTGTCTTCTGGGAACTATAGGGAACAATGTTTAGGAAGACGTTTTTGACAAAGGAAAGCAATTTACTATTTGCATAATTTGTTTGATAAAATGTCTCTAGCCATGTACATTAGCCACCTAAAAATGTCTCAAGTCGTATGAGGGCGATTGAAAATGTTTCTACCTTTATTTGTAAAACTTCACTAGAATCACACTGCTGTCTGGCAGAGTCAATCACGTGTATAGGTAGGACTGGTGGTGGATTATCAGCCTCATCACAGAGGTTAGTGATAACCACGCAGTGTACAGCTGGGCAGCTCTCTGCTAATGACTTCTGATTGCTTTTCTGCAATGATAATGTGCTGCTCACATCCTCCAAGGATGGACCCTCCAGGGACACAGTGTGTTTTGGTCACTAGATTGCCTTCAGCGGTGGTAAGGGTAAGCCTGGAGGCCTCTTTTTTCTTCTGTAAAGCAGAACATGGCTCCCTTTCTTACCATATCCCTCTGTTTCCTTCCCACACTGGAACAGAGGAGCAAATGCATACATTAGAGCCTATCAAAATAAAGAAGTTGTTAATTATATACTATTTTGCTGGTTCTATCTTCACTACAGCAAATATTCATGGTGCAGGCAGAGTATTAGTATTTTTAAACTGAACTTGAAATATGTTTTAGATGCTTGCATTGTTTCCTCTCTTCATTACAGAGGAGACACTTTGCCTCGCGTTGAGTACACAGTGCAGGAGATTGCAACTTGGTGAGTTTGTTACTTGTACTCCCACTTCTGGGTCTTTCCACTGCAGTCCCAGGAAAGACTGGCAATGTGAGACAGTTATAACATTTTAAAATCATATCTGCCCATCTCAAATTTTACTCCTTGGTGAAATGTCATGTTTTGGTCATTTATTTTGTTGAAAGCCATGCTCATGAATGGTCTTAACTATTCACTTTCCAGAGCAAATTGCATTTTCCTGACCATCTCCCTGCCTGGCAATCCTATCAAGATATCAGAAACCAGAGAACACCTGGAGCCTATAGTATAACTTTTTCTAACTGACCTCTGATTAACTATAGCTATGGTGGCAACAGAAATACCACCTGTCCAAATCTATTACCAGGAGAAAATGCCCACTCGGTGGATGGCAGTTCGTTCATAGGATGTGGCTAATCCAAAGTTCATAGCCAGCCTTGCTTGTTCTGCAAATATTCGTTGCTGTTAACATGAATAAGTATCATTCTCTCAAATGGAAGGTAAAGGAAATTTTGAAGTGCCCTTCCAGTATACATTATTTGCACTGTAAAAAGGCCTTTGACATCATATGAAGTGATGGCAAGTTATTTTTACAGGGGTGCAGTGTTTCTTCACTGGGGCTTTGTTTCTTCTGAAGATTTTCCCCTCAGACAAAAAACCCCTAAACTCCAAACAAACAAACAAAAAAAATTCAATTTAAATTATGTTTGCAGACTTCATGTGAAGTATGTGGCAGATTTGACAAAGCAGAGTTCTTATTTCGTGCACCTCTGTTTCCACTTTCTCCCACTAACTTTAACAAATATCAGTAATCAGCAATAATTACATATTTGCATGATAATACAAACATAAATATGTCCAAACATTCAACTAGGAGCAGAGCCCCAGGACTGTACAAGGTGCCACATGTGCACATAATAAGAGAAAGTCTTTGTTCAGAAAAGTTTACAATTTAAATGGAAAGACAGCCTGAAGGTGGCAAAAAGGCAGAATGATGACTAAATATTATAACTGTGGACTTGAAAAAATTAGACCTTAAGTGATTTTCCTGAAATTATACACAAAGTTTATGTTAATGGCAGGAATTAAATCCATACACTAGCTGTCTCATGCCAGAGCCTCAACCACAGGGCCATCCCATCTCTTTCAGTGATTATTTAATTTTAAATAAAATCCACTGTGCTGTAGAAACCTTGAGGAGTGTTGCCCACAAGCACATAGAAACCTTGCATCCAACTGATTCAGGCGGTCACATTTTTATTAAGCTCAAATAGGTTTTTATATCATCTTTCAATTGTCAAAGATTGATGGTCGGTGTCACGCTCATGATTGCTACCACCAGCCAACAATCTTGGCATGGGATGGTGCGTGGGAATGTCATATTTAAGAAAATTTAATATTGTGTTCTTTCCTGTTTTTCTCTTTTGTTGCCAACCTCCACTATTCCAGCCCTTCTCCACCTAGAATTAGCCCCACTGTGGTAATGGAATAGAACTTTAAAGGAGTATCTGCCCAGTTCCTCCAACAGCCAGCCCCAGCAACCCAGATTCTCTTGTTATGTAAAGCTGTTTCCAAAATTAGACCTCCCAATGGTTATCACAGCCCCCTGGGGCTGTGCCCTGAGGTCAGCTGCATTACAGCACAACATAATTGAGCACTATGCAATTGAATGGGAAATTTGTAGCACAGACTAAATTCCCTTGGTGTTGACTCTGAAGAGCTGTTGGATGCCTTCAGTTTGTAGCAATGTGGTTATAAAAATGAAAACTAATCAAGTGAAGAAATATGGCTTTCAGAAAACAGAGGGTACAGAAGATCCGAGTTTCTGTTTTCAAGCAGACTTCTTGGAAGGCCCTGAAACTAAGTAGTCATAAAAGATATCTTATGGGTAAAAGCTATATAAGAAAAAGGGAGAATCTAGGACAGAATTATGGGAATGTACCTGCCACATCTTCATAAAAAAGCTGAATAGTGCCACTTTTTTTTCTAAAAAATAAGGAAATTTATGTAAAATAAGGTCATTGCCTTTAAACTCTTTCAAGAGTCTGGCTCCATCCTTCGTTATGAGTCTTCTTTCTAGATTATTTCATAGATCACGCTTTCAGCAGTTTCTCTTTCCATCTCTGGACTGAAGTACCATGAAGCAGCAGCTTAATGGTTCTTCAACTAGTAGCACCTCTATACAGTGAGGTGTTACACCCATTTGAGACACTGCATTAGGGCAAACTAAATTGTGGTCTGGAAATACCTGTTACTCTGTTGTCTTCGGAGGGAACTTAGATGATTGCCTTAGAGGTACTTAGAGAGAAGGGACACTTAGCTTTGATAATTATCACTAGTCTCTGAGACTGTCTATGTTTGGACACACAGTAGAATGATACTTTGATAAAAGAGACTGTATGTGCAGAAGTGCAAACAAGCCTGGTCTCTCTAGACTCCAGTCTGGGGATGAACTCTGTACTGGTTCAGATCCTGTGCAATCCACGGAATTCAGTAGTATTCTATGGGGAAACAAGCCATGGCAGCACTTGAACTCCAGTCCTGCTCATATTTTCCTAATTCTTGTATGGAAATGGCCCAGTCTCCTGCGGCTTTTGCAATAGTGACAGCAGCCACTGTTTCCCTCTGTTCTTTTCACTTTTTTTCCTCCTAAGATTTTCCTCCCCCCTTTTATTCCAGGTCATTACTCCCACACTGTGCAAGACATTTGTACAAATGAAGAGAGCCATTACCACGGACTGGCTATCGCCTCCATAGCAACAACAGCATCACAAAAAAAAAAATACAATACAAAAACAACAAAAGGTCATTTTCCGTAGTCAGCATTTCCAAGAATGATCTCAATTTTCATAAAACAATGTTTATAAAATTGTTAACACCCTAGGGTCACGTCTGAACAGAAATAACCATTTCTATAAGGGTCTTTGCCATCCTATTACTATTTGTTTATTTTGCAACAGCTAAATATATTCCAAACCACAGCTCTAAATCCAAGCACCATCAAGTTTGGGAGAAGGTTGAAGCATGTGCCCAAATCTGTTTATATATATTTTTCTTCATCTGGTCTCTTTTTGTATAATGAGCTAAATGCTTCAAGAAGTTGGCATGTCTTTCAAATACACAGCCCTTGCCAGGCATTGTGAACTGCGAAAGTATGAACCTCTTTGCCTGTCCAGATGTTACTCTTCAGTATCAGAAAAAGTGCTTTTTTAGAAGGAGGTTTGTAAGAGTCAAATATAGGCTAGGCTTTAGCATGGAGATGGAGGGACTGGCATTTCAAGTTGTACATTGGCATAGAAAGGGAGGGAATACCTGACTCATTCCATCCCTGAACTGTGCAACATAGACTCTGCTTTCCTCCTGGGATTTCCCTAGTACCTCCTACACCCTTATACCTAAGCAAGAAACTCTTCTGAATCAGGATTAGAGTCCTGTTACATTAAAAGAGGGAGTAGGAGGGGATAAAACAGATCTGCTGAACAGAACCTACCTTCTGGAGGAAAAGCGAAATAAAAACCCCTTATACTTTATTACACCCACCCAGACATCAGCTTCCAAACACCAGGTGTCCTCAGTTCAGATTTTTAGACTATTGTCTATGCTGGGGGTTTATGACTGTCTGTGGATCTGTAGACAGGACAGACAAGCACTGCTTTATTGAGGTGCATCAAACTATACAGCTTTTGCTTTTCAGGAGAGAAGTGTACAGGAAGCTGAGCAGCCTTTACCCTACTCATGCCTGTACGCAGTACCTGGATGCTTTCCAGCAACTGGAGAAATACTGTGGCTACCAAGAGGATAACATACCTCAACTTCAGGATGTCTCCAGATTTTTAAAAGGTCAGTCATTATGAACCATGTTTTATTCTAGGGTTCCCTGGATATGTTTGTACACCACGTACACACACAAATCACCTCATAGGGCCCAAACTGGTGAGCAGAGCTGATTAGGTGTAGGGCTCCCTCGTGAATGATGAGCTCTAGCACAGAGCATTGATGCCAGGCATATCTAGGGACCAAGCTGCAAGTATGTTTCTGTTTGCTCTGTGAGCAGCTGCAGTTGGTGTAGCACTAACCAGCTAATTCCAGTACTAGCAGCAGTACAACCACAACAGCACACTGCTCAGCATGACTTCCACACACAGATTTTCTACAGATTTGGCTGTGTTTTATGTTCTATAGCTACGCTCCTAGTAAGACCCAAACAGAAGTACAGGTACCCACCTCTCAGGTCCACTTCTTTTCTGATGCATGAGAGAGGATGGCAATTTGTGTTAGAGGAAATTATTTCCAGGAGGTTCTGCTAGTCAGTCAGCAGCTGCCTTGAAAAAATACTGCTTTTTTTCTGTCTGCTTGACCTCACTTGATAGACTAAACTCTTTGGTACCTACCATGTGGCTGACAGGAGAGTAGCAAGGCCGTGGTGCTAGTCTGTAAATGCATGAAGATGTGGCCTTAAATGAAAGGACACATAAAATTGCTGGGCTGACCTACCTGCTGTTAGCTGGGGACTAACAAGCAAAGGCAGAAGAGACCCGGTCCGATTTTTATGAGGCTACAGGCTGCAAGGATTCTCAAGGCCAGGTGCTTTGTGTCAACCAGCTCATTTCCTACAGTGATCAAGAATGATTAAACAAAGGTGGTCTTCTTACTCATTCCCAGTGACAAGGAGATATGCCAGAGAGAGAATGACAGCTGATCACTATGATGAAATAAATAATAAAAAGTGTGGCTTAACTTTAAATAAATTAAACTTCTATACAATATTCAGGAAATCAAGTGACCTGCTCCATAGATTAGTAGATCATGCTAGCAAGCTTGAATAAGCTTTCTGTTGCTGATGAGTTTTCTAAGACACTCCTATTTTTAGTCAAGATTCAGCAGTTCAATGATAAAGTTTTTATTGCACCTTTAGTATAAGGGAATGGAGGGTTGGTATTAAGCACCATAACACCCAGCTGTAGGAATTTTTTTGTGTATGCATTATGTACTTTTTCCTGTATTTTCCCTTCTATTCAACTATACATTTTACTTCCCTCTTATAGTAACTGGGCTGATAAATATTTTTTTCTTATGAAGTAGTTGATCTCATCTTATCTCATTTACACAGTAGCTGACAGCAGGGAGCTCCAGAAATCGTATGATGCTGATTGGATTACCACAGTAATTCATATTCTTTAAGTGAATCAGGTGATTTCAAAGAGGGAGAATTTAAGATAAAGTAAGAATATCATGTGATAATACTATTTGTATTGCTTATGTTGATTTACAGGATTTGATTGCCTGGAGTCTGGGCCTGCTCACTTCTTTTGTAGGCTCACTTCTTTTGTAGGCTCTGGTTCTAAATTTTCTCCATGCCATACAAATTGTCCTAAGCAAAAAAAATGCAGAAAACCAGTAATTCTGAAAATTCTGCTATTAGCATTTGGGAAGACGTTTTCAGTCAGTTTCAACTCATCTACTATAAACATGAGGTGTCTCATGTAAGCTAACTGTCCAAACTGTTGTAACCGGGAATAAGAATCAGGCACTTCAGAGGAATTTTATTCCACCCTGGAAAGGGTGTCTAAGGAAAATGGAAAGAACGGCTCTTGGGAGCACTGGTCCTACCCTCCCTAAACTGTAGATAAAATGAGTTAGTTTAACCTATGGGCTTTGTAAAAGATTGTGTATAGATGGAGCAAAGTTTGTTCAAAAGAACTGTATTTACATCTAGACAAAATTAAGAGCAAGTAAGCTATTTTAGTCCCATTATGTGGGGCTTTGGATTGATATCTTACTTACCTTCAATGATTCCATCTAATAAGGTCATTTCAGTATGCAGAATACTTTCTAGAATAGCATGAAGATTGACATTATTGCAAGGTCCCTTTGTAACAAACTAAGTCTGAGTCAGAAGCATCTGCAAGGTTTGTAAAATTTGTGTTGAAGACATCATGCCAAGCAGCCACCGAGTGAGGGGTATGATTTATAAAGACTTCTTCTGATTTATTACTAATTTGGGTGGCTTTTAACATCTGTGTCAGGAAGGCCAGAATTTTTGCTCCATACAAGTCATCAATCTATTGTGCTTAGGCTCTTTCCTGTGTTACAGGTGTGTAGGGCTCAACCAACCAAACCTTAACGAAACTCTTTAGGCTGTGATGTGTCTCAAAATTCCTTGGCATACAGTGGATGTATTTCAACTACAGCCTATGTGGAGATGCATAGTGCAGTTCCTCCTGTCACTGGTTAGCTCTGGGTGAGCCCTGAACTGTCCCACTCTCCCATTTCGGACATAAATCCCAGCATGTATCTTTGCTAAATACTGCCTCTAAGGACTGGACCATTCTTCGGCACGTGTGATGATAAGACATTATATGGAATAGAATAGAATAGAATAGAATAGAATAGAATAGAATAGAATAGAATAGAATAGAATAGAATAGAATAGAATATTTCAGTTGGAAGGGACCTACAACGATTATCTAGTCTAACTGCCTGACCAATTCAGGGCTGACCAAAAGTTAAAGCACGTTGTCCAAATGCCTCTTCCACACTGTCAGGCTTGGGGCATTGACCACCTCTCTAGGAAGCCTGTTCCAGCGTTTGACCACCCCCTTGGTAAAGAAATGTTTTCTAATGTCCAGTCTAAACCTACCCTGGTGCAGTTTTGAAAAACTTCCACTGGTGCAGCTTTGAATATAATAAACTATAGCGATGCAGAGAGAGAGAGAGAGAGGGAGGGATATCCTCGAGACAAAGTGATCATGTTATAACCAGCCCACACAGCCAGATAAACTTCTATCTTCTCTTCTACTCAGCAGTATCTGTGAACTCCAGCAAGCAATTCCTTTTGACTTCGGTACAAGCTGAACTACAAGATGTTTCTAGTGTCACCTGGCCTACTAGTGAGGCTGGTTTGAACAGAAATGAACTCTGCATCACAAGTATTTCATAATTACTTAAAGGGAATTTAAATGGTTAACTTGTGACCATTTAACATGGTAAGTGTTTTCCTAAAGGGTTCACTAGATGAACCTAGGCACACCTTTCTTTCTAGGAAAGATGTTTGGACTTAGGGATTCATTGTCCTCTGCAGCTGTAACACATTACAGTGAGTGAACTCAAGCAAGATCACACAACAACGCACAGGTCTGTATACATGAGGTTTTTAGGCCAAGAGTTAAGCCTTACAGATCACTTTAGCTCAACTACTCAAGACGTTCTCTTCAACTCATTTTGACTTCAGAAATCTTTGGGCAGTAGGTCCAATCAGCCACATCTCCAATTCTCTGCTGATTGCTGGTTTTATTGTGCAGCAATGAAATAGAAGTTCAGATTTTGCAGATATTACCTTCAGCAGATAACTTTTTCCTAGGTCTTTTCACGACAACTGGCCAAGTCTGTTCCATCAGCAGACTGATTCACTGGCCTATAATTAAAAGGGCCTCTCAGGGAACATAAACTGTAATTTTCATTTTCCCTACTGCTCCTCCAACAGGGATGCTAAAGCAATATAAATTTCCCTAGACTCTTTCATAGTCCTTCCAAAACTGTATTACTGAGGGCTTGGTTCTCATCTGATATATTTTTCAGCCGGTGCAGTTTTCACTTCACTTGGACTCAGAATTTAGCCCAAAGATGACCAGATTCTGAGATTTTCACATTCCTCTGGATTGGCTTAGTATAGCATCGGCAGCAAGGGATTACCTTTCTTGTGCCAGCTGCTGGCCAGTGTGTAAGGAGACATAGCTGATGGTCTGCCTATTTCCCCAAACACCCTGCTTTCTTCACTGGAGAGGAGGGAGAATACTAAGCTGCTTTAGAACCATTTCTGATTCCCTGGTTAACTCTGATGCCTTTGCTAAGTGTATAGAGAAAGCTAAAGACATAATCTCCACAGGTGTTTTTGCTGTTGTTCAGCTGTGAGGCAGTTCTGTACCCATTACCATTGAATTCAGTGGAGCAATGGAAGATAACCATGGCAAACGTTAACCACCCAGTCCCTCACATTGTCAGGTAGAATCATTCCTTGTTGTCCACTCTTTTTTTGTCCTGTATAGATTCAGATGTTTTGCCACTTCCAATTCTTCCAGTGAAGACTTTTTTTTTTCCTCCTTTTATTCTCTCTTTTCTGTTTTTTAATGAGAGAAGTTCTAATAGCCAGACAGAGCAAGACAAGAAATGCTGGAAGCAACATTAAAAACTGAAACAAAACAAGTCTTGTAAATGGCTTGGTTTCTGGGTGGGATTCTTTTTGTTTGTTTACATAAAATAAATTATGTTCCAGGCTTCGTGACACAACAGAATATGGATAGAGAAGGGAGAATAAAGCCATTTCTAAACTTTTTATAATGTAATTTTATGTCTAAAGAAGATGACATGTCATTTATTGGAGCTGAGAATGCAACACAGATTTTGAATATAGGACTTCAAAAAGATTATCACTGGCTCTCTTTTAAAGCAGTGATTTTCAATTTTCTTAGCTTTGCAGACCACCAACATGTTTCCCATGGAAATGTAGATTTTGTATTCTGCTGACCATAGGACTGCTTATTTTGTTAGTTGTGTCTCACAGACTTTTTGTAGCAATGCAGGGTGTCCTGGGGTAACACTGATAGCCCAAGATGAAATCACGGTGCAAAAGTATTGCATTCTTCTGTCCTGTTCTATGGACACATGCAAAGCAAAACATGCATGATCACATCACTGGGAGGCTGTGTAGTTAGTTCTAGACAAATACAATGGTGAAAAAAAACACCAGAGGTGAGATATAGGTGAGAGCAGTGATGGAAACTCTGATGTTAGATGGTTAAGGGCCACATTCCAGAACCCTTATCTTTGACGAAGACCTGTTTGCTCTTTTTTCTGCACGTTCCCATTCTAACAAAGTCCAGGTGGAAAGCTAGAATTGATATCAAGTTTTGCCAGTGCTGAGCTAGTTCATACATGTGGAGCATGCACTGATAAAGGGAAATGAAATTGAATAGTACGCTCCAATTCTACCTCTGGGGTAGGTTCAACTAGGCCCACTGAGGAACAGAACTGCCCAAAATGGAGCAGACTCATGGTCCACCTACTTCTGTCTTCAATAGTGCAAAGTACCAGGGGTTTCAGAGTAGGGTAAAAGAAAGTCTGCAGCAGGGGTCTAAAGAGTAACCTAGCATCATGGAATAGCCAGGTGCTCTCAGACAAGTGTAGGGGTGGGGTGTCCCTCTTATCTATCTCCCATTTTTCTTTTACACATGCTGTACAGGAAATGAGAGAGAGAATCCAAGAAATAATAGATCAGCCAGGACTGAAAATGCAGCATCATATATGACCTCAGACACATCATTGACATGTGGGACATAGTAGACAAATGTGCGTGAATGTGCTAAAAACATAAACAGGGGGAGGCAGTACTGCCCTACCTCGTATCGTTGCTGTGTGAACACGGGTAGGGTGGATGGCTAGGTGATTCGATGTAGTAATTGGACCCATAGCAGTACATGGGCACACCAATAATGATAGGTCAGGATATTCCTGCTATGCTTAGGTGGAGGGAATTACTGCAACAGAGCACGAAGGTCCTCTGAAACTGCTTATGTGAAGTAAGTATGCCATGTCGTTGTACCCTAGAAACACCTAAATTCGGTCTTGCTTCCGTTTGCAGAGAGAACAGGTTTCCAGCTGAGACCAGCTGCAGGACTGCTGTCTGCTCGTGACTTCCTTGCCAGCCTGGCATTTCGTGTCTTCCAGAGCACACAGTATATAAGGCATTTCTCTTCTCCTATGCATTCCCCAGAACCGTAAGTTTGATGCCCTGGCTCAGTCCCATCCTTCTGAATGTATTTGGCATGATTCTCTTGGGAAGGACTCTGGAGCTCTATCCAGTAATTCACAGAATGAAACAATTTGAGAAACTGGTAGCTAGAGAGTTAAGAGGGGAAGTCATGCATGAAGGGTGTGGGTCTCTGTCTCTCTTGCAAAGTTGTCTGGGGAAGGAAAAGACTGGAGAGTATCTAGTTTAATCTTTTCATCCTGCCTTCAGTTACCCTCTGCTGGGTTTGATTCCCTGCTGTGAAACTCTCCCCATAAGTGCTGGCCAGACAACAGCAATTACGTTTCATGAGAAATTACAAGTTCGCAGACACTTTTTCTGTATGCTGGGATAAAACAGGAGCCTTTCAAAGATGTTGTGACATAGGACTAGTCAGTGCCTGTGCCATCCCAAGTGAGACAATGGCCAAGGTCACAGGGGGCAGCTGGCTCCCCATGGCAGAAGGGAATACTCTGCCATGCTCCCTTCAGAGCCAGGCTAGGTATGGAGGCAGCTACTGCAGAGCAGCCCTCACACTAGCTCCCTTTGGGGGTCTATTGGTTGAGGTCCTTCATGGGAAGATCACGTAGGGCAGGAAAAGAAACCTTTATTAAACATTAAGGTCACTTGTTTTCCAGAGACTGCTGCCATGAGTTGTTGGGTCATGTTCCCATGCTGGCTGACAAGGAGTTTGCCCAGTTCTCACAGGTAAGAAGCTTGTTCTGCTGACTATTGAACCAACTGCTCTGGATAGCAGGCCAGATATGCCTCAAAGGCATGCTGCTCACCGTGCTTGAAACACTATCTTAAGACCTGATTGTGTCTGAGTCACAGCCTCCAGGGGTGGTGGGCTAGCAGTGCCTCAGGAGACATTTACTCCAAAGGAGTGGTAGAACTGCTCCCTATGGACATCATGTAGAAGAAAGGGCAGGCAGTGCTTGTGGGACTTCTCTGTGGGAGGGCCGTGTCTGTCTGCAGAAGGATGCCAGTGGAGCCTCTGCGGTGCTGTGTGTTGGAGTTGTACTGAGTATGCCTTTCCCCTGGCTTACTGTCCTACACCACATGAACTTAAGCAGCAACAGCCATCGAGCCCTGAGGCTGGTTCTGTCTCTGGATGTTCATTTTTATCTCACATGATACTTTAATTGTGTCCATCACCATGTCATTCATTAGAGTTATTTTTCCTTTTACAACTCACCAGATTCTCACAGCATTGCTCACACTGGGGAGGAGGCACCAAAAAGCAAACAGGACTTCTTTGTACAATAAGGGGCTGTTTAGTATGTGCAGTCAGTGTCAGACCCAAGTGAACTCAATGACCTCGTATAATTAAAGCCTTCATAACTATGAATGTGCCTCAAAACCATAGCAGAGGGAAGAAGATAATTCATATTCTAGGCTTATCAATCAGTGGCTAGTGTGGAAATTGGCAGTAAGAGCAGAGAGGTTACGTGATGTAGGTCCCTGTCAGAATATCTTGAAAAGAAAGCCAGTCCACCTCATATAATGTGGTTTCCAGTTTTATCAACTTGGATACATGCCAGTTTCCATTTTGGTCGTAAATATTGGTTATTATCAGATTCAGATGAGTAGTACTTAAAATATCCCAGTGGCCTATCATTTATTCTAGAAGAAACCTCTCCAGTTCGGTTCAATACCAGAACTGAAGACACATTAGAAATAAGAGATTGTAGCAATTTCAAAACTTCCAGCTTTCCTCTTTTGTCATTTATAACACAGACTAGACAACATGGGATCATATTAAATGAATTTTCACATGTGACTTTTTATTTCACAAAGTGTCTTCACAGTTGAAACTCATGAAAATTCTTTTTCGTTCCATTCAACCTGAGATCATGAATGGTGAAAATGCCCTGATTTTGTTTGTTTGCTGCATGATATGGCTCCTGGGATAGCTAAGAAGAGACATGTACAGATTCCTATTGTGAGAATAACAATTAACGGGGAGCACAGACGAGAGTAAACAGAATCCTCCCTGCACGGATCTGACTCTGTCATAAGGGCTGTCAGAAAGAAAGCGAGAGACAGAAAGGTAATGTCAAAGAAAAAACCCACCTTGCTGTCCTTTCTTCTCATGCTTTCCTATAAATCTCTGCCAGGGATAGACCAGCATTAAGCTGAGAGATGGTTAACTTTATACAGAGAATGCTGAGGAGTAAACACTCATCTAATGTGGCTCCCAGTGGTATGTAGCTGGGGGCCAGGGAGAGGTAGGCATCCTGGAAGCCATGGAAGGTCATTTTGGGTGACAAAAACAATGAATAGTTCATGCTATTCATGCTAGAAATGATGTGGTTCTCCCCTTCCCCTCTTTCTCTCCCTTGGGCTGAATAATCACACTAGTGTAATGCTGCCTGCTTGCTTACTTGCTTTAGGATATTGGACTGGCTTCCCTTGGATCATCTGAAGCAGAGATTGAGAAACTGGCCACAGTAAGTACAGATGGCAGTTTAATATCAGAGGCAAAACCCAAACAATTCACTGCATGTCCCTTACTGTGCAGGGAAGGCTCATCTCCAGTGTCTTAGATTAGCTACAAAAATGGGAGCATCAGCAGGATTATCTCTTCTCACCATTCATGGATTAAGGAAGTGCTGAAGCAGGGGCTGGAGTCCCTCTGGGAGAGCCCAGAAGTGTGTGATTGCACCTGAGGAAATGCTTATACTTTTTGCTTCTATAAGAATATATTGCTGAAGCTGAGTTTCTACAATTTCAGCCACAGAAGGGTCCCAACTTGCTTTCCAGATTCACCTAATAGCCTGGATACCCAATCTGATTCCTGATTTTTCTCACAAGGTGCAGGGAACCACCAGAATTTGATTCATCCATTAATCTCACAAAATATGTGAGCACTTAAAAGCAATTTGAGATCAGGTACTGTCATTTGGTTTTGAGTCACTAGACTGTATACATCTGCCAAAACAACTCATACAGCCCCTTGCTGCCATCTTAACTTGTTCTGAAAGTGGGCTGGAGGGCAGATGATTTTTTTTTTTTCCTGATAATGACAGCCATTTCCCAGTCATGATGGTTTTTTCAGGGGAGGAGAGGAGTCTTACCCTCACCCAGCTGCGTGACGCTCATTCAGGAAAGCGGGTGGATGGGAGGAGACTGTCACTCCTGAAATTCCTCACCTAGCCTTTAGCCCCACTCGTGGTGGGATGGAAAGAGGCACTGTGTGAAGGAGATTATGGCTCACCTAATATCTAACTGCATGTATCCATCCCTGGGTCAGCACTAAGTAATACCAGCAGTATTTTTAGAGTTCAGAGAGCAAAAGGTACCAGTGCTGAATGTTTCGTAGCATCATTCAAGTCCTGGGGTGGTGATGCGAGGGACTATGTGGGAAGAGGCAGTAGCACATCCATATTTCCTCTGCAGTTATCCCTCTATGGATCTAGAGAGTCTAGATCAAGATAAAGATCCATGCCTTTGCTAGGGTTAAAAGAATTATGGGTCCTGGAGAGCCATTTTGCATCATTACCCATGTCTTGGTGAGTTTGGGTGGAGGCTGGTGGCTTACATAACACTCCTCTGCAAGCACCCCTCCCTGCCCCTGGACTGGCTAGGACTAGATTAGAGATAGGATTAAGGTTAGAAGAATGAAGGGTCTTAGATCTGAAATTCTCATAGTATAATCTAGGGTTTGGGGACATAGAATAAGAACACCTTTTTGAAAGAGCTACCTGCAGTTCAGGATCTGTGAGAATATGATTTTGTAAGGACCATTGAAGTATTCTGAACAGTAAACATATTCTGGATGAACATCTCAATCTTCAGTTGTTTAAAAGTTAGACATTTAATCTAGGCTTATTGTTTAGGTTCCTTCACTAGAAAGTGGATAGAGAAGAACCTGTGATATATTCACAATCCTGACATAGATGTCTAACATAAACTGCTTTTTCTCTCTGTAATTCCCTGTCATTCCCTGTTCATTATAAAGAGAAAGTAGATAACTAGTTTAGAATATACACCAACATTTAAGCTAACTGAAAGTTTATTTAAAGAATTTCAACTTGGCTGTTGCTATGGTCTGTAACATTACAAATGTTACAGACAAACTTGGAAATGCCATTATTTCATTCACTGCCTGTACTTCTCTAAGCAGGTGAATCTGTGCACAGGAGATGGGAAATCACCAGTGTTCATGTCATCCACAGAGTGCCACTAGTACCATGTCCTGTACCCTGTTAAAACATTGAGAGCCAAAAGAACCTCGCTAACTAAGGTCAAGGGAGGTGATTCTGCCCATTTACTCCACTCTTGTGAGACCCCAGCTGGAGTACTGTGTCCAGCTCTGGGGCCCCCAACATAAGAAGGACATGGATGTGTTGGAGCGGGTCCAGAGGAGGGCCATGAAGATGATCAGAGGG
>Ga0065711_1002492_pt1 | contig 35638 bp, 14 predicted proteins | sample Hoacrofraction12_FD_59098 | JGI IMG/M metagenome (GOLD analysis project Ga0065711, IMG submission 59098) | Hoatzin crop microbial communities from Cojedes, Venezuela - Epithelial fraction 12 v2 (version 2) | ecosystem: Host-associated > Birds > Digestive system > Esophagus > Crop | place...
GCGACAGGACAAGGGGCAATGGGCACAAACTGAAGCATAGGAAGTTCTGTCTGAACATGAGGAAGAACTTCTTCCCTCTGAGGGTGACGGAGCACTGGAACAGGCTGCCCAGGGAGACTGTGAGGTCTCCTTCTGTGGGGATATTCAAGACCCGCCTGGACAAGGTCCTATGCAGCCTGCTGTAGGAGATCCTGCTTCGGCAGGGGGGTTGGACTAGATGACTCACAGAGGTCCCTTCCAACCCCGAACATTCTGTGATTCTGTGATTCTGTGGAAGGATGAAGATAAAGTAATAGGCTTCAGTCCATTTGAAGCCATGAAGTTGCACAGTAGCTCACCTGTGAAAGTGTCTGGTTTTCATTTCATGATTGTATAACTTTTTGTAGCCAGCACATCTGCTTTTGTTCATTGCCATCTTTCTTTTGAATCTTGCTCTAAATTCTTGTTTTATGCAGACTGTTCAATGCAATGCCATCAACTTCAGTGTACTGATGTATCCCATTGCATTGTGGGTGCTTCATATTATGGAAATTTTTCAGATCTTTGTGTGTTTAAACTGCATTAGGCTGAAATTCTTTGTGTAAGATACAATCCGGTACTCTCTGAAACTGGTGGATTAGACCCACACTGCAGATGATGAAAAAAAAAAAGAGAAGATGTAGGCATGGTATATGGAAAGATGTATGGAAAAGATATAGGAGATGCAATGAATGCCCTTAACACCCTGTGATGACGGAAGCCTGACTACAGAAACTGATAATGACCCATAGTTTACATTTAGACAGGGAAACAAATGCATGTATGTATAAATGGCTATATTACAGCTATTCGCAGTCTATCTATATCAAATGAAATGAAGTTATAAAATTTCATCAGCCTGTTTTCCATTCTGTACTTTCAGCTTATTGCAGATGACTGCAGGGCATTTCCTTTCAATGGTAACTTCCATCTGTGTATCATGTTATGAATACATGCAATCCATATAAAATATACAGGGTCTTGATTACTTTTATTCATTCCAAGATCTTGCCCACAACAATGTGTATTTATTTAGGACTGTAAAACCTACAGTCCCTCAAAATCTTTTAAGAATACTGTAAGGCTACCTTCTCATTAGCTTATTGTTTTTAATTGCAATACAAGATTTTATTTTTTACTTGATCATAGAATCATAGAATGCTTTGGGTTGGAAGGGACCTTCAGAGGTCATCTAAGCCCAACCCCCCTGCAGTAAGCCAGGATATCTTCAACTAGACCAGGTTGCTCAGAGCCCTGTCCAACCTGGCCTTGGTTTTACAGAACTCTGGCTTTTCAGCAAATAATACTGTTGACTGGTTTCAAAGTTTGAGGACCTGGCCTAGATCCAGCCTTATTTTGCTCTCTAAGAACAGATCGTAGAAGTAGGGCACATCAGACTGGGCTCCCAGTGGGGAGACTGAAAATGTGTCATGACATTTTTTGGGGAACGCGAGCAGTGCCACCTGACTCATTGAGTTAATTTCTGTAGAATCAGTCTCAGTAGCAGGTGACCTGCCTCAAAATTGTAAATTCACCCTTAATCAATTTTCAAGACCAGATAAGGATCTGCATTTGAAAGTAGTCACCTGATGTTTACCTTCCTGACATCACTGTAACTGGCTGTGCTATATAACAAATGTCAGAGGAGATATAACTTGTTGGTATTCAATGTTTGGTTTTTCTGAAAGAGGGGCATATCTGAATCATCCCAAACTTGTCCTTAGGTCTCTTACAAGTGGGACTGCAGCAACTGAGACAAAGATCTTCAGATTCCTTTCCCTCCCTCAGCTCTATCCACATAGTCTTAAAATTTTGAACAGGCTCCAGTCCGGATACTGTGAAGACAAAGAGGCATTTGTAGTGAATAATTATTTTTTGGTAGCAATAATACAATATATCTAATGCTTAGGGAATAAGTTATATTAACATGGCTACGGAGTGTTGCGGAGGATGAACCGGACTCGACACGATGATCAATGTGATCAGGTACAAGCCGTTTATTAGCCTCAGATAGCTCACTTTTATATTCCCCATTACATACGCGGCGATCCCCCATTGGCGATAATCAATTTAACTCACATAGTAACTCTGTTCTGATTGGTGTGTTCACTTGTTCACGCGCTGTGCTCGTGGCCTTCTTGCAGGCGGCAAGTTCCTCTTCGGCATCTGGGAGTTGTTTGTCTCTGCATTCTTACTTCCTCATTCCAACCGCAGTTTGTCCTCTGGATGCCCTTGCGGCCTTATGCTAAGGCTTCATAGCCTTATAGAGAAATGTTGGATTGCTCACATGTCCCCAGTCCACATTTTGATATGTACTTGACTCACAAGTAACCAATTCAGAGTTGGGATTTTTGTTCTGTTACTAGTTTAACTTACTGCGTTGAACTGATACCATGCAGGCTTTGACATCTGGCATTCAGAGACATGTGTTGGGGACATGCAGGAGAGAAAGGTGGAAGAAGGGAGATATAAATCATATGTTGTTGTTTCTCTTCCCAAGCAGAGGAGTTGGCATGCAAGCCAAAGTGAATGGTTATGTCTGTAAATCTAAAATAGGGTTTCTGCAACAGTAATTACATTTAAATTGATTAAAAAATATGTAGTCTGCTGAAAGTCAATACAAAGATTGTAAAAGATAAGCAAGGAAAATAGTGTACTCTGGGGTCCTTATACCTACATTTTATCTGAGCTAGAGTAATTACACAGAAGATGCAAATACTGTCGATAACCCATTATGAAAATCAAACCTTGAGTTTGCAAATTTGTTCATGAACCCTGGGGCATCAATTTGAAAAGATTTAGCCCACAATGACAACTCTGAACAAATGATTAATAATAACAATAGTATTGAACTGTGTTTGGGTTGGATATAGAAATCTGGCCTGAGAATCAAAAATATGTGTAAAATGAATAGCCATTAAAAATCACCTATATTAACACCTATATTGTGAACCTCTCTGTCAGATTCCAGAAAATAAAAATCAATAAGATTTTAGAGAAAATAATGCTCAGAGAGCTGCTGGCATCATTTTACTTGTTAGGTGACTAAACGAAAGTGACTGCAGGATCTTTGAGCATGAATCTGGTATAACAGCCATTCTCATTCCAAAGGCTCAGCTGACTGCATTGAAGTTACTTCAGATTATGCTGGGATAAATTAATTCTTATTTTGGCCATTGTTATCTGATTTGATTCTTAAAAGATCAAATATTTTATACCATTTGCAAGATGGAAGTAAGGTATTTTCTAGGCTTAGACAAAGCAGTTACATCTGGTGAGGCACACATTTGAACCAGGATTTCTGGTGTATCCTTCACCTGTTCTGACCTTCTCTAGTTTTACTTTTTACTTCCAGAGAGCGATCACAATTTTTACTACTAAAAAACCCCAACACTGCAGTGTGGTGTCATGAATACATAAGCCACTACATCTGCAAAGGATTGTTGCCAAAGTTCTTCATGGTAAATAAAGCCTGGTTTAATCCATGGATTTAGAGAGGTTAGCATTGCTTCTGTTTACAGTAAGGAAAGAAAAAAGCAATTTATATAGGAGGGAGGAGGAGTTATAGGGTTATAAATGCAAGTGGGGTGACAGTTCTTTGATTTAGACTCACACTGTACTTCTTGGTGCCAGATAGACTGCTTGTTGAATACCTTCATTTTGAACAAGTAGTGATTTCCAGAGTAAGGGTGAAGATTTTTTTAATAAAGCTATCAGTATGTCCACACTATAACTGAAAAGTCTAACAATAGTATGGATGTGCATGTCTGAGCTAGCATTGACCTAGCTCTGGCCCCCATACCTGTGTACAGACTTCATCATGTGTTGAATGGATCTGCTGAGGTCAATGTCCTTGCGCAAATGTTTGGACTGAAACGTACAATTCTGCTTTTCCTAGCATCTTCTAAAAGGAGAAGAATGGGAGGAGGAACAACAGAAGACTCTAATCCCTGAATAATATTCCTCAGTGATGACTATGGAAACAAGCTATAACATGGGATTTTTGTTTTTATTAGCAGCCATCATGCTCTCAGCTTTGTCTCTGCTTGGCTGCACCCGCCCTCTGACTACGGTGTAGATGCCTTAATGCAAGCCAGTCTTTAGAACGCAGCGGGATTTGTAATACTCGATGGTAGACGTCTCACTATGACTAATTCACAACAGTGTCCGGGTTCTGATGGGGTGTGGAATTATTAGTAAAATTAAGGTTTTACTTCTAAAAATTAAAGTTTATATGAAAAACGTAGCAGTGTTCGCCCATTAAGGAAAAGCATAAAATCAAAAGGAGCTCTGAGAATGGGACACAGCTGCAGCAGGCATGCAAAGAATCCACTAACACAGCAACTCCCTGCAATATACCATAGAGGATGGAGCGGAGTGAAGATTTCGTAGCCATGCTCCGTGATGATAAAGCGGGAAGAAATGGACCTCTAGAACTGATAAGCAGCTCATCTGGCCCCCTGAGCCAAGACGTTTTTGAAACCTTGCCAAAATGCTATCCTTTCATGAACTTTGCTTGTTTTAGTATCATTTTAATACCAAAATACACCTCCATCCCAAAGGCTACCCTCCTCCGAGGTGCGACCCCTCCTCTCTGAGTCTGCACCCTAGATTTTTTGTAAACGATACCTTTAAACGTGAAGCAAGAGAATTTTACACCAATCATGATAAAAGGTATGTATGACTACAGTCACTCAAACTCCACCTGAAATGTAGAAAGGATATAAAAATAGCCAGGGAAATAGGGGATTTTCAGAGAAGATATCACCGTGAGCAAGTCAAAGGAAACTCCACCTCAAACTGCCTCTGACTACGGGGATCGGCTGACGGGCTGAGCCTTGCTTCTCCCCGCCTTGGGACACCTTGGGTGAGACTTAAACTAAGCGCTTTTCTCAGGAATCTTAGAAGTCTCTCTAGAGAGTTACTCCCTAATGTTTATAGCCAGGCTTTATTATTTATAAACTTTTCATGCGTTTTATACTTAACAACATCATATTTGCACGTGCTTTATTGCAGACAGTCACTATCACCAGCAATTCAAAAAACCTATATATCTGTTGCACAAATAAAACTGCACTGTTTAAGTAGCCAGTTGTCAGTTTCTCACTGAACGCGACCAAACGTGGCTGTGCGAGTCCATGAGCACGACTGGACTGGAGGTGCAGACCACTATTAGTGTATCCAGAATCATGGTAGTTTAATATACATATTAAACGCGACTGGACTGCTAGTGGTAAATTGGATATCACCCAGAATGTAAACCTAGCTGCACCTAGCCTTTCACTCCAGTGAGGAGAGTTAGAACGCAAGGAGGTTTATTTTCTGCCAAATTAACGCAACATGGGGACTCTCAGAGTTTTGTGACTGAGTGACAAGCACAGCTTGAGAACTCAAAGCCACTGTGAGAACTGTAGGTTTGCAACAATGCAAATGCAGACACTGAATAATTATATAGAATTATTTTAGGTTCCTATTCAAATAATTCACTATGACAAAAGTATCACTGAGGTAACCGGTTTATTGAGTTCACAGAGCATTATCCAAAATTCTTTCAAAAGCTCTTTCCTTTGACTTCACTGGACTTTAAATCAGACCTTCTTTGATACCAATTAACCTACTTACATTTTGAGATTTGAGGATTTCCGCGTGATCTCTCAGTACCTCATGGATTCATTCTTACAGCTGGAATGGTTGGTGTTGATTTAACACAGCCAAATTATCACGAATCATGAGTCAAACCCGGATATGTAAGAGTGGGATCATGTTTTTAAAAAAGCAAACTCCTAGCTTCATGCTTAACCAATGTAAAGTGACTTGGGCAAGAGGAAGAAACATTTTGTACTTTTGAATTTTAATGTTAGATGTTTCTTTCTTGTGTATTGGCTTCAGCAATTGCTAAATTCCATCTGATTTGTTTTGTTTTCTAGCTGACAATTTCTTCATTGTTTCTAATTTAAAAACCCAGGTGGTTTATGCGTGCAAGAGAACTAAAATTCCTTTCTTTAGTATGTAGTAACATCTTTAAAAGCTTCAAGACAGTTGAAAATAGAAATAGTGCAGCTGACTTCAATAAGCATAAACCAGGAGAAGTAGAATAAAAACATGATAGCATAATAATTATTACTGCTTAGTAATGTTACTTATTTTTTTAATGTTACTTAATTACTGCTTACTTATCTATGCTACAGTAATGTCTAGAAGTCTCGATAAGGCTCATGGACTCGTTGTACGAATATAAGACAGACTCTACTCATAGTAGCTCAGAATCTAACAACTTCACTGCAAAGGGATCTTTAAACCAAAGTTTCTGTGGCTTTGCGGAGTTCCTGCATTTGCACAGATTTGCTCTGGTTGAAATCCAGCTGCAGTATCAGAGTTTCATGGCTCACAAGCAAATCCAAGTGCAAATGTAAGATTTGACACAGACAAATGAAATGCAGGTTACTCTGGAGAGTTCAGCAATGCTAATGAGCAATACAAAACACTGGCACTGTGATGCAGCTATATATTATAGTTACATGAATGGGAAATAAGTCTCTATGCATCCGATGCTTCAGATGCTGCCGCTGCTTGTCTTACTATACTTATTATACTCTCAAATTTGTTGTGCCTCACTGCATAATGTTGAATGTATTTTATCTAATTTTTCTATACCATAAATGCCAGAACTAGACCCTTCTTTCATAGGTGTTTGCCTTTGCAGGCAACCTAAACTTGAAGACCTACAGCTTTCTCTCAAACCTCTGTGCCTTCAGGGGTTTTTCTTGTTCTGCTTTTTTTTTCCTCCTCCCTCCCAAGCTAGGGTTTTAAGCTGGAAGATTTCTTGCAAGTGTCCCAGGAGGAGTAGGTAGTGAAAAGCAGGGGATGAGGTGAAGTCCAGAAGTTTCTGCCCAGTTCACTCATATTTTATCTCCTTATATTTTAATGTTTCTTTTAAGTGAAAGGAGCTATTCATTTTAGAATTTTCATCAAAAAGGAAAATTTCTTTACAGAAGAGTTTGCACTGAGTTTCTGCTATTTTAAACTTTTGTCATGTGCCAATATCTTTCTGCACCACCAGTTAAAGCTGCTGTTCTTCTCTGCTCTGTATAGCAGATTACAGTGACTTCTTCAGCAGAACTCAGAACTCTGAATTAGGTAAACTCCCTAAGGCTTTTCTGTGTTAGCTGATGATCTGCTGTGGTTAGTCTGCATCTCTTTTTTTTTTAATTGGGAGAGAGAAAACCACCATTAAGTTGATGAGTAATGGATTGACAAAGCAGGGCACTAAGTTCCTAAACGGTGAGGAAATAAGACTACTCAGAGTGTGTGGTTCAGTGACAGGAAGACACTATGTGGCCAGTACTACAGGATTTTCTTTAAACTTGTATACCAAGTGCAGCCTACATTATACCTGCAAGAGAGGTCAGCCTCTGAACTGCAGAAAACAAGCTAAATGACCAGAGGTCTTAGAAGACCCTGTAAACACAGCAAGCATCATAGCTTTTTCTTCTTGTTTATTATATATATATTTTATATATAGTGGTATAATGATCCTTTTGTAGCTCACCACTGTGCTGCAAGGATGAAATAATCATGCTTCATCACTGCTTTGAAGATGTAATGTGCTATAGACGTTGCTATGTGGAATTTGTCTGCTTTCATATGTGTCAGTGTGCTGCTATCATACAGTGTGGCCTCTCTGAGTGTGAACTGGCTTGATGTGTGTGAAGCTGTCAGTGTTGTATACAATACTGGTTTTCTTTGGTGTTTTTGTTTCTAGGATTTATCTAGAACAAGTCTAGGGATGCGGAGGAGCTTTACACCGTGATCCTCAAGGGCAGACATGTATTTAGGTAGTTACTTTGGTAAGCATTGAGCTTTCACTCTTTTGAAGGATGATGTAGACATTAAGATTTCTCCAGCTGGGGAGAAATAGCATGAATAGGGGAGCCTTTCTGCCATCACTGACTACAAATCAGAGGTCTCTGATACCAATACCACAGTGAAGTTTTGGGGGAATTAAGGAAATGAACTTGAGATTGGTGCTAAAATTAGCAAATGTGAGATGGAGATATCAAGTCTGGAGTCATTGTACTTCTCTGTAAATAATTTAATATTGTAGTAATGTCTTCTGTCTGAAAATAGTTAATTGGCTATTTTATTTGGCAGACTAACCTATGCAGAAATAGAGAAGTTTGGGTTTTTTTGCTTTGTGGTAGGTGACTCTATACTCCTTATGAATGTGTGTATGCTGAAATTAGAGTTTTTAGACTCTTAAGGAAAGGTATACTGAATAATTTTCTATTTTTGACTTTTTCAGAAAGCGTTAAGACACATAAGAAGGAAGAGTTGTTAACAGAAGTGAAAGAATAGATTCAATTTTTGTTATGTGAAACAGACTTAAGGTATTAGCCCTTACGCTAAGGGGGAAATCAGTGTAGTGCAAGCCAGGCTTGGGGACCTCTTGTACCCAGTTGGTGCTAAGTAGATACTGAGAGTCATGTTCACTCCCCTGTATGAGGACATTCAGACAGTTAAAAAAAGCCATAGCAGCAGCTGTATTTTGGTTTTGTTTTATAACCAGAGATAGAGAGTAAAGCTTTTGCTGTTGAAGGATAGTATTTCCAATAATTGCAAGAACCTTATATGGAAGTCCACGACTGACCCCTAAATGGGAGATTGGCTTTGGAAAGGGGAATTCAGAACACAGAGATAAACCAGCCTTTAAGCTGCTTATGAAGAAATGGATGGGAAATCTATTTCAGCTTTGCAGATGTCAGCATTGTCCCTCACTTGAAAATAAAACTTACTGCAAATCTACATGAAACAAGTCCTGTTTTGAGTTTGAAACTGTATTTAAGAAATAACTGGGTACCTGCTTCTCTCTTCACTGAAGAGAGAGGTGATTTATCTCCTCTACAAGTCCTCAGGCAGACTACTTTGGCAAAATCATGCTTGTCACTTTAGCAGTAATATACCTACGCCTGAAGTATTCCTCTGCCTTTGCCTGTACAATTAGACATCAGTGTGATTGTGTCAATGTAAACAAGGGCAGAATCTACCTCATTTTTGATTTAATAGGAAACGCCGAATTGCTTAACAGGAATTTTTTCCTGTCTCTCCTTCCCCACTATCCTGCTAATAAATTAAGAAATTTGCATGAGAGAATGTAAGGAGTAGCCCCATCAGCTGTAGTGAAATACAGTACTCTGAGATTTCCTATACTGCTGGAAGAAAGAATTGTTTCACCAGACTTGGTAAGAAACTCTTTACACTGGAAAAGAAAAAAACACTACAAGAACTAGTACTGAAGAAAAAGACAGAACTAATCAGTTATAGACAGTAATATGGCATCCAAGAACAGGTCTCTGTCAGGTGTAAAATTAGAGAATCTTGATCACGTTAGTGTGGGCACAATTATATAGCAATTCTCACGGATTGCAATAATGTTACTTGCAAGTACAAATATTTGGTCTGTTGGGGTGCTAGTGGAGTAGTTCCTGTACAAAGATTGCATCTTGGCTTTTGGCTTTGTCGGAAGACAATGATGGGAATTTTAATAAAAGTCATTTCTTTTGCAAGAGATCTGTATGTTTGGCCTAGTGCTATAAGAATACTGTTTTGAGGGTACTGAGAGCGTTAGCATTCAGCGGTGCCGTTCTGTTACTGATGGAACAAGGTGAAGTGGATTTTGTTCAATGGGATTTTCCATGTTTTTCATGTTCTCCCTCTCCAAAAAAGCAGTTATGGCCTATGGCCCCAGGACCAGGAAGTATTAGCCAAGTAATTAATAACAGCGACTGTTAATGGCACAAAAATTAAGCTGGTAAATAATGTTCTCAAGGAAAATACCTTTTAGTTCTGAGACCAAATTGAGCCAGTTTGTCTTTTTATCCTTCTTGCTTTCTTTATGTGGAAACACAGACCATTTTACAACTGTATTTCCTTTGCAGTTTCTGCCTCATCCTGAGCACTGGAACGTGGACTTCACTCTCATTCCTCCTTCCCATGAAGTAACTTCCTTTTCTGTATTCTTGCTAAGCCAATTATCCAACCATTTGGCCTCTTTCATCCATCAGCCAGCCATGTATTGTCCTTTGTCATTCTGGGATGCCACATAACCTGTGCCTGCCACCTGTCATCACATCTCTTCCACAAGGTAAAGTCCAGACTAAGATGTGCCTTGCAGGTTTCCCAAGTAGTCAGCTGTATTGTCTCCTTCTCTGCTCTTTCCTATTATTTCCTCAATTGAAGTCTATTTTCTGTTTCTAGTCTGTAGCCTTAAAAGACAATAACGCAAAAATGGGCCACAGTCCTCTTAAAAGTGCCCATGCAAAATTGTCTGTTGCTGAATTCACAGTACCCAGCACAGTGAATCTTAGGAATCTATATTCTATTGACACGTTCTTTGTTATTTCAGATCAAACTGATTTCTTCACCAACATGGAACAGAAGCCACTAAAATGTGAAAGGAGGAAATTCTGGAACACAGATCTACTTTCTTCAGTGTAGTTTGATCCTGTTCCCATTTATTTCAGTGGCTTTAGATCAGGCCCTTACTAATTTCTGTTCTGTTCAGTTTCCCTGGTAACATTTTATTTTTAGCATTATTATTCTTCAGATATCTGGCATGGAGGGTTCATTTTGATATGAACTCTGATTACTTTATTTTAAATGTTTCATTTCATTGACAAAAATGGGACACACACCCCCTCCCCAAAAAAACCTAAGTGGTTCCACAAAATATCTACAACTACCTGAAAAATGTGGCCATATCACATGGTTAAAACCTTTACCACTTTTTTCCCCCCATGGCTTCAGTGGAAGATTTTTGGAAGACAGGTTGTTATGCATTTCTGTATTTTTAAATCTCTTAAAAATCATTCTCCTTTTGTACACTAGAGGTGTGTGTAATTCTGATTTTTCAGATCTGCCATCATAGCAGGCCCCAAACTGCCGGCAGCACAGTGATTCTAAAAATAATTGGTCTGGTAGAAAACAAGAAATATTTCTCTCACTTGTCTTCAGCACTAGTCACCTTCTCTCTCTCCAGATTCACAGAACAGAAGTAAAGAAGCTGTGGAGATTGTATGTGTTTCCATTTCTAGGTTCTATTAAATTAGGTATACTTTTATAGTCATCCGAGTGCCTTGCCTAAAAATTTCTTCAGTCTCTATAAGGGATGAACTAGTTGAAATTCTTAGTTTGCAGACTCTAGCATTCATTACATAATGGGATTATAGCTAGAGGTTGCAGATTTTTTTTCTTGTTTCTCCAGTATTACCTGCTTCTCCATTTGAAATCAACACAATGACTCTGCCTAAAAAACAAGTGTAGCAGTTGGTGAGAAATTTTGGTTTTCATATATTGATTTAATGAATGAATTATGATTCATTTTAACCCTTTCTCTCAACTGGGAGAGTGGCCAGCCTCTTTGACAACAAGCAATGCTTGAGAACTTAGGCTGAATTTAGTGGGAATGAAAATAACCCTACTAAATATTAATAGGGTGGAAAAGCAAAAAATCATACAAACAAACAAAAACCCCACAGTCTTTTGTCAGTGCAATGTTTAGAGTTCAGTGATACTACCTCACTGACAAAGAGAATAAATTAAGTTAAGATTTTAAAGCTTTCAGTATTTTTCAAGGTAGTTTGGATTTAGAGTGCTATTTGCCCATTAGCAGATCAAGGACTTTCTGATTATGTCTTTCACTGAAGTTGCATAGGAAAGATGATCTGTCAGAATTTATCAGCAGATGAATATTTATCCTCTTGTGTAGGCTCTTATTTGTAGCGTTTGTCAAGCAAGTTCTCTCCTCAGGAGGGATTATAATATGAGCACTACATGCTGTGATGAAAGCTTTCCTATACCTCAGGCTTTGTAATTTCCTTTTTTCTGAAATTATTGCCATAAGACATAAAGTCTAAAAAGCTCTTAGGGTTTTAACTGAAAGTCCTGTGCTATTCAGAAGATGCTGTGGTCACAAGCAGATGCTTCTATTTTCCTGCAATCCTGAAATCAAAGCTCTTCTATAAATGAAAAAGAACCCCTCATTTTCTCTGTTGCTAGGGAAATGGCAAGAGAGAAATAACTCTTCCTCTTCCTTGAAAAAATGACCAATTCGTGTCATAAAATGTGTCATTCTCAGTATTTTTTAGCTTCGTGGCTTCATCTATCCAAACAATCTTGACTAAATCTGAGATCAGACAGTCTGACAAGACTTAGATGCTAATTAGGCCAATGACATCTCATCATTATCTCTCCAGAGATTAAGTACGAGGATGAGAAAGTGGCTTGTTATGGCCATTGACCCATCCCAGCTGCCGTACCCAAGAGTAGTGCTAATGGGAGCTGATGGGTTGCTTTCTGCCAAATTTACTTGTTCTCTTCATACAGACACATTTTTTCCCCTCTTGCAGTGAGCAGGAATGAAAGGCTTTCTAAAAGAAGGAATTACTGGAGTTTACATAGTACAAAAGCTCATACAAATTGCCTGTCAGTCCATTGGATTTGACGGGTAGGAAAGACAGATTGGTGAGAGTGAGGGTTAGGACATTTACTAGGTTCCAGCTAGAACATTACTCCTTTCAAAGTTTTTATATTTTAACACTATGGGGCGAGCTGAAATGCTGCTGCTTTCATTTCTTAATGTGGGTTAATAATTAGCCCTTGCTTGCATTGATGGTTTTATTAGTGCTGATTATTTGATCTGCTTTGGAAAACACTCTCCTGTTTTGAAAGCTACATGTGATGGTACTGCACGTTATTTATGCTTCCCTTCTGTAGAATCTTTTTGTCGTTTCTTAGTAGGGAGAGAAGGAATGGAGAGCATTAAAAATAGGTACCATGAAGCAATATCAGCCTGCCTGAAGTGTGTGTCAGTCAGCCTTTGTTTCTGTAGAAAAAGGGGCATAACGCTGCCAGTGACTCATACTGCCAGTACAGTCCCAGTGGGTTCTTGTATAGCGGTTTATGTTGGGTTATGCAGAACCTTCCCTGGTGTCCTGACTGCTAGCACACAAATGCTTGGCAGAGATTAGCCAGTAGGGTCACTTTTTGACATATATATATTATGGCCATCTGTATAGGTTACAATCACTGTATTTGTTAATGTGTAATGAAAAACACAGGGAGAGATTGTGCTTTGCAGAACTTATGCAATCTAAAGAAAAAGAAAAGAAATACATGATAAAAGGAAGAAATAGGTAAACACAACCTATAGTATGGAGTTTCAGTTTTTGTGAGAAAAGATGGGAGGGTACTAGGACATGGCATCAGTGCTATGGTGTAGAGTACTAGATAATATAAAATTTAAAAAATACCTGGATTTTCACTTTTCTAACAACATTAAAGGAGAATGGAAGAAACTGGAGACAGCAAAGGTTTCCAGACCTTTTTGTGTTCCCCTCTTGACCTTGTTTTGTTGCTTGTCAACAATTTCCATGCTGATTAATCACTAACTCCTGCTACTACTACTCCAGGTTTTTAATTTCCCAGGTTCTTATTGCTAACAACTTTCAAAGCCCAAACTCCAGATGGGGCCTCACTAGGGCTGAGTAGAGGGGGAGGAGAACCTCCCTCGACCTGCTTGCCACACTCCTCCTAATGCATCCCAGGATACCTTTGGCCTTCTTGGCAACCAGGGCACACTGCTGGCTCAAGGTTAACCTGTTGTCCACCAGGACACCTAGGTCTCTCTCCACAGAGCAGCTTTCCAGCAGGTCAGCCCCAAGACAGTACTGGTGCATGAGGTTATTCCTCCCCAGGTGCAGGACCCTGCACTTGCTGTTGTTGAAGTTCATCAGGTTCCTCTCTGCCCAACTCTCCAGCCTGTCTAGGTCTCACTGAATGGCAGCACAGCCTGACGGTGTATCAGCCACTTCTCCCAGTTTTGTGTCAACAGCAAACTTGCTGAGGGTACATTCTAACTCTTTATCCAGGTCATTGATGAGTAAGTTGAATAAGACTGGGCCAAGTACTGACCCCTGGGGGACACCACTAGTTACTGGCCTCCAACCAGGCTCGGCACTGCTGATGAAATCCTCTGAGTTCTGCCATTCAGCCAGTTCTCAATCCACCTCACTGTCCGCTCATCTAGTCCATTTCAACCTGGAACTATTGTCATTACATCTTTTTCTAAAAATAAACTTTAAGGTTCAGTTTCTGCAGTGATTTAGACATTGGCTTATTTTTATTTGTTCAAAGAGTTCATTGATTCCACATAAAGCAGTTGCACTTTAGGTGAAACAGGCTGGTAAGTCTTTACAAGACTGGCTATAATAGAAGATGAGATGTGCAGTGTTGTAGTTGGATTGAGCTACTGTTCTGGCAGTTGGATTCCTTATGTACAAGAAAGTATCATAAACTGGAACAGGCGAAATGGTCTTGCATTAGAAATATGGAATCTGAACTCCATTCTGTGGGAAATAGGTACTGCACAAGTAGAACACCCTGTAACTGCTATAGGGGTATTGCCTAGATAAGAAATGAAGGATCATGCACTATACCTTTTTTCATTTTTCAGAGAATGCAAAGCACTCTGGACATCATATTAAAGCTTCTCAATGATATTTAATCCTTATTGTTTTGGAATGTTTCTTCTCCAGTTTTCCGCTAATTATTATGTCATGTTAGAAAGTGTGCCAAGTCTGTGCAGCTATATTGTATTATGTATAATAATTGATCATCACGTATCTGTTTCAGATTTTAAATTTTTACTGGACAGAGCAAGTTAGACGCAGTTTGTGGTATACTGCTAATCCATGGTTTGTCCTTAGTGTAGCAATGATGCTATCTAGCAGCTACACTTGTTTCTATGGCAGCAGATCTCTTGCCATGTCTCTCCACAGGTTTTTCTTTATAACAACAGACCATTCATGCAGTCTAACACTGCTTAGTTGCACACAACTGCTACTGCCCAACTCATCATCCTCTCTAAAAATCCACTTTGTGAGATTGACCTGGCAATATGATCCTCTCACGAGTTCTGAAGTATTTTAGTTGTGTTAGTTCCATGTCCAGTGTTGAATTAGTTACTCTTCTTCCTTGCTGTAATTTTCCAAATTTTTAATCTTGAATCTCATAAAGTGTTCATGTAGCTTTTGTATCACCTCACAGATTAAAATATGTTCTCATCAGTTCCTCTGGTTCCTCCCCTGCCCTCTCCCAATGACAAGAGCTCAGGGGGCTTTGTAAACTAGGCACATGTTTTATCTTAACTATCGAGGAAATTAGTTGTTTTACAGGGACCCAGTCTTCAATTATTTGGTGAATAATTGAACAGGTATTTAAAAAGCACTGATTGTAGTGATTATCTGCCTATTCTGCTTGATAAACATCATGTACAAATTTACAAATCATGATTTTGTGCTTTGGTAAATGCATTTAATCTTCCATTTTGGAAAGCACCTTAAACTTTCTCTTGATTCATTGTTAGAACTTTCTCCTGACTCATTTTCTTTTCTTGGGTAAGTTATAAGATATTTTTTTGCTAACTTGTTTCTAAATTCTTCTACTTGCATTTTAAAAATGTTAGTGAAAGGAGGACTCTTTCATAAATCCCATTAAAAATGAAAGCATTGTAAGAAACCTCTTCCAGTGGTCTGCCTCAGTTTAGCAGATTAGAGAAATCTGCAATCTGTTAGGCATACAGAGCTCGCAGCGCTGTTATTTTGTATTACAAAACTAAATGTGATACATAAAGTCTTAGTTGTCCCAATCTTTCAAACCACATACTTCTCTTCCATTTTTCTGCTCATTGTTAGAAAGGTGGAAACTTCATTGTCTGTGGTAGTAAACCAAGGCATTAGTTTGGCACTAGACCCATGGTAGTTCTCAGGCAACTAAAACCTAGAAGTGGTCAAAGCCTACAACTATTCCCCTGCCAGGCTGGCACACTCTCAGTGTTGAGAGATATAGGCTGCTGGAACCGCTTCTGTCCTCTATGATAAGAGTGAAGATAATGGTCTCAGACTATACAGAAAGGTAAGAAGTACCAGAGGAGACTGCAACTAATAGCGTACAGAGGTTTTAGCTAGTATTGCTAAGATTTTCAGATTTTCAGAACCTGATGATCCTCTGCTAAAAAAAGTGTACACCTGGCACTCTGCTAAGTATCCACACCCCTTCTGGTCTAAAGCAAACAAGCTCCAGGGTGACTGGCACCCAGGGTGAATTATGTAGCTCAGGCAATGAGCATCACATGAATACGTATATGAAAGAACTCCAAAAGAATGCATACTGAAGACTTTAATAAACATAGGCTGCATTAATTGAAAAAATATTACAGCTAGTTTTAGGCAAAATTCAAATGCGGCTACTGTTTGCAAAGCATTGATTATACTGTCATATGCTTTACAGGTAAAAATAAGCAAAGCTACTACTCCCTGTTGTGTGACGTTCTTCTCTTCGCAGAGCTAGTTTTCTGGCCCCAGTACAGTGTAGGAACAGACTTCATAATCAGCAAGCTCAGTTTGAAGAAGGAACAGAAATAGGAAAAGGATGAAATTCTGTTGATCACATTGCACCCAGATATGCTCCAGTCTCCTCTAAATGATCTGGTGAGAGAGCAGAGCTTTCCCTTATCCATCATACAGTGGCTGCAGAGAATTGACAGATCCACAAATCCCCATGAGTCTCTTTGAACATCACTGGAAAAGTAATACAATTGGAGAAAGCTGAATGACACTTGGTCTTTGGAGGTAAGGATTCTGGATCACAGTGAGCTCCCTTAATTTAGTGACAGAGTTGCTGTAGCCAGAATGGTCTAAGAGAATAAGACAAGGTTTGTCAGCAGAGGTAATTTCTCATCTGAGATCAAGTTTTATAGTATAACCTCTACATCAACGGTACCCTTCAAAGCAGGACTTCATTTTTAGCCTAACTTTAGATGTTTAAAATGTGCCTCTTAAAATGTTTGAACTAATTGTCTAGATCCCTTTGTAGTCTGTGGAAAGGGCCATTCCCAGAGCACAACTCGTCAGATTTGTATTAGATGTCAGTTTTCAGCAGAGTCATACCCTAGCAGGATCTGTTTTACTCTCTCGCGCTCCTTCCCAGGTTTTCTCTGGGCCATACCTGGGCCGTTGCTGCCTGTAGCTTTCCCATGCTACCAATACGTGTCCTAGAAGGTGGAACACCATAACCTTGGTCCCCAGCCCCCATGCTTCACTCAGCCTCATTCAAGGAAGTCATCTGCTGCAGCAGGTAACCTGCTGCCACACCAGCATCTGCTGCTGGCCAAAGGAGAGGCCTCTCCTGAAACTGGCTTAACCATGCAGTGGGGTCATGATATTCTTCAGCCCCAGCCACAAGCGGAGAGTTCCTTCAGTCACCAGAAAGGCAGCAGTATCACAACTGTACGTATACTCCCCTTTCCCTGACAGACAACATACCGGTTTCCGATTCTCTTTTGCCCAAGGGCCCCTGTCTTAAAGTGTCATGAAAGTCCTGGGAAAGGGATTGCCAAGTGACCCAGGTCTGCACCACAGCTTGGGGTGACACCAGTCAAGCTTAGCACACCTTTGCTGGGAGCATGCCCTATGTACAATGTTGTACCACTCAGCAGTGTGGTGCCTGGCTGGAGCCAGCAGTGCGATCAGCTGTTCAGCCCCTGCACCACCCCAGCTGAGACAGGTCACCTGCTAGAAGGACAGGCAACTACAAAGTGGCAGCCTTCACGAAGGCCCAGGCACACATGGGAAAACTTCTCACAGTCAGTTTGCTTTGCTGCCATGTATTGCAGGGGACCTGCTGGTCCCTGTGGTCCTTATGATGCCATTGGCAATGTCTGTGCACGCCTCAGCTACAGCAGTGTCTTCCCTCCCAGGCACTTAGGGCCCTGTTGTTGCCCTGTTTCAGGGTGTTTCAAGACAGGCTCAGAGACGGTGTTCACTGTTACGTACCTTGTCTGGCTTCTAGATAAGACAGTGTTTTTGACAGCGTGCTGCTACGCATAACATTTTTCAGTTTCCAGCAAAGGTCCTGCATCCTAATTTCTTCCCCTGGGGAGAGCCTTTCCTCTCAGCTTTGCTCCTGACATCTGCCCTGTTCTCATTCACAAATCCAAGGTGGGCCTCACCTTGTCTGGCAGCTCTATCCAACACTACCAAGGTGGTTTAGAGACATTAGGGACTTTGCAATGCAGCTGGTCCTGCAGAATGATCTATCAGATGTGTCCTCACATGTCTTAAAGTTCCCAATTCGCTTTCATGTTTTGGAAAATGTTTTTTGGATAGAGACAAGCTTGTCTGGACACTGTTCCTCATAACTTCTTATAGCTATGCAAGGTTTTGAGATTTCCCACTAATGACCACTTTAACATGTCATGAGACACCTAATATTGAAAAATAATTTGGGGATGAATGAGACTTTCCTTCACCACAGAGATCAATGAACTTCATTGAAGAATTTTATCTTTATTTTCATGATGTTAGCACAATAAACTCACACAGTAGCATTGATCTGTACTTATTTAACAAAATACATTTATAGCAGTTTACAAATTCTTTTCCGTTTGAAAACATTGCATAACATTTTATTAAACACAATACTTTATATAGAGAATTCTCATTTAAAAACATATTTTATTTCTGAGTATCTTCTTTTCTCAGTAAAGCACAGCCTAACAAAGAAATTCGTGCCTGTTAGCAAGTAAGAAAATCAGAACACTAAGATGTCACCTGTCAATTAATTTGATTAATTTTAAATTAAGGTATCAGTGGAATGTAAACAAAGAGTAATTGTACAAAAGGCTCCTTATCAAATATACATGCAGAGGTCTGAGTTCCAATGTATATATTGTTACATTTCTGCTTTCTAACGTAAAATAATTTGATAAGCCATTATTAAAAACAGTAGCCTTTGGCACTTTGAGTAAAAAAGAATATATCAATATTTATGTAAAGAACACAATTTCAATGATTACACAAGAGCATTAAAATCTTTTGTTAAGAAACCTTAGGAAAAATATCACGCTGCACTTGAAATAGTGCAGCAAGTTTTACCGTAATAAAAGCAACACATATGCCAATATATATCTGACTAAAACTAAGGAATAAAGAACAAACACTCCCACCAGGAATCCTGCTGTTTCCAAACCAGCTAAATTGCCAGAGGAAACATTTTCTAATCTTTGCTTTATTGCCATTATTCTTCATTTCAGTTTCCAGGTTCATCTATTTATGTTCTTTTCCTCCACACTTACAAATTAACAAACAATTGCATCTTACTTCCCTGCATTGATAGGCCAACAGCAATTGTGTTCTACCCATTCCTTTAAAGCTAATCCTATCTGCTTTATCACGTACCTAGACTAAACTAAATCCAAAGGGTTTTGGTCATGATAATCCAAGTGTCTGTAATTCCTAGGAACCTTGTACGAAATTTTGTTATTAAACACCAAGGACTAAAGATTCATTCTTTTAAAAAGCAAAAACAAATCCTGACTTGTAAATACTGAGAACATATTTCTAAAAAATTACTCTTTTTTTTCCCTGGCATCTATGATTATTTCACCCAGCCTTAAAGTGTCTTCAACATATTGTGCCTTTAACATACCCAATATGCTGCAACCCTACCAGTTAGCTTCTTACACGTAACCTGCAGAATACTTCCTTCCACTCATCAGATGTATGATGGGGTCACCTTCTGTTACTAGCAGGAAAAGTGTGGTCATTTCCTGAAGGACCAACACTCTTCCACAGCACTGGGTGATGGGCAGGCGAGGGAAGCATTGCTTGACAGGGTTGACTGGCAGCACTCAGTGAAGCCCGGAGCACCTGTATGACTGGGAAGGTATATAAAGCTTTCCATTGACTTTGAATCCCTTCTACTATAGAGATTAGCAAACACCATTCTCATACTTCTGAAATTACTTAGGATTGGGTTTGGGGTTTTGTTTTGGTTTTGTGTTGGTGTTTTTCTGTTTGTGGTTTAGTGGGGTTTGGTTGGTTGGTTTCTTTTTTTGGTCTCTGTGTGTGTTGTGCTATTTATCTTCTTCTCAGACCTCTGTGGGGTAAGGTCAGTAGACATATTCTGACTATGTAGTGTGTATCTAGTTCTCTGATACCCTAAATCAGAAGAGGACTTAGAGCAAAACACTCCTTTCAAGAAGCCAGAGAACAGGCCTGATCTGCTACTACTTACTCAGTGAGAGGACTGCTAAACCATTCCCTCCCCCTCTTCGCAGGGGAGCTGGGAGATGTCTGAGAGTAGTTCCCTTTCAGGCGGAAATAATCTAGGAGAGAATGAGGAGCTGCACTGGGTGAGCACTGCCCCGGCTTCCTTCATGGTTTAAGTTAATAAAGTCAGAGCCAAACGTAATGAGGCATTTCTTCTAGCATGCCCAGGACATGCTGTGTTTATTCCTTTCAGAGCTTATCTGTTCAACAATTTTTGGCAATGGAGATTTTTAGCAGGCAAGTTCTTTTTTTATATTCAAAGCTTAATTTACTAAAACAATCTGTGTTCTCTCAGGTGCAAAGACTCTACATATTAAGTGGCAGTGGTGGGAAAAAAATATAATGCTTAAGAAGGCTATGGGGGGGTGTCAAGGGAGGTGAACAGTAGTAGTGGCACAATGCAACACTCAGTGATTCTGCAATACCAAGGCATTCCATTTTTAAAGCGAAGCATAAATCCCATAAATGATGGTGATTGGGGTGAAACTTGTGATTGTTCTTGTGGCATACTAAGCAAGTGAGGTGAATGACTGCTTCTAAGTGTGAGCTATGATTTTAATTACAGTCTCCTTGGAAGCTGGTCAGGAAAGTGGCCATTTATTTTTATTTACTCATGGCTCACCTTTCACATTTGCACATCTTGCAGTTATTGATGTCCTGCATTATATGGTTAAAAACTAATAGAAAAATGGAAGGTTGCTGAAGGACAGAAAAAGAGGTTTAAAAATGTAAAATCTGAATTACTTGTAGTACTTTTAAAAGACCCCTTTAAAAACATAATTTAAAACAATTCTACAAGTTAGCCCACTAAGAACCAGCCTCTTCATTAGTAGCACCTGTTCTTAAACAAAAGTTGAGCAGTAGCAGCAAAACTATTCAAAATAGATAGTTATTCCATTCTAATGGAATGTCACCCACACATTTTTTGTTGCAGTAGACATCTTAAAGAACGACACAAAACCTTTGCAATCTTCGAATTTGAAAGATCCACTATAACAAAGCTGTAAATATTTCCTACACTAAATGAATGCAGCCATCATCATAGTATTAGCAATATTACTTTTAAAGTAACTGCACATCAATATGTCATGTGTTTGTAGAGTCTAGTAAGTATGTAATTTTTTAAAACATGTAAAGTTATCATCAGCACCATCCTGTATTAAAGATTTGGTGCAAATTCTGCAAAGGTGAATATATACCACTGACACAGCCTTTGCTGTGAAAAAATTCAGTTGATTTTGGACACAAATATAAATAAAATAAAAAGTTGGCACATTCAGGAAATAAAGTGTCTGTGTTCAAGACCATTGTTTTGATTGACATCATCACCCTCAGATAAACGTTTTAAATCTGAAGAAACAAGTTGTATGAAAATGTGTCACATTAGTTAGGTTCTGGTATTGTGCTTTTCCCCCCACCACGTGTTTTCCACAGGCTCATGAACATTGCACATCAGCAGTGTTCAACAACAGTTAGGCTGCTGGTCAATAATTTGGCACATTCAAGGTAAATATCAGCTCAAAACAAAGAGAGCAGAACCCATGTCAATATGTGTTTACTTCATGGTGGTACGGACCAGCTGATATGTCTCCTCTCATTCCTTGTATGCTCGTGTGGGGGATGTGCCTTTATAGAAGATGTTTCTGGTGTTCTCTGGACTGCTCCCTCTCTCAGGGATTAAAATGATGTTACCTTTTCTTCGAAGTGTTGAGTCCCGGCTAGAAGAAATGGACAGAGTCTCTGAACCTATCTCACTTCCCTCCACTGGCGTGACTCTTATTGTAGTGATTCCATGATGGTGATGCTCACTGTTATCTATGTTGCTTCTTTTCCTGTCACCTGACCCATAACTGTCTTTTAAGGAGTCACAGCTCTCAGAGTCTCTATTAAGATCATTTAGCTCATATGTCTGACGAAGGGTGACTTTTTCAGGACCTTTCCATTTCCATGACCCACTTCCTTCACCTTCTGATGGCATCTGAATTACAGGTCTGTTATTTTCTGGATGGGCCTCAACTCTGACGATGCTACTTGGCTCATGGTCTGTCAAGGTTTTATATCTGATGGCTCCTGTACAGGTGACTGTGCTTCCTTCTGAACTCTTTGGACTGCCCTGAAGCACTCCTTGCTGCTTAGACATGGCTATTACTTGCATGATTCTTGGCTGGCTATTGCTTCTACATGCAACACTCTTCTCAGCAGCTTTCAGCCATTTAGCTCTAGCTGAACTACTTTTGGGAGATGTGTTCACATTCTCCTGAGTCTCTTCAGGAATATGTACCAGCTGGGATGAGCCAGGACGTGACTGAATAGAGACCCTTGGCCCACCAGAAAGACCTGAGTTGTTACAACCTGGTACACTGCCAGGTTGAATTTTCAGGTATTGGCTAGTTGGGCCATGATGATCACCATTTACACCCACTCTGGAAGGTTCTGAACTTGACCTCATTTCGATAGCCCTTGGTGGTGACTGGCCAGATTCAGTCTCTATTACTTGCAGTGACAACTTTCGACTTTCATTCTTGTTCTTCCACTGGGAAAGTAGCTGTTTGGAACGGGCAGAATCCATTGATGCGTGTATTGTTGCATTTCGTCTTGCTGGGTCTTCCAAGGATGGTGTGTTGACTCTTGGCAAAGTGTTGCTGAAAGTAACCATATTTTCCTTTCCCATTGGGCTTCGTGGTGTTATTATTTCTACATCAGCATTTGCTCTCTTGATATTGGTCAGAGACCCTGAATCTCTGTGGTTTCTATTCAGCATACTCTCTGTGCGGTGAGAGACAATGCCATCACTGCTGCTACCATTTTTACCTGGAATGATTCTGTTGGCATCTTGACTGAGGTCTGTTATAGACCTTAGATGTTCTCTGTGAAAATTTGTGTGAAACACATTCTCGTCGCTTGGTAAGAAGTTCCCCACAGCATACAGGCCCTGATATTTGAATAGAAGCATCAACAATCAGTTATGGAAAAAAGAGGCATTTTAAGGTATTTTAATTATATTCTTCTGCCTTTAAATAAATATTGAGTGATAGAATTAGTCCAGCTTAACTGACAGAGTATGCTCACTTTCCATTCCTTACCACTATACCCTTATTCCAAATTCTGTCTTCCATCTGGTACATCTTAGATACGTATGAAGTGGTCTCAGTAGGATAACTAGGGCACATAGTTCATTGCAATAAACAGCTGAGGAAAAGATTTTGCCTCTTTCAGTGTTCTTCATTTTATAAAGCAACAGATACAGCTGAAGAAAGAGCATTTTGTTATGAAAATAACAAAATAAATGTTTGCTGACTTCTAGGCAAAGCTCTCTTACAGCTACACTACTGTCTACTCTGATTTACCGAATCTTGTTACTGCTTGAGTTGTTTTCCGCTCTGTGATTCTGCCCTTTCTACTGCATAATCGCCGTGTAATACAATATTTGCATGACAGAACAATTTATCAATTTTAAATCAATTGCTTTCCAAGCCGTGCAGAACTGTAACAAGACATAGTTATACATTTTCTTATTCAGCAGACTCACTGTAAAATGCTGTCATTTTAAAAAGACTCCACTGAAAGAGAATATTCCATGAAAGGGTCAAATGCCTGATGCAGTCACTTTGGTCACTTGTACTTTAAATTCCTTTCAGAGTTATTTGTAGTTTGATATTATTTCCCCTCCCCTTCCTCTTATTGGTGTGTAGTTTTCAGGGAAGATTTACTGGGTATCCAGGACAATGTACTCTCTGATGTATGTTGTCATGCAACAGTATATGGAGAAGACCTAACAAAGAGCATACTTGTTTGTGGGTTTCAAACATGGGAACAACAGCTCCATTTATGATAGTCTACAACAGCTTAATAGTTTGAAATAATATTCTTAACAAAGTGTCTTTCTGCTCACAGTGCAATCATAGGAACTGACGTTAGTGGGGTTTCTATTATCTACCCTGGTTGCTGTTTCTTCTGCCAATGTGAAAGCCATTTTTCCCCCAATCAGCTTTGAAAACCATCTCTTGTACCTTAGATTATCTTTTGACAGAAAAAAAGGGGGATAGCATATGAACTTATTTTATATTATACTAAAATACATCATTGACTTCGTGGGGATCAAAAACATCCCACTGGCTATTAAGACACTTCTGTTCACCAGCCCATGCTGAAGCAAAAATGTCAGTAGAAGTTCATGATTGCTCACAGGCACCTGGGTTGACCCTGCTGAATAGCTAGGGCAGCAACAGTCATGTTGGGGACATAATGAGAGAAGCAAGCAAAAACAAATGCTTGATAAGCTTCCTACGGACAAACAGGCCTATCCTACATACTCCCTTTACAGGACCATTCCTAGGTGCTCTATCTATTTCAACTGAATACAGAAGAAAAGCATAGGAATAACCTGGCTTGGCCATCCTATTTCCCCTGCATAACTTCCCCAAGAGCTCCAAAGAATCACAAGGGTGTAATATTGCCTTTGATTTCTTGCAGGTTCAGCAGTTTACTCGGCTGAGTTGCTGCATAGTAATTCAACCATTGTTTTGACATCATAAAGCTAACCTTGACAATATAAACTTGGGCTGGCAACAAATACCAATTAACCCAATATTTTTCTTGCATCACGCTTGTAAGTGTGGAGTAGAAAAGATGAGTATCTTGAAGTATTTAATGAAGCATATAACATTAGAGCTGTTTTTGTATACAATGCCAAATGATTATATACCACTTTGTGCACTGTTGTGGCACTTCAAACTGAAATACATATTTGCTTTTTCCTGTTTATTTTTATCATCATCTTCAACACATTTTGACCATACTTTTAATTATGGCATGTAACCATGAGGAAAGGATTTAATAAAAAGTATCAGTACTCTTATTACAGCCTTATCAGTTTTATTTGCTAAAACTTAACTACCTGAATATTATATTTACCAAATAGAGAGCAATTCCTCCTCCTATGAGAAAGCCACAGTAAACATCAACTGGATGATTCTTATACTGGGTTATACGAGTCAGACCACATATAATTCCACAGATGATAAAAGCAAAGACCAAGAGTGGTTTCAGAAGTTTTGAGGAGTCTGTTAACGTAGAATTGAAGTACATCTTGAAAAAAGAAAGAAATGAAGAAGCAGTTGAAGAAACTTAAATTTACCTAAAAGGATATTAATTTATTGAATTCAATGTTTCTTTCATGCATAGATCACTATTACACAGTAATATTGCAAATAATCAGCTTAATTGTATTTTACAGCCCTGTTAAAATTTGCTCACTTATTGTAAGAAGATCTGAAATCACAAGGAATGGGTTTCCAAAAACAAAGGCAATGTTGCTTACTGACATCAATTAGGATAAGGATTTTATGCCTAAATACTGTTCACAATCAGAGTCTCAATGTTCTGTAAATGTGACTAAGGAGCCACTGCTTCTGAAATACAGCAGCCAGATGTCATGCCAGATGAAAGCAATAACCTGTTCTAACAAAGGCTAACCTCAGATGCTTTAAAGAGCCATTTCTCAGCTGGGGACCAGGATGCCAGGGAGGTCACAAAAATTAAGTGGAGATGGTTCATCAGTACTATTCCAAATTTTGGACTCTCCCTAGGCCGAATAAATACTGGCAAGCTCGCAGTACATGCACAAGTCCATTATCCAATTTGATAACTGGTTGTTGTTGTTTTCCTCTGATTTTTACAACATGAATGATGGAATTACATTTGGTTTTTTAAACTTCAAGTAAGCAGTCACTCATACAAACATCATAGCCCCTACTGAAGAAATGTCATTGTTCAGATATGTAAAATCAGCTGTTATCTCTGCAGCATATCCTACAATTCCCTGCTAGTTACTGATGGTTTTTATTCACTTGCTTTGCAGCAGCACCTTGGAAGCCTCTGGGAGTGATTGCGTCAGTTCATCCATGCTGCAATTCTATGGAGGTCAAATGAAACTACATCACACAAATGTTTGTTCCTTAATGCCTCAAGGTTAAAAGCATTGAGTCAAGTCAAGACAGCAATAAAGAAAAGGCAGAACACATAAAGGTTAAATTTGAATGGTAAGTTAAAATATCACCCTGTAAGACAGATAAGCACTGCATTTTCAATGTGAATAATAAAGGGCATCAAATACACTTTAACATTACACTTTTTGTTGCTTCTTAACAAAGGATGTGAAGCATTTGAATCTTTTCTGTATTCTTAATAGACCTGGTTTTATTTTAGCTGTTAGTAGTTTTATTTTGCTTTCAAACTGTGAGGATAAAAACGTACACCCATCCAGGATACCTAGGCAACACATAACTTTACCATATACAGCAAATGACTTTCTGATTTTTGTCTTGTATAAAGGAAAATAAACAGAGTTGGTTACTCACCGAAATGTACACTGCTGCAAAGGCTGCCAGGGTGGCATGTTGAGAAGGGAATGACTTTCTGCCAAGGAAGGACACTCAAATTATGCTTTTCAGTTCAAATACACTGTGCTAGTGTTCACTTGAAAAAAAACACTGGGTGGTACAGTCATTTTCAGCTTATACTTCCTAAGCAATATATGATCTATTAGTAACATTTAATTTCTAAATTTCTTTTCTATAATCTGGAGAAAGGACCAATGCTAATGAAATGTCTTTGTTTTGAAATAAATATTTAACACAAAATTCTTTTTGTATACTGAGAAAAGTGTGTGTGCTAAGAGAACAGTGGGAATGAGCTAAAGACTGAATACTTGATTAAGAAAAATATTTACACATTTATTTCTATAAATAAATTTCCATAACAACTTTTTAGTAAGTACCTAATTATATTACTTAATGCATGAACTTTGATCTTATGATTCTCACTGACTTCAGTTGGACTATTTTCAAAGTAAGGACTCATACACTTTGATAATAAGGCCCTAACTTCAGCAACTAAATTCATCATCTTCGTGCCCCTGCTTTGTTGCTTTAATAATGGGGTGAAGACAGGGTGAGAATCTTCTCAGAGAGGCAAACTACATCTTTATTTGCTATGTCTTCAGGTTTATTTTTTAAATTTTAGCACTTTATAACATGATAGCAGTGAATGGAGCACAAGAACATGGAGAGGGCATTTTAGGAGTTACTAGGCCTCTTCCTGAAGCCCAGAATTAGAGTGCAAATGAAAATATGTCCAAACTGTGTGAGGCAGTAGGTAATGTCAGGTCTGTTCTTGAAATTGCTGAGGGACTTCTGCTCCCATTGAAAACCTGGGTACTTGAATGATGTGGACTGGGTCTTGAGTCAGAAGCTACAGATAGAAAATTAAAAGTGACAGTTTAGCTTCTACTTCTCTGACCGAGAAAAGGAGGTTTTGCATAGGTAGCAGCTACACAGAACTATCACATGAGGCCCTCTAACATTTAACATTATTCTTCTTATGGACCCATTTCAGTCCTCTAAAAACAACGGAAGAAAAGTGATGGGAACATGAAGTAGAGATCTTTACATGGCAGAGGGTAAAAACTCAGCTGGAGGTGGATTCAGTAACACCTGTTCTAAGGTGGACATCTAGTTCATAGCTTGTAGAAGCCCTAAAAAACTTATATGAGTTCTAGAAGTCAGTAAGATGCAGTGAAGATGTAGTGTAGTTTATATCTGTACATTTATCTCCTTAAAATGGCATGGACATGTGACGTAATGTACTGGCTGTCTTGGTGAAGAAGGGCACATCTATCTTGCAGCCATAGCAGCCACTTTCATCTGAGAAAGCTCAGCTTGTTGAAAAATCATTCAGCTTCGCAGATGGGTCTTGCCACCCTAACTGGGTTCCATGTATAGCCATTTTCCTAGGAGCACCTGAGTTAGCTACTTTAAGACAGCAGAGACTGAAACATCATCCTTTACCTTCAGACAAAGACATTTTTCTGCAAAGCAGCAGAGCCTACTTTCTAAATTTCTTTCCTATGCATTTTGCCTTGTCTGTTCTAAATAATTTATTGGCAATTAAATGTCTGCACATAGTTCAGTGTGAATGCCACACTGCTGACCTGAATTTAAGCCCATGGCTCCAGCAGGTTCATGACTCTGGCCAAGATGAAATCAGCATGATTCCTTTTTCATTTCTAAGGATAGACCTAAATTCTTCTGCTGCTTCTCTTCCTGACCACTCCCTCCTCCCCTTCAAACAAACTTTTCACATATAGTATCCCCAGGGAACAAGTTCAGGATTGAAGACACGAGGATAAAGACATGAAAAAAATGTCAGTGTTTATAATGGCTAATCAACTCCTTACCCTCTGCAGGTTTTAGCGGAAGCATAAATCGACTTACAGTCTCTGTGAAGCTAATGTCTAGATTTGATTCTATGAACTTTAGTCACATGCAGAACTTCACCTTAATTTGATCGCATTTTATAGTATATGAGATGTGTCACTATGCTACAGTCGATTTTATCTTTACTCTATTTTTTTATTCAGATGCTTTCAGGGCAAGCACAGCATGTTACAGACTAAATGCAATCTGTGTACTCTCTAAAAGTGACACTGCTTTTGATCTTCTGTTATCTTTTAATCTAAAATGAAAATAATTCAAGCTAAAAATATGTAGCCTTTTTGTATGGCTCTGTATTGAAAACGTGAACAAAGGTCTCAAATAAAACAGGTCCTGAACTCAGATGACAGTGTTTCACTCTAAATGCTCATACATGAGGATGTGCAGAGGGGGAACAACGATGAGAAAGAGTCATAGTGAGACAGAGAGTCATACTGAGTCAGAACATCAGAAATGATAAGAGGATAGAGAACGCACTGGAGATCTGAACAGAAATGACTGAAAAGGCTCTTTGAAGATAAATAGAGGAAAAGATGGACAAAGGAAATCACTGGATATGTGAAGATGTTGCAGAAAATTATTTCATATAATCAGCTGGACAATTATGTGTTCTTCTCTATACTTTTCACAGGGGAGTCTAGAGGCAAATTCTGGAGCCAAAATTTCTGGGAAGTACAAATAAAAAATGAAGGCTATTAGCAATCTCAGAAGAACAAGTCCCTTACAGGCTGAAATTATTGAAGTCAAATTAACCTCCTGGGCTGGAGAAGTTATACCATAACTCCTATAGTAGATGACTGCAGGAAGTATTGAACGGGTAGAAAGTGCTGATCGCTTTGGTAAAGTTGAGATAGGCACAAGGAAGCAACAATTTAATAAAAGAAACGTACAATAACATTGAATCAAGGAGAAACTGAGGGTAGTGCCAGAATATTGTAGATCACCAAATGTATCCTCTATGATAGGAATAAATTTGACATATCAGTATATGGTGATCTTCCTAAAGAAACAGAAACACACAAAAGCCAATTTCTTAGTCTTAATATGTTACAACTAAGTTCACTGGTTTTTGGAAGTGACGATATTTAAACTTAGGAGTGATCAGCATTTTTGTAATGGCTACAGGCAGTCAATTCAGAGCAGCAGGCATCATATTTGAGATGATAATGAAAGGAATGAGATGTAATCTTGAAAATTTTTCTGCCTGCTCACATGTAAAGCCACACCGATTTCCATGGGACACCACGCAGGTGCAAGACACTGCTTGCAAGCATCAGGCTTCAATGGCGGTATCCCAGTAACAACAGCAAACGGTTACGGGAAAAGAGACAGTGAGATGAAGGCTGATATAGTAATTCTGGTTATGCCTTTCACCAAAATTATCAACACCAAATTATTTGGGCCAAATAGAGCTACAATCTTTCATTCCAGCTCCAGATCATGCCCACATACATAAATTGAAAAGATATGGCAAATTAATCAATGCTAATTATGAGTCTTCGTCCACTAGACATATTTGAGACCAAATACATCAAATAATTGAGGGTCTTTAAACATCAGTGAAATTGGTTTGTTCCAGTGAAAGGAGAGAGATTACGAAATTTGCTGGAAGATACTTAGCGAATCATTTCATGATTCCCAAGTGTGTTGACCATTGAAATAAATGGAAAAGCAAACAAACTTGGGGAGAGGTGCCTTAATATATAGCCAGAACATTTCAGTAATATCCTTGTGACAAAAATGTAATGCCATGAGGCATAAAGTTAAAAGAAAAGCTAGCACCTTGGGCTGCACACAGAACAAGAAAGGAGGGCAAAGCTTTAGTGAAATGGACAATTTCACGTCTACTAATTAGGTGCACAAAGAAATTATGCACCTGAGTCAGAGAGAGAAATTGTAGTCATTTCAAGTATTCTATAATTTTGCTGTAACTTTTTTGGAGAGCAGGAGATTTAAAAAAACACCAAAATTTTGAAGGACTGCAAAACAATCAAACATTCCATGATTAACAGGCATTTCCATACCATTTCCTGGTACAGCAATGATACGGAAGTCTACTGTTGTATTCAGTGAAGGGCTTCATGATTTCTCAGTAGTGTAGTGCTTATATTTAGGACACTTCATACTAATGAAGTCCTTGAACTAACGAGTAGCAGATGTATTAGAACAGTACAAGTTACTGACTTCTACCTTCAGATTCCTTGTTTAAATCTATGACCTGTCATCAGTCACTGAATTATCACTATTTTATCACATCGACCTTGTTTAAAATAAGATATATAGTCTGGTTTATATCTCAACTTGACTGATACGCATTTCCAAAACCTGTTATTATAAATAATATTAATTTCTCTCCTGGCTGTCTAAGTAGGGAGGCTAAAGACTAAATGATCAAGGAGAATAAACCACCAGTTAAAAATACCATGAAAGAAAAGGCATGTGTATGGGAACACACAGATCTGCACTGTTGTGGTCTTTCCTCTAATAAAGGGATTTTTTCAGTGCTGTCAATATAAAAAACTTTATCAACTAGAGAAACAACAAACAAACTCCTCCAACAAATCCTAAAACCAAGCCTCATAAAACTAAGACCAAAATGACAGAACAGTAATGTATGTTAGACAGAGGTCTCAGATAAAGTATTTGGATGTTCCACTGCCTGTTACGGAGAACTTATCCAGATCCCACTAGGAAAAGCCGTAGAAGCTATGCATATTAATAACTGTATAGGAAACTGTCTCCTTTGAGGGAGGGAAAATAACTAGCTTCTAACAACTGTGCTTCGGAATCTGACAGTGTCTTCCAAAGCTCACTGTTGGCCTAATACATTTATACAGAAAATTGAACATCACTAAAAAGAATCTTATGCTCTCACCTTTGTTGTAAAAAATTGACAAAACTCATTCAGACTTTAACTAGAAAAAAAAAAATCTTGAAACTGGGACAGAAAACAAAAAATAAAACAAATAAAAATGTACACAATGAAGGATAGAACCAACCTTCCAGCATTGATAATATTGAGATCAGCTCCTGAGCAAATATCTTCCACAACATATGAATTCTCTGAGCAGGATACATTTAAGGATGTATAGTTAGGCTTGCAAACAGTCAGGAAATATGGTGCCTGATATCCTGTTGACAGCTGTATAATATCAGTAACAAGAGCAGTAGAACAAAGACCAAACACATGAACACCTAGGAAAGAAATCAGTAGAGCTTGTTAACTTTATTATATGCATAAATTAGATTAATTCATTGTGACATACATTCAGTGGAATTCCGGTGGCTTGTGTCATTGAACTTAAGAGAATTTAACTGAAGAATATGATGTAATTGTTTTTATGAAAGCTTATTGCAAAGTTGAATTCCTTAATGTAAAAATTTAAGATTGTTTATGCTTGTTTTCTTCCCGTTATACTTAACATTTCATTTTGATGGCTTGATGTCCTCCAACATCTGTTCATAAAAGTGAACTACATTGGAGCTGCTTCAATTTGGTAAGCAGTTTTCTGAACTGACTAAAGGACAGCCAACTATTTGAGAATGATGATAAGCGTATGTGCTCATCCAGTCCTTAGATATGCCCATTGGGACACAGGCTTTCAATAACTTGGACAGCTGCCCATTAGATCACTGCTCTGAGGACCTGTTCTATTTTTACCACCAACTCATCAGCTGGTAATAACTTTGACCACCTGCACACCACTGGTATTCCTTGCGTACTGAGTCCTTGCCACGAGTCCGAGTATTAAAGTCTTTTTGGTAATTGATCAATGTTTCTGTCTGATTAATAAAGCCAAATTTACAAGTCAGTTGAAGTAAATGCAATTGTTTTACTGAGAATTTTCAACTGCTTTTCCCCTAAAGATTTATCTCTAATTCCTTACTTGTATTTATATAAATAAATTTATTTTTCATCTTAAAATTGGAAGAATGCTAAAGTCACTAAAATATGAAAGAAACTGCAAATTCAGAGTATGAATTACAAATCAAATTCATGCATTTCTGAGCTTGCCTTTTTTGGTGATGGAATGGGATGCCATACAGGAGGAGAAGGAGCGAGTGTGGGGTATCTTTACAGTTTTCCTTGCTGATGTTGTAATCTACCACCTCCTCTGCTCACTTCCTTACTGCTGCTCGTAAGAGGATGCTTTACCGGTCATAGACTGCATAGCCTCTCCTGTCATTACCTCCCTGCTTGGCAGACTACAGAAACCGGGTGTATAGTCCTCTTACCAGGTTTTCAGTCTGCTGTTCTGCAGGATGTCTTTGCCTAGGTTGCACCCTCTAATGAAATATTTCTCGAACAGAGAAAACTTTTCCTTTAGCCACTCATTGGTAGAGGAAATTAACTGTAAGAAGGTGAACGGAGTGCAGTTGCCTGTTCAAATTCAGTTTTCATAAATGACAATTAAAACAAAGTAAAATAAAACAATTTAACATGTTCCTCTATCATTAGGTTGTCAGATTCTAGCCCTTTACCAAGAGGTGGATAAACATATCCCAGAAGAAGAATGTCAAATCTACTGACAGTTTCTGATAAGTTTTTACTGTGATGCTGAATACTGTGTCAGGTGGGTTGAATCCTTATGATGCACTGCAGACAGGCAGGGGAAACTATACGCTGAAACCATTAAAAGGAAGCCAACTCAAGGTGGGAAGAGAATAAAAACCAAATTATTCTCTTAAAAACACTGACAATAGTACAGGAGAAGAAAGGGAAAATGGAGAGTGTAGATGCTGCACTACTGAGTATGGGGCTGCTCTGTCACTCCATTTGACAGTTTCTTCTCACATTTTCTGGCAGAAGAAGATCTAGGCCACTGACAGCCCTGCACTGTTCTGAAAGGCTGTTTCAGAGAAAGAAACTTCCATGGTGAAAAATGAATGTATATGGAAAGCTCTTCTTTGTGACTAACATTTGAAACCCACCAACAAATCTGACAGCTCTTCTCAGAAAAGAATTGAAGTTGCATCCTCCTGCATTAATATTGGCTTCTGTTCCAATCCCATTTCTTCTTTTGGACAGGCAACAGTAGAGAATTCCTTCTCCTATCATTATCTGCAATGACAAAGAAGCCGTTAAATTAAATGTAGCGGTTATTCAGAGGACACTGATTGAATTTAAAAGGCTGAAATATAACTATACGACAACCGATGTCACCCATTGACATGTACTCTCCTTTAAAAGATTTGTATCAATATGTAAACATTCAGTAATGCAACTTAGCCTAAGTGAGGGCAGGCAAGAAGGTGGCACTGAAATTAAATGCAAGTGGCATACAGCATACAGTGCTCAGTGGAATCGGGGTCTTGATCCACAGCTGAAATTTGATGCTTCTACAATAAAGAAGTAATAATTAGAGAATCTTGCCTCTAAAATAATCCACAGCCACTGCAGTATCTTAGTGCTCCTGAGGTGGTTTTAGCACTCAGTCTTGGCATCAAGCCTAGCAGTCCCTAACGGCTTCTAATTATGTGGCAGCCTCCTCTTCTGTGTTTGTGTAATTTGGCTGGGGTTTTAAGTAAATCCACAGAAGCAGAAAAAGTCCTGTGCTTATGGTCCCTTTGACCACACCAAGCAAAACAGATTATGGCTGAAGCCCTAGGCCAGAGTTTATAACAGAAATAGAGAAGAACATAAATGAAATATGGTGTTACTTGCTAGAAAATCCAGATCCTTTTATACATTTGCAGTCTCAGGTTTGATTGTTTCCCTTGTTAATCAGTGCAACAACTTGGAAATCTGTATAGGGTTTGTACAGAGTTCAGAATAAGGGTTAGGTTGAAATACTGAAATTAAGGAGGCAGTTCTCACCACTAAGAGGAGATTCACCTTGTCTATCCACAGATGTATTGAAAACTAATATACGCAATGCACAAAGCTTACAATGCAATGAGATGCTAAAGCATCTGAATTATGCTGAATCTGCTGTAACTACCAGTGACGTTAGCGCATGCTAAGACCCCTCACCCTAGGAGAAGGGAGATATAATGGACAAACTTAGTCTAAAAGTTTAATAAATTGAAACTTCGTTTCTCTTCCAGAAAAACTGAAGTAATGAAGATTGTCTCATTACATGGAGAAGTCAGTGGTAAGGGTGATTTAAGGAATTTTAAATAGATGAGAACTATGGACACTATTATCTGTCCCCACTTGATCAATTTACAGCTGAGATGTCACGGAGAAATAAGTAGTATTTCAAACCTAAAAAACCAGAGAAACTTTAATAGTTTTAAGCCAGGCTCTAGGGAATGTCTGGCACAGGGAAAAACAACAGAGAGATGGACTAGCTTGGATGATAGAGGAGAAAACTGGGAAACAGCAAGGCCTATGTCAAGGAAAATTCAGAGGCTGGTATTTCCAAGGAAACAAACCCCCACAGTAAAGGAGGGAGTAGGACTGAAACTGCCAACAGTGAATTCCTCTCCTTATGAATTTATTTCCCAAATCAATGTGATCTAATTTCCTGTTGATCTCTGTTAGAAAGCACATTGTTACCTTTAAGTAGGTTTTTAGTCAGTGGCTGAGAAGGGTTTGAACCTACACTGATATGATTAAATAACTGGCCCTAACCGTTCTATGATTCTATGACTTCTGAATGAATAACTGGAGAGAAAATATGTCAGAGGATCAGATGCAAAGTTCTTTGAAGAAAATGGAAGTCACACTGCAATTCAGGTATATCTATATTCCAGACATAAAATACCCATGCTGGTAATTTCGTACAAGTCCAATTGTTCCACACAGAAGTCTCCTGTGGTTTATGAATACATATAGAAAATTTCATGCATGCCACAAGGTATAAGACATATGTCAATAACACAGGTAGTAATTTTCTGTAGCACTTCAGGGCTACAGAACAAACCTGATTATAAGCAGTTACTGCTCACTAACAACAAGCAAAAAAACCCAATGGAAATAAAAACAACCCATAAAGCCCCAAATCTAGACAGATCCTTCTGTAATAATGGCTTAGGAAAATAAATTATAAAATGCAATATATGTTGTAAAAAAATTTACTATAAAGTGAATGGATTTCATGTGTTCTCCAGTCTTGGGAAAAAACTGAGTTTATCAACAAAAATAATATAGAAAAAAATTAAGTCCTACTCTAATATTTATATAAACCTTTAAGGAGGAACTGAGACTGGAATTTGCTTGTCTTCTCCCCCCCCCCC
>Ga0065711_1029577_pt1 | contig 35634 bp, 14 predicted proteins | sample Hoacrofraction12_FD_59098 | JGI IMG/M metagenome (GOLD analysis project Ga0065711, IMG submission 59098) | Hoatzin crop microbial communities from Cojedes, Venezuela - Epithelial fraction 12 v2 (version 2) | ecosystem: Host-associated > Birds > Digestive system > Esophagus > Crop | place...
CGCTGCTCAGTGATGAGCGTCACAGATGTCTCTGCTGTGACTGAGCCCTTTTGTTCCAGAGAGGGTGGACATGACCTCATGTGAGGTTTGTGAATGATAACTACCCCGTGCTAGAGGAACATGGCAAGACGCTCACTTCAGAGGGTCAGTCATGCACAGAGTCGCAAAACTAGAAGATTTTGTCTTCTCTCTTTGGGTCTACTTGTGAGCTGCAAAATAACAACCTGAACTAACTTAGAATACTAGGGATAGATGCCAAACAATGTCATTAATCTAACAACAGTGGAATCAGCAAATCTGTGCTCCAAAACCTGTTTCATTGTACTGGGTTAGTGCAAGAGGAAGACACAACAACTGTATTAATGATTTCAGGCTATGTGTCGTACTTCCAGTAGTTACTTGTACAGTTACCTTGGAGACTTTGAAACAACTGCAGCAGCTGTATTTCATGGTGCACACTGGTACAGTAGTGCTTCCATTTATTATTCATATCCATTTGCGTTTCTTTTGCATTTGTTTGTGTTAATGTTTGTTTTATCTGGGCTGCAGAGGGTATGTCCCTGGTTTTGGAAGCCACCAGATTTCTAGATCCACTTAAGGCCAGGAATTCCCTCACACCCACTTGCTGTCTTGATTTAGCATTGTAAAAAAAAGCAGAAACAAAAAATTATAAAATAATTTTTTTTGGATGGGACCTCTGGTGGTCTTCTGATCCAATCTTCTGTTCAAAGTAGGTCCACGTCTGAAGGCAGATTGCACTGTCATGCAAGATCAGGCTATTCTCTGTCAATTTTCAACCATATTTAATCATGGTGATTTCACATCCTCTCTGGACTCCTATTCCAGTGGTTAACTACCTTCATGATAAAAAAAAACCCTAATAATAATCCTAATTATAGTTCCCCTTGTAATTAATTGTCACTGTTGCAACTTGGCCCGTATCTGTGCTCTTCAATCTCCTGTTAGGCAGCTAAAGGCAGACAGAAGAAATCCTCCTAAACTTCTTTGCTTGAGGCTGAACAAACCCAGTTCATACCACCTCTCCTACCATATCACGTGCTCTATTATGTGCCTTGACATTTTAGCAGCCTTCTTCTGGACTCGAACCTGCATGTCGCTCTCTGTCTTGTACTGGGAAGCCCCAAACTAGGTACAGTACACCAGCTCTGTAACCAGTGAGGATGTGTGTGACTAGCATCACACTGGTAAGTTTTAACTCCCAATGTTCTCCATCAAGGTCAAAGTAGGTTTTGGTCAGAGTCTACAGTGAAGTTGAAACTCGTGCCTTTAGGTACAAAATGAGAGGCTTTAACTTCTCCACATGGTAGCTGATGAGGTGCAGAAACATTAGTGGTAGAAACAGACCTGACTTGTTGGATTTTTTTAATTTAGGAAACCAAAGGTCTTAGGATAGTGTGAGCTTACTAATGCAAATCAGATCCTAGAAACTGGAGCTGCTTTACATTTGAGCACAGAAGGAAAGGAGTACCAGCTCACAGTGATTACTGCTTTCCTTTTCCACTGCTATTTAGATTGCTTTTAGGTTTTGTAAACCTACAGCCAATTTGACACATTCTAGTGTTTTTTGTGTCTCCATAATCAGTGCAGACAGATACAAGCAGTGCTAACTCGTAAGCTTAGGTCACCTTCATGCAAAAGTCACATTTAAAATGCATCATGGAAAATATATTTACATTAACATAGCTGTGCTAGGATGCTGGGGACTCAGCTGGGAGATGAGCCTCCAGAACATCGAAGTGTAACAGTGAGAACTTGTCCCCATTCTTCTCTGGAGCACAGAGCCTCCAAAAATGCCCTCAGCAGCCCACAGAGCTCCTTAGGAACAGACGTTTTCAAGGAAAATTAAAAGACCAGTCTTCAATGGGTAGATAAAGTGGCTAAATGATGAAAGACTGAACAGCAAGACCAGAAGACCCATTAGCTTTTCGGGATACATTAGGTAGACTCCTGGAGCTCTTCTTCTGTTTAGTTTTCTCTGAAGGGAGTTTAGTTTGTGTGCTCCAGTGCTGCTCTGTAGTGCAGAGTACACTTCAACGTGGATGACAGGACTATTCACTTCAAAAGCACTGTCCTGATCTGAGCTGAAGTGCTAATGTAGAAGCACCAAAGTCTATCTCCATTCCACCTCCAGTCCAAGGATAAGAAACAAAAGAAGCAAAAGCATCTTCCCATTCTGTTAGAACTGGACACAGCTGCCTGACAGCAGACATCATGGTTCATATTGTCATCATGAAAAGCAAGAAAATGTGCTTTGAAGGCTCATTGAATTTGTTCTAACCTGCTTTTAGTGTGCAATATAGACTATATTCTGCAGTAAGCAAGATGACGTAAAAGACGTCCAAGTCTATTCCTTGCATTGTACAAATCACTCAGCCTTTGCGATCAAGTGCACAGTGTGCCTTACCGATTTTACTTGCTGATTGGGGTCAATAGCTGGGTAGGTGTTTGGTATTGCAGGTTGAGGAATGGTGGTAACTTGGGATGTTTTGTTTATGTGTTTTTAATGTTCATACAAGGGGCTGTATATTGTCCTGATAGACATGGCACAGTACATATTAAACATCATTACTCTTCACAACGTTGTGTTTGCAAACATAAGATGTCATTCCTCCAAATTACCTACTATTCATTAAAATTATGATCTCTAAATATTGCCAGGAGCTTAGAAATTACAAAGTATCACTCTAGTTTCCACTGTGTGAAACACTGTGATAAAAACATAAAGCAATACATCAGAACTCTGATATAAAGGACATACTTTGTATGATCAGATACTGTACCTGTTGTATAGAATATCTATTCAGAATAGATGTGCTAGACTCTAGATACAGGATCGGTGAATCACTGAGCTCTGCATCTCTTCCAGTCTTTCTCCAGGATGCTAAGATACACCTGTATACGCTTGTAAATAACTCTGACATCAGCTCTGTTCTTCTCAGGGATGGGGAGAAAAAGAGTGAGGAGAGATGTCAGAAAACTGCAGTTATCACTAAGAAACTACTGAGCCAGGGAAAAAATTGCTTTCATTTCCTTTCTAGAAATGGATGAATACATTCACCACCAACAGTTTGTGATTCTTTCAAATGTTTTCATTCCACTAGACGCAAAATAATGTCAGTGAATAATCCTCATTCTGTAAGAAGGAGCTCACCGTGTTGGCTCTTTGCGCTCTCTTGTGTAGCTGCCGTTGTGTACGCTTGACTGTCCAAAAGCTTTACCTCTGAAAAGGTCACCACCAGTCAGTGCATACATACATTGTGTTCCAGGACACTTCCCATTGATTTACAGGTTATATTGAATCCAGTGCAAATCCTGTCCACAGAGCTCAGTCTTCTACCTGCAAATGAGTAGAAGTACCTTGGCTTTAGCAGTGGACGTTCCTGGTAGCGGACATGGGTTTAGTGGCAAACCCTGCTTAGCCAGCACCTCTGTGGTACCCAGCAGCTGATTTGCCTGCTTCCTCACCAGCTTTACCACTAATTCCAGTTCATCTGACAGGTATAACACAAAGTGGTGGCCGTAAGACCAATATGCCAGTGATGACTCTGAGTTGGGCTTTCTGCTAGTGCTGTGCAGTGCATGGGTCGAAGTCCCCGTTTCTCTGAGTGGATGGTATGTCTTGAAAGCCAGACAGCATTAAGTCTAGAATTCTTATAACAAAGAGAATGATTGTGTTTCATAAAGTTCAAAAAGGAATAATACAACGATGTCAAACTAGGAACAAGTCCAAATAAAAACCTGCATTTGAACAGAGATTCTTTAGGCTTATCTGTTGGCCAGCTTTCTCTACTTTAATAGCTTTCTTTTGCTATTGTGTAAGCTGCTAAATATATTGCAGTAGTTTCTGTAGCTGTCACAGGAACGGCAGGTGGTTTTGCTCCTCAGGGATGATATTCATCCTCTTGTCTATCTCTTAATGTACTAATATAGCTCCGTTCATACCGTACCTTGTAATCTTTAGTGTAGTTCCCCTTACGACGTCCCTGGGAGGTAAGCAGGTGCTGGGAAGTGAGGAAGCAATTTCCCCATTTTATAGGAGAAGTGAGACAGGAAAGAAATACAGGACAGCTGGGTTTTTACAGCACATAAGCACCTACAGTTCATTTAGAAGAAAATTAAAACCTCTGCAGGATCTTTCCTGGCTCATGCATGTAGGCTGTGGCACATCGAGGAGGTGAACCCTGTCATGTCATCTTCAACCTTCACAGTGTTCCCTCTCCAGGCAGAGCAGAATTCAGCCCTAACTGGCAATAATACCAGTGGTTTTCCATCTCAGCTTGCCTCATCATCTACAACAGACCCGTAATGTACAAAGATTTCCTCCTACAGGTTTCAGTTACATATCACTTTCTCTTCCAAATAAATCAACTCTGATTTTACAGGCAGGACTGTCTTCTTTAGCTAAAACTTGATAGTCAAGAAAACAACTAAAAGAAAGAAGAAGTACAGGAAAAATATGTGCAAAAGCCATTCAGAAGTTATCAACAGCCTTGAATCCTCATGCAAAGGGCAACCAAACTAGCTTAATTCTGTTTTGCTAAAAGATATTTTTTTAATGTCCAGACAAGCCATAGTTGTGTAACTTAGAAATTTTTCCTTCAGATAATTTTCCATGTATATCTTTAGATAAAAAGTACAGCCAGTAAAAAAAATATTCTGAGGCTCTGCACTAGCAGCAGAATATGTGTGGCTTTTGAAAATACACCTTACTGTCGAAGAATCAAAAAAACATTTCTCTATCAAGCAGTAAAGGCGTTTTGATAGACGGAAACATTCTATTTATTATTACAAAGATCTTCTTTGTTTGAATTTGGATTGTGCTGTGTAGTGTAGATGATAACATAATGAAAAAAGAAAACAGGAAGATAATAAAATAGATTAAGATAAGTGCAAGAATCCTGCATTTCAGCTTTGCAGGTTTGTATTTTTGTTTAGGTTTTGTTTAGATAAAGACATACACAAATATTGGAGTGAAGGCATTTTCTGCTGGATAGCAGAACCTTGATTTACAACAGCCACTAGTAGGAAAGAGCGGTTTTCTCCTTCTGTGATGATTCTTCTGTCATTTAAGTTAGCCTTGGAGGGTGTTATTTTTAAATGAACTTAAGACAACCTAGAGTAGGATTATATATTAAATAAAATTCTGCCCAGGGGGCAGTTTCAAGTTTTCAACTCTCTCAAAGAGCAGTTTTAAGCCTTTCCCTTCTCTACAAATTCTTCTAGATGTATGGACTCTAGTCACAGAGCAACCAGGTGTTTTTTCTACCCACTTCTCTAGGCGACCATCACCTTATAAATGCTGTCGGCTCTGGCCTGAAAGCTAACCTGGAAATAACTAACAGATAAGATTGAAAGCCCTCTGTTCTCTTGCCCCTGCTATTTCATTGGGATGACTTGGTAACTATGGTGGAGATACTGCCATTGCTTTCAATCTTAACCAGGTAACAGAGAACAGCATTGCAATTAAAGGCAGCTTATTAAAATTTGCATAGTTGCATACACTGCACAGTTCCCCTGGGATGTTTCTGGGTTTGCGGGTACATGGTGCCATTGCTGCATGCATTTATTTCATTTAGACTAACAACAGTGCCACTACAGTCAACAAATACATGACTATTTTCCAATCAAAAAGAAACAGAGATATAGTATCTCTTTTTTTTCCTGTCCTGTTGTAACAGGGTGGCAATGACATTTGAAAGTAACTGTCAAAATCCACGTACAATTCAAGGTGAGGAGCCAATCTGGATAAATGTTACTGCTCATAAAGCTGGTGAATTCTTGATTTTTGAACTCAGTTAAGGAGGTTTTGTTTATCTACAACAGTAGATGACTCCACCATTCTTTCCATTATAAGGAAACAGCATACGGCAATTCGTTTTCCAGAGATACTACACTCTGAACAGGTAACAACAAGGAGGAAAGGAATGATGATTTTCACAGATCCCTAAGGGAACACAAGTCTTTGCATTAAGTAACTTTACCAAATGAACAAAGGTGGGAATAGGAAACTACTTCTGTAAGTAGAATTGAACCCACATCTAACTCTGTACCTTAATTCCCAAATCAATTATGCTTGAACACAAAAGCTGCTGTTGTTGCTGAGGCGCACGACACCAAAACTGTACATATTAAGTGCGTATTATATGATAACTCAAGAAAATGAAATTCAGGTGCTCGGTGCATGCTTTGATTATCACTGACTATAGTTAAGGCTCCCTGACAAATTCCATTAAAAGATGGGTTTTTTAGGTTTCAGAGCAAACAAGTTCAGGATGCAATTTATCTTGCTAGAAGCGCCCTCAGGCTCGGTTTTTTTTGGAGAAAGCTTTAGCTAGAAATGGTTCTTAAATTTCTGAGAACAACGGGAAAAAGAAAAGTATACTTTAATTTTGCCTGTGAGTGAAAAAAATAAACTGACATCGGTTTCACTGGCAAACTGCTGTACCACTACAGGTGGGAAGAGGGTCTTGAAAATTGGGTTGGATCCTCCAGTGTCAAGAGCATACCTTTTATTTACTTTGTGATCACTGATTTTTTAATTTGGTCAACATATACTCACGAAAGGCTTGTTAGAATTTGGTAGCTAAAGTATTTGAGGAGCCCAATTGCCTTGAGCATAACCCCTTCTTTTGTCTGCTAGATAAATGCACAGGCAGCTCCACAGAAAAACTGAGCATTGTTATCATGGCTGTGATGGTTGAGCAGAATTTCCTTACAATGTGCTTCAGCTCACAAGTGGATACTACTGCGGGAGAAAACTTCAAAATTGAGAGAAAAGTGATCTATATTCTTTACTACTAGTGATGCCCATGTGGTACAGAAGAAGAAGGAAAATTTGAGGGCAAATGGGCAAGTGGGGCAAGTAGGAACCTTTTGCAGGAGTATGGGAAAGAACAGGGAAGAATAAAAGCCAAAAAAAGACAAGTTTCATATGTGACTAGGACAGGATTTCACTCCTATGTAAAACTGATATGGTGTTCATGTATGACACACAATAGGACAGGGTAGGATCCCAAGGGCATGTTCAATCCAAATACTTGATTAAAATGTTAACACTTGTTTGGTTGATTGCTTGGGATGCTGGTCTGTGTCTCTGTCTACAGGCCTGCTTCAGTGTTTTATCCTTCATCAACACAAAAATAAATAAGCAAAGCATCTTCAAACAAGAAAATCAGAGGCCAACAACATCTAAGAAAAACTTCTTGTATGTTTAATTTTGAGTACTGAATAGAAACAAATAGCTGCTTGTGAGCAATTATTCACAGAAATATCTGGGGTGTTATTTCAAAGAGATAGCATCCTCTAATTTAATTTTCCTCTTAGACAAAGCACTATTTGTATCTTGCTGGACCAGCTCAATGGGTGGGTATTCTGAGGTGCTCAGTATATTCAATGTTACAGTTTATCAGTTACATGATGGGCACCAACTAATTTAAAACAACAGTACTAACTAAATAACAATAATTTGTAAAATCTAAATGTCTGTGATGCAGGATCCGCTGGATCCTAAATTCTTAAGTATCAGGGGATACAAAGGCAAATTCTGGTTCATTGAAAATCAATAAACAGCAAAGGAAAACACAGATGTATCTGAATTTCTTCAATATATTTTTTCTTGGCCATGATGATGTTACTGGTCCCTGTGCATATTTGTGTCCCCATAACTCAACCATTTGCCTTCCTTTTTCCTTTTGTTTAAAATCCCAGACATTACTTCCTGTCTGCTGTTCTCCTAAAGAGATAACATACTACTGCATTTTCTTCTGCTTAAGCCACAATAACATCCTTGCTCGGAAATAATGCTCAGTGAAAACACTTGTTTTTGTCTTGCAGAATGATGACATCAATATTTTTTTTCTATTCATTAACCTGCTCTGCAGATGTTGTATAAAATTTATTACAGATGCTGACATTTTCCCTGCCAGTTCCGTATTCACAAATAAACATTTCATTACACAATCAGTGCAGAGTACATTGTAAAAGGTGATTATACATGATCAGAGGCAGCTCATTCATGTTAGAGAATAAAGCAGGCTGATGATGGAAAAGTGCAAGTCTACTGTTTTGAGGTAATACTATATTGGACCTAAGGCACACTGTCTGACATCTGATTAACAGGCCCTTCTACTCAGAATTACAATGATAAAATACTTGGCAGATTTTTTTTATTTTGAGCATGCACTTATCCATGTGACATGGCTATGTCAACCAGCAAGACGTGCGCTCACACACACTGTTTACATCTCTTAATCCATGCTACCTGTCTAGGTTTCCAAAAGTTGTTTTTTTCCTTTACTGATGGCAACAATGTGGATGACCCCAGAGGAAGTAATTTATGAACTAGCTTTCAGTTGCTTCTCATTGTTTTGCATGTGTTTAAAACAGCTATGTATTGCCAGTGGTCAGACCAGAAGGGCATCTCCCAGTATTTCCCACCTTCATATCCAAAAGCTACATGAGCACTTTCCATAGAGTGCCACACTTAGTGGAATAGCAAGATTTTTTTTCTCTTTTTCCTTTTACTGTTGTTTTAAGATTCACATCTATACTTCCATATGTCCATTTTGACCATTCACTGTAGACATACATAAGCAACTCTCCGAAATCTCCACTAAATTGTCTGGCAAAATCCAACTAGGCAGTTTCCCAGATTATAAAGCTATGTTTTAGCCAGCTGCTTCAGGGTAGACATACATCCAAAGGGCACTGCTTTAAATTTCAAAGCCCTCACATAGCTTTCCCTGAGCTTGCCTTATGTAGTCCACCAGCTACAGACTTAGAAAATGCTGTCACATAATATTCAGTGTAAATCCCTACCTCAGCCTCCTTGCCTCTTTTTCCTGCTTCTAGACAACACTGTGCTAACCCAACCTAGCTTCAGGAAACTTGTCTGAAAAACTAGCTTGCGTTACCACCATCCCTCACGCTCTGCCAGTTCCTATGGCTCATGAAGGCCAGAAAACACTAATGATGATGAGCAGACACAACAAAGGACATTCCTATTGCTCACTAATTGCCATAAATCTAGACTAAGTTCCTGATGGTCACCTTTCCGCCTTGGCCCTTGTGGACTGGGCATCAGAGACAGGTCACTCACTGTTACTTACTGGCTTATAAATGTCAGTAGAACTGAGTGCCACGTAACACTCTTACTTAATTGGGAGATCATAATGCGTAACGGTTAAATGGATGTTAAGCTTTCAATTTGTGATGTCGAGTCTTGGTTTCATCTTTCCCTATGGTCACCACAAGAAGTATAGATAATTTTCACTTATAACAGAATGTCACATAAATTATCTTTAAGAGAGCAGCTCATTGCTCTCCATTCTGAGGTGGGTTTCAAGGTGCATCATCCACTGCTGCGTCCTGTGTCCTCCCCCACGACGTACACTGTACCTCCGGGAGGATCCCAGGGATGTGGTAGCCAGTATCTTCAGTGTTTAATTCCTGTAGTTTTTCTTTTTATTCTCTTGGCTCCAACCCAACAACACACTGGAGACGACAGATGTAGTTACTTATACGTTTAGCATCATAAAATGTTGTTCCTCAAGTATTCCTTGGAGTTCCTTGATGCCGTCCCTGATGACTGAGCAGTCTGTGAAGTGCTCTCCCGGACATCTCTGATTCTGCAGTTTTTTTGCCCACTCGTGAAATTTGGTTTTCCTCCAACATCTCAGATTATCCAATTTTGACGACAACAAATTTCTGCTTTTTGAGAGCATCTTTGTCACCTCCTTGTGGCTGGAGCGCTGTGAGAGCTGGGATGGGTTAGAAGTAACAGCAGCGCCTCTGCTTTTCCTTACCTCTGGTTCCAGTAGCAGTTTCTCATGCTCTGCTTTGGAAAGAGGAACCAGGAACTTGATGGGTCATCCTGTCCCTGAGATGACCAAGCCTCTGTGGTGCCAAGCCACTCTCCATAATATTTCAAAGGTCATGGCAGTTAGGTGAAGTCCCTGGTGACTAGAAGAAGGGAAACATTGCACCCATTTTTAAAAAGGGTAGAAAAGGAGGACCCTGGGAACTACAAACCTGTCAGCCTCACCTCTGTGCCTGGGAAGATCATGTAACAGATCTTCCTAGAAGCTATGCTAAAGCACATGGGGCACCAGGAGGTGATTCGAGACAGCCAGCATGGTCTCACCAAGGGCAAGTCCTGCCTGACCAACTGTGTGGCTTTCTGTGATGGAGTGACTTCAATGGACAAGGGAAAAGCAACAGATATAATCTGTCTGGACTTCTGTAAAGCCTTCGACACAGTCCCCCACAACATCCTTCTCTCTAAATCGGGGAAATACGGATTTGATGGGTGGACTGTTTGGTGGATGAGGAATTGATTGGATGGCCACAGCCAGAGGGTAGTGGTCAATGGCCTGATGTCCAAATGGAGACCGGTGACAAGTGGTGTCCCTCAGGGGTCCGTACTGGGACTGGTGCTCTTCAATATTTTCATCAATGGCATAGACAACAAGATCAAGTGCAGCCTCAGCAAGTTTGCAGATGACACCAAGCTGAGTGGCGCAGCTGACATGTCAGAAAATCCTGGACAGGATGCCATCCAGATGAACCTGGACAAGCTGGAGAGATGGGCCCATGTGAACCTCATGACCTTCAACAAGGTTGAGTGCAAGGTCCTGCACATGGGTCAGGGCAACCCCTGCTACCAGTCCCCCCAGGCTGGGGGATGAAGGAATTGAGAGCAGCCCTAAGGAGAAGAACTTAGGGGTACTGCTGGATGAAAACCTGGACATGAGCCAGCAATGTGCGCTACAGCCCAGAAGGCCAAATGTATCCTGGGCTGCATCAAGAGAAGCGTGGCCAGCAGGTCAAGGGAGGGGATTCTGTCCCTCTCTTGGCTCTAGTGAGACCCCTCCTGGAGTCCCGTGTCCAGCTCTGGAGCCCTCTGCTCAAGAAGGACATTGGAACTGTTGGAGCGGGTCCAGAGGTGGGCCACACAAATAATCCGAGGGCTGGAGCACCTCTCCTGTGAGGAAAGGCTGAGAAAGTCAGAGTTGTTCAGCATGGAGAAGTGAAGGCTGCAGGGAGACCTTATTGCAGCCTTTCCGTACTAAGAGGGGTCTTATAAGAAAGATGGGGACAAACTTTTTAGCAGGGCCTGTTGTGATAGGACAAGTGGTAACGGATTTTAAACTAAGAGAGGGTAGATTTAGACTGGATATAAAGAGTACATTTTTCACAAGGATGGTGGTGAAACTCTGGAACAGATTTCCCAGAGAGGTGGTTGATGTCCCATCCCTGGAAACATTCAAGGCCAGGCTGGACGGGGCTCTGAGCAACCTGATCGAGTTGAAGATGGCCCTGCTCACTGCAGGGGGGTTGGGCTAGATGACCTCTAAAGGTCCCTTCCAACCCAAAGCGTTCTATGATTCTATGATTCTATGATCACCTCCAGAGAGTGAAACAAGTTTCTGAGTATTATTAGTCTCAGGCCTGTGATCTTTCTTCTTGAATACAAAAGGCTGTTGCGTCAGTGGGTGATAGATATATTCCTTGTCTGCCTTTCAATTGCTGTCATCCAAGGAGATGAGGGTGGTCTAGTACATATGTGACCTCTGGCACAGGGAAAGTATTCTGTACTTGAAGGTTTAAAGTGCTCATTCAACACCCTCGAGCCCAGACCTTAGTTCAGAAGTAAGGTCTTGTTTCAAAGTCCCATTTACTCATTCATCCAGATGCCTAACTAGTTTTCTGGCTCATCTAAGGCATGTTTAGCCTTTTGTAGCTAGTTTTCAGCCTTCACAGTTTTTACACGTGTTAAAAAGTTCTTGATGTGAAGTCCAAAACACTTCATGGTTTGCATTTCAAGACCACAGAGTGTACAAGCAGACATTGCTGTACTGAGGTTATTGCTCTTTGCAGCCCGGGAGTTACTTAGCAGAGTTAAACTGAGTCTTCGAGTGCCGGTGTTGTGATTGTTTTCCTGCCAAATGAACCATCCCATTCAAGCCCCAGCTTACAGATTAGCTGCCCAACTGAGAATAAGCAGGAGACACTGGGTCACCAGCTTTAACCTTATATGTTAGCAAGCATTAGCCCATCTGAGAGTGAAGTACCATAAGGGTAGTCACAAAACCCTCTTCCAGTAATGACTGACATCTGCTTGCCAACTCCTCTCACTTGTTCAGGACCTGTGGGCTGGGAATTGGGGTGGGACAGCTTTCCCCAGTGCTCTGTGGAATCCTTCATTTGACCACCCATGGGATAATCGGCTTTGATCACCCCTAAGGATTCATTAAGAAAATACCAGTACCTCTTGCTTTTCATCTCTTGCACATCCTTAATAACCTGCTTGGTCAATATTAGAGTCTCAAATCAGTCATCTCCACTGGCCTTTCTTTTAAGCCTAAATTGGCCAGCAAGGGAATAATAGTGGTTTTATATCTCCCTTTCTAGATTTTACAGACCACTAGGGTATATGGAATTTTGCCTACATGTACATCTCTTTTGCATTTTGCAGAATTATTGGCTTTCACCAGTTTGTTCCAAAAAGTTGTTGGAGTCCTAGGAATACTCTCCTTACTGCCCGTTTCTTCACCCAGCACGGTCCAGGTTTTACTTTGTGCTGGCTGGCCCACGCCTTGTTCTTGCTAGTGGTGTAGTGTCCTAGCTATGACTGGGATAGAGTTTTCCCCCAGCAGGGCGGAGAGTTTGAACTTTTCCTGGAGTTCAGTCTTTTTCGGGAGTTAAGTGAAATTCGTGAAATCTGTGAGTTCTGGGTTCCGCAATCGCTGCCCATGAACTGGCTGTGAATTGGTCATCGGGTGGTGAGAAAATTGTTTTGAGTATAGTCTGTTTTGCATATTCATTATTAGTACTAGTATGAGTACTAGCATTAATACTAGTATTTCCTTTACTGTCTTATTAAACTGTCTTTGTCTCAATCCATGAGTTTTAACTTTTTTTCATTTCTTCTCCCCTTCCTTCTGGGGGGGGAAGGGGAAGGGTGAGGGAGCGGCTGTCTGGTGCTGGGTTGCCGGCTGCCAGGTTAAACCACAACAGGGAGAAGGATGACTTAGTTGTCTCAGATGACTGAGATGATCACCAAAAGTGGTACAGATGATCATCAGCCTTATGTCTGGCTATCTTGGTGCCCAGGCATAAAAAATATTCATTTTCCTGGGCTTTCTCCTTTGGGTTCTTCTGGTCTTCTGTCTTGTACTCCTTTTCAATGTCAACCTCTTTCTAAAGGGTCACTTTTTTTTTGGCATCTTTTACTGTGCAAAGACATTTAAATAAGACTAAACAGAACAAATGAGTTGTTACTGAGATCCAGAAGAGAGCAGAACATCTAAAGTCATTGCATAACACTGTAAGCCCTACACTCTCATGAGATCTGAGTATTTTTTAATTGCGTGAAGCAAGATCTGGTCAGATAAGCACCGAGATGGAAAAAAATGAAAAAACTGACAGAGACCTAGGTAGCAATGTTTCCTTCTATAGGAGGAATTTTAAACAAGAGTATTTGACTAATGTTTCCAGAGATGAGACTGGTTGAATACCAAAACATAGTTTTCATAACCTTTAAACCCGAACTGTGTAACTGTTGCTTGAATCAAAAGAAAAAACAGTGACAGGTATGAACAAAGAAAATCTATCAGTTATGGGGAAAAGGGAAAGATTTATGTTGCAGGTAAGAGCAAAAAAAGCTGGGGAAGTTAGAATGAAGTAAAAAAATAATAATAATAATGTTGAAATTAAAAGGTTTCCCAAGGTTGAAAAGAAATTTCAGTTATAATTAAAAATGCCTATACGCATGTGACCTGCTGTCATCTAGAAACAATTATAATCTTTCAGTGGCTGAGAAAACAGATGCCGTCCCTCTGTATAGCTAAATTAAACCTGGTTCTTTCTCCCCCTTTGATAAAACATCCCAAAGTGAGCCAGCATATACAGCTACTACATACTCATTAGCAAGACAAGGCAGAGTCTTATTACCAAGCAACCAAGTGGCCACTGGCCATAGCCTGTTTCTCTCTGCCTACCTGTCCCCTTGCAGCTTTACTCCGTTACAGCAGAGTCACGTAACAGTGCAACAGCAGCAACAGTGGTCTAAAGTGGCACATCTCACAGAGAAAAGTAGTATCTGTATATGTATTTATATATATGGAAAAACTGAGCAAACTTTCAGGCTCTTTAATCTTTCCCAAGGACTAACATGCTTAAGATCTTGTTCCTTTTCCTAACTATGTCTGTTACTTCAATAAAAGATTTGGTCTCTCCCCACACCTTTGTCTCCTTTACATCAGAGCCAGGACAGTCTGAGGCCATTCGCTCCCCTGTTAATCCATGGGGTAAGAGCAATTATTCTAAAATTTTAGCAACCGATATGATAGGAGGAAGAGAGCTTAACTTTTGTTGCATTTCCAATATAAATGTCTTGCTGAGCTCTGGCAACATTAAAATAGCCTCTTGGCTGTCAAGGGCTGCCCACAGGACTAATATTTTGTAGCACAGACCGAAAGTGAAACGAGATGACCCTGTGATGGGAACAGGGGCCTGAAGTCATTGCTCTTATACCATAAAAGCTGCCGAAAAGATAAGAAATTGGAAACTGCACTTATGAGGTTGTTAATAGGATTCACCTCTCTAACCAGTGTGGTAGCTGATAGGGTTACCTCTGAGGTCGTTAATTAGTCTCTACTTTAAATGAACCTTTCTCCATGTAACTTAATCTCACAAAACTTTGTAACTTCAGTGTCATCTCCACTTCAGGCATATGGCTTTCCCTCAGTGAGGCTGTTAGTGTGATAATTCTCCCCTTGCCAACAGCGATCAAGATGTAATAAAACAATTTGGAATCTTACTTTGTACATTAGACCTTCCTATCCAATAGATACATTTGCATCTTAAATGTAGATTGTTCAAAAGCTGCTGCTTTCAGTGTGCTGTCAAATTTAGCGGAGAACACAGTGTGCTTACTTCTAAGGCTCATCTCTGCTTTTCTTCTTTTCCAGAGGCTTAGAAAGACAGAGTTGCTTAATGAACCTTTGTTAATATGCACATTTGTATGATCTGATTGGCCTCTGCATCAGCCTAGGAAAACCTGTGAAAAGGCAGCTGCTTTGGTTACCAAAAAACACCCACTAATTGGAATTATTAATTGTTTACAGTTACATTTATTGCAAGGAAATAAAAGGAAATGATAGAAAAGCCCTCTACCTTTAGAGCAAGACAGGCTGCTAACAAAATGAGAGTAACAACAAGAAGATGTTAAATGACATATGATCAAGTTCAAATCATGTGCACTTTTTAGTACCAATCCTACAGGCAAGACCAAAGTATGAACTTCCTACGAGATTTCATGTTTTCTACTTTATGAGCCCTTTCTGCCACTTATTGGTGGGTGGGTAGGCAGCTACAGAGCGTGCAGCCAAGAGAAGGGACGTAGAAGTCAGCCCAGCTCAACAACACTTCAGGCACGTGATTAATCCTACAAACCTGAGCATTTACTAAGCCTACCTTTAAGTGGTTTGCTGACTTGGAGCCAAGGATCATTGATAAGGACCTGACACAGGGTAGGAGAAGTCCCGGAGCCAGCAGTGCAGCTTGCAACAGTGTCCAGGGCTGTATCTCAAGCCCTTCTTCACAAGGTTGCCCTTCCCTCCACTGTCAGCCCTTGCTACTCAAAGCTCAGGGAAACAGATTTCTTCAATTAAAAAGAAAATTTGTTGATGAAAAATACAAGAGTATTGTAAAAAGCTGCGTATTCACTCATGGGGGAGGGGACTGAGGCTCCAGCTGGGCTCGGCCCAGAGGATAGGCAGAAGATGCTCTGAACTGCCACGCTGGGACAAGAGTCAGGACTGAGAGAAAGCCTCTGCTCCCTGGAAGGGCTGCCTGAGGGGGTAAATGAGTGATTTGCATCACTTTTGAACTGGGGGATCCAAACCTTGGAGTGCTGAGGGCTGCTTTGGCAATTTGCCAAGAGCCCGAGGGCTGGCCATAATCTGAATATGCATTTGCATAAGTGCTTCTTATTGTGATTTCTGTGTTTTGGGGGGTTTTTTTGTTGGGTTTTTTTTCAATCAACAGTAGAGACACTGCCAGGATATAACCTTGCTCTGGATTTTTTTTTAAGTTTGAATTTCTTGGAAATCCTCTTGGTATGTCGGCATGGTTTTACATGGCAAACGCTCTCAGTTCAACTTATGCAGTTAGTTCTGAGAGGAAGAAACCAACACTTCTCACCCACTGCCATGTGCCAGCCTGCTCTGGTACAGATCATTGGAGGGAGAAAAAGCCCTTGTGCACCCCAAAGGGAGATCTAGGGCATTCAATGAGTAGAGAATGGCATTTCAGGGCAGTAGAATAACTCTAGAACACGTGGTCTGGAGTGAATATTGCAAAATGCAGCACAGCCTGGAATGGTATATCCTGGTCTCAAAAATTATAGGAAAGAGTGTGGGGATGAGGAGAGGTTCAGACACTTCTGATGTTTTGGCTGATTCTATGCCTGTAGGTTTGTTAGTGCTTCTGTGCCTTAAAGAAAGAAGAATACTTCTCAGTATATCCATGCTCCTAAGAAATGTCCCAGCATATAAATCAGATATTCTGGCTGTTTGCTGGAGATAGGGTTTGTCTATTTGCCTGCATTTGTTTTATCTTCCAGAAGAGAAAACTGTTGTTGATTGAATGTTTAGCTGATCAGCTTTCTTCTCACTATGTAATATGGGGAGCAGTTCAAAAAAATTGCCTCATGAACTTTAAATACTGAGCAAAATATGATATTTGCTGGATTCATTTGAGTGCGATAAGCACTCTGTGGGAAGTCCCATATCACTGAGATCTGCTCAGGCTGTGCTGAAGTCAAAATAAGTCTTCATTTCAGGTTACTTACAGGAACTGGGCATTTGCAGGCCCTGCAGGGTAATGGCAGCATGACTGGGTGGGTAAGAAATAGGTCTGAGGAGAGCCATCACACTTTGTTTCTCAGTTCTGCCACAGATTTCTTCTATGTCTTTGAACAATCCTCTGCAATCTTTGAAAATTGCCACCTCCGTGATGGGCCCGGCAATAAACCACCAATCCTCCCTCGGGTTCCTACTATCTCTGGTAGGGGAGATCTTGGAGTTTCTGCAATTAAAAGACCCTTCCCTGCAAAGAGGGAGCTCGAAGGAAAGACATTTCTGGGCAAGGTAGTAGGAGCTGGAGAGTTTGGCAGTGCTGGGAGCGAGGGGCACTGATGTGACCTGGTAAAGTTCAGTGACAAACCACATCCTTCCCTCTCAACCACTACTGGAAATTTGCCCTCCTTTTAAGTTGCAGCCCAAAACTGCTGTGGTTTTACTTGTGTGTGGCCCATGGGGAAGTTTCGGACAAGACAAGGCTTCCGTACACAAACCATAAAAGCTTAGTAACCACCCACATAAAAAGTAGAAACGAGCAAATGAAAGAAAATCCACCAGTGTGTATGTCACGTGTATTCAATGTAATGTTCAGTGGATTCAATGTCATGCTTAAGCCCATTTCATAGTTTGAAGGAAGGCAGGAAGATGAGTAATGGCGAGTAAATGCTTGAGGCTGGCACAGAAAAAGTTTTTGTTTCTTCAAAGAGTTCATTCCAAGGGCATCCTCCCTCCATTGTTTTTCCACAGTTGGTATGTCCAGGTTGCAAAGCATGCCAGCTCAGAACATGCAGTAGCTCTGCAGATTGCCTGACCTTGCCTGAGGAGAAGATGGACCTTCACAATGCAAAAAGTGTGCAGCGCGGTTGCCTAAGGAAGCTCCTGTCCTCCCTGAGCAGCTCCATGCATGTTGCCGGGAAGCCATACCTAGGAGACCTCCACTAGCAAGTGACATTTCTGCTGAACAGACTTGCACATTGTGTTTCCAGAGTTTGTGCCTTTCTGATGCTTGTGCCTGTGAAGACTGTGAATGTTACAAGCTCCAATCCTGACTGAATTTCAAGCTCAAAGCTCTCCTGAAGAGACGTCACCAAACAGTGCCAGCCAGCACTGTGGGGTTTGTGGTACAGATGATTGTCCAGCTGGGAGCAGGTTTGAAAGTCCTGATTTCGAGTTGGACAATCTTATAGAGTGTTTCAATGCAGGTTTGTGTTCAACTATTCTTATTTTAACCATAACTTTTCACCTTTCCCAAATGTGATTCTTTAATGTTTGTGGTTATTGTGACTCAAGGCAAGTAGAACAAAAATATTACGTTACACAAGGCTGTGGCAGAGCCCCAGGGGAAGGCACTGAGACCCTCCATCTCATTCTGTAGACCCTCTCAAACCTTTCAGTCTGAGAACGCTCCTTAGGCAAGATCAAGGCCAGAAAGGCCTATGCTATTGGAAAATAAATGCCTCTTCTCAAACCAGCAACCCCATAGAAATGTACAGCTAAAACTGCTGCAGCTGCAGTTTCACAGTCTGGGGTGCAGAGTGGGTCTAAAAACTGATTCAGCATCTGGCATGAGAGCGTACAGCTGAGGAAATATGTCTTTGACACGTGCAGCTCCATTGTGTGTGCTTCTCTTTTTTAAAAGGCTATTTCGTAACCAGCATGGGATAAGTGTTGAGGCAGCCCAGAGATGGTCACCAGTGACTCTAGATGCCATGACGTTTATGATCCTATACACTGGCACATGTAGGCAGCCTTTACTGTCCTACGCAGGCTTCTGGCATAAAGTTGGTATGCATGAAGCAATGCATTGCATGGAGACATGAATGACAGTGTTGCTGACAAGTCTGACAGTCTGGAACCCACACTATTTTGGATTATTTTGCCAGGAGAGATGCCAATGAACATCTTTTTTTTTTGGGTGCCTGTACCTTCCCAAAGATTAGACTCTGATGGGTCTGGGAGATCTTTGGTGGGTTCCATGATTCTGTGCTTTTTGACCCTTGGAAATCTGCCCTCGTTACATTATTGCTGTCTTAAATATTCCTCTCCAAGAAGGGATCAGACGAAAGACATGGGTGCCAGTTCTTCTTTCAGCCTGGATTCACACAGCTGTGGCGCAGGTGAAGGCTGTCTGCATGTGAGGTTGTCTGGTGGTTGTAACGGAAGGCACAGTCATTTCAGGCACTTTGCGTAGAATCACTCTCAGTGGTAAGCCTTCTTGTGCAAGCTAGGCATACACACAGCTTTACAACTGCAAGCATGGATCACCTATCAACAGCTTCTCCAGCCGTCAGGAGGTTTAAGATCCCATCTTGGTTAACTTAAAAGAGGCTGATAAAGAGAGCAACTCTCTTTACTTATCCTGTTATTTTCTCAGGGGTGCAATGACACCTGTCATTTCGGAAAACTTGCCATTCCTTGTTGTTCCGTGCTTTAAAATAACTATTGCTGCATGAGGTTACCTGCCACATTCCTGCTTTATCTGGTATAGGGTCTCTTTTCCTCTTCACCTCCCTCCTTCTGAACTAAGAGCTGCCTGTCTATCTTTCTCACAGATAATAACCCCCTTATCTCCGTTGGTATACCTTGTTTTCCTAGACGAGCTGGGGCCTACAGCCCTAGAATTAAGTCCTCCCTTGTGTACTGCTTCCTGTGTATTCCTTTCCTACAAGTGGTCTGAACACCCTGACTCTCCTGTATTTACCTGTTTTCTGGCAGTGTGGCGCAGGATTTTAGTCTTAACAATACCCTTACTATCGAGAATTAAATTCTATTAAGGATCATACTCCATTTACAACCATGGCATGACATTTTGCACACATTTGCAGGTTGTTTTCTTTGCAAATTAACAATGCAATGCCACGATCTATGTGTAGATCAGTAACAGATTTATTAGCCACCCACCTTGCCTTAGATTGTAATGTCTCTGATCTCATCGTTGGAAGCCCAAAAGAATAAATCACAGATGTCTTGCAGGTAGTGACTTCATTTTTTCACTGCATTTAGGGGGTGAAACAGATTTATGAATACTTCAGCAGTTCAGATTAAAAGGTGGAATTCATTGGCAGTAAGGGCTGGTCTGTTGTATAGGGCTATAATGATCATCGGTATTGATTAAGGATCTGGACATTATTTGTATTCCTTCCCAGATGTTCTATCAAAAATGTACAGAACATCTCTATAAATATGTTAAGATGTCTTTCCCATGGTGTTAATAATACATTAGCCTCTGAGAACGAACATTTGCTGCTCTTTAACAGGTAAGTGGCTGCATATTTTACGTTTCTCAATTTGAGAACAGAAATTATGGACTCCTGGCAGAAATAACATATGGTTTATTACAGTAAAGGGTACCACTGTTTGTTGTTATTGGGAAGAACCTTCCAACCCCTTTCAATTATGTGTTAGAGGAGATGCTTTGAATTGTTCAACCTATTTAACAATAAACTGATATTCGACTTATTATTATCTGGCATCTGCACACAGTGTGTCAATCAAACTGTCCACCCATAAGGAAAGCTTGTTCCTACCCTTTGACTGCTTTAGCATACCCAATTTTTTTCTCTAATACAGCCAAAACATTCTACATTCCCCACAATCTCAGATTCAAGTAAATAGAAATAAGAAATAGTAGTTTCCACATCGAATGTTTAAATTGTGGCCCAGTCATAGTAGCCAGTGAAGTTGATGAAAAGGTGACTTTGATGGTCTTCATTAACTACCCTCATGTGAGGGGCAGACTGCCTGGTGGGGTGGGAAGATCAGTGTCTCCATGTGCAGCAACCGATTTTGCTGTGCATCCTGCAAGAAGCAGATAGCGGGCCAGTCCCTGCTCTCCTCTGCACCTATCTGAGCAATAAAGGCTCAGCCCCACTTCAGCAAACCTGTGACTCTAAATACAAGCAGTACGTAAGCATTTCTAGATCTCATAGGGAAGACATACATGTGACAGTCCCACACGGCTTTTCTGGGATCTCTACATTTCTCCGGTGTTTGTACTTCCAAGTCTTTCTGGGTCTTGTCTAGCTCCTCAGTCCCAACCTTAGAGCACAGACATTTATAGTGGCTGGTAGGCTGGTAAAGAAGTTTATCTTATACCTGTTTTCAAAGGCTTTTGACTATAAAAGACTCCTCAGGAAGAAGTGATGTTTGCTTTGAAGTGAATTATTCAGCACCGTGATTCTTTTTCTGCACTTTTGCTGGACAAGAAAAGGGTAGGCACTATGGTGCACTTTGCTAAATGTGTCTGAAATGCCTACCTCACACTCAGAAGAAAAAAGTTCACCATCACAATCTTAAGTGATTAAATTGTATTTCACCCCAAACGGATATGTGAGATTTTAACAACCCAAGAGATGCAAAACCTAATCCCAGTAAAATGGAAAGTAAGTAGAGTGAGAAGATTCATGACTTGCAATAGCACTTGTGTGGGCAATCCTTCAGCTTTCATTGCAAGAGCTGATGCAAGCTTGTGAAGACATCTTTTGTAGGCTGCTACATCAGTGTAATCTTTTCATGCTTTTGTCCCCTTCAGTGTATTTGTGACATTTACATATTGGCTATATCCTATAAACATTTTCTGTTTAATACTCTCTCCTGTTGCCACACTATCACACAAGGGTGTGGGAGGGTGCTGATGAGATGAGCAGTCGCGTGCTAGCCCTGGTACCGCGGGTAGTGAGAACAATCTGACAGTATTTTGTAAAACATAGAAATCCTAGCTGGTGCTCCCACTGGCTGGTGAAAATAACAGCTCTGGGCTTGGGCCCAGTTCTGTAAATTCTTATCATAGAGGCAGAGAAGAACAGGGCTGGAAATACTCATGCAGTGCATCTCCCTGCCTCAAGGCAGGGAGAATTGCACCTCAGTCAGTCCTGACAGCTGTCTGTCTCATCTATCCTTAAAGACATCCAATGCTGGAGACTACATAATCTTGCCAGACAATCTGTTGTATGCTTCACTGTCCTTGCCACTGAAAGCATGATATTATCTACCAGACTTTTCACAGGGGACAGTTTCTTCCAGTCTTTATGTCTCAATTAGGACATGGGCCAGGGTTGAGAAGTTCACTGCAAGCATTCATTCCCAAATATTCTGGGTGCTCTGAATGCCATTCTGCTGTACCTTGTTAAAACTGAACATATGCTGTTAGTTCTGTGCACTCTCGTGTACATCACGGGAAGAGCAACAGCACACTCTTAGCAGAGCCTCTGGTCCCTTGCAAACATTGCACAAAGGAGCCTTGAATAACCAGAAAAACTAGCAGGCTGGGATTACTTCAACACTACCCTTTGCTAAGCATGCCACACCAGGTTCCTCAACACTCTCCTACATCTGGCACTGGATCCCTTTGTCTTAGGATAGCAGTTTTATCTTGTCATGAGGCTGCAGTTGCTCAGCTGCTTACTTCTTGCTCTGCACAAACCTCTTCTGGCATGAGTATGACTATGACCTCACATAGTTCTGCAGCTTTCACATGCGAGGCACTGGGCTACAAGATGGAAGTATGCTGACACTGCGTTTTAAGGTTTTGGACGGAGAAAGGCTATGGTGCTGCATGGTGCCTCTACTTCTGCCTTGAGCTAGGGTTCAGGCCCACCCATGAATCTAGGGGTAAGCCATGCTTGGACATGTGATGACAACTGGAGGGGACTGAGAGGATGGATAATAAGAGCAGGTCCCGTGCCCAGTATGCAAAACATTGCAAGCCACACACAAATATTAAACCATATTCAGAGTTGTGGACAGTTTAGCCTTTAGCTAGCCTTTTTATCCTCAGCACAGTAAGGAACATCAGTTTTTGCCGCAAGATGTTATTCCACATTTATAAGTCAATGACTGACCCTTTAGTTGCCAGAAGACTGGGAAATAGCCTTGGAAGGCTGACAAGATATAAATACTTTCTTCTTTGTCCAGAATTACTAGGATTATATACAGGGTTGTGCAAGAATGATTATCACATGAATGGGTCTTAATTTTGCTGGCTGTATGTGCAATTCTGTCACTTCTCTTCCTGCGATAGTGCTGAAATTTTTATAAAAGTGTCAGCAGTTTAGAGGTTGTAGTAAGGAACTGAAAGGTAAGAAATTATAAAAGTCTGTTTTAAAATGCCATCGATGCCATATGACACCAAAAATCCTCTTTTATTTTCATTTCCAAACTGGGGGGAGAGGGTATTAAATTATGTAAATTGACTACAAGTTGCTTAACCTTTCCATGAGTGCACCATGACTGGGGAATGCTAAAGCCTGTTATCAACAATAGAGGAGCAAACCCTTTTGGGGAGCTCCAGTTGATTCTGCTTACCTCTTCCAGTGCTGTTGTGGAAACTGCTATTTCTGAACTGTGCTCTCTCAGCACGGCTCATCTCATCCCAGGTCTTAGAGCTGCACAAAACATCTAACATGCTTCAAAGACATCAATGCGGAAAGCACCATATTCCTTGCATTCTGTCACTGCATCCACTTGGCTGTGCATTAGTAATTACTCATGATAGCCAATAAAATCAAATAAGCATATTAGCAAATGCTAATGGAAGAAAATAAAACTAAATAATGCCTTAGCAGGCCCTGATTACCCTGATTACCTAGCCTGTCCTTGTTGGGGAAAAGACATGAAGTTCTACAATCTCTTCAGCAGGAAAGGTATGCATGAAGAGTTTTTCATAGGTAATTATTTACAAATTCCCTGCAAGCATGCTGCCTCTGTTGTTTTTATTAACCTAATAAAATATATTATCTGGAGAAAAGCTTGGTGTATATAGCAGTTAAATTTATATGTGTTATTCTAGTATGACAAATATTTTGTTATAGTTTGCTAGCAATTATTCAGAATAACGCAAACAGCTTGGGATCACTGTAGCCTTGTGAATTGACACTTGAAATATTTATAAGTACAGCCATCCTGCCATATGGACCCTCTTTGGAGTTATCTGTCACAGCATCCTACTGCTTCTGCAACTTGGTTTCACATTCTAATGCTGTCTGATTCTGTAACTCGAAGAAGTACAGGTACGGACAACAGGGTACGCACCACTCCTTTAGCCATAGCTGTCAGCTTCGACAAAGAAGATGAAGGTTCATGGTGCATACGATGGCCTGGCTAGCAAAAGCAGGATGTGTCATGTCATTGTTTTCCTCTAAAATGAGCTTTTCTTCTCTCGCATCCAACAGTTTATGAACAAATAGGTGTTACTCACCCTTTCAACAGGGACTCTCATTCCTACAAAGCTCCTGTTGCCTTCAGTGAAATTGCATTCAAGGAAATGATGATAGGGTATGTCCTGAGCAGAGCCAGGCTCTATTATTTCTTTGCCTAATTAGTGGTATGCATGAAATCTTCTGTGTCAAAGAAGTGGAAATTCCTCCCAGTGAATTCAGTAAGGTCAGGGTTTCACTCCTGGGAATCCAATCAAGTGCAAGGATCATGGGAAACTGGGGCGGAGGGGGGAGGGGGAGGGAAATAAGAAACATGGGAAAAAAAAAGAGAAGAAAAAAGAGGGAAGAGAAAAGACAAAAGAAAAAAACCCCTAAAAGTTATATTTTCTATAGACATAAAGAGTCTTCCCAATTTAAACCCTCGTTAGCTTTTTAGAGAGTGATATATGGTAACTGGTGTATTTTGTGTGCACATAGGAGAACAAACCCTAGAGGATTCCCAGGCTTGGTGTATCTACAAAAGGGGTGAAGTGGGGTGGGAAAGGGAAAATAATTTTTTCTAGGTCTGGGGAACTACTTCATGCAAACCAGGTGAACAGCTCAGAGAATTAAGGTCCCATAAGCATATTTTCTCCTCCGAGTGCAAAGAACTTTACCGAACCACTGACAACTCCATCTTCCCTTTGTCTGCACATTGCTCACAACAGCCCAGGAGAGTTAATGTAAGCAATATGGGTTGTTGTTAGATAGACAGCTTCCTAAATGAGGCAGTGAAAGTAGATGACAAGGTTGAGTTTACATGACAGGGAGCCTGCGTAACTCCACTGAAGTGGAGACTAGTTGTTTTTTCTATCCTGTGCTGTTCTGGAGTGCATCAGGAAGGCATGACCTCTGCCATTTTCAGGTTTGTTTATTTGATGACAAAGCTAATAATCCTCAAAGTGAGAGACTTAATGAAAACCTAATCAGAATGTCTTCAGCCAGAGAGAGCTGACCTGCCAGGAACCAGAGCTTCTTTCCTTCTCCTTGCTACTGCTTTGCTGGTCACCTTACACTTAGTGTTCAAAACAATCACCTCGGTGACAAGCCTCCAAAAATTGCCCGTGAAGGGTCCTGCTGGACCCCAAAGGCCAAGAATGTTTGCTTTTCAGAATATATCTTGAGAGGAACAAATCAGAAAATCTTCTGTTGCTAGCTGTGGTTTTGACTTTTGCTCATATTGTAGGAGATGCTTTTACAATGTCTCCGTCGCTAATTAAATACAAACCATACTGAGGGCAGTAAAAGAAAGCAAAGAGAATCTTCTCTTCAGTGAAACTCTCCAGTGTCTCTGGCCAAGCTACAAGTCGGAAAGGCCCTGAGCATGTCTCCTGAAATACAGGAGACAAATGAGAAATACGGACTTTGTTCAGAATAAAAAGCAGATGAGGCTCAAAGGCAACAAAGCACAGAAGGTTCAGGAAACAGCACAGTCTTTCATTTGTCATAGACTGCTCAGCTGAGATCCAAAAAACCCTGTAGATACTTCCTATTCTTCATCTTACAGGAAATCCCAAAGCCTCCCGCTAATTCATACATAAATGGATATTGACAGAGTTATGTTTGGAGACAAGTGGTTTCTTGTCCCAGAAAATTAATCCCTTTGTATAGGCTGACTGTCACAAGAGAAAGGACAAATTGGGCCACCTGCATCTTCTGTCTAGGTAGAAGGGTCTGCTACCTGGATAGGATGCTGGAGGGCTAAGGGTAGGTGGGAGGATGTGGTGGAGAGGACTGGCAAAATGGTGTTGGTTCTGGCTGAACTTCATCTGTGAGAGGCTCTGGCATGCCGCTGCAAGCCAGAGAGGATAGTCTGAGTTTAGAAGTCCTTTTAAAAACCCCATTTGCTTTCCCAAATGAAGGCATGTGTCAGCCAGGAAGCAGCACCGCATGGCTGCCTGCTGGACACACCTTCAGTCAAGGCTCCTGTCCTCCAGGGCTCTGCAAACACCAAGGCAACTCCCGGCTGGCTCAGGCCTTAAAACTGCTATTCCTATCCAGGTCTTGGACAGTAAAGGCTTCTGGTGCTCATTACACTGGCCAGCCAGCTTCTTCTGGTTGCATAATAGACTGCACCAAGCATTTTAGAAAAGGAATGTCCCAGGAGGTAATTTTTATAGAGCTGAATCCATCACAACCTCTAGAAAGGTCTTCAGCTGGCATAAACTAGCATTTGCCCTGCTGACATCAAAGCAATTGCTTCCATTTTCACTTGCTGTGGATCGAATCTTTAATCAGTTAGATTTTCATATCATACCACATGCACAGAAGTTTACAAAGCCTGTGTTTATTAATTGTTCCCCAAACCATTTAGACAAAAATGTCTTGATCTTCACTTTGCTTCTCTGCTGTGAGGTAGGAGCAATCCCAAAGAAGCAGGTGGAATTCCAGTGATGTAAAAGTGGTGGAAGCCAAAGCAGAATCGTGAATCAAGAAGTCTCACTGATCATTGCTCACAGTGATCTTTCAGCTACCCTTATCAAATATTAACAATAATGACTTATTTATATAGCACCAACTGTGAGCTAGGTGCAAGAGGAAAGTCATAAGTCCCAGAGAACTAACACACTAAATAATAAATACATATCAATCTAGAAAAATAAATAATAAATCTCATATTCCTGAGTTGCTTCATATTTTTTCTTCAGAGGTCTTTGCCCTCACTTTTTCTGATCAGCAGGAGGGTTTGGTTAAAAAGATCAGATTAGAAACGAATCTCTTTGATGTTTACAAAGGCAATAGGGCTTTCACACCTTTCCAAGTGCAATCCAGCTGCAGGTAAAGAACTCTGCAGCTTGTGGAAGTGCTAATTAAAGCTATAATAACATGATTCACCTTCAACCCTGCTCTGAATTGCACAATGTTTTTTTGCCAGAAGGAGATGTTGCATCTCCAGGGCACTACACTCGAGGAGCTCTCTTGCTTCAGGGATCTGTAATGTAGCAACCATTTGGGCTAGAAGGGGAGGGAGCAAAGTTGTTTAAATCAATCTTTGTCATAGGATCCCACTGTTTATTGATATCCTGAAGGTGAAAGGTTAATGCTTTACTCAGGAAACCACTCATCCTCCAAAATGCTATTATTGTTTATCTTGCTGAAATCTATTTTAATATTTCCCAAGACATTTTATTTAATTTCTGCTCCAGGTTGTCTTTACTGTGTTTTCATAGTATCACTGTACAGACTTAATCCTTTTCCAATCTGATATGGCAAATTGTGATGGAAAATGCCAAGTGTCTGGTATCCTTTTAAATAGAAAGATTAGCAGAACGAAAAATTATTAACTTCGGGCTACTTATTTTAGAGGAACATGAGTTATCAGGGACTCCAATCAAACACCAAAGTTGAAAGTAACAGAACAACTAGAGTAAACACTTGTCCCTATGAATAATATGTCTTATCACTTTATGGCTTGGAACACATTCTCATTTATCCAGCCATTTTCTTGCCACAGCAATTATAAAATGGCCAATTTGAAATGACTTCTGTTTCCATTGATTTTATTCTCAACATCCTTTTTTTATGTCTTTGTACTTTCTGGTTAATAAAAGAGCAAGGAAGTGAAAGGTACATAAATCTGCAACATATACAGATGGCATTGCATGTGGACAGCTTTTCCTGTGGAATTCAAAGTGAAGGAGCTTCAGGTGAAATACTAAAAAATTGGACTGTAAACAACTAGTAACATACATGATAATACCAGTAAGTGGATGCTTTACTTCAGAATAGGACTTGTGTCTGTGATGTAGATGCAACAACAATTGTCTTGTTCTCCTCCTGTTTTCAGCATTTAGGATCTTCCTCTCCTCATGATTGTTGGTAGCTGCTGGAAATAGTTAATAAATACCTGGTCTGATGTAGGCTGGCAAATACTCTGTACCTATATTCGTTAACCTAGAATTACAAAAGTATAGTAATCAGAAACATGAACTGAGTTTCTCTCACAACAGGAATATGAAAGAACTCAAATAAAATGCTTAACTTGTTAGAGCTGACATAATTCATATGTTGTTAAGACTATAGAAAATACCAAGGTACAACCATAGCTACGAAGAAGTTATACAGAGGCTTTTTTTGTATGACCATTCTTATAACATTGTCAAAGGCGAAAAAAAATTCTTACTGTTCTTGTATTTTTCAGTGCCTACTGATTTCCCACGTATTAATGTGGAGTCTTCAAATGTTATTCAAATCAACTAAGAAAGCTCTTATTAATTAGAATCCTTCATTTAACATTACAAATTTCCCTGCATCCTGAAGGGTCTTTCTTCCCCACTGTTTAGACTGGACCCAGGACCTGCTACTTGACCTTGTCTGGCAGCTTTTTAATCACATCAGGACAGTCTAGAGTAGCTGTACACCAAACAGGTACATTCCCACACCCAAACCCAAAGACCTGCCAGACCTCTTGGGAAGGCCTGAATACTCTTCAGTGCACTTTGCCTGGACAGAATTGTCCAGGAAAAGCCTAATCAGAGGTGGCTCTGCCAGTTCTTTCCCTGTGAGAATAACCAGCTCAGAGGTACTCAGAGACTTTTCATGGCTGGAGGGTGATTAAGCATTCTGCTCTGTGTCATTCAGGGCATCATTGTCTGACCTAGAACCAGAAGCTGCTATTTAGACCCTCTCCTTAGAAAACAAAGCTTTTGGATTTTTATGGGTTACTCAGAATTGGGTGAATTTGTGTCAACTTAAATAAAACCAAACAATCTGTGATTGCTGATCAGCCTCCTGACTTGCCCTCCAAAAATGAGGTACAGCCAGAAAACCACAGCTCAGACCTCTTTTCATTTAGTGCTCTTGTCTTCCTCGATCTGCCCACTCACACTCTTTCCTCCTCCCCTTACTGGGACACTGCCATCCTCTGCACACAGCGATGCCAGTACTCACCTTCCTGCAACAGTAAATCCTTACAAAGCAGCCTGCAATATATCAGTCCTCTAACAGTCACAGTGGGCAAAGGTTTCTTTAGTTTGGGTGCAAAATTGTGGAAAGGAATGAGAATAAATCAAATTTTATTTGCTAAGGGGCAAAATTTTGCCTGCAAGTCACTGGCCCTGAACCAATGATTTATGGAGGACAGGGGTGAAGTGATATAGTCCTTGAACCAAATCCTGTTGGCCCCTAGAGTCTCAGGTGAAGGCTAGTAAATGGCCCTCTTATAAGTAAGTTCTTCATTTGATGACTTTGCTGACAGGCATAAGCATACCATGGAAGCCACGCAGGCAGTGTTTCCCTGGACAGCTGCTGGCAAGCACAGTCTTTTATGAGTTGTTCATTAAATTCATTTCCACTGCTGAGAGACAGCCATTACTTCTCCTTTCCTGCAAAGTTAGCAATTAAACTTTGTCATTCTTATTTCCATCCTCTCAGTGGTTCTCAGCCACTTCCCACCGAGCGTGATTCTTCTCTCTAGTCTGTGAAGCAGATCTCTGATGCTGTGAATGCAAACCTCAGAGATCCAAGGAAGATCTGGGAAAAACAGCTGTTAAAATGAGAGATGCTTTCCATACTGGCAAGCCACACTTTCCCCTGCAGCTCCTTCTTTCTCCTGGGGGTTGTCCCATGTATTTCTCAATTCATCCAAGGCTCTTACACCTCTTCCTCCTGCTCATCCTCACATCTAGATGTGTGCACACATGGCCCCAGGTGCCTTCCCAGAGAGCTGAATGTGGATGAGCCCAACTTTAGCATATGCTGCCGGACACTGTACTGCTGGACACCCTCCTGGCAGAAAGGGCCCTGCCAAAACCCAAATCATATGCAGGATAGTACAAGTTTTACCTTGACTGAGGCTTGACTCCAGACACCTTGTTCCTTTTGATTCTCATTCAGTGACATCTTATAGGCAGGAAGGAGCTCGCTACATCACTGATGGTTATTAGACATAAGCTTTGCTGTCTGTCCCGAGTGAGGCTTTAATCTGTAACAATACAACCCAGCAGCAAAACACTCATGGCACAGCCAAGGTTGCAGCGACCCTCAGCAATAGTCTTTGCCTGTATTTCAGGAAGAGACAGTTACCCAAACTGCCCAAAACAAGCAATCCTGCTGTCTACTGAAGTTTTTGCTATGACCGTTGGTCCCAGAGGACTGGCTGTATGTGGGTCAGCAGTTATTTGCAGCAGGGCTTTGCAAATGAGGAATGAGGGTGGTTGTACATTTGGGGTAGGATAGGTGGGATGTGATCAGGTTCCTGTGTCCAAGCAAATAGATGAGAGAACCCGTCTCCCTCCTTTATTTAACATCTTGCTTATAACAAAATCCAGTTGTTTTCCAGTTCCCGCCTCCGTCCACCCCACTGATCTTTCCTACTTTCCCCTAAACCTCTCAGCTGCACCACAACCTACCTTTCAACATTGCTTTTGCAAGAAAGCAGGACATTTTCACTTCCAAACGGTAGCTCCAAATGTCAGTTTTCAAATGTTGGGTTATTTCAAGAAAGCAATTGTGTATACACATTTTCTCATTAGAAAAAGAAAAAGGTAACGATCAACTCCTAAATGCCATGCACAGTTGCTATTCTAATTCAAGCACAGCATGTAATACAAGCGGTTGTGGTAGGCTATGACATTATAAATGACACCCCATTGGTGATGGAGACAAATCAGATTATGTGTGAGTAGGTTATTGATTGTGCTTAGATTTCTTAATCTCTTAAATCAATGAAAGAACAGTAGATAACAGAGACAATGTGTTCTTGGAAAGCAAAGCGTCTTTTAGTACTCAGTTTTTAATGACCATTTTTTAATTCTCAGTAATATCTTAACTGGAAAGACACTCAGCAGGCTTGAAGTATAGGTTACTATTTATTACCAAGATGCCTCAATCTAGATTTCTCTCTCAGTGTTTATACACCCAGTTTATACACTGAGACATCAATCCTGATTTACCTCTTGTTGAGTTAATGAAAACATGTTATGCAGTTTTATTAAAGAAAATAAAGTCTTCAATTGACTGCCTCTGAAACAGTACAACAAATTCTGAGGAAATTAGCATAAGGATTAAACATACAGATTTTGTTGCAGGAGCTGTTTTTGTGAATACAGTCTTAATTGATTGTAGCAAAACAAATACGCACTTTGGTAATGCATGCTGAGTCTCCAATTCAGCTTTATTTTAATTAAGTCTTTTGAATGATGAATTTCAATACAGCAGATGTTCCTGAGTATTCAGGTATATAAATATAACCAGTGTCAGTGTCTGATAAGCCTACAATTTGAGAGCTTAAGCACACATGAAACTGGGCCAATTGTTGAGAGTTGAAAATGGAAGGTATTTGCTAAACCGCTGCTTGCACCTGTTTTGAATTATGATGTTGTTCCCTCCACGCTAACCTCGGGGGAAAAAAGGAAAGAGTCTTGTGTGCAGTGCCAGAACATGGGGAAGGAGACATGTTCGCTCCCCACTCGCAGTTGCTTATTAATGAATTGCAGTAGCTGATCTTTGGGAAAAAGAGATTTCAGTACATTTTACGTACTGAGTATTCTATTCAACAGATCTCTCTGGACGACCAGAAGCAATTCACTACAGAGTTGAAGGTGAATAAAAAAGTGCCGAACCGTGTGATCAAATAATTTTAAGGTCGAAATTATGTCTCCCCACAAATAAAGGAGTATGCTAGGCAGTCGTTTGCCTTTCAAATAACATCTGATTTGACAGGAAGTGTCTAATGAATTTAGAAATATTTGATGTCACCTTGAATTTTAAAAGAGATCATAAACATTAGTGGTTGTCAAAGTATTTGGGAGTGGTCTCATTAAAGTTTCATATACGCTTTTAATCAGTGGTTACACCCCTGTGCATGGAGTTCTTGTGCCTCAGCTCCAGGTCATTCATAGTCATCACCCTTTTGCTTCAGGAAACGTATTGATAAATGGACTTGGCTTTCTTCAGAAGCTTGACATTTTTATTGTTCTCTACCTTTAAAGACATATGAGCAGAAAAGCCGTCCCTGTTTTGAGCATATCTAGACTTCAACGGAAAAGAAGCAGAGCCTTTCAGCTGTATGTGAGAGACTGAGGAAATACACAAAGGTGAAAAGGCAACTCCAAAGGCACAAAGGTCTCCTACTGAATAACATCTGCTTTCAAAGAGCATTTCTCTATCCAGAGAACATTTAGGCACTGAGACTTACAAGTAAAGATGATTTCAAATCACCAGCCAACACAGCAACTTGTGGGGCAAAAATAATGTCTCATATTTATCAGAGTCAAAGAACACTGTGAAAGAATATGAGAGGAAAAATCAGGAAGGATGCTGTATCTGAGTCATTTAGGAAGGCAGGATGTCAAACTGGAGCTATTATCAGAGTTCACGCTGAATTGTATGTATTTGCTCACAGCTGTTTGATCTGGCATCTAAAATGCTACACCAGGAGCAGGCAACCTGAGGGTACAAGTCATGAGGAAGTCACCTCAGCTGTCACCAGCACTGCCACACTCAGCACCTTGCTCTGCCCAGTCAAATTTCTGTGAGACCAGTGTTGCCCTCGAGGTGTCACAGGGACCTTGTGTGAATTCTGGATAGTGACCCTGTCACCTGCAAGTCTTCCGCTTTCTCTCTCCCCTTCAACTTCAGAGTCCTAGATTTATTTCTGGGGAAACCTGAGGATGTGTTTCATAGTCAGGAGCAGCTTCTCACACAGGTATTCTGTGTTCCAGAAGCCACCTTGACAAGGGCTGAGATGAATGAATTCATGCAGCTTGGTGAGACACAGATTCCCAGCCTAGACTGCCAAGGGCTCACATCTGGCTCGCTGCAAAGTATAGAGACCATGCTTGTCTTTTCCAGTGCACCAAAGTTAGGAAACCAAACTCTACCCACAGCTCTGAATCTCCCCTTCAGCTCCCTCAGATTCACAGATTAATGCACATCTTCAATATTTCACTAGAAACATATCAGCTTCTAGTTTTGTATTATGTGCTGCTTCAGGATGTATTTCAGGGCCAGTTCTATGCATGTCTGAATATATCACTTTCTGATATTCACTTTCACACCTTCCTCCCTCCTTTTGTCCCTTTCATTCTCATCTCTGATCTTTGCTGGCTCTGGAAGCCAGAGACAGCAATCCATCACATGTTATTTGAACGGAAGGTGATTCACAGTCTCTCAGCTCCTGGATTGTGGACAAGTGTATTGGAGTATGACCTAACATTTAAATAATGATTCACCATTGAATATTATGAGAAATTGGCTGACAATTTCAAGGTAATGCCCTTCCAAAGATATACAGTATTAATTCTTTACTACCATATAACTGTATGTTCACTTGGAGAATCTTAAATAAAGTTTACACTTTGCAATTAATTTAGTGAAATTCTGAGCTAAATGACTTGCTATAAAAATATTAAACATATTACAATTGTCTGGACATGGTCTTCTAAATCAAAGGGATGTTTAATTATTTTAGAAGAGAAATATAAACAGTGTCAAGATTTAACCACTGCTCAATTTAATATAACTTCTGCCTAATTTTACAAATCATTATTTATACAGTTAACATGCATAAAACATTAATAAATGACCTCCATAATATCGTTTTTAATATAGTTAACTGTGTAGGCAATTATTACAGTAATCTTGAAAAAATCCACCAGGGAAATGTGTACTTGCTGCCCAAACACAAGAATCATGAAAAGCGGAACAGAAAGGGAGGGAAAAATGTACAAAAAGGAGCTTCACTGAGCAAACCTTAGAAGTCAATCTTGCATCTCCCCTCCAAAAACAGGGCAGATCAGAAATCAAGACTTTGAGACAGAGTGGAGCTTGCAAGCAGGGAGAGTGCGAGAGGAAGCTTTCTGTCACCTTTCTGCCATCACAAAAAGCAGCTCCAGGACAAACTGAGAGCTCTGGCCAAAACCCAGTGCAAGCATTAGTGCTACGAATGGTTTTATAGGGGGAACACCAGAGGCCATCAAATTCTCTTTCTGTCTAGGAAGTTTCCATCAGGAGCCATCTGGCATGCCCAGAGAAGTGCAGGCAGGGTACAGGTAGTACAGAATGCACTGCAGATACAGGAACTATTGCTCTCTGTTACCATATTCTAAATGTGTGACCCTGTGGTCCATGGGCTACTTCGAAGGGTCCACGGAAGGTAATTACGAAAAGCAAGCTTGCTGGTAGCAGACTTGCACGTATTCTGAATACTGTCTTCCCTTGGTGCAGCGGTTTGTATATTGAGCAAACAAAGGTTAAAAATCTCTGTCAGAGAAACAGGCGTTACAAGCAGGCTTCCAAAGCGCAGCCTGCCTGTCTCCGAAAGGCTGTATGGGACAGGACCGCAGCAGATTTAACAAGCCACTGACAGGGCCAGATACATCAACAGTACAGACAAAATCTCAGCCCTCCTGAAACTAGTGGGAGTTTCAGCAAGGTCATGTGCCTCAAGCTTTGCTCTGAAATGTGTACTAGATTTTCAAATAGAGTGACTTTTCAAGTATTTATAGCACTTTAAAACTTGGTGTCTCCTGGCAGAGTATTATCTTCCCTTCCTTCCTTCTTGCTGATGTTTATACTTACACACCCTGCTGATTTACATCTGCAAGTGTTAGCTGTAATGTTTGGAGGCACCCACTGTACGGTAATTACTTAATTCCTTTCCAGAACGAAAAGAAGGAGGTAGGCAGGACTGAATGCAGATAGCATTTTGAGTGTTTCATTACAGCAGCAAGCCAAAGTGATCTGATCCCATTCTTATTCCCAGCAAGAAACAGAGAAAGAGAATGGGAGAAACCTGTTGTACATCCTTCTGAAGCATGATGTAAAATAAAGTGATCAGAAGTGGGTACTGAGCTACCACAGGGACTGCTTCAATACCACAGTGCTTCAAAGATGCCTGTTTGTCAGAGCCTTAGGTGGTACTTCTCTGTGTTTGCAGGATGAACTCCACCAATAAAACAACTGTGCAGCACTCTTTTTCTCCTTTATTAATAGACTGCTGGCAGATAATAGAAAATTATCTCTTCAGACACTGCAGAGGGGTTTTACTGCACTAGAAATTATAATAAAAGATATTTGCTCTTCCGTAAAATTATTGAGGGTATTTTTTAAATACTGGTACAGAATGTCAGCAGGCTGAGTCCCCAGACATCTCTCAGCAATGTTATATGCAGGTTCACCTCCAAGTGAGTTTAAGAACAGGAAAGACTCTCCACACCCATTAATATAGAAAAGATTCAAATTATTTCCCAGAGAAAAAAATCAAGACTGTCCTTCGGCCACTAACCTGCATCTTTCTGCTCTGTTGATTTGTTTGTCGGCTGAATGAGCTGGGCAGACTCGCTGAGTTGTTACAGGAGTCAGAGCACCAGGGAGGGATGAGAACCAGGGAAAGAAGGAGGAAGGGGGCAAGCAGGAAGGTATCCATCTGTGTGGAATCTCATTTTTAATCAATAGATGCTTTACCATTGGTTTCCATTGAATGTCAAGTGTCAGGGAGAGATCACAGAATCACAGAATAGTAGGGGTTGGAAGGGACCTCTGTGGGTCATCTAGTCCAACCCCCCCGCCGAAGCAGGGTCACCTACAGCAGGCTGCACAGGACCTTGTCCAGG
>Ga0065711_1029578_pt1 | contig 35633 bp, 25 predicted proteins | sample Hoacrofraction12_FD_59098 | JGI IMG/M metagenome (GOLD analysis project Ga0065711, IMG submission 59098) | Hoatzin crop microbial communities from Cojedes, Venezuela - Epithelial fraction 12 v2 (version 2) | ecosystem: Host-associated > Birds > Digestive system > Esophagus > Crop | place...
AAGACCCGCCTGGACAAGGTCCTGTGCAGCCTGCTGTAGGTGACCCTGCTTCAGCAGGAGGGTTGGACTAGATGACCCACAGAGGTCCCTTCCAACCCCTACTATTCTGTGATTCTGTGATTCTGTGAAACCTTAAAAAGTTTTGCATTACCTTATAATCCATCATGTGAATCTGTTAATGACTCCTTTAGCTCTTTTCTTTCTCCCTCACTGTTAAACCGTACATAATAAGCTTTGATGGTGGGAACATACAAAGTTATTTCCATAAGTCTACAAATGTCTCCAGTTCACAACCTGCATGATTCTTCGCTGCAAAACAGCAGCCTGTAGCCTTTCTCTTGCTTCTGCACTTGTGTTTTTCATATCATTTCATTCTTAGTGTGGATGTCTCGTCACCTTGTAAATGGAAAATATGTTTTATCATTTCAAAATTCAGCAGCACTAAGTACTGGTGCCTTTATCCACTGTCATCAGTTGGTATTTCAGTGGCACAGGAAGTCCTACAACCATCTGAAAAATAAAATTATAAGCAACTTTGGAAAGCCGCATTTGCAGTAGGACTTCCCAAGAGATGGGAGTGTAAGGCTGTTTTGGACCAACAGCCAAATAAATACAGGAGTCAACAAGCACTAGCAGCCTGTTGGAGGATTTTGAGACTACTGTGCCGTGTAAGTTGCAAGAGTAGTACATTTATTACTTTCCATGCTAATAAGTAATTGAAGTATTGATTAAAATCTTGAGTGGCAGCATACCAAGGCAACTCAGACATCTTCGTTAACTCATTGGCTTTTTCCTCACGCTGAAGATCAGCCGCTAGCTTTGTCCTTCATTGCCTGGCTAGTCATAGTAGGCTTGTTTGTGCCACTTGGGAACAGTGGGCTCAGCTGCCCTGCATCCCCCCAGGAGACATCCCTTAGGCATAGTCTCCCAAGGCTCCGCGTGGGACCGTGCACAGGGCATGGACAGTCTCAGGTCTTCCACCCTCTTCAGAAGAGCCAGGTCACATCAGTGAAGCATGCCTCTAATTAAGGGCTGTATGTAGTTTAGGCACTTCCACTCTAACTGCTTGTACTTTTTCTCTGTTCAGAGATGCTGTGCAGCACTTCAGCAGAGGACAATCCGGCAAAGATGTGGTATCTGATCACTAAAACTCTTTATATCAACTTGGTGACTGTCTCCAACTGGAACAGAGTAATGTGTTGATTAGTTACAGGAACCTAGTTAATGTGTCCCAAATATTTTATGCTGTCAAAATATTACCCAGAAGGAAAAATTTTACAGATCTATGACAATTTTTGGTTTTCCCTCTGTTTTTTTTTTCTCTGCTTTCCTTGTCTTTCCTCCCAAGAAAATAGATTGTGATAGATGGTTACATTTTTCATGTTCTTCAAGGCAAGTAAGAAAATGAGACATGAGTTGACAAACGTTGTACTGAAAATAAGTGACTAGCATTTTGCAGCTATATGTATTTTATGGAGGACATTAATTTACATTGTATGAGATGCAAAACTCTCCAGCTTTTAAAGGAAATGAAATTATATACATTTCCAAGCCAGTACAGAGATTTCAGAACCTTTTATTCTTTGTTTAAATTGTGAAGAATGAGAGGCCATCAAAAGAGATTTATGCTAAATATAGAGAACAATCTACATTCCTTGATTACATCTGACCTTTAACTAACAGGGAGAGAAAAAAATAGGTTGCAAATACATTTCAAAGCGGACATCTCCACTCAGGTTTTTGTTTCCTTTTAAGGGCTCCATCTACAAAGCTTTGAAGGAACAAAAGTCTTAATTCATTGCCATTAAGGAACACAAGAAACTTCAGAAGGACCTTGAGATAAATAGAGTCGTTGTGTGACTGAGGAAAGACTTTTTTACTTAATGTTGAACATAAGAGTGTAAATGTGTTATTTTCAATGAAAGCATGGCATAGCACCAAACAATTCATATTTTAGTCCAAAATTATAATTTATAACGATTTTTTCTCCTGATTTGTATTATCTGTTATAGCTCTCCCAAACTTTCTGAAAATACAAGCCTTTCATCAATTTTTTGGTTTTGTTCTTTTAATTTTGAGTGACTTCTTCAAGCTTTCAAAGACAACACATAACCTTGTCATATTGTGTATCAGTTCTGATATTGCACTGAGTCCTTTTCAGGACACATGGGAATCAAAACCCATGGAAATTGCCCTGAGGAAATTATTGTGACTTCTAGTTCTGGCACACAGAGTTGGGAAGAGGGATTAATTCTGCCTTGCCACAGACTGCTCATGTTTTGGGGCTTCCAGGTCTCCTGGACACTACTTTTTACACATACTGTTATAACCTCTTCTGGCACACAACTTGGTACATTTTTCATTATCACCTTCTGTGTGTTGTTTAGCAGAAAGGGGAAGACCCTGTCTCTTCATTATCACTTTGGTGTTACATCATCTGAGTGAGCTGTCTTCCCTTTCCTGGGCTTCCCCATCCCACGCTCAGTGGCTATAACACCATGTGGGTTGGGAGCTACCCTTGTAAAAGCTGGAGAGTAACAGTCCTACTTTTAGGAGGAACTAAAGTGTTTGGATCTGGAAATGACTCTACAAAACCTAACTTCAAACTCAGCCCAAGCTTGTGCTAAGGTGTGAAAGGGCTAGGGTCTTTTTATTATTGCAAAACTTTTCCATCTCTGAATTTATGAATTCAAATTAAGCTATAAATAAAGTAATCCTTCAAGGTAAGCTGCTCTTTCCAGATTTCTAGTGTATTGAGAAAGACCAAAAATCTTTAGATGGTTTGGCTAAGGATTAGCTGCAGAAAATAATGATTTTTGTGAGTGTCTTGGTTTATTGTCACTCTGAATGTTTCTTGCCAGCGACAGGAATCATCTCATAGAGCCAAAATCCGAAATACTTCGTCAGTGAGAAAAGGTCTTGACCAACTGAGTGGAGATATTTCTGTGAAGAATGTTATCAGAGGCTGTCTTAACCCACCAGGACTCTGTGTTTGACGAGGACGGTTAGACTTTTAGGTTCAAGTCAATGAGTTGTAACAAAAAAATGTCATGGAAACCAGTGGTACCACTGGAGAAAATATGCAGCATAGTTCAGGTGGAAGAGCGTCTTTCTCAGAGCATTAGGTAGGCAGAAATGTTCAAGTAAACCTCATTACACCACTTGGTGATGTAATTTGTGTGCTTCACAATTCAAATGCTTCAGTGGTGATTTAAAGGCAATAGAACTACATTAATTAGGAGTTTACTTCTTACGTGATGTCTTTATATGATTCTAGTGTACAGCAGTAAGAAGAAATGGATTTAAGAAATTAATTTACCCACCCACAAAGCAATGACACCTATTAGCTGTAATCACAACTACTTATGAATACAAAGTATAGTGCATCAATGAATACTAAGGTGACATACCAAAAGTCAAACAATTTGCAGTTATGGAAGCATCCTATTTTACAGTGAGGCCATAACAATTCATACAACTTTTCCGTGTTGCGTAGTAGAACGCGGCAGTGTTGTTCCACTGACATGCAGTCACAAATGAACTATATGGGGGTTTTGTCTGTTTATGTTTGGTATCTTCCTGTTGCCTACCCCCACAGTACCCATGTATCTCCCAAGATTTTATGAGCCCATCTTCCAGAGAAAACTGACTTCTAGAGACACTTACATGCACTAATCTTACCCTCTCGTCTTTGGGGATGAGCCCTCTGAAGATGCCTGTTTCTTCTCAAAGACCATGCTGAGAGTGCAGATGACTGATTTATACTAGATGCCCTACTTACCTGACAAAGTCAGGCAACAGGAATCTCACTCTGACATTCCCTTAACCACCTCATACCCACATCTTCCCTTCTCCACTCTCTAGATAATTGTAATGAGGAATGCTGTGAACTAGGTACAGTTGTTTAAGCTGTAAATGATGCTATGTTGCTTCCAGGAAAATATTTTTTTCCCAGTTTCTCTGAATTGCAATCAAAACTTAGGCAAAAAATCCTTTTCTTCCTCTAGGAATGAAAAAGACAGCCTTTTGAAGAGTCTCATTAAAGCTACGTTAAACTATTTCCTTTATAGTTCACACTCTGAGGATCCCACATTCTATGCATCTATGTATGGGGAAAGCCATTTACCATATGCCTGCAAAAAAAAAAAAACCACAAATGCCCTGGAAAAGAGAGAGATTGCAATTTGCAATCAATACTGTGATCAGGCTGGGCGTTGTATTGGACCTTCTTTTCTATTGCGGTTTTCTCTCTCTTTGTTCTCAGCATATTTTTTTTAATCAATTCTTAAGAATATGTATTTAGTGTCACTTTGTTAGGGCTGTTGTCTGAAAAAAGAAGCTTGGCTGTGAATTTTGCTGAAAGCTGATCTGCTTAAGCAAAGAATTTATCCCATGCCATTTTCTAAAACTTTTGTGAAAAAAAGATATGAGTGAATTGCAAAATCTATGCACTCTTAATATTTCCTAGCACTAGCTTATAGGGAACCCAGAACAGGTCTGTAAAGCATAATAAATTCTTCCCCCCACCCTTCCAGCTTTAGTTGTCACCAGTTCATTGAAGGCCAAGCTCCTGAGAAATTTCAGCGCTGCGTTTTGTTATATGAGCTGGGTTCCTGATGTTGCTGAAGAAAGATGCATCCCTTTTGCATTTGACAGAGTACTCCTGTTCAATCCCTTCCTCTGCCTGTGGAGATGTAGATGCACTTCTCCCTCAGGGTGCTCCTGCATGGTAGCAGGAGAAATGAGGAGCTCTCAGTTCCTTCTCTTAATGGTTGCCTGTGGGTAAGTATCTGAATGGTGAACGAGACAACGCGTGGAGTCACATTTCCAAACACGATGCCCAGCCTGGAGAACGTTCTCCTTGTCCTGACTCAAGATGACATCTTCTCAGGCCATCCTTTGGCCTTTCAGTGAGGGCACTCACTTCAGCATTGGGAAGTCAGGTGCACTCTGCTTAACCCAGGCAAGGATCTTAACCAGGAGCAGCTGCTTTTCAGCCACTGTGTTGTGTGGAGGAGGGCTTTCTCAACAAGACTTTCTCTTGACCTTGGTCTACATTATGTGAAGTAAGCCTTCACTAAGACATGGAGTGAGAATGTCGCTTTAGGCTGCTGGCTCAGACAGTCGCTAGGAAGAGGGGAGCACCTGGTTTTCACCCCGGATACGTGAATGCTGTCTTTACACAAGGACAGTTAGGACAGGGGTTAATACATTTTTCAGCACCTCAGCCAGCCTTTCATGAATGGCTAAGTCTCTCTTCTTCATGACATGAGATGTGAATTCAACTGTCTGTACAGAAGCAAAATGGTCTCCCAGGATTTCGGTGAGTGTTCTAACCACTTTTTCTCCAATTTATTTTTTGGTCCCTTTGAGTTTGTCCTGTTAAGAAACAAAGTGGAAGACTTCATCTGGAAAAAATAAAGATTAAAAAAAAACTCTTCATTTTTTGAAAAATATGTAATTTTGCTTTGAATTGAGGAACAGACGGCAAGAGTACTTCATACTACTGTAGCTGTAAGCTGAATATAATTAATTTTATCACGTACCACTGGAATGCCAGTTGCGTCAGTACTTGAGGTTTCACCCCGGAGCTTTGTTGCTCTCACTGAACTCATTCATACAAAGGTTGAACTTATCACCTGCTGTCATGCCATTAGTGTTACTGTTTAACTTTTCCCTCTTCAGCTCTATCACCTTGCAAGGTAATAATTATAGATACTTCTCCTTCCGTAAGTCCCAATCAACAAGGCCTTTCTTACTGAATAGAGTCGTCTTTTCATGGAACTTCTTGTATGTCACCAAAATAAAAGCTTCCTGCCCCAATACATGGGAGAAAAGCGAAGTGCATGAAAATCTGCTTCAAAATTTGTTCAGACCTCTAAGTTCTCAATGCAAGTCCCATAGACTGTGAATTAGGCCTTTCAATATAAGTATTTCTTTTATTAGTTTTAAAGGATGTTGAATTTACTGCTTTGAAAAATCTATAAATCAAATCTTCTGAAAGACTCAAGCTGATGCTTGGTCAGTGTCTAATGATCTGGAAAATTGCTAGATCAGAACTACTCGCTCCATGCATACTGGTGAAACCGATGCTTGGCCAGGATGGTGAAAGACAGGCAATACACTAGTTCATAGCCAAGACAAAGGCTCTCCAAGAGCATCTTTGACTTCTTTGGTGTGAAATACATTTTATTGTCACTCTTCCCATGACATCTACAAATAGGGTCACAGGTCTCCCAAGTTACAGCATTATGTTCATATTCAGTCTGTATAACACATTGAATTGAAGGGATTGCTTTTCACTTCTGATTCTTAAAAATTGCACGAAGATGGGTTTTTTCCCCTCACTTAGGTCTTTTTGTCCAGTCTTACTTTCACTGGATTTGCTCACATAGAGCTGACATCTCAGGAAAGGGTGAGTGGGGAAGATGTGAATCTGTGGCAGTGACACTATCAAAATCTGCTCCTGATTTGAAGTAAGAAAGGGGGAGATGGGTGAGGCGAAAGCAGCTTCATACAGATGAACGAGATTCAGGATACGCTGGTTTTGCTCTAAGCTTCACCACAAAATTCATACCTGACTTGACGTACTTTTCCTCATCGTCTTTTTCCCAATATATGCAAGATCTTAGTTGTATTAATTGTTCTATGCAAAAAGGAACAACAAAAAGATTGTTTCAGAAACTGAACTAGGAATACCAAGGAATCGCCTGCTATTAAAATAAATGTAAATTGGGATATTAGAGTTGGGATAACTGCTTTCATCAAGAAACAAAATTATACATCAGCGCCATAGTCATACTCAAGAGAGGTACCTAAGGATGGGTTGTGAACCTTCCCTATTCAGACGTAAATGCATGTTTTATGTGAAGCATAGATTTTAATCCCATTTAATTAGGTGGGTCTCTATCTGAATGAGATCTTACAGCTAGAAAATGATAGTTGCTGGTGATTAATATCCAGCTTTTACTGATATCACCTCAAGTATGTGCCATTGAGGATCCTAATATATAGCAGCCTCCTGTCCATGTCTGTAAATCTTGCCTGGAGTCATCTGAAAGGTAGCTGTCTATTAAAGACTAAGATAATGCTGTTTCTCATGAGGGCATGAACCATTTCCCATGGCATATCTGAGTCGAAGAGGCTGGCTGCAGGAACACCAGCAACATACCAGGAAGTTTTTGTAACTAAAACCATAATATTTCGAAGATTTTTTTTATTAAAGCCTTTTTTTTTTTAAGTCAGTTATATAGCATTGTCTGTCAGTAGAAAACATAACACTCTTCTGCTTGCAAAGTATTAAAATGCATTAGGTTAAAAGGATGTCTTCCATTTTCAGTAGCAACCATTTGTTTAGAAATTGGATAAAGAAGTCATTTTAATGTCTCTTCTTTACACAGAGTAACGTCTCATAAAAGGTCTATTATTTATTCCTTCAGATTTTATTAAATACACAGTATTTCTTCCATCCTGCAGGTTACTTTACTTCAGCCCATGAATAGCAAGAAATGCAATTATCTTAAAAAAAAATTTATACACATACACCTGTTTGGAAGACATAACCATTGTCATTTTGCTGGAAAACAGAATTAATCTCAGGTTCTTCAAAACAGAACTGCCCAGAGATAAACACCTTAAAAACTGATGGCAGCCTGACTTTGCTTACTGGCTTCAAGCAAGTACAAATGTAGCTAGAACTGTCTGTTTCAGTACATCTCTGGGCAGTGGGCATGAATGGCCACTTTGCAAGGGCTTTGGCATTTTTGGTCTCTTGTGTTACCAAGAAAATAAAGACTGAAAAAAACCTGGGCCAAACTGTGAATCAGTGGGTAGTTTTCTTCATCAAAAACTGAGTAAGTGTTTCTAGATATTGTTTAAATGATCGATATTTAAGACTAGATAACTGAGTCACTTCTCTGGATCAAAGCAAGGCTGTTCTTGAGCAGCTGCATTCTGGTATCGGATGCCTGGCTCTGCATGCCAGTTTTCCAAGGATCATTACATGCCGGCAGCTTTTACAAGTAGTTTCCTCACTGGGATAAGTTTTTCACCCTTACGCCAGTGATGAATTTCATGAAATACCTGTTCCCGTAAAAATCTAATTTAGCGAAGCCATTTATCAATGGCAGACGAGGTCCCTCTATATCTGACTTTGCTATGAGCAAGTTCCACTGTGTACGTTTATCTTGCAGCTTCATTTCATGTGATTGATTTTAGAGTAACTGTAACCATTTCATCCAGACCAAAGTACACCACGGTGCCTCTCATCTCACTGTCTCTGCATCAGTCTGAATATCCCATAAGTAGACTTCTTCCTTTCACTTATATACCCAGCTACAAAACCCAGCGTGGCGAGCCCAGAGCCTTGGGGTGCTGGGTCTATGGGAGGAAGAGAGGCACACCAGAGGTGGCAACAAGGACTCTGCAGACCACGTACATGAGCCAGTCTGATCCTGGTTTCCTCCTGACCGCCTGGTGGGAGAGCTGTGTCTGGAGCCTGGACGTCACGCTCCTCTCGAGACGTCTCTGGTCACTAGCAATGGCAACACTGCCTTCACCCAAGTTGCTTGAGCCTGTCCATACCATGCACAGCCCCCAACTGAAGAGGTGAAAGCAATCTCTTCCCCACACACCAACATCCCAACAGGTGGAATTTTGCATGGAATATGTTTTTCTCCCAGGTTCCTGTACTGCCCTGCACCAACATACCGTCACCAGCAGCAGACTCAATGGCATATTTTACTCCATCTTCCTTCCAGTCAGCAGAAGCTGGCCTGGGCTGTGAATATTTTGAAGTTCCTCAGGACAGAACTCTTCTCTCACCTACACAGTTGCCTCACATGACAGAAAGTGGATCTATTACAAGGCATTCTCCAAAACAGACAGCAGGTTGTCTTTGCAGGATGGTGCCGTCCCTCACAGGCATGAAGGATCAGTGCTGCCTCAAAGCCCTTGAACCCCACAGCTACAACCATGTACACATCCCTTGGCCTTTTCATGTCTTGGTCTTCATGACCTTCAGAACTCCAAGTATTATTATTTTTCTTGAGATAACTTTTAAATCTTTTCTCTCTCTTTCAAACAAATCTCTAGGCGAACAGCCCTGCAAGTACTACAGTTTCTCTCTGCTGCCCACACTCCCCCTTACCTTCCACCTCTTTTCGCACCTTCTGGCTCTGACAGAGGCTGAGATTTCTCTGAGAAGTTCAGTGAGACAGATGCAGTTGTTTACTGTTCTTAGTCACCTGGTTCACCCTGTATTTGAGCTTTAACTTGCTCCTAATTTTGTGTACATGGCTTTGTCTCTTTTCCTCCTTGCTTGTGCCAAGCAAGGTAGCTTCCACTGCCTCTGCTGTCACATGCTTCTGTTGCCCCTTGAGGATGCTCTCATCCATGAAGTTTTGCAGCATGTCACTCCCCAAAAGCACAGATTTCACAAATAAAACACAGGTGAAAGCACTGGGAAGGGCCTCAACTCCTGAAGATAAGGAGTCAGCACAGTCTGTTCACTGCAGCCCTAGCCAGTCGCACACCCTGGCTGCACCGGTGCCAGCCCAGACTGTTTGCTCACTCCCTGGCGCTTGTCTTGAAAGGCAAGTCACTGCTGTAAAGATCAGTGACAATAAGAAAAGCAAAAATGGTAAACTTGCAGATCTTAACATTTTACATTCAAATCTCAACCTATTTTTCAGTGGTTGGAGTGAGATTACAGTCAGTCCCTTGCTCCTTTCTTTGCCCTACTGCCTGTCACATGCACACGTAATCATGCCTGTCAATAATAAGAACAAGTTTCTGTGTTATTAACAGGAGGGTGTCATAACCAAGAAATGAACTTGAAGTATATTATTTCTAGTATCTGAGAAATATTTGAGTATTTGCACAAGTGAACCCTGTAAACCTGTCCATATGGCGCTTGTAGACCACATACCCTTGTGGGATAATAGTGCTGCTTACAAGATGTACCTCTAATAACACATCTAGCACAAATGTTTGCTACCCTGAGATAACTTCAGAGGAACTAGAGAGTCAGAAAGCAAGAGCTGTACTAAAACTATCCAGAGAGTGTTTGCATTAAGAAAAACTTGATAATACTTCTTCTGTCCATCCTGGTTTGGTGTCATCTCACTGTTCTGCTGGTGGAGTCCCTCTCTCACCCACACAGTTAAAGTGAGCCTGAATTGGCTTTACCTCTCTCCCTTTATCTTTCCTGATATCCTCCTCTAGCTTACAGGTTTGCAACAAATGGTTTTGCCTGCCCTCTGCTAATCCCCTCTTCCATCCTTGAGAGTGCATCAAGCTAAGCTGACAACAAGACATTTTAAATTTGTAGAAAAAATGTCCACACATGAAGTTATCCGGCAATAGTCGGGTGTCACTACACTTTCAGAGGACTTCATCATAACCCCCAGGTGAATGTCTGGGATGAATATACTAGACAGACCTCATCTATTCTATCTGGCATGAAACACCATCTAATACACAAAAATTGCAAAATCCCCACATACTGGGAAGAAGCCAGAAAAGAGAAACAACTTTGTAGATGTTTTAATGTTTTGTTTGTAAATGTATTCTAGACTTCCACACCAAGATGAAATGAAGAAAGTAAATATGTGTTTTACGTATGAGAGAAAAGCCAAGCATTTGAATGTTATATTTTTTGTTATCTGATGGGATAATCTTTGCAACTAAGGAGTGCCACAGTCATAGAACAGAATCATAGAATCATAGAATCATTTAGGTTGGAAAAGGCCTTTAAGATCATCGAGTCCGACAGTAAACCTAACACTGCCAAGTCCACCACTGAACCATGTCCCTAAGCGCCATGTCTGCACATCTTTTAAATACCCCCAGGGATGGTGACTCCACCACTTCCCTGGGCAGCCTGTTCCGGTGCTTGACAACCCTTTCAGCGAAGAAATTTTTCATAATACCCAATCTAAACCTCCCCTGCTGCAACTTGAGGCTGTTTCCTCTTGTCCTATCACTTATTACTTGGGAGACAAGATGGACCCCCACCTTACTACAACCACTTTCAGGTAGTTATAGAGAGCAATACAGTCTCCCCTTAGCCTCATTTTCTCCAGGCTAAACAATGCCAGTTCCCTCAGCTGGTCCTCATAAGTCTTGTGCTCCAGACGCTTCACCGGGTTTGTTGCTTTTCTTTGGACATGCACTCTTCTTTGAACACACAATTAAGGTATCTGGCCAAAACTGATTGGTTTAGTTTAATTAATCCTCATGTAATCTATTAGCTACCACCTGTAGATTTATTTCTAATTGTAGTTAGATATTTACATCTGTGATGCTAATGTGCCTATGTGGTGTTAAATTACCTGTGAAATATTATTTTATAGATTCTGATAAAAATAATGCAATTGGTTAATGAAATTAAGTAAAATGTATCTGCTTTTACAAACTGATAGCACAACCCACTAAAAATCCCATCTCATTTGAAATGCTGTTCTCAGCATGGAGGACACACTACTTGCTGCATGGGCACAGCTACTAGAGGTAGCCAGATGAATTTGTATAATGTTCCCCATTGCTGTTGCCTGGTGTCCCTTGGATGAGTTAGAACAGACTTGCCATAAAATATGCCTGCTTTTCAAGTATCATCATGTAACAGCAGCTTGCAAGCATTTACCCTGTCTGTCATTACCAGAAACAGACAGGCTTGATACAGCTTGTTGAACATCCCTAGCATGTCCTGTACAAGTTTTTAGATAACTAGCTGAAATGCAAAAAAAAACCAAAACCAAGTAATTTGGGGGGCATCTGATATCCAGATATTTTATTTGACCCAAAAATGAAATGGCCCATTTAATTCTCAGGAAGGATTACCTTTAAAAATATGTTACGCAAATTATGAATGAAACTCTGAATATGTTTTATTTATCTGAGAAGCCACCAAAACTAATCAGACAAAGCAAACTTTAAAAAGTCATCCCTTCAAAGGAGCTGTTGTGCAAACAAACCATCAGAGAAGTAGGTGGAGTCTTTTTCCCTGTGAGAAATTCAGATAGCACTGGGCACTATTTTGTCTCTTCCACACGCCTTTATTTTCTGATGCATATGTTCGAAACATAGACATCGGCTCAAAACGAAAATCAATTTGCAGACCAAATCTAAGACAAGAACAGCTGTGTTGTACTGAGGAATGTCTGTGCAGCAGTGGGAAAATAAATGACACTGAGTAGCGACAGCTCCAGTGGCCAAGGGCTCCCCACTTCCCCTCCCCAGCACCGTGCAGAGGAGCCGGCTGAGCCGCAACAGCAGTGATGGGGTGAGCTTGGAGATGGGGTTTCTTCCTTCTCCCCTCAAAGGCTGACCCCAGCTCTGGGCGCCCACGCCGCTGTTCCCGGCAGCTTGGCTGGCGTGCCTGCGGTCCGGGGATTCGGCTGCCGCTCGGCACTTCTCCTTGCGGGTTAAACTTCAAGGTTGACTTTACAAGGGGTAAGCAAATGATCAAAGGCTAGAGGAGGGGCTGGCAGGATGGGTATTTCAGAACTTTTTTCCAAGCCCTTTCGGGGTTTACAGCTGGTTAAGCTGTAAAGGGCCAAGCAGAGATCCACGACGTTTCCCAGCTCATTTCCACAGCTTCTGTGCCACTGTCTCAAACGATTAGTAAAACTACGGATAAAAAGCAATGCAAGACGTATAAGGGCATATGCTGATGGGTATGGCAGAGCTGTAGAAAGCACAATATGACACCTACTTAACTAGAAGATTTCCAGAATTTCTGAGGTGCAGGTTGCAAATGGAAGCGTTACGAGAGTCGGCTTCCTTCAGAGATGCTCTTGGACCCAGCATGAGTGAGCGCAGTGCTTTCAGCCATGAAAAACAAGTACACTTGTGAGAAACTTATTAACAAGGCATGACGTGTGCATTCATCTGTGTGAACAAACTCATCTGAAATCTGGGGAGGAAAGTAATCAATAATTCCACATTTTTATACATCTCGGTATCCCACAATGACAGATTCCCCATGGAGCAAGACATCCCACCCCACCTGACAAACACTGGTACATACTGGTCTAGAACAGCAGCGAGAGTACTCACCAAAAGAAATGAAGTTGCGATGAATCTCTGTGATGAAGAGCCTGGGGCAACAGCTCCTCCTGTGAAGGACAGTTTTAAAACTGTTTTTCTTTTTTGTTGATGAAATATTGTCCCGTCAGAAAGCGCTGATGAATGAGTTACACTGGATATGACCCATCTCTGCAGCAAGATGAATCTGCCTTTTCCCAGGGAACACAATGTGAGGCTTAGCGAGCCAACCCGTGAACCAGGGCACTTCTGAAGCACTTTGATCCAGACAAGCACGCAGAGCAGCCTCCAGCTGGCAGGGCTTCAGAAGAGCCGAGCCACCAGCTCCCTGCGCTGCAAGAGTCATCAGAACCATCAGGTACAACAAAAATTTGCTCATACGAAAAAAAACATTGGGAGTTTGGGACTGTGAAACAAAGCAAAGGGCTGTAAACTTGTTTCCAAACGAGCTAATCAATGCAAAATCAGGATCACGTTTTCCAAGAGCATGATGAGGTTTCACAATGGAAATTATGTCAGACCCACATTCCTCATCTTCAGCAGAGCCGATATCTGGTTACCAGGGTCCAATTCAGAACATGTATGCCACTGTCATACACTTCATGAGTAAAGCAGATTTTGAAAAGTAGACTGAAACAGGAAAAACACGATGCTTTTAAAGACTGGGGCATGTTTCGTACAGATCAGGTGCCATTAAACTCACAGCAAGAAAAATAGGATGAAACACAGCCTGCTCCTGTTGCAAGGATAGCTGGAATTTTGGAGAACCTTCTCTGTCTAATCTGAGCTAGGCTGGATGTTATGAATCTACAATAGGGTGGGGCAATTATTCTCATGTCTCTGAGAAGCTCAAGTTGAGAAAGAAATCACTGGAGATTGCTAAGAAAGGGGAAAGGATGGGGCCTGTGTCTGTCTCAGGACAGCAATATTGGAGAAGACCTTGACTATAATACCTGCACCTGATCTTACTGTGATTAATGGTCAGTCACTGCTGACTTCATGTACAATTTCACAGTGCAAGGTCCTTTTCTATTTCCTTTGTAACTTAACAAAGTGTTAATATTCCATTAATGTTAATCTCAATTTCACAACAAATTCGTAATATTAACCCACTCCTCATGACAGTCCATACTCTGTTGTTTCAGAGTGTCCTGGCCAGGATGCTTGAGCTAGGAAGCAATTAATGTTTTCCGTGTCTGGCAAGACAGAAGTTTGGAGAAGTTGGCATCCTTCACACTGCAACTTTGGCAGAGGAGAAGGAGGTAAGACCACCTGCCCACCCTCCATGTATCTACCCCAGCACCATCCACGGCGCCCGGCTTTTGTCTAGCACATCCTAACGGCACGGTGGCATCCACAGTGGCACCCCTAAAATTCACAGGATGGGGCAGAAAATATCCAGCCTGTCTTTTCTAGTGAAGCAGCAGAATTTTTAGATGCATTTCAAAATTATTATTTTCTCCTTTTTAAGAGACTTAGTCCAGAAAGAATCAGATTTACAGTGGTAGCTAATTGCACCTTCACAATAACCAGATAAAAAAATCATTCTATGGTTCACTTATTAGCAAAGATGTAAGGGATTTGGAAGTAATTTTGGACTATTAAAGGGTTAGGATTACCAGGGGTATTTAAAAGGTACTATGGAGGTGAGCTGCTTTTGTAGCAATACAGTTAAGAAGCTAAAGATCAAAAGTAATTACAAATATCTTCAAATTTTGCTGCAAAAAAGAGCCTTCCTCATATGTTTTCACCAGCAGAAGATGATGACAAAAATTTTTCCCTAAGAAGACAGGCTTGGGATCCAAAGCATCCTGTGCTGAAGGAGCTCAGCTGGCCGGGTGAGCAAGGCCAAGCACTCCAGCCCGGCTGCCTCACTGCTACCAGGGAAGCCGTGCCGGCACCGAGGGGACTCATGAGTACGAGCGTTGGCAAGGGCAGAGATGCTCGCGATGTCCGAGTGATTAATGCACGCCACGCTTGCAAAAGCGCGTGGCAAACCCTGACCCGCATTAATCACATGAAGAAGGGGGAGTATTTTGCCTGTCAGCAAGATTAGGCTGTGTTAGAAGAAAACTTTTTTCACTTTTGCAATTATTAATATTTGCTGAAACACATTATTTAATTAAACTTCTTTTGACTACAAATAAGGCCCTCTCTCTTGCTCTTCTCACCCATTTGTCTGTATCATGCCGATAAGGATGCTTTTGTCCCACGAGTCTTTGTGGGGCTTGGGGTTTTTTTTTTTCTCTAGTTGTGGAATTTTTAGCATTGTTTGATGAAACTGAATTTTGAGCCCTTCTAGTTTCTGGATTGGTTCCCTTTGCCATACAAACAGGAGGTAACAACAGCATGCAAGGGATCTTTCATAGCGTCTGTGTTGCCTGTGCCTTCTCGGGGGGGGGCTCGCAGCTGGCCAGAAAACAACAGATCTCTTTCACCAACAAAAAATCCACACATGATCTGGTTCCGTGCAGAAATGACAAAGAGATATTTCTGGAAAGATAAATAAGAAAACCCACACATCAGGGAAAGTTTAGACAAGCCAGAGATTAAGATATGCAGCCTCAGCAGGAGTATGAATTTGGGTCTGCTGTATTTGAGTCCTCGGCTCCGTCCCTCCCTCCACCTCCCTGACCCCACTAAAATTAAAGCAAAAGATTTTCTCTAAAGGGATGTCCTTCTGTAGGGATCTTTGTCTTCAGCCAATCTGTATTTTGTGATGGAAAAACGTTTAATACACTGAACCTTCAGTTAATTGCAATATTTCTAGGAAACAGAGGTTTTTAAATCCAAAACTACTCTAAATCAAGCTGGAGACATTGCTTCCAAAGAAGATTTTCTTTAATTATTTCTTTGAATTTCAGCACTGATCCATTAACTTATCACGGATAATGGAGAGCATGTTGCTTCTCGTGTTACAGTGCTAATGTATAGCATTTGTCAGATTTGGTAATTTTCTGTTTACAGGAAGGCAACATTTACCAGTCATTAGTCTTTATGCTTGTTATTCTTTTGCAGCAAGGAGGGATCTGTATCTTCTCCAATGGAGTCATTGAGATTTGTAAGCAATGTAGCCTTGCATCTGACATTATTCACAATGGGAACACTCTCTTAAATTAACTTATTGGAGAAAAATGTAAATCAATTATGTTTACAGCTCTCAACAAACAGAATTAAAATCTTCCACCAGTCTGCTTCGAGTTCCTAATCACTTGTGCGATTAACCCAGTGTCTGGGATTTGCAGGAGAGCATGAGATTAATTGGTTTCTCTTCATTATCTGACATTGTTCAGTTATTCCTGAGGTGTCCTAAAAAAACCAGGCAAGCAAACAAGCCTGCCTTAAAATCGTTATCCACTGAGCAATGGTTAACACCTACTGCCATTCCTCAGGACCATCGTGCAATGTATATGCAAGTTGGAAGGTCACGCTTTTGAGATGGCAAATGAAGTAAAATCAATCACAGGCCAAGAAGAAACGTACAACCAACCCGGCTCAGGCCTGCCTGCTTATGAAGGAATGTGAAAGAAGGAAAGAGCATTCAGCATATGATATATAGAAATGCAATTCTTGAAAATAATGAGCAACATCCAAAACAGTGAAGCTCAAAGTGCCACTCATCTCCCCACTACAGCATTTTAATATTGTCCTCTGCAGTATCCTCACTTGGACCGGTACAGTACGGTGGCTTTGATGATCCCCAGGGTCCATCTGCTTTTGAAGTCATGTTAAAAGACAATCCCTAACCTACATGTGTGATTTGGTTCCCAGCTACAAAGAGCCCTTTGGGGACGGAGGGCTCTGCCCTGCGCCACCCCACAGGTCCTCCTCCAGGGCTGACAGCCATGGGGGTCACGTCCAGGCTCCCCACCCCTCTCTTGCAGAGAGCAGGGAGGTCTTCGGGAATGACAGTGAAATGAAAGACAGTGTTGTAGGACTTTGCCGGGACACCAGGCCTGTACCTTTCTGTACAGTGTTTAGCACCATTTTTAACACTATCACCACTTTTGTTGTCTCAGCACTCCTAGGAAGCAGAAGACAAGAGCTGCCCCATCATACAGATGGGAGATTGAGGCAGAGCCCAAAGTCAAAGCATGAAGGATCCCTAGGCAACTAGCCTCCACAGAAGTGGGTGACTTCAGGAGAATCCAGTGTGCCGGTAGCACCCAAGAGCCCAGACAGCTTTTCGGAGATGCAATGGCTGGGCTAACCCTGCACGAGAAGTCAACCAGAGCCATCGGGCAGGCTGTGCTCGCTCCACCGCAGGAAGAGTTCAACCAGCCAGGAGCAAAGGGACCAGCCCCTCACCCAGAGACGAGGCGAGCCTCCACCTCTGCGAGAGCCCAGCGCATCCCACGCTCCGTACGCACTGGCTGCCAGGGGACGCGTGCTGCAAGCCCCTACGCCAGGATGCCTTTGCTGTGCTTGGAAAGAGCGTGCTGTTCTCAGCAGCCTTCATCCACCTCTGAATTTCAACAGCCCAGATCCTTCACATCCTTGTGTAGAGCTCTGCTCATTCCAGGGTTTGACAAAATACATACCTCGCAGCCTGCACTGGTATCTGCAAACCCAGCATCTGCTGGCTTGACACACTGATAAAATATCACAGTATTATTCCAACCTTATAATCAGAAAGTCAGAATTACAGTAAATGGAATCTATTCTATCCTCCGTTTTAAAAGGTCTAATTATTTTATTACTCAATGTATGTACATGCAGATAAGTAATAATTACTCTGAGCATTATCCTGCATAATACAGCCGGTTAATGCTCAGGGATAATAGCATAGAGACAGCTCATTATAGCAATTTGTACAAAAATAACAGAATTACTTTTTTCTTCTGAGCAAACTTGGTCTGGTTTGATAATAGCAAGTTTCAGTCACTTCTTTATTTGCTGAGAGACTAAACTGTGTGCAGCCAGTATAGTGATTATTATTCCAATGATGAATCACCATGTGCTTTTATGCTGGATTCAAAGAGGATTTAGCCATTCAAAGGATTTGAAGAGAAACTGGTGTAAGGCGACACTACAAGCAGGATGATCCTGAAATTATTGCACATCTGTTTACAAACAGCCTTCTTGGAGGAAATGTCACTTCTGAGTTCATGCTACTAACAGCTGAGAAAACGCAGATGAGCGTGGGGAGGAGGAAACAGTGATGCTTGCCAGGACCTCAGAACCACTCAAGTTCAAGGTGCAGAACACCATTTCGGCTGTGGTGTGCATTTGGTTTCATCAAAGCTGAACTTACAACCTGAAGGAGGACAACTGCAACACAGGAGGTAGCTTTCCTGCAAAAACAAGACAGTTTTATTCCCCGATAACCAGCTGCCCAGCGTACCCCCTGCTCTCTGGTGGATCTAGCAGCATGCTGCCCTCAAGGCGTGCAAGGAAGCGAAGTCCTCTGACAAAGCACACGTTTTAGTTTTCTATCTCTTTATCATTTCATCTCTCCTGAGCCAAAGCTCGCTTCATTCAGGTCCTGTTTACCTAATCCCTTACTTCACTTTTGCCCCAAAATAAAAAAAACTCTGGGGAAAAAGCAGAAAATATAAAACAAACTAAACAATTGCTTTCCCCTCTCAGCTCCTTCCTCTCTTTCTCCAGTTTGCTTTTTCCTACCTGAAGATCGTAGGGATGGCATGGCCCGAGGCCACAGGCAGGGCCACTGCAAGACCAAATGACCAAGCCCATGGAACCTGAAGCATCAGCCAGCCCCAAGCTGCAAAAGCCACAGTGCTGCTGGTGAGGCACGTTGAGGGTTTGGTTTTTCCCAGCACTAGGAATTCCTCTTACCCCCAAAAAGAGAGGGCTGGGGCAGGGGGGCTCAGGGCAGGGGGCTCAGGGCAGGTGTAAGGGGATGGAGCGGGACAGCACGTCTGTCTCCACTGGCAAGAGGAGCTGTGTTCCCCAGCAGCGACCTCCAGGTCACCGGCAGACAAGTGTGGTGAAACTGCTGAGGGCAGGTTTCCGAGGAAAGGATCAGACCCCTCCGCTGGCACCAGCCAGGGAAACCCAACCTGATGGGTGGCTGCAGGTCCTGAGGGGACACTCTGCGCCGGCAGCAAGCATGTGCTTCTGATGAATACTCGTGTCTGGCTGTCCATCTGCTCAAAGGCCTGACGCCTCTGTCTCACATTTAGCCGCCACCTTCTCCCCATTAATTGCGTTTAGGAGGGGCCTCACATCTTTGCCATACCCATTGCTGCTTTTCTTAAGCGAGCCATTTATGGCTCTAAATGTGTAAGTTAAGTTCATAATCATTGTTAATTTTGACCAATTACTAAGGCAGTTGTTTCTTCTTTAATACTAGCTTGATTCAGAGAGGGAGTTTGTAATGAGATTCCAGTTGGAAGCAAAAGCTGCTATTGATGCTAAGCCAGCCAATGCCAGCTGCTGTGAGATACCGGCAAACTGGAAAGTGAGAGGCTCATGGCTCCCGACCCAGGGAGAGCTCATTCAGCCCCTGCTGTGTTACCAGTAGTGCCTCTGGGTCAAGGGGCACCACACCAGAGCTCATGGTAGAGATACCCCATCTCCTGTCCTTGCTGTGGCTGTCACTTCCTCGGGCTGGTGGGGGCCCTCGGGACACCAAAGCCATGCTCTGCTGAGGACCAGGGTTCCAGGAGGACTCAGGAGCTGTAGGGATCTCAGTGACACCCACAGGTCATGGTGCATGGCCTACAGCAGAAGAAGAGCCCAGTCAACGTTGCCAACGGATGACCACCTCCATCCCACACCGTGTGCTGCATTAGCGGTAGACAGAGCTTCCTGCTGAACTCCCCAGACCCAATCTCATCTGCCAGCCCTTTGCCTAAACCCCCACTGAGATATCCCCACAGACAGAGCTGGGCTCATCAACCTCCAGATGATGGTTGGTTTCTAACCTGGATGATTAGATCAGAGACCAGCTAAAATTGGTTATTTCAGACTTCGTACAAGTACACAACTTACTTTCAGTTTGCATAAAAATATTTCAAAAAACCTCCAAACACAGAAAATCTACCTGTGAGAAGAGCTTGGTCTGCTCCCGACTGAGCACTGAGGAGCACAGACTGGCTGTCTGCCAGGGGCCGTTTCGATCGGAGGATCACCCACCCCAGCATCCCCGCAAGGTCCCCCGGGATGTCTCCTCGAAAGGGAGGCAGCACAGCCCGCTCCTCACAGACTGACACAGGGTCGGGGCGCAGCCGGTATCTACCCCAAAGCCAGCTCTGCCCCGGAGTTGTGCCCTGGGAGCAGGGGCACAGCCAGGCTGAGCACCAAAGAGGAGACTGACCCACTGCCACCTCCTTTTCTTCTGGGATGGGGGCTGCCACAGCAGCACCAGGGACTTTGGCACGACAATATACTTTCAACGAAGGAAAATAATGCACAGATGAAGAACTAAAATAAAATCTCCATGGAAAAGGAAGACTTCCATTTCAAGCCTTTCTGTCTTGCAACCCTTGGAGTCCTGTCCTGCAGTGAAAAGTGAAAATCACGGCTATATTGAACACTATTTCATAGCTTGCTTCTGCTTTTTATGAAAACTCTTTCTTTTATTTTCTGCACCAACATTTATGTGTGTGCTCAGGGAATAGGAAGGTTCCCTATAACCAAAAGAAATACTGTTCCTGCCTCTAGACAGACATTACAGATCCCTGCAATTTCTATCTTCCAGCAGAGCACGCCGTGACTGCGAATTTATTTGTCTGTGGCTTTGAGGGTTTTTCTCTGCCAGCTGCAGCAGGGTGAGCCATGCTGCTCCTCAGCCACGAGCTGCCACTGCTTTGACTGGAAGTCCAGGGGTTGTTCTCGGGCCGAGACACTGGCCCATCTCCATCACTGACACAAGCAGTAGAAGCCCAGCTCTGCGGGCGCAGGTGAACTCTACCACCTTCTCCCCTGTGTCTGGGTTTTACTGGAGGAACAGTGCTTGTCCATGTCCTGGATTCCAGCTAGTTGATGATGCTGCCAGTTGCAAATCTTATTTCTACAGCCCTGATGGGTTCTTTTTCCATAGATTAAAAAGGGCATTTTTATCATCCAAATTGCATGAGCCAGCGATACAAGTCACTGGAATATAGTACCTCTATAAATACTTCATAGAAAGATGCCAAGTACTATAGATCTACTCATACAGCCACTCTCGAATGCTACCAAAGCATGGTGCACACCAAGGGCATTGCAAGACCTGTGGTCTGAAGCCTAGAACAAAGAGCTGTCTGTCCCATCTTGGTGGCAAGGGGAAGAAAATATGCTTAAAACCTTGCTCGGACGAGGTATTCACCAGCATGCTGCCCCAAGGCTCTGTGACAGCTCTGAATTCTCATGGCACGTGATCTGGGCAGAACATCATGGAAAGAGTAGAAAAAAGCCTTCATATTTACGGCAGAGACCATGAGTCTAGTGATAAGCCCCATTCCTGGGGCTCGGGAAGCCTTCTCCTCCGTGCTGAAGGAGGTCGGCCAGGGATGGCACAGGGCAGGGGAGCGGTGCGTGCTGCAGGATGCCCAGAGAGTAGCTGTACCGAGAGCCTCTCAACACCCTCCGCAGCCTCTTGCATCTGTTTATCCCTACCACTGACCATGCTCTCCAGGGGCCACCTCTGTGCCTGTCCCCTCTTCCCTTGCTGAGCAGATGTGCTTTATAGGCAGCAGATGTTGGTGCTTGCTCTAAGTAACAGATCTTTCCATTGGCAGAGGGAGTGACAATCCTTTCTAAAAAAAAATAAAATAACCAGTCTGTTCTGGGGCTTATTGCCAATGTTCATTAAAAAGTTCATTTTTTATTTAAAGATGTGGCATTTTAAGGTCATTCTCTTGTAAAAGTTGGTGTTACAGGCCTTCTGCAGTGCCCTGAGGCTGAAAAAAACAACCTGGAAATGCTTTGATCTGCGATCTGTAGATGCCCAAGGAGAGGCAGCAATAGCACCTTGGGCCCTGAGTTGATGGATGAACAGTTCACAGGAGACCAACATCTGAGCAGCCTATCCATGCCAAAGAGTTTGAGTAATTTCCAGAAAGGCTCATCTGCAGTCCAGGACAGACAGACAGATGGTACAAAGTTTCCTTTCTAATCCCCTCTGCAGCATGTTAAAAATAAGTCAGAACAGCCACACAGACCCCTTGGAGTGATGCTGAAGGCCCCTGCCCGTTTGGACAGAGAGGACCTTTTGTGCAGAGCCCAGTGCAGTGGGTCCCGAGTTTCCTGAAGCTTCAGATGTTGCAGTAAAATAGCATCATTTTTAACTATCTTAACCAGGTTTGCGAATCTTAAGAGGATTTTCTTACCTGCAAAGGGGAAGAGCTAAGGACTGTCTTTTTTCCAAGCCAGTCTTTCCATTTTCACAGCTGAAAAGCAACAAGTTCTGGTAAAGAGATGCCACCTTGGGACTGGAAAAGCCGTGGTCAGAACAAACACAGCTGCGACTGGATTTGGTTTGATGCAATTTTCAGTTTCTACCAGTTTTTTCCCTCCAAGGGAAAGGTAAAGGCTAGCTGTAGGCACACCACTGCAGTCAGGAGATGCTTCGCTGGTGTTTTACGTAGGGAAGAAGCAAACCCTTTGCAGTCCCAGCCTCAGCCCCCTGAGGGCAATGGGCAAATCCCTGCAGGACAATGCTAGGATTTGCCTCAGTGGCTTTCTGTGCCGTGCCAGAAATGCCCTTCCTCACCATGAAGAGGATGGAGGTGGCTGCCCCGAGCCCCCCTGAAGCCGGTCCCACTGCCTGGGGAGGTGCTGGGTGTGGGGACCATGGGGAATGGCCCTTAGGGATGTGTCCCCCTTGCCCGCATGGGGATGCTCCCTGGCTCCCACCAGCACAAGCGCTCTTTTGGGCCCCAGAGGATGCTGCAAGGGGGTAACATCCAGTGATATCTGATTTAGAAAGAAGCCAAATGAAAGCCAGAGCGTGTGGTTTAGCTTTCAGTCATGGCTACACATCATGCCTCGTGTTCCCAAAACATCCGTGTAAACAGCAATAAGCTGTTAAGCGTCACAGCTATTGGAAAACAGCAACTGAATCCCACAGCTAGCACTGATATTTCGTGTTTACAGCTCTCCCCACCTCCCTTCTCCCTTTAGGCTGGGAACAAAGTTTTGCTCTTACAAATGACTACACTGTAATTACATCAGTTTGTTTTAATAGCAGGAGTCATGTGGTAGTGATGAGACCCGGAAGTGATTATAAGTCACACATAAGGTTCATGTGACACATGCACACAGCTGTGCAGATATCTCGCTACATACAGAATCATAGAATTATAGGTTGGAAAAGACCTCTAAGATCATCAAGTCCAACCGTCAAGCCAACACCACCATGCCTGCTAAACCATGTCCCGAAGTGTCACATCTACATGTTATAGAATCATAGAATCTTAGGTTGGAAAAGACATACTCTGTTCAAAAGTAAGCAATAACATTATTCATTTTCTAAGTCTTGTTCTTTTTTTTCTGGAGTATAGCCCAGGCATTTTCAGATTTCTGATGTCTTGATTACTTATAGGAACTTTTTGATAGTGGTCTTCAGAACCCTTGCCATCAGTTTTTGTAATTGTTTCTGAACTTTAAAAGAAATAGCTACAGCTTTTATCTCATCAAGTAGTTCTTACAGTAATAAAGAGCTGAATTAAGCAGAGTGAAATACAAAGAACAGCAAAGCTGATCATCTGGGATTTCTGTGCCAAAGGGTAATTTCCACTTTGTAGAATTAAACAAAACCACCACCACCACCCCAACTTAATAGGAATAACCAGGAAAACAAGCTGGGTCAGGATGAAGTTACTTACCTGGAAATTCATGCCACAGCTTAACTATCACAATCCACGGAAAGTTCGCAGTGCAGGTTTCGTCCTGCAAATTTGGAGTTTTCTCTCAGAAGCCCCATTGACTCTGTGGTCAAAGATTTGTCGCAGACAAGAGCAGAGAGGCAGCAGCTCCAGCCTGCGTGTGACCTGCTCTGCCTGGGTCGCACCACAGAGGAACAGCACCGTACTTCACAGTGAGAGGCAAGAGCAAATGGCTTCAGAGTAGTATCAATATCTTAACATGCATTTGGCATTTGAAGACACTCTGGGGTTTCAAGGATCTTCTGTGCATCTCCCAGATCCCCCTTCCAGTTCTCTAGATGTTTTCTCAGGAGCTGCCTTGCTCTCCCTTCCTTTGAAATTGATTTTTACATGGACTTTTAGAGCTCACGCAGTTTTTGGGGTGGGGGAATTGTATTTTGGCTTATAAACTTGCTGAATATTGGTTTCAAAATAACTATCCACATCATAGGATGTCAATAACATCTAAACAGCTTTTACAGAATTTCCTCTAACTCGAAGTACCCCCTTGGCATTCCAGGTTGATATTCCTTTCTTGCTTTGTCTCACTGTATGGCTTTTAGTGAGCTTTTACTGTGATATCTAGTAAAATCTCTACCACAGTTCAGGCTTAGGGATGAACCCAGTAAATTCCTATAACATGTCCCCTGGCATCTCACTTCTGTTTGTTTTTTTGATTCTGAAAGCCATTAGCCAGTCTTTAAATCCCTGCCAGTCAGCATAGAAGTCCATACCCCCTCAGCCTGGCCTCTCTGAACACATGGGGGCTGCAGTAGATGTTTACGAGTAGCCAGAAGGGCACCTCTTGCTTTGGAGCCAGCTGTGGCTTCGCAGAGCTGATGTGAACAGAGAAGAAGAAGAGAAAATGGAGCAGCTAATTCCATACGATTTACTTGTCCTGGAGCATATCCTGCTCTGGTGGGCTGCTCTTTCTGGACTAACACACACATCACTGTGGGAGAGCACAGGGACTCAGGCATGTCCTGAATCATGACAGCCAGAAGCGGCTGCTGATGGATCTGAACAGTTAGGGATGGGGCCACGGGGCCGCTTTCTTTGCTCCTTCAGCACAGGACTTCTATGCTCGTAAACCAAAAGAGGTATTTCTCCACGACACTCTGAAATCTGTTTGATCACTGTGTTAGGGATGCCTTGTGCTTCTGCTCCAGGGCCTAAATCCTGTGACATCAAAATAGCTTTAGTCTGGCAAAGTCTCACTTTTTGGTGTGCATACGTTATGTTATTAAAGGGAAAGCTCTGACGCTTAAGATGTGTCATTTTTTGACGTTTCAGAGCTGCTTTCAAAACTAGGCCTAAGCAAATGCTGCAGTAAGCTGTTTATTGCAGCAATGTGATCAGACACGCTTCATGCTTTGATCTGCAATAGAGCAGGGTAGAGACTTCACGCCCTGTCATCGCAGCCATACTGATCGCATGCCCACAGGGAGCAGGTACGTGTTTGTGCCTCAGCACACTGCCACACAGTTCCTGCAGCAGGTTCTGCCTCAGGTAGCGGACTAGCAAGAGAAGACCTCATCCACTGCTGTTTAGGAGAAGGCAAAGTCACAGAATCCATATGCCTGTTGTCCATAGGCATGGATTACAGAGAAAATGTGGGTAGGTCTTATTGTCGGAAAGTGTCACGCTGTTCCCTGAGCATCTGATAGTGACCAGAGTGCACAAACTGAGGGGCTGGAGTGGTGGCTTTGGACGGGGAACACTGGATCCTGCAAAGGACCTGCAACAGGTGGTTGCTCTTGTGTCCACTATGGCCCTAGCTCCTTCTCTAGCCCCTTCCTAGCTCCTTCTCTGCAAACAGACTGTCTCGACACAAAGACTTCTTTTTCCCTATTCCTATCACCTTTGTTTTCCTTTGCAACACTGCTGAGAGGTCACTCAAACTGTAATCTCTGTACTGGAGGTTTTGTCAGCGATTTTTTTTGTTCCTTTTTTCTTTGGCATGAGATCAATGAGATGGGAAACAGAACAAGTCATTGCTACACAAACTCCAGTCTCCATAGCAACTATGAAAAGTGTTTTTCTTCCTCAGTTTCACAGTTCCAAACCTACAGTCTCACCCGACGCTTGGGTGAGCGGCAAGAGGTTAAAACATTTCCTAACTGACTTGCTCATTGCGAAGCTTTAAAAGCAGGATACTGGGGTGAGCAGCACGGACTAAGCGAGGCCCGAGCAGCCTTCCTGAGCTCCAGAATGCGAGACAGGGGCTTGGGAAGGGCAGGTGGGAAATAGCGTATTTACCTCTGTAGGACTTGCATACGGCAAAGCACACTCCTGCCACACAACTCAGCTACGGCAAAGAAAGCGACGAAGAAGAGAAAATATAACATTACACAGTGCCACTCGGCCTCAGAGTTACTGTTCCACCACTGTGGCACCAGGAAGGCAATGCTGTACATAATCCCCTCAGAATATGGGGCTCCATTGCTATATTTGCACTAAAATCAGAGTGACTGCCTTGCCCCAGGTTACCGCTGTGAACCCACCACAGCCGAGCGCGCACTGCGCACAGGCAGTGCTGCACTCCCAGCCCAGCGAAGCCGAGAGCCATCGCCGACCACCGCCTGCAGCAACGCAGATCTAATACTCAGGGGGTGATCACAAAACGCTGAAATTGCTTTAACGCTCAAGGGAAAAATTCAAGGAATCTGTGACGGACAAACTGAACTCCCCAGCACAGACTGGGGAGTTTTGAGCCTGAGGAAAACCAGACCCCACAGTCCCAGTCAGCCTCTGGCACCAAGAACTCTGCCGTGGCTTTGGCACTCTGCGTGATGGATTGGAGCTCAGCAGAAGCCTCTCCAGAGGAAAACACCTTAAATTACCATGGAAAACCTTTCCATAAAGCTGGTTCTTCCTAAATCTTTGTTCCTTCCCTGCCTGACAGCCTCCTGGGCAGGGGCTGCGGATGTGTAGATGCATGCGCCCCGCTCCTGCAGCAACATGTGTCAGTCACATGTCATTAAGGCATCCAAGCCATTTCTGGAAAAGTATTGATTCCCTGTCTCTCACACTCTGAGCAAAGTCCCACCATATGAAATCAGCAATTAACAGCATGACAAGAAGGACAACAAAATCAGGCTGAAACACAGGCACATCTGAACAAAATTTATTGTACCTCAATGCACATAAAAATACACCTCACTTCTTTTCCAAGCTGATATTCCAATTGACAATGTTAATTTGCAACAGCTGAACTGGACAGGAATGGCGTAATTTAACTCAAAAATAAAAATAAAGCCGAGGACTTGAGTTTCGTCGTTTGTAAAGTAAAGCTCTGAATGAGTTTTCCTTTTTACTCTACCTGAGGTTACATTTCCGGGCCACTGTGCAACACCATCTTCAGTTGAAGTTTTCCAGTGCTAAAGGATTGCAAGATTTTGCCCAAGAAGCTAAGAAACTGTCATTTTAAGATATTTAGGTCAGGTCTGTTTTCCCACCACCCAGTAGCACATGCTCACTTCATAAATTTTATTAAACAGAATGAAATTCTCAAACCAGTTCTAACTGGGTCTTTGACTAACAGGGTATTTTCTTCAGCTTTGAAAAGTTCTTTTAACTTATCAGATCATGCTCAAAGTCATACACTGATGACAGCATGATATCGTTAACCTTCACTCAAGAGGCGATGTACCAGGAGCGAATCCTTCTGTGAGTAGGAAACGTGGACTGTGATCAGCTGAATTGGTCCGCAGCTCCTTACTGCCTCTCTACAGCATCCAAAAACGGAAAATTCAGACTCTTTCAGCAGCCCTCTTCAGCCCCAGCTGGGCCACATGTCTGGGCTTGGATGCGGGCAGCCAACGTGCCTTGGGTTGGGCCACACACAATTTAAACTCCAGTCTGGTTTGCAGAGCCTGTTGGAAAGATCTACCACGGCCTGTCATCCACTGGGGTTACTCACCGATTCCTCGCTGCACCATCCAATTTTTCATGTGGGTCTCTTGAACAAGGGAGAGCATGGCCAGTTCCCATCGCTCTGGCAGACTTTCTGTGCCATACGTTCTGTACATTATTCCACCAGAGTAAAGCTAAGTGATACCCTGCCTTCGGCACAATCCCAACAGAGTACCGCCAGCTCACTTTCCTCTACATATTTTACTGGTTTTGCTGTTAATCTCTCAGGATAAACACATACCACTATTTTAGATTCTGCACTAGTTGTTTTTCCAGTCAAAACCAGAGGAACCTTTTGGGACAAAGCGGTAAATATGTTAGCTCACTTAACAGATGATTTAGATTTCACTTCATCCCTCTAGCAGTGCAGCTGGCATAAACCAGAAGGCTCATCCGTGCTGGAAATCGTGTTGCAAATGGTACTATTTCAGCAACTACTTATTAAGGGCTTTACAGCAGTAATACACACTTGTCACGATGTTCCTCAGCATTTATAACAAGTTGACAGATATTCTGTAACTAAAGGCCATTTTATTAAATAGGGGATTCTTGTTTTATAGTCTCAAATACTAGCTTTGAAACTGTTAGAGCCCAGATTAAACACTGACCTCCCCAGACACACGTATCCATCGCGTGGGATCCTATATCATGTAAATGGGCTTGTTGAAACACCTGACGTACTCACACTATACAATGCTACAAGTGGCAAAACCATTCAGTTCCTGGTCATTTATACACTGAATTTATATGTTGACTTATAACTCTCTATTTTGATGAACAAATAATATTTTGTGTTATACTTACATAATAGGTGTATGCAAATAAAATTAAATTCTGTGATCTTCATGTGCCTTAATTGGTAGACACAAACCACTGGAAAAGCTGGAAGGACTCAGCACCGTTGTACCAATGCCAGCGGTTTTGCAGCAGGTCGGTAACCTCCATGAACACGAGCAGATGATTTACAAATACAATTACTGCCACTTGTAACACCAGCCATTTGATTTGTGTCAGTCTTCACAGTGAACTTCTTGATGTGGTTCAAAGCGGAAGACTTCCCGGTACCACCATTCCTCACTGCCAAGCTCCTGGGTACCAAACGCTGGCAGGCGCACCAAGCCCGGTCCAGCACTGGGACATGGATCAGCAGGACACGAGTCAGGCAGTTCTGGTATCAAACAAGCCCTGCAAAATCTGTGGTGCTGCATCTACACCCATCAGCAGGAAGGATTCACCTTGAAACCCCTTCCAAGAGGTCCAAAAATCAAGTTAAGTAGGACAGCCCTAAAATGGGAGATGCCTTTTACAGTTATTCGGCTTTCATCCTTCCTCAAAGGTACATGGACCCTATGGACCCTCTTTGGTCATGCTTGGAGTCAAGCAGTCTGCTGAGAGATTCAGCCCTCCCTCTGCTATTATTTTGGCTATAGAGAATAAAAATTTAAATAGATTATAAGACGGAAGGCAAGGCATGGCATGATATTGCTTCTTCATCAATTGTTCAATATTTTTGCCTAGAAGTCAATGAAAATTTGACTGGCCACTGACTCACCGGTGAATAGCCAGCCTCTCATAAATATGTATCCAAGATGAAGAAAGTCCACCAATAATTCAAAAAGATTAAAGGAAATCCAAATAGCTGAGAAATGAAACTCCTTCATAAATTCCACCTTCAATATGTTAAGTTCTTCATTTATTTTTAAGTGAGAAAGATCACACTCTAACAGCTTTTGCTGGACAGTCAGTGAAAAAAGCATAAACCCACATCACAGAAGTAACACTGACAGAATTACATTTTTAGTTGTTCTTTTTAAGATGTGTAACTTTGTATTTTGCATATCAAAACTGTAGTAATTTTTAATATGACAGATTTCTTAAAATTGTTTGCTTGTTCATACAACATCAGCTCATGCCTTTTCCAGCTAGCTAAACTTCATCTCCCTCCAACTCCTACCAGCTTCCAGGCAATCACACAAAGTGTTACAACAGATAACATTTAGTCCAAGTAACCGGTGAATTCTGTCCCTCGCTTTTAGTTCTAGAGTGCCAAATGAATTTACGATCACCAGAATACAAAGGATCTTTCTCAATGGATAAGCTGAGGGGAGAGAGGTCTTTTAAGGGTGGTAGGAGTTTTCAGTGCTTCGTTGTACAACAGCAATTCATACCAACACGCAGAGAACACAGCTTAAAACTTTGCACTCTTTTCTACAGTGATCATAGCTATTTTTCATTATAAGGTGGTTACTGTCTTTTTTCTAAGCAACTCTTTTGCCATTTGAGATAGCATGCTGCTTGCAGTTTTGAAGTAATTTTGATGGATGTAGTCCTTTGTTCATTCTCCAGCAAATCCTGTGCAAAATTCCCCACAAAAAGTACTCTATACCTTAAAAAATAATAATAAACAAATAAAAGCATCTTTGTCACTCCGCCTTTCTGTGGACAGGATGAGATGCCCATTGTCCTCCTCACTCAGCTGTCACCAACCACACTCGTAAATCAAAGAACCTGGCGCTGCCAGGTTTCCGCGGGGCCACCCGTGCCTGCCACCTGCGTCAGCGCTGCTCAGATCAGAGCATGCCTCACCGCCAGCATCAGCTGTCCTAACGCCAGCAATCTTTCAAGATGTTTCACTCCTACTGCGGAATTTTGGCTTTTGTAAGAGTTGCTTTAAACAAGAACACAAACATGGCACAAAATAGAAGCTACCACTGGGAACCAAAGAAAAAAGTTGTCGGATTTACTAGAAAAGGGGCTGTGGATGTAAGGATGTTTACCCTCATCTCCAACTCACTTTAGGTCTCATTATAAGATTAAATTTTTCATGCCAAATAGCAATTTTTCATTATAAATTAATTTAGCCTCTAGAAATGTGCATTATCTAGGTACATACACAAGTAGACAGATGCAGAACAAGTATTCTAACCTGTTCCATTGAACTAACAAGTTTCATTAAGCGTGTTGATAAAAATAACCATGCTTTAAATTGCAGTATTTGAAATAAATTGGAGGCAATTTGGATATTGACTGGAAAGTAGGCACACGTGTACTAGCAATCAAGGAACGGAAACAAACTCTGTTGTCAAACACTGGTTTTGCTTTTAAAACTGAGCAGTTCTAGTGACAAAAATCAGTGGTTACTGTACATCTGACAAAATTGCAACAGAATCCATCCTTATGCCCTAAAACTTTGGTGTTGGAATACATTTTTACAGCTTTTCAAATTTAAAAAGAAAAAAACTTTAGGCGTGTGCGAAGGCAGTATGGGAGACACTTCTCAAGCTTCCTGCATGCACACCCAACCTGCTTCCCACTTCGATACCAGGACAAGACCTCAGTACGCAGCAGGCCCGAAGTGAGCTGCCATTCCTTCCAACCATGCCCTTGAAGTGCCAGGAAGGAGGAGTGGTGAACCTCAGCCCGGCAGCCTGGAGACCATCTCCACTCTCCTGCCCCTGTCTGGCCCGGGCCCTTGAGGCCAAGGGATGTTCCTGCCGCGCAAGCAGCTGAGGGTGCAGCAGAAGAACAGGTAGCACAGCAACCGTGAGTTGCAGACAACCCTTGCAATCGACCTTTTAATAGACACGAACAACCTGCAACCTGAAATCCTAGCAAAGAACTGGGAACAGCGGTCAGGGAGAGAGAAGCAGGCTGCTCCCCAAATTGCCCCCCGTTAGGATCCGGGACCGCAGATTTGGCAAACTGCACGTTGCTACAGACAGATGGAAATGCGCTTACTTGTCAAAGCTGTTATCCCCCAAGAGGAAAGAAATTATGTTGTCTTGAAGACACTGTGGGGAACAGACAGGGAAAGGTCCAGAAATAGAACACAGCTAATAATATAAGACTAGGTTTGGAATATGAAATGAAAGCTAAAGCTGTCTCTTGCACAGAAAGGGGGTAGTTTTTCTTACCAGATAAAAAAGTAGGACCTTTTTTTAGTCACAATAGTATGAATATTGCAACAGCGTGCATTGTCCTCATGAAGACTTCACCTGTTACCTATAGGTTACAGATGTGTGTCATACAGTATTATCAACAGGATGGTTTCTGTGATTGAGGAGTTGACAATTTCTGGTCTATATAAAATATTGAATAATGGTCTATCTATATCTAATATTGAAAAATACGAGATACTGAGCTTTTAAAGAGACTTTGGATTCCAACTACAGCACAATCAATTCATGAATGGTTTTTAAAATTTTAGATACTAACAATAATCTGAGTCTAGCTTTGCAAAAAGTGCAGATTTTTCTTCATAAGTCAGTGGCTCCTTCAAGGTCAATTTAGTAATGAATTACATCTTTTACTTTAAAGCACATTTCGCAATAAAGCTCAAGAAGAAAACCAACTTTCAGTTTCAACAGCAGCAGGTGTTTCTAATACTAATATCGCTCATTTCTTTCCATTGAAATAAGCCCACTCTAGCACCATACTTATGTTCTTTCTATACTGAATCCACATCAGAAAACAAACGCTAATTGCATCCTTTCCATTAAGGCAGAGGATGATATACAAACAGAAAGATGTTTTGCCCTATGGGTGCTAAGATTAAAAAAAAAAAAGAAAAACCACACTTCTATTTTAAAAATGTCAATTTACTTTTACCGTATTCTTTTAGTCTCCACCTTTCACTAGGAGAAAAAAAACATTGCAATTAACACAAAACTGTTGTGATTAGTCAGTTTTAACATTTATTCTTGCATAGAAAGCCAAAAGCCAGAGACATCTGTTTCAGACAAGTTATGGCATCAGCAGCACCCATTATTCCACAGAAACCACATTTAAGTCCAACTGGAACACGTGTTTCAAAATGCTTCTGTATGCATTAAAACAATTTTTAAACCCTTCAGTTTTTGTGTTCTGAGCCTTTAGAAATGGTGATTTTTTTTATTAGGTTTGGTAGCCTCATCCATCAGTTCCTTCAGCTGCCCAATCTGTTCGTCACGGAAGTCATTGAGTTTTTCTTCTGTGAGCTGGATTCCATATACAGTCTTTTCTCTCAAGTTTTGTTTGTCCTCATTAATTTGTTGTTGTATCAGTGCTGCATAGTTCTAATGAGGAAGGAATACAAAGGTCACAAAAATTACAAATGCAGGATTCAGGTCAACTTTCTTTAATACCATTTTACCACTATAACACACTCTTACTCAACCTTCTACAACAGTCTATTAATCAACACCATATGACAAAAAAACCACACTTTTTATGACAAAGAAAAAGTTATTAAGACATTTCTAGTATCTGCAGTCGATTTTAAGTAGCTAGTTTAAAATGCCTATCACATACATATAGATTAAATTGTCATATAATGTACTACTACTGAAAACAAAACAAAATTTAATTATAAATCAAATATATTTATGTAGTTATAACTATTAAAATACACGTTTTCTTTCTAGCAGGATATCAATAGGATTCACTTTGTAAACTTTTACATCTGGAAAGTATTATTCTTGAAGATAAGTATTAGAAAAAGCAATCTATAATTAGACAATGTCCTAAAGCCTTTCTGCCTAACCACTCTCTGCACTTCTAGGAACTAATAACATCATTTGCACCCAGCCCTGGACTGCTCCAAAGGTGATAGGGATTTAGGAACTGTGAGACTCCTGTCACTTTATCAGCTTTGGAAGAAATGAGTTACCAAAATTAAAAGTTAGGGGAGAATAAGAAGGGGCTTCAAGGACCATTATCTCCATACTGCACACTCATTCTCTGATGGAAAAAAAGGATAACCACTTTCCTTTACTGTTCCAAACATAAGTAAATTCACTCAGACTTACTTTCAATCCTGTTGTAACAGAAAGCATTTGGATGGTGTTTACTTCAATAACAGCATTTCTGTCAGTGGGCAGGCAAATCAGTCATTATGTGCTACACCAGCACTGGGCTGAGGCCATCTGAAAAGCAAAGCTTTCTCAAGGGCAGAAATGGAAGTGGCCAACAGGTTACACCAGTAATGTGGGCATAGTTCAAAAACTGCTTTCTCACCACTTCGGAGCAATCTTTGACCATTACAACTTTTCTAAATTACAATACGCAAGGGTTTTGCGAGGACCGCAGTTCTGCAAATTGAAGGCGGCTAGCGGTGCTCCCACTGACACCCCCGTGTTCAAGGCCCATCGGCACGGATCCTGCGCGCTCCCCGGCTCCCTCTGCCCAGCACCAGCCTCGCGGCTGCAGCTCTCAAAGAAGCTGTAGGGAGGGAATTTGCCACAAGCCTCACGACATGTGCAATTATTGAAGACAGTGAGCCTACTTGGATGTTTAAAAGTTAAGCCCACATTTAAACACTGGGTGGGAAGGAAGTCTAAATTTTTTTTTTTCTTAAGAGAAAGTTAAAAACAAACTCCACAATTAACAAATTAATTTCAAAAATTTATTTTTATTGGAAAAAATATAGACTTCTCTCCCATTTTAGTAAGTCATTCTTTAAAGTATCCTTAAAGTTTCAATCACAACTCTGAATATAGTACAAGAAATGGAACTAAAAAAACCTGTATTCTGAATAAATGAGAATGATGACTGTGCTACATGGTAACACTTTTTTCTGTTTAATAAATGATCAGATATTGGAGTATTCAAAAGCACAGGATTATAGCAATGAGATAAGCATTATTTTAATTTCCAATTTTCAGCTAAAAGGAGCCTCATTATTGCATATTGAATTGTTAATCCAATTACCAGCAAAGTTACTAAAGCCACTACTTTAGCTGTATGTCTAATAATTCCAGAGAAGTGGGTGAGAAGGAAGAATGTTATTCATGAGCATGGGACAAATTTCAAAATGGCAACATTTACTAACACAAATACACTACATTGCTTATGGACCATGTCACGCCTCACTGAAGTCAGCAGGATCTTACCAATCCTGCTACAAAGCTTAATTCATAGCTATTTAAAGAAAACAGATAGTTAAAACAAACTGAGGCAAACAAAAGCAAATTTTTATTAATACAGACTCTGAACTAAACTGAGTCCTCATTTCCAACAGAGAGATCTGTAGCAGTAGAAAGTTGTGTCAAAGTTACCTAACATGCAAAATAACAACAGTTTCATAATACTGAGGTTCTTCTCCACACCACCTCTCCCTTTTTTTACATTAAATACGCATTCAGGAACAGTGACATTACAGCTAATACCGGCAGTAATCCTATACCTCATTAGTATTACCTTATGGTAGAGTTGGTCCAGGGTTTAGAAGGAACTAAATACAGTCTTTTCCTGATGACTGAACAATCAAACGGTCATGACAAGGTAAAAAATGATAACGGGTTATAAAGCCCTCAACTTCGTGATTAACAGAATTTCTTATCAAGGCAGATGGACAAATGTGATCTTTGAAGCCGCCAGCAGACCAGTAACACACTAACATCAAGTATTCCACCACCTTCAAATTTCTGCACCGAACAATCCAGTCAGTATTGATTCTGCACTCCAAAAGAAGAAACTCTCATTGTGCCAAACAACAACATTCACAGCGTACATTTCAGAAACAACCCTTAAAGCAAGCAAGGTGAAACTCTCCACACCTTATCATGAGTCCTGACTAAATGCACAAACCCTGAGAACCCCTCCAATGCAAGATCAACAGTGGGAGGACTGTGTCGTGTGTGTGTCCCCGGTCCCCCACCGCTAGCCATCAGCCTCCTGGGAGCAGCCTGGGGCTACTGCTGCAGGCGTGGGCTACGGTACCCAGAAAAGTCCATTTAAAGTCTGGCTACAATTTTACAAACTTCCTTGCCCAGAAGATCATCTTTTCCAAAAATATCAAATCACAGAATTACAGAATGGTAGGGGTTGGAAGGGACCTCTGTGGGTCATCTAGTCCAACCCCCCTGCCGAAGCAGGGTC
>Ga0065711_1029579_pt1 | contig 35629 bp, 17 predicted proteins | sample Hoacrofraction12_FD_59098 | JGI IMG/M metagenome (GOLD analysis project Ga0065711, IMG submission 59098) | Hoatzin crop microbial communities from Cojedes, Venezuela - Epithelial fraction 12 v2 (version 2) | ecosystem: Host-associated > Birds > Digestive system > Esophagus > Crop | place...
CAGAATAAGTCTTGCTGCTGTGAAATTCTGTAGAAGGGCAGTCAAATTCTCTGAGCAGAGCTCAGTAAATTGGTTTCTCCCTTTATTTATACCCCAGTACTGCATAGCTGTTGCTCTCAAAAAGGCAGCCTCTTTCCTTACCTCTACCTTGAAATCCCCTCTGGTCAACCAGTCATGCTATTATACTGATAAAATAGATCCATTGTTTAGCTATAGATACCTCAATTATTGGTATTCTTGATAGGTCTATTTCTTGTCATTATTATTCTTCTGAGGGGGATTAGAATTAGCCAGATATTGAATGGTTCCTATATCAATAAAGATGGAGATGTATTTATGTGCAGGATAAATGTGGCTTTGCCCAAATAATAAATCAGTGGAACAGTCAGTACATGGAAGCTAAGCATGTGCGAGTGGCTAATGCCAAGGACTTAGGGAGTCATTAGGAATGTAAGTGCTAACCTTAGGTAACTTTCTGATTGTCATTCACTAATCATAGACAGCCTGTTTAATTTCTGCACAATTTATTCAAGGTGACTGGAAAGAAAATATGAAAGGCAGTTATCTCATTTGTGTGGAACTTTCTTAAGAAAAATCGAAGAACTATAACGTAGGTTGTATAGAGTATACAGGAAATTGTCTTGTTAATTACTTCATTTTATATTTGAGAAATTATTAAAAACATATGTTGCCCCTGGTGCTACTAGAAAGGCCAGTCTCTGTTCTGCATCAGCCCTGTGCATAAACAAGTGTTTATATTTGTGTTACTTTATATGCATTCTTATAGTGCTATATGGTTTCATATTTTTGGGACTACCTATGCCATAGATTTTTGGTACATTCCTTAGTCCACATCTGTTGATACAATGGCTAATCTACGCAGCATGGCCATACTTTAATCAAGGTCATTAATTACTCAAAACCCCCCATCCTTTAGTGATAATGGTGACATAACTGCAATTACCTCTAGTTAAGCGTGGAAAAGGTGTGGTGACTGCTTGTTTATGTAGCTAAAGAGTTTTACATTTAGATGGGAATTTTGTGGTGTATGGTGTAATTGCAATGTAGTAAGATGCATGGATTTCTAATATGAAAAGCACTTCATATAACAAGTGACAATAATAGATGAATTGGTCATATTAGCTTTCCAGTTTCATCACTCACACTGTACCAAACCCCAGAGTTTCTAATGTTGTCATTGCTCAGTGCATGCTCAGCTTCTATGTGCGCTTACCTGTTTAAACACAGAACTCCTGTAGAACAAACAAATGTACAGGGGCACAGGGTACATTAATAGTTTCAGTGATACATGTTTGAAGTGATTTGGGTACTTCTGATAGAAAAAAGAAGTTGTATGAGTTTAGGAGTCAAAATCCCAGCTTCTTTTTTGAAAGTATCTACCAAATAATATGTGCATTGTAAATGGAATTGCTTTGCAGTTGCTTTCATCTCATGATACAAGTGTGATCATCTAGAGAAAAAAGCCAGTCGGCTCTCAGATTTCTTCAAGAATGTTGCATTTGCAAATATAAAGGCACAACTTCTACTGGTAGCTTTTACAGGGGATACTAAGAAATGGTTTCCATCATAGGTGACTTCAAAATGTTGTAGAAGTTTAACTTTTGCAGCTAGTAAAGCCAATATTTTTTCATGAGCAAGATCAATTTTCTGTAAATGTGAAGGAAAAAAAATCCTATGCTTCTTTGGTACTGAGGCTGGAAAGAAAATGAAAATGTTCTCCCTTTTCCCAAGACAACAAGCACTGGGTTATTGGGTGTCACTGCTGGTGGGGAATCTTTTTTTCTCAGCTGTCTCTGCATGCTGTCAGTATTGTTGCTGCAGTAGAGAAGTATGGCCAAATTTATCCTTAAGGCAATTCATTCGGGTTGAGCTTGGTTTGAAGTTGAACAATATTGAAAGTTCCATCCTGAAAGCTTGCAGGGTTAGGTCATGTGTGAATTAAGGTACAGTTGCAAAGCTTGAGATGGGGAGGGGGACTATGTAAGGCAGCGCACAAATAATTTCCAGCTTCCCCTGAATTGTAACTATCTAGGAAAATATCCCTTACTAATGTAATATAGAAGCACCCTTCAGCCACTCTTTCTTCAGCATTTTGGAGGCATTTTATAAACAAGTAAGTGATAGCTGCTTGGTTGCCAGCAGTTATCATCTTTGCAGTGATACAAAAATAATCAATTTATGCCAAGATAAATTTGAATGTGTTGAATTTAGAGTACAAGGGATCCAAATAACTGAACAAATCAGAACAAAGACTGTTGAGAAAACCAACATGTGCAATTGGATCCAAATGCTCTCTGCTCGATGGGCAAAGAGATCAGATCAATAATATTGTGCTGCAGGAAAAAAAAAAAGGAATCTGAATTATAAAGCATTTAAAAACTTGCCAGACTAATTTTTCTTCACCACTTTTTGTCTGCCTCTGAAGTGAATAGGAACAGCATAGAACTCTCACAAACACCGATGTGCAGAGACGGGCCGAGAGGTGCAGTGGATGGAAACGTACATGGAAGGGGAGTTACCTAAGGGTGGGTGTCTCAGACTGGCATTGTGTCTACTGGAAGCTGTGTGTTGTAGAGAGAGAGAATTCATATGGTGTCAGGAACAAGCTTTTTACTGTTTTATTTAGAAAATGGCATGAACTGCTGCATACACATTTGTCTTTGACGATACAGAAGTAGTAAACTTAGTCTGCTCCAGAGATTTTTCTGATGCTTATTCATACTGTTAGCTTTCTGGACACTGCCACCACATCCCTTCCATATCTGACACATATCAGTCTTCAAGAGTTGTTAGTGGACGAGTATACTAATTCAGTTGTTGCTTAAAGAAAGATGGAGTGTAAGTAGTATAGCTCTCAGCTACTTTAACGGGATATGAGTAAATACATTCCTTTCCCTTGAAATCCTCAAAGTTCTTGATTTGTTTGGGTACAACAGTGTCTTTTAGTGTCCAAATACCAGAATCACTGACCTTTATATACAAAAGAGGCACTTCAGTAATTTTTCCCTCTGTTTTTCAGGGCATATTGTCATTTGTTGTTCAGAGTCCTTTAAACTTACCTTATTATTTGAAAACTTAGAGCCGCTTTCAATGCAAGAAATTGTCAGGAAAATGTTTGAGACCATAGTTGTCCTATTTAGAGACAGGATTTAGGAAGTAAGAGGTCAGCTCTTAATTAAGGATTTCTTGATAGATTTTGTTGTTTTTTTGAAAAAAGAGGGGATGGCTAGCATATAATTTTGATTCCTTTCAATTAAAATTCTACAGTATATTTATTTTCAGAGGTGTATTAGAAGCTTTGTGTTCTGGGGAGTGTTGGAGGAATTTTTGCAGTTTGTTCATGTGGGTCTTGTGACTGTAAAACTGTAACAAATTGTCAGCACAGCCCAGGCCTGGCATAGTACTGAGTGTCCTTTGGGTTTTACTGGCTAAATTTTAGATTGGTGTTATCTTTTTTAGTTGCCTGATTACTAGATGAACCCAATTTTTAAAAGGGTTTTATTTTATAGTCTAATCATCCAAACGTACATCACATTTTTTAGAATAACCTTAGCATTGTAGAATATTGTAATTTGAGTTTTATCTGCTGTTATGTTTGGAATAGAAACAAATGCCATCTGCTTTTATCTTTTCAGTAGATATCCATCATCTCACCGGCAATTTTGTTCGATATGCTCCTAGCTGACGTTTCATCTCACTAAATTCTCTGAAAAAGCACAAAATCAGTATGTTTTCTTGTCTCAGAAATAGCAATGAGAAGCAAAACATAAAGCAAAGTAAATAAATTTTAAGGCAATTTAACAAGATAGAAAAACAGAGCAAACAAAACCCCAAAGGATCTAGTCAAATTAATACGGCAACTTGAAAAAGCAGAACTGCAATTCAGAGCTTACAATAAGATATTTGAAAACTAAGATTCATTATGTAGTATTTTCTTCCTGAAAATCCTGCAAAATAACAAGGAAGATCTCTTCCTTTACCTGTCTCTTTGGAACTACTGAAGGCACTTTCTGCTCTGACTATTTCACTGTCAGGTCATACCTATTCAAAGTGCCAACATGTTACTGGGTTTGTAATAACACTTTATTAGAAGAAAGCATTTCTTTCCCTTTAATTTCAGCCGTTCAGTTATCACTGCTTTTGATGACCATTTTTGGAGGTGGCACTATCAGTGTTCACTTATATGCAGTTGAATACATTTCAAAAATAAATCATAATTGGCTTTAAAGGTTGCTGTTATAATCACCCCCCACATCTTTCCTCCTCTTCTTCCTGTGGCTCCCTGAGTCTGAGCTCTCATAAGCTTACCTGGAAATTCAGTATATGCACTTCTCAAGTGAGTACTGCAGGGTTTCACCTGTTAACAGTCTGGGGCAGGGACGGATGGGTAAAGACTTGACTTCCATGACATTTGCTACTCAGTTTCAGTGCCACATTGTCCACAAAGCCTTGGGCTGCTTGTGCGTCCTCCCTGCTGATGTTTAACTGACTTGGAGTCCTCTCTCTGCATCATGTACCCCTCCAGCCTCCACATGGGAAAGTCTTTTCAGGGCTGTGCTCACACTGAGGTTTACCTGCCAACTTCAAATCTGCGTTTGCAGAATAAAATAGCTCTGCAGTTAGTGGATTGGAGTGGTAGTCAATCTTCCAGTCCAGTGAGAGGTTGTGGTGGTTGTTTCTTTCTTTTCCCCTGGTTCTCCACATTAACTTCTACCCTGAATTCCAATCAAAGGTTGTCATCTCCAATACTGCCATAATTTGAGAAAAAAAATGGAAAATGCAGAGGATCAGTCATTTATTGCTTGCATCTGCATCTGTAACATCACTTCTAATGGAATCCTTAAATAGAATATTTCTGAACAAAATTAATTTCAGATGTCAAAATAATAAAAAAAAGTTCTGATTTCAGAGCTCTTTTTTAAACAAGGCTGGAATTTTTCCCCATTCATCTTTTTCCTGGAGAAGGTTTCCGTTTCGGGAAATTAGCCTTTCTTGAGAAAAACAATAACAAAAACCAAGCCTGAAAATATTTCTGGCCACTTCAGATGGTATGTTTGTCACACACATGCAAAAACAGGACTACGGGCACATATGAATGTGCTGCTATGAATTGGCAGATTGTATTCAGTATAAATCAATACATGTTTACATGTTTTGTGTGTCTTCAAACAGTCTGTTTTTGAACTTCTAATATGTACAGAAGAATAAATATAACCACATCTGACCATGTGGTTTCTGATGAGGATTGTAGCCAGGACCAGGCAAGCGATAGACATTGCTCACAGCCAGCTGCTTGCCAGATGTTAACAGAGTTTCCAGATCCCCCGTTTTGACATCTCCCTTCTTTTCTGGAGAGGAATTAAAATTCTCCTTCTCTTTCCTCTGTTGTGACAGAGTAAGTTGCTGCTGTTCCTCATTGTACAAACCTGTGTCTCGGGTCACCCTGATTCTGGCAAGCCAGAGGCACAGCCTGGGTAACTCTCTCCCCCGATTCTCCCTGCAGTAGGCAGGAGAAGAGTTCATCCACAGTCGGACTCTAAACACAAATTTCTCATTTTTCTCTGCTCCCACTCCCACTGACTATAGCAGAAGTCAAACTGGTTGTATTAGCTATCTAAAACTAGGTGAACTGATCCCTCTGGGCCCAATTCTCTTTCATTCTGCATAAAGTAATTTATATTGTTTCGTTGTTTTTTTGTTTTGGTTTTTGTGTTTGTTTGTTTTTAAAGTAACCTGGAAATAAAATAGTGTCGGGTTCAAGTTGCATAGACATGAAATCAGTCTATGTGGTTGGAAGTGACCATGTGAGGTAGCAGGCAGTGGTTTTTAAATGTTTTCATACTTCTATGAATATTTACACCTTATGTGATATTTTAAGATAACAATAATTAAAGGCTAATATATTTTAATGAATGCCTTGTAGAAATAGCTAGTCATAAAATAGTTTCTATTAAGGTTTCCTGGTTTTGAACACTCAGAACTTTCACTGTCAGCATAGAGTTTTCTGGTTTTGATCTATGTCCAGAGTGGATTTCTTGGGTTTTGTGGCTTAGTTTTATGCAAATTTTTTTAGAAAAAGTGCCTTGGCTTCTTTTGAGTCATGATTTTGAGTGATGATCATAACAATTGCACTTTGTTTTACACTTTATAGGGTGAAATTGCAGATTTTGTGCTCTCAGCTCTCACAGAGAGCAGTTAACTTTGAACCTCTAGATCTGACATGGAGCCATGTACTGTCTTTATTTTCATACATTTTGAGCCAACGTATGCTCTTGCAGAGGTCCTGAGAGCCATGGACCGTCTTCTCCAGTATCTGCAGTTGTTACTGACACTCCTAATCAATGGGTAAGGTTCCTACGGAAGCCATGAAGCTATGTTGTCTTCCAGGAATTATCATGCCACTCTGTGGAAGGATGGGGGTTTGCTTCTGGAAAGCTTTGTGGGGGATGAATTGCTATTTACTGCATTCCTTGTCTATATATTTACTGTGCTTATTAGTTTTGTGAAAAGGCAGCTTCATGTTAGTGAGGAGCCTGGCAGTAGGAAGAGGATTTGAAAGTCTCGCTGAATTTTAGACTCTCTCATAGAGCGATTTTCTACTTTAACAGCTAGGAAGAATGACACAATGTTGTATATCCCATCTTTGGAGAACTGATCCAATGTTTCTGAACAAAGGTGGTCAGTTCTATTTTTTTAAACCAGATCAGACATGATGTCTTTTTGAATTACTTCAGTGGTAGGCTGAAATTAATTGCACTCGATTTGTTCTTTTCTTTACAGGCAGGTTTGTTCCACTTAATGTTAAAAAGATCCACTGCATGAGAATGAAGAGAAAAAATAAAATCTTAAATTGCCTCTTTGAACTAGAGAGACAGCGAAATTAAAATTCTACAGGGTTGATACAAGGCTTAAGATGTCCCTTGAATAGAAGACTAGACATAGTCACATCCTTTAGGGAAGAAGCTTTTCTTGTAGGTTGGCATTTCTGCTTTTTTGCTTAAACTTCCATGCAGTGATTTTATTATCTAATTGTTGCCACTAAAAGTTATTTCCTTTGTCTAACTGTCATTTCTCCAAGTTCCATGCCCTTCACCACAAAAAACTTTCCTTCATTTCATTGCCTATATTTTAAGCAGACTTAGTGTATAAGCTTTGTTTCCTTTACCCCTTAATTTTCATAATAAACATGGCCTTTAAGTTTAGATCTAAACACTTAAATCACTTGGGAATCTCCAACATACATAAAGGTGATCAAAACTGCAGTAGTCAGTCTAACACACAGAAAATATCTGGGATGGAGGTTATCTTGAGAGTCCATATAGTAAGATACAAAAGCTGAATAGTGATAATGATGATCTGTGCATATACTGCAGGGCTCCTCGAGCACCGATTTCCGGCTAAGGCATTCTCCAGCTTTTACAGTGGCCCAAAATAACACTGCACAGCTGTCGTTCTCTTCATAGTCACTGCCTTTCTGTTTCATTGCTCTGGGATTCCCCCAAGTGTAAATGCTGTGTGTTTTCCTGCAACGCTGCACATGGGAAGCTCATCAACTGGGCAGACTACCAAACTGGCAAAAATTTGGAGGCGGGTGTCTGTCTTTGTGTTCTCTTCACCATTAAATATGACATTACCCGAGTCACAAAATCAGAAAATGCTTTGAGTATTAGGTCTGTTGTTTTGCCAGTGACCGTGTAGTGAGCTGAGGGGGAGTCTGGAAGTATAGTCTGAAAACATGTCTTGCATAGTGTAGTAGAGTTGCTTTTCACCATATTTCCAGCATCTGTATAAGGTGTAAATGTAACCTGCCTCAGAACAGTTGCCTGTATTTTGGTCAGTATTTTAGCCATAGGTCTGACAATTAACATCCTCTTAAGACACTAATTCCTGTCTTTAGTCTCGGCTCCAGTTAATGGGCATCTCTATTTTTTTTCTCCGAGAATGATTATCCACTTTCTGATCAATTTTTTCATGCTTTATAATTTAGGATCGTCTGTATGTTTCATCAATATACATTTTGATTTATTCTCCAGTTCATTATTAAAGATATTAAATTATATCAGTCAACGTGGCAAGAAACATTGCTGTATCTGTTCTTCCCACTTAAAGTTTATACCCTTCTTAATTAAAAATCTCCAGAAGTTTTCCTACAACATACTAATACATTGACCAGGTATCATCTTGCCAGATTCCCTACCTTAGCATTTCATGGTTATCAGCAACTGCTTAAATTTTAGTGAAACTAAAATAATTTTTCTCCTTCTTCCTTTTTCTTCTCTAGCTAATTAGGCAATTTTTTATACTCATTTATATTTTTTGCCAAATAAAGCAATTTGGGTTGTTGCCATAGTCACTTCTCTTTGAACGTATATTACCTGATATTGAGCATTGCAAAACACTTCCACAAACATCTCTGTTATTGATTTATTTTTATAAAAATGTTCAGCTTCTGCCAAACACAAGAGGGACTTTAACCGGAACACAAGTTCACAGAGGAAGTGTTAGAGGTAGAAGTATCCATGGAAACAAACTTTACTGCAGATGTTCAGATATTCTTCAGTTATCCCAACCCAAGGTAGAAAACAGTATTGCTTAACCTGTCTTTGAAGACTCACAGCTAAACAGCACAGGTTTAAACTTAAACTCTTATTCTAATTTTTGGTTATTTTCTTTGTTGCTTTTCAAAATAAGCCTAATGTGGAGCTCAGGTAGGGACTTGTCAATTTGAGAAAAGTTGGCAAAGGGAAATGTGAGCTGACAGCAGAATTGTTGGCCTGGTGTCCACCCCTTCATCCCTTGCTCTGGGTCATTACTCTGTTCTTGTAGCCATAATAACTAACTATTTATAAAGTAATTTCTTATTTTGATAAGCATTAACTAGGCAATATGCAATTACAGACACAGGAGCAGAAAATAATAAATTCTGTGTTAAGGAATATCAGGGTAACTAATGGATCTTAAAACTGCTGTTACCCTTTTTTACAAACACATCAAATACGTTATTCATGTTTTTTTCCCCAATTCCCATCTTGTTAGCATCCCTCCTTAGTTTGGTTTGGTGCACAAGTCTAAATGACACACATTTGTTGTACAGTATTTGTCATAATCTGAGCGAAGGATTCACCAGTGAGACTCCTGTAGTGTCACCTGTGATTGCTTACAGACCTCCTTAATTGCATGTGGGTCAAGTCCCAAGAGCCATATTAGACTCCATTGCTTTCCAGCCATGCATTCTTCCAGAATATAACAAGAGGTGTTCTTGCCAATTATATTTGTTCTCTGAGACAGTGAAAATTAATGGGATTTTCTTGACAACAGGTCCAAGATCTTTTTAGCTTCATTTTTTCTGTTTAACCTGTTGGCTTGATAATGATGGAAATAAATTTTTTAGAGAGGAGCTCTGCATTGTGTCTTAATCTATGACAGTTAGATCACATACCGTTAAATAACTGCAAAGGAATGAAGCTTTATTTGTTGTTTACTGAGTCAATATTAATGGTGTCATATTGCAGAAACACTTTTGGCGTCAATCTGAGAACTTAATTCGGTATTCACAATTTAATCCTTTGCTTGATGCTTAAAAAGAACAATTTTTTTACCAAGAAAAAAAATCTAGACCCTGTTAATAGGAGTTTAATATTAAGGGTTGTTTTCACTCAAATAATTCTTAAAATGTAACCACAGGCTCTTTATGCCAAAACTAAACAATAATTTTTCTATCAAAGAAGTCTGTCTCTTCCTCAAAATTATTTTCATTTCACTTTGGAAGTAGAATTGGTTCGGAGATGATCAGTTATGACTCTTCAATATTACTCTGAGACTACTGTAATCTTGTAATTGGCTTCAGTAATGGTGTCCCTATAGGCCCTGATCATTCAGCTGGTAAAACAAATATGCTCATTTTGACATTAGACATGAAATACATTCCTGGGACTTCAATGAGATTAAAAAAATGTCAACTGTGAGCAACCGGGAAGTACTGCATCTGCTTAACCACTTACAGCTGAAAACGAGTGGTGTTCCTTCTAGGTGTGAACCAGACTGGTGTGAGTGTTATGAATGAACTGCAGTGATGTGAGCTGTATGAATTTACATTAGAGCATATAGTTGATTGGCACTTGGTGGAACCCAATACATCGGAGATGGAGGAGTGACTGTAGAGCATTACAAATGCATGATAAATGTAATGAATAATTACATGCATCCCTCATGAACTGATGTAGACAGCTATAGAAATGGTTCCTAGATAATTGCTGTAGCTCTCATACTTCAGCTTGTGGAGCTGTTTTTCCCTCCTTGGGGCTTATCTCAGGCACACTTACAGCAGCAATCCCATTCAGTTTTTGTTTTGGCTAATAAAGCGAAAATCTCTCGATTCCCAATTTGCTTCTGTTCCCCAATTACCCTAGTAGTGCTTTTCAAACCAATTTTAGTTTCTGACTTCTGTACAGCTCTGGTAGCCTTTTTTCAGTGTTTCAAATTAGGTAATTGGGCCTTTTTACAGCAGCTTGAATGTTCAAAATAGTTCTCATAGATCCAATTTTTCCTTTTTTGTCACTGCATGGCAGCTTAAAGTTAGTCTGAGATCACCTTCAGCTAGTCTTCCATTTGACAAGCTTACCTCAGAAATCTTTGCTACTTCCTGAGCCTGAGCTCACATCTCGTACTGCAGAGTTTTACCCAATTCTGGTTTCTTTCGTCGTTCATAAGCTTAGTTTGCATAAAGAAAATTGGCAGTTGACAAATATTGCTGATAAAAGCATGTTGAGAGCAACTGAGAAAAGAGCACTCTCAATAACCCAGGATAATAAAATAGATAAAGCAGATAAATCTGAGAGTAGATTTTTATATTTCATTTTGAAAAACATTTTCTGTGATTATTTTACACTTATTTTCTACTGGGGAGAGGGACAGGGGCAAAAACCCCAAGATCCAGGACTACATTAGCCATGTATAAAAAGCCACCTTTCCAAACTGGTTTAGGAGCAACAACACTTTGGCTTCCACCCTGCAAATCAACTAAACTTTAAACACAGTAAGTGTGCCAGCAGTTTCTGGCATATGAAGGCCATATGAAGGCAATGACTTGGCATACAGTTATTTATTACCTTGAGTAGATTCTTTGGGACCAGCTATTTTCTCAAACATTCTGAGAAGTAAAAAATGAAGTATTTTGGGTAGGACTGCAAAAGGTGTGTAACAAGAGGGGAGAATTCCTAGGGTGTTATGAGTGAGTTGTGGGCTGTTTGGCGTTTTTTTCCTTTGGTTATTTGAGGTAAGGGGGTTTGTGTGTGTGTTGGGTATGTTTTTGTTTGTTTTGTTGGAGAGTTTTTTGGGATGGTTTTCTCCAAAGGAATCTGGAAAGTTTTCTCACACTTCAACACTCTGGTTGAAATTTGGTAGTAGACTTTCATCAGCTACATAGTTAAAATCTCTTAGGCATTATTTTTAAACCTCAGTGATAACCCTGAATTCTGTAACTACACTTAATGAAGTAGTGCTTTTGAGATTTATCTCATGAGCTTGGAGTTTTTCCATGTCTGGGGTTTGGCTTTGTCACTTTTCTGCCAGCTTTAATTGAGCTCCCCATGGAATTCCCTCTGAGGCAGAATTCATCCCAAAACATATCCTGCAAATTGAAATCCAAAATTTGGTAGTTACTGCTACCACTCAGACAAGGTCCCCAAAGCAAAATACTCGAACTCAGGTGCTGCTGAGAAGACATCGGACACTTTTACTGTGGCATGTATCAGGAAAGCTGCATGTCATTGTTTTTAATAAAGCTCACATTTTTTTAAAGTGAATAATCTCCAAACTTGATTTCTTGTCAAAAGGATATGGGAGAGAGCAGAGTATGCGTAGAAGAAAATCCTGGTATTTATAAGCTACTTCAGAGAAGCAATATACAGATTGTGATATGTCTGAGACCTTGATTCTTCTTGCACGTCAGCCAAACGAGGTTAATATTGAAAGAAATAATTTTGCTGAGAAAAGTGTATGAATTTAGTTGGAGCTGAACTTTTACATTCCACATAATACAGCAATTGAGGTTCTGTTTACATAAATTAGCTTTAGATAAAATAGCGGTAAACCTATACTCCTGTTTTGTCTTCTGCACAGCATAGATGTTGCAGGAGATAACTTTGAATTTAATTTCCAGATGTGCTGCACAGCCAACAGAGCAAAAGGGATAACAAGAACTTTGCACTTGAGCAAAATCCTTTTGGACTATCTGATATAATATTACAGAAGAGAAAATACAATTTCCTCATAGGTTCTGGTTGGTATAAATAGATATAATTGACTTCTCAATGTGTTAAAAGCAGTGAGACTTTTTGGGTGAGAAAGGCCTCTTTCCATCCATGAGTAGGTGTCAAGCCTAAGCTGTAGCTTTTTAAACAAGAAATACTGAAAACAGGAGCAAGGTCATCAACTGGGGTTGGAAAAATAGTTACTTCAGAGCAATTTTTGTGAGCCAGATTTTTTAATCAATATTTTTTGTTTCCTGACATGTGAAAAGTCTGTTTTCAAGAGGTTTGTGCAATGCGTTTCACTGTAATGACAAATTAATATTTTCGTGCTAACAGTAAGTCTTAAAGCATTATTTAACTCTATTAATACAGCAAATTTGTTGTGCATCCCACTTCCATCATGCTCAAGCACGTAAATGGTGCCCTTGATATTCTGTAACAACTACTTGTTTCCCGGCAGAGGAAGATGTGCTGTAATAACATGAAGAAACGAATCATTTCTAATGATTTATTTCTTTTTACCATATTCAACGTAGGCAGGATTATTAACATGCAGCAGGGTATGGTCTAGATGACCAATTAACTTCAGATAAATGTGTTCTGGTAATTACTCTCCATACAGAAATACAAATATTAGATTAACTTTTAGGACTGAATTTTATGAATCTTTGAGTTTGAGTAATTTAAAATTAAATAAATTGACAGAACTTCACCTGAAGTGGTCTTTTAAAACCTCCAGACCATTTTCTTTCCCTTCTGCCTGAATATGGAACTGTATGATTCAGTGCCACATGTACGTAGTCTGAAATTCCCAGACAGTACCTTTTGCTGTTGAATTGCATTCAAACCAGGATGGAGGTTCAGATAGACCCTTGTGCCTTTCTGAAGACAGTAGGCTAAGTTTGCTTTGTATTATTTTCACATTGCGTGTATATCTGGACAAATACTTCCGAAAAATCATGCAAGGCCATTGAATTAATACCAGAATCAAACAACCTTTAAATTAATAGCAACTAATTGGATGCATTGCAGATGCTAATTAAATCTTTAAAGGAAGCTGCACTCGTCTGCCTGCTGGTATCTGTCACCCAGACACTACTTTCCATATGCGTATGGCTGACTTGCTGACAGCACGATCTTCGAGACCAAAATTTTGTATGAGGCATCCTTGTTTTTCCAAGCATATTTTGAATTTCTCATGGGCTTATTTTCTTGAGGAACCACCTTTGCCCATGCAAACCAATTAGCTAGACTGCAAGATTTCTGCTCATACATTATCAGTTTATAAATGGGAAGGTTGATACAAGTTCCCAAACTGCTGTCAGGACAGACTGTACAACTGCAGTAGAGATAGAGATCTGGAAACCCGATTTACTAGGGCCCCTAGTCATGTCTTTACGTTTCAAAGTAACCCCTCTTTAGCTCTGTATTCACACAATTATTTCTGTGGCCATTTACTTTTGCATTTGTGGGAACTTAATCTAGGGAGTTGCAAGAAGCGGAGCACCTGAGCTCTGTCTGTGAGTGGACATTAAGCCCCACATTCCAGCCCCTCACAGGGGGAACAAGAGTTAGTAAGCATTGGTTGAGTCAAATACAGTTTTTCACAGCAAGTGATCCAACTGTTCAGAGGTGATTAATCTCAATTATACAAATTCATTTCCGTCCTATGAAGTACACTTGGAGAGTCTAATACAAGCTGCTGTTGCCCTAAGCTTTTTTAATAGCATTAAAATTGAAAACTTGATGTGTTTCCAAGTGCTGTTTAACAAATGATTTGCCTAAATATCATATTTGATTTAAATATTTTCAGTCAAGATAAACACATGCATGGGACATTCCAGATGACTGGATTTAACCCAGATGATATTACATAGGAATGTCGCAAAAACTGGACTCCACAAAGGAGGTTTGTTGTAAATTCGTTTGGCATTGAAGACTTGTCTGCTTCTCCTGCGTATGCTAGAAATTGCTTCATTTCTGAAAGCAAAGAGCAGTTTTACAGACCTGGCAAAGGTCATTCAGTATACAAGTATGTCTGTGCTACACCAGACTTGATACCAGACCTTCAGAGTCTGCAAAACATCAGTGAAAACTTTCTTATAATTCATTTTTCAGAAATTCAAACCTTTTTAAAATATAGTATCCTAGCTCTTGAAAATACCGAAGGACACGCTGGATTGCCAGAATGTAACAAACTGCTTTTAGAGGTATCAGCTCTCACCTTTATGCAGATTTGATGGGATTAAGAATTGTGCTGCAAGAACTCTTTGATCAAAGAAGCATTTGAAAATTATACAACCTTGTGTCTCTAAGTTGCTGTGTCCAGTTCATCTGAGTCTGGCATCATGCTCCACTTCTGGCACCATTCTGCCGTTCCTGCATGCATTCAGCTTGCTGATCTGAAGCCCAAAAAACAAGTTCCCCACAAACCATCTACTCTCCTGAAACCCTGGGAATACTATGGTGTTTGAAGTTTTTTTCTAACTGAGATATATAACAGCTATTTAAAAAAAAACAAAGAAAAGGAAATTAACTGTAGAGTGGAAATTTTTTTTTTCAAATTTTGCCGAGGTTATTTGTTGTATGTGAGGGTATGAGGGAAAGACTACTATAATGAATGTCGTGTGCCTTTGATTTCCCTGCTTGGTTTTAGTCTTTTACTATTGAATTACACCGAGAGAAGTCTGTTCAGGACAGCAAGCAGGAAATGAAGCAGCAACTAGTGATAGAAGAGAGTTTGGGGGAAAATACATCAAGGGCCCTTCAGGAAACAGCAAGATGTTCTTGCTTAAGAAATGTTTGCCTGCCTAGTTCCAGTGAGGTTTACAGCCTTGTTTCTGTTTGGTTTCTTGTTTGTTTTATTTCCCAACCCCCTCCAAGACTGGAGTTTAGAGCTGTATTGTGTGTCCTACCTGTGCTAAGCTAGCAGCTGTAGTGCTGCCAGGTTTGACAGATGAACACAGATAGGTGATGCTCTTTCAACAAACCCATGTTAGAAAACTGTGTGGCCCTAATCCTTTATTGTTTTGCAGTGTTTTTAGGTGATGGCATAAGCTGTCATTTTGGAAAGTGTTATTTTTAATCACTTGAAGTGAATGTAACAAGCAAAGATGCAAAATGTAAACATTCCTGGGTGGGTTTTAGGTTCAGTTTGCCAATGGCGTGGAAATGAGTACATGAAAATTAGTTGCATGAGAAACCTACAGATTTGGCAGAGGAGTTGTGACAGTTGCTAATGTTTTGGTTGCTTTCAGTTCATGCTGCATCTAAAGTGCAGCCTGAATGGGCACCTTTCAAAAAAGTTGAATACTTAGATCTCAGAGAAGCCCTTTAAAGGCATCCACTATTAAATCAGACCATTCTCTGCAGTGGTACAAGTCTAGAACCTCCTCACGGCACAAAAGTGACAGCAGCATATGTGAAAGCAGGACTTGGCCCCGTAATTTAAGAAAACGCTGTCACTTTCCTTGTTTGTAGTCAGCCCCAAAATCTGCTGCTTTATGTTTGGGCAATCTCCATGAACCACAAAGGACTTCAGAGGTGGTCCTTGTACTTGAGCCAGTTCTGCTCTTTGGGGCGTACTTCTGGCAAGAACGTGACTTAACAGTGCAGGCCACTGAAATCAAAGGAGAAAGAGTAGCACCCAGCAGCTAAGGATGTGTCCCATAGGGCTAAATTTAGGTACCAGTGTTATATATGTTGCAATGATAACTCTGATGTTGCAGCAGTTGATAGTTCTCTCCCAAAGGTAAACTAGGTTTTTTTTTGCACTGTGAAAATAAATCTAAAGGTGAAACAATGATGTCCAGGAGTGTTTCTTTGCTCGGTAACACAGTGGAGGGGGGAGGAAATGCCAGTTATATTAGCGGTTTTGAAGTTTGTGAATTGGACACTTGATCAACAGCATATGTAAACACTGCCTGTGTTTCCCCTTCTCCGGTCAAAGATACATGGACTTCTCTGTGGCATTCGGTTAAATCAGAGCAACCACTCTGAATAACAGGCTGGGTGTTTGCATGCAAAGTAAATGCTTTGAGGTGGATAAGAGGAGCTACAAAAGGGCAAAGTAGCATATTTCAAAGAGAACTCGAACAGTAAAATTTTATTTAGTTTGAGCATCTGACTAGCAGATGATAAGGAATAAATTGAAGAATGAGAAAACCATGTGGATGTGGCAGGGGAGCTAGTTACCAGCAGGTGAAGTGTGGGACTTTTGTAGCATAAACCATAATCCAATTTCTAAAATAGTAAAGGTTGTGACGCTATCATAAACATGATGGTAGTTAGGAGCTCTGCCAGAGTGTGGCCACAGGAGCCATCAGGACCTTGCACAGCTCCAGCAGCTTTCGGGTTTCCAGGGCTGGAAGGGCAGCAGCTGGAAGTAATTGGGACTTTTCCTGTTGACACTCCTAATATATATTCATTTTGACAGTCAGGAAAATGGTAGAGAAGGCTTGAGAAAAAGGTGCAAACATATACTTGCAGTAGCTCTTTCAACCTGTCAACAAGCTGGAATTACACTGCGCTGCAGAAATGGCAGAGATACTGCGTGGAAGTGATCATCCACACCAGGCCTGGAGTATCCATCTCCAAAGTGGCACCGACCTTTCAAAGAGGTTTTGAAATGTAACTGGAAGTGTAGGGGGCCATTGGATTTTTAGATGGGTGAAGAACATGCTCTTCCTTTTCTTCAGATCCAGGTAGCTCAATGTTCTGATGTCTTGCTCAATAGCTCAGCTGACCTATTTTAATTTAATTTAAATCTGGTGGACTTAAACTGGATGAATTTATTACTTTGATTCTTGTAGACACTTTGTAACATTCGCACGTAGAATAGCAGTAGTAGTGTATACACTTCTTGGCAAGTGTATATTTTTTTTAAATATGATAAATGCACTTTTCATGTCTTATCATCATCTCTTGTTTATCCCAAAGAAGGTGGAACATGGCTGTTATTTATTTCATGGACTTCACAGGAATAAGAACAGGAAAAGTGGCTGTAATGTTTAGTTTGTGAACTAAGCATACATTAGCCTCTGGAACTGTGCCTTTAATTGTTAGTCACAAACTGATCTTTCAAGACCATTAAAAATTAGAGGAAAATTATATGTGCACAAAGCTGACAGCTCTGCTTGCAGAGAGAGGAGGTTGCACGACTGGGTTGAAAGCTGTTGTTGAAATTGAATTTGCATGTCTGTGGGGAATTATATTTCCCAGTAAAAGACGTAAAGTTATACCCCTCAATTACAGAGGTGTGTATGGCAGAGGACTTGTTTTTACCTGCTACAGCCTCCTCAGGAGTTTTATGCATCTCTGTGTTGCAAACTGGGTGAATAATTTGAATACAATGAATAGTTTTTCTGTTTCTGATCAGCCCGTGAACAGCCTGCGTAACCATTCATCATGCCTGCATGTAGAAGGTCAGCACTATATGCTACTGAAATCTAATTTAAGCCATACCTTGGAGCATTTAGGGGCTGCTAGAGTTGCTAGAGCCGTTCTGATTTGGGACATCTTGGGAGTCAACCATGGGATCTGGGTGACTTTTAATTTCTACTAGGGTAAGTTAATATTAATGGGACTGTGATTGGTGACATCCATCTGTGTAATATAACTGTGGTAAGAGCCTTGGACCCAAACATGACACATTCAGGTCACAAGAGGAGAGATGCAAGTCTTCATGTCATTAACCAAATGTCACTTTATTTCATAGGGATTTTTTCATCTTCCTCCACAAACATAACAATTATTAAAGTTTTCAAAAGCCTTTGCAGAACAAGGGACCATAGACCTGTGGTAACTTCAGCGTGGGCTTGGCACATGCAGTCACGCAGTCTTCGCAGTCGCACAATGTTCAAAGCTTTCTCCCTTCATCTGCTTCTCTTCACCTGCCACCTGTTACGACTCACTAAGCTTCCCCAGTCCACCAGCACCTATTCTGATAGCTCACACATATTTGCAGACATCATTGTGCAAGGAGGGGGTTAACAAGTCACTTTTGTGAGTGTATATAGGAGGCTTCACAATCTTTCTGGCTTTCCTCAGAGGACAAAAAAGGACATTTTTTAGGCAGAAGAAAACTTCTGGAAAAATAAGTGTCCACTGTGCTGTTACAAAGAGGTGTTCCTGAGAATTTGTAAGACAAGCCTGGAAGGCAGGGGGCTAAAATGACAACAGCTGGAAAATTGCGGATAATTATAATAGGAAAAGAAGCAAGAGGGACTAAAGCCAATTCCAGGAAAAAACTTTACTCTTGTGCTTTAAAGCATGCCTATTATAAGGTATAACCTTCGTTGCCCTGGTTTTCATGAGACATAATCATGTACTTGAAGCTTCTATAGAGAGTTCATTCTTTGAAGTACTTTTCCATATCAGGGTTTAAAAAAAAAAGAATCACTTATATTGATAGATTTTTTTTTTCCTCCCAGCATTGCAGCATATTACTATCCTTAGGCTTTTACTTACATCTGTGATGTTTTGCAAGGATTTCACTGAAGTCAATTAAATTAAGCTGAATTAACAACCACACTGAGAGACTGCAGAACAGGAAACACTGCATCTTATTTTTAAGTGTTGTCCCTTTTCTAAACACAGGCCTCACCTATAATGGTGTGGGGATATTTGTCAGGAGGAGAATGTAGGACCGTGTGACTGCTGAGGTCCTGTCCAGCCTGAACTTTTCAGTGGATCCATGTTTCTTCCTCAGTGAATGGACTTGCCATCAGGGCATTGCTTCATGCAAAAGTCAGAGTGCATTTCCTAAAGGAGCAAGCAGGAGGTGAAGCACGTCCCGACACAGCCAGCATCACTAGTCAACAGCCTTTCTCATCTTTTAGTCTTTTCTAGCTGAGTGATGGCAGCTTGTCTGTCTGTCATTGACTCAATGATCAGTGCAAAATAAATTTTTTTCCAGTGTTCTCCTGTAACAGTCTATCTGAAAGAAACGTCTTTGCTTACTACTGCAAACCCGGCTGCGTTATGAGCAAAAATCTTTCTTTTGCATCTCACATGTTAGAAGCTTTGTATTTTTCTTAGCCATCCTTTGGGTAAATGAGCAGAGGGACACAAAGAGCATCTTTTCTCATTACTATCCACAAGTGCATTAGATGTGGGCCTACCGATGTAAATATGGGGTTGTGGTTAGATATATAGTAGTAGTATGTGTTCAAGACTAGTATTGTTGGCTGGGAGAGGACATGAGTCAACTTTATAGTTCAGGGAGCTCAGGAGGTAGGGTAAGGGCAGAGGACCTTTGAGGTGAGGTTAAGGAGTGCATGTCTGACATGGTATAGGAAAGGTTATACACAGGAGAGCTAAAAATATTTTCTTACAGATAAAGGTGGAACAGACATCTTGTTTATTATGCATTTTTCAAGCTTCGTTTGCAAATTGACTTAGTAGTATATAATCACGATTTATTTAAAGACAAATTAACATTTGACTTTGAATTTTCAGTTTAAGTCATCTGCGTTTCTGCTGTGTTGTTATCACAGAGGTCATATTTGTCACTTAGTGGTTTTTAATGTCACTAATGTGAGAATGTTGGACAGCTTTTTTTTTTGCTCTTTCCTAAGACTTAACCTAAATCATAGCATTAAGTAACATTACTTTCATGCTGGTGAGAACATTTTACTAGTTATTAAAAGTATTTGTGGCACTTTCCTGTTTGCTTCAGGTACAGCCAGTCTGTTATTGCGGAGTTTCTGGATTTTGTGCCTGGAGGGTCTGTATTATTGATCACAGGTATTTCCCCACATTGCTGAAGCTAATGTGTTTGTGGCTGAAGCAACTGACCTCACCACTTTGGTACAAGACAAACTAGGGGGTGGGGGTGGAAATCTGATGTTTTGAAAAGTCGTCTTTTTTAAAAAAAAAATTGTTTTTGAAAAGTTGACACAAGTCTTAACTATCTGCTTCCACTGTGATCCACATGCATTTATTTCTTAGTTTGCTTTCATGCAAAGTCTCTGGTTACATCAAAACTTTGTTAATCAAGCAGTCTCAAAATAGAATGGCCTTTTAGACTGCCTGGGGAAACTTAGTATACTGACATTTTTGGCTTTTACATGTTTCCAGTGCCATTTATTCTTAGAGGATGATTGATTATGTAAGATTTGTAGAACATCAGACTAGGACGGTACTATTTTTTAAAAAAGTAAAGTATTTAGAAACTGCATTTAATCCTGTGCGTAACTCCTCGTCGTTGTTGAGGTGGTTTTGTCTGTGATGCTTTTGTATGCTATAGCATACATGTACAGAAGTCAAACTGTACTCTAGTCCAGAAACGACCCCTTGTGATTAGCATTTCCCTGGAAACAGCAGCTATAGTCCGTCGGGTTGTCTAGGCTATGTCTAGCATAGTTATGGTTCCTTTCACATCTTTAAAAACCCAGAGTAACTTTTGGATTAGTGGTATAGGAATTTTGGTTTACTTACTGTGAATACCCATGGTTTATTCCTGCAAAATACTACAGCATTGTGCTCATGGTACACAGAGCTCTCCTGATGTAAATGCTTTGTCAAAATCACACTCAGTAAGCATAGATAGTAACCTGAGAAACATATCCAGTTCTTATCTTTGTGGTTTTATTGTTGTCTTGTAACAAGTCAAAGCAATGGTGCCGGGTCTCCTCATTTTTACCCAAAGCACTATAAAGAATGAAAATAACTTAAAAGCCCAGTTGACTCTTCAGCAAGTGCTACAGGCCATGCAAATCCAAAGTGCTTCCTTTCAAGTAGAACTTGGTAAATAAGTAAGTATAGCGGAAAACTGACTTTTCAGATCTACCCTTCACTTCTGTAAATTGTTTGCAAGTGGCTGACCACTGCCAGTACATGTTACAACCATGCGAAATGCAATTTTTCTAAATCTGTTCCAATATTCACTTAATGGTCGTCATGTCTGACAATAAAGCTTCTCTGTCAGAGCACTCATAAGAAGGGAATGCAAAAAGGAGATGAGAGCTGCAGTGATGCCATTTAATAATTCAAATGAACGGTTGAGCAGGAAGAGCACATTCTGGGTGGTGTTATGCTTTATTATTTGCATGCTGCTACTGCTCCAGTTCCACAAAGCTCCTGGGATTCTATATAGTTTATAGTGTATGACTCGTTAGTCTTTTGACACAAAGCTATCTGACACATAAAGATTTTGATTTATACCTTCCTGGAGAAATGTATGTACAGATAAAGGCTACAGAGGGAGGTATGTGGCCCTCAAATTATGTTACCTTTAAAAAGTGAGAGGAAGTCTCTTCTCCCTTAAAATGTTGAATAGGATAGCAATAATGCCAGTTACAGAAGTCTTCAGAGCATGCCACTCTGCAGTTTGTTTACATACATCCACAATGAAAGTACTGAAGGTACTTTTTACAAGCTCTTTGACTTCCACATAAAATGGTAGTGAAACAACCGGTGTTTGAAAGTGTTTTATTTATAGCATCTTGCTGTCAAATGTGGTTCCTGCTTCTCTTAGTATGACTTAGCAAACAGGTAGGAATATTTAGCAAGGGGATGTGACCAAACTGCAATGTTGTTCCCGTTTTCCTTCTCTTTTCTAAGTATTATTGTGATGTCAGCAGGTTTCAGATCCTTTCGCCACTACCGTTTAAGAAGGGTTTGATACATATTTTTGGTTAGTCTCCACAGCAACATTTTATGGGAAGTGCCCCAAATACATTTGCAAATAAATACCTGGAGCTTGGCAGCAAACTCTCCTCAAGCCTTACTTAAACATTCTGTAGATTCAAAAATGGGAAAAGCAGGGGAGAAAATGCTGAGGATAACATATAGCAGACTGTGCCCAGGTAACTTCTGCTGAGAGCTGCTGCGAGGCAGGGAATGACGTTCACTCCCCTCCACCCTCAGAAAGCTGACGGCATTTCTGTTCTTCATTTCATTAGAAGAGCACAAAAGGAGCTGGACTGTGTGTGGGTTGTACAATGGCCATCTTTTTCCTTTAAAGAAATGCATTCAAGTGTGCATGATTAATTTTTTCCTCTGGCGTGTCACTTATACCCGACTGAGAGCATTCTCTCTAGAAACACAATATGTACTTTCTTAACTGCAAAAATATGTGGGTATTTAAATTTCATGGAACCTGAGTAGCCCACAGAACTTCAATAGCCCAAAAGGAGTTGTTCAGCATGAAGTCTTTGCTTTTGCTCTTTCTGATACTGTGCACATTGTATTGTTGTACATCTCTGGTTTATCTCAAAGAAATGGCAAAAAAGATAGTGCTGTTCAATCTCTAGAATAGCGTTTCTGACAGTTTTTGCACTTATCTCCAGGTGTTTCAGAATTTCAAAATTGCTATGGAAAAGCATATAATTGTTTGGGCCAGAGTTTGTTTAAATTCTGTCAAAATGAAATAATTTTAATGGAGTATGGAGAGGTGGCTGCAGTGCAGCCTATATGAGTCAGTAATGCCAACCTGCTAACAACCTCAAATGATTATAAATAGCCTTTTTATAAATTTAAGTGATAGCTTCTCTCACTCTCACAGTGTTGTCATTCTCTGTCACACAACAAAGAAGATCCTGTATTTTGATTTCTAAAGCCATCGTTCTATAGTTATCAATTTTAATGGGGAAATGGTGTAGAGGAGAAAGCGAAGAGCTTACTGTTGATTGCCGTGGCTGCAAGGTAAGGTTCCATCCGTACATGATCACAGAATCACAGAATCACAGAATCACAGAATGGCAGGGTTTGGAAGGGACCTATTTGGGTCATCTAGTCCAACCCCCCTGCCGAAGCAGGGTCGCCTACAGCAGGCTGCACAGGACCTTGTCCAGGTGGGTGAAGTGGTACTGGATGCAAGGTCTGACCCTGTAGCCCTGAGTGCGTAATAATATTTTTTCCAATCTCGGCAGTGCATGATTCAATTTATAATGCTCAATCTAAAAGCACAGCATCAGGTCCTGCAAACAAGCACTTCAGACCAGAGTCACCAGTGTTGCAGTGAGAGCTGTCAGACCACTGTACACAGACTGGCATTGGAAATGCCTTATCCTGTTACAGGTGCTGAGCAGTGGATGACCCCAGCCATATGTTTTTCTGGAAACTTAATACCTTGTGTCTGCCTCTGACTTTAAATCACACCACGATCTGAATTTTTAAATCAGAGCGGTATGTCTTTCTGTGAGCAGGAAAGGAGGGTTGTTTAACAGTTAGCTCTTGCAGGGTGGCACTGGGGGAATCTTCATGAACTTCAGTGTGATCATCATCTCTGTTTTAACATTCATTGCATAATGTCTCAGGTGAGAAGTAGCTTACAGGTCAGCAGATATATTTTAAGACAATGTACATAAATGGATTACTGGATTGCAGGAACTGGGAGAAAAGCATGAGGATATTTACATGTGCATTCTTAAAAATTTTCTACCCACATGGTAGCGTGGTAGCAGCAGCATGTTTCCTGGACTGGTGAGCCTGGCTGACATATCATCTTCCCCAGTTGCTGAAATTTCCTTGGACACAGAGAACTCGGCCATTCTGCCCTGGGTGCTGGTGTCATCGGTATGGTGCCTTGTTCACCTGGTGTTCTTGTTCAGAAGAAGCCCCTGCTCAGTATATCTCTCCCCATTTAGTTCTTGGATAGGACGCACCACTGCCTCAATCTCTTGCAAAGCTTAAATACCCAATGTTGGGGTTGCAGATTGCAGTGCATGTTTGCCTCTGTACCTTAATTCCCACTGCTCAGCAGTATATCTAATGGCTCAGGGAGCTAATTTTCTAAGAGTCTTTTAAAATGAAGATGAATTGGTCTGTTGCATTCCCGTACGTTTTAAAATCTTAGATTTTGCAACATTGTCAATAAAATAGCCACGTTTTGGAACATGTTGTAGGTATGAATTCTCCAGTATTTCCTAATGGTCAGGGCATGGCCCAGAGCATTTCAGTCTTCAGACTTCTATTCCAAATCACAGTATTTCATGCACTTCAGGTTTTGGTCAGGCAACTTTTCCTGAAGGGAGCAATAGCATGGGATATGTGTCCTACACTAGCAGAGGTTTAAAGTCAAGTGTTTCCTTGATGAAGTGGAAAACAATTTATTACACCCTCTTCAGTTGCATAGAGATTCAGAGAAAGCAAGCTAGCAGGGCACTAGGGCCAGAAGATTTAAAATCTGTGCTTTGTTCTGTTCAGTTGCTACATCTGGGGCAGGTCAAGTCATCTCCCCATGCCTCGATTTCTCCTTTCAGCACATTTCTGTTGCCTTTATAAAAAGAAAACTCTGAGAAGCATGAGTGCCTTTTGCTTGTCACTGTGGGATGTGAAATGCAGAGGTGGCACTATAAAAGAAATAATAACCTACGTGTGATCTGGGACCTTTCGTTTCATTAAATTTTTCATCCTCTGAGGAAAACCCTTTTTAGAACGTGGGAAAGGGAGGCAGTAAAATGTGCCTAATTATATTTGACTCTAGTGGATGTACTTCAGTATGGGCCTCTCGTGTTAGTCTGGTAAAGTTGAAAAGGAGTCCATGGTTATTTTAAAAATAATTTTCGTTCTTCTGAAGCCACATTGGAAAAAGAACAGCTAGGCAAAAACAGGCAATAAAATTACTCACAGACAAGGCAATATATACCATATGTCAGCTACACCTTAAAGCCAACGGGGTGCCGCCTTTATTTTTCTCAATGTGCTATTTTTGCTGAGGTATTACAGGACACCTGGCGCTTCCCACAGCAAAGCCCCAGCATTTGGTGGGTGCCTGACACGACAGTAACAATACTGTATTGCCTTTTTCATTTTAGCATTAATTTCTTATCTTAGAATTATATGCTCGGGCCCATGCAGAGCTTGCAATTGCAGGGTAAATATTTTAACTTTTCTTTTTTATAATTGGTCACCTGACTTTAACGTGCTGAGTACAGGAGATGCAGAAGCTGATGGAAAAAAAACGTATGGTCGGTCTCAGCAGGGCATCACCTCAGCTCTCCTCAAAAACATCATTGCTGACGTGTTTGCTGCTGAACATGCAGGAGCTTGCTCCCTCACAGCATCAAGCCCATGGCTGCCGAGTGCTTCGGTGTGCTCCAAGTCATGTGCACCATCTAGGAAATAGGCAGCAAAGCTTGCCGAGAGGCCCCTGGCAGGGAACAGACGTGGCTCCTGCAGGCACAGGGCAGGCCGAAGTTTCCCTTGGGACATGGCTGGAAAAGGTACCAGGCCCGGTACACATTGTTCTAAAGTGACTGCATGTGTGTGATGGCCCTGGGTGGGAGGTAACACTGTCCTCAACCGTAAAACACTTAACCAAGAACAAATTACATAAATCAATAAGGAGAAAAAGTTAATTAAAGTGATTTTTGCCTTAGAGAGCAGAAGAGTTCTGCCCTAAAGCCCTAGGAATAGTGTGATTTGTCAGTTTAAAAGCTTTGTTTCTGTTCACTGTTTATGTAACACTGTCCCAACCATTACACAGGCTGTTAAATTAAATGCAACATCTCAGGAGTTGCATTGTCCAAGAAGTTGTCGTAAAAAGGTACAGGAAAATATTGCAACTCAGCCTATAACATAGTAATGTAGCTGCTCCAGTAATGACAGGGATATTTTTCTTTTTTCTTTATCTGCTTTGCCCACATGCATAATAGAGAGAGAGCAAACTGTTCCCTTCTCATGCAAATATATGACTTCTAGAAACACAGCAAAAACACTTCGCTGTTACTATGGAGCACTAATAAAATACTTGTTAGGGGGTTTTGCTACTTATGTACACTGTGTTGTCCTTGGAGTGGGTGTTTCCCTGTTGATCGGTATTACAAAGAGCTGATCTCACCGTGGATGAGGAGCTAAAATTGTATTTTACAGTCTGGATCAGCAAATCTTTTTGAGTTCATTGATTAAATCTTGGCAAAAAATTATTCTCCCATGGCAAGCTAGGCAGTTCCAAACTCTCCTCACTTTGTGGAGAAAGTTGAAAGAAATCCAAAGCTTTTGTTTGACACAGCACTTGATTTTGTAACAAATGGAAAATGGTGATGGTGTTTTGCCTCCCAAGTAAGGCTGGGATGGCAAGCAGGGAGGATGTGGGGTGAAATACAGTTGCAAGTACCCAGCAACTAATTCTGGAGCAAAGATGGATGTGGCTTGGTATTGTCTGCAAGAACAGCTGGCTCCTGGCATCTTACTGAGGGAGACAACGCCTCAGGCAGTGCTTTGCCACTCACGGCATGTACTGTCCAGGTGTCTCCTTCCCTTACCCTTCTTCTTTGACCTCCCTTTCCTCTCCAGGGCAATTTCTCATGACTTGGCATGCATCTCAGCAATGACAAGCCAACAGCCTTTCACAGTGAGCTGCAATTTCCAAGGGGGCTGGTAGATATTCGATGCCCTTTTCCTCCTTGCCCTTGCCACAGCTCTGGATGGAGCGAGCAGCTCCCATATTCTTCCTGAACAGTTGTTGAGACTGACCTTCCCATACCCAAGTATCAGGAGGAGAAATGGGGAGGGAAGTCTGTGCAAGCATCTAAGCAGATCTCCCTTTTGCTTTCCCTCTTTCTGAAGGCCTTGAGTAAAGAAATGTTGGGGGAAGAGCATTGCAATTTAATAAATCAGACTCCGTTAGACTTCATGGACAGTGTGGTTGCTGTGGCAAAAGAGAAATTGGGGAGCTCTTGTAGAAAGGCAGAATCTGAGATGCGCAGGTGTTAAAAGCTGGTGATAGCTGCCACAAAAAATTACATGCATTGTACCAAATTCAGCAAAAGATGAAAATAATGTTCAAGTAGGAGCTAGGAGAGAAAACATTTTAACTATACATAAGTCTCTGACACTGTTTCTGTCTATAAGCTGGAGAGGCAGACAAGGAAAGGGACAAAGATGGTAAAAGCATTTTATGAAGAGTGGAAATTCTTTTGCAGAGCAAAACTGCTCTATTGTTCATTTCTTGCTTTGAGTAGGGATTCTAGACTAGGCGTATCACAGACCTTCTCTTTATAACTGTCTCAGTCCAACTGGGATTTATAGTTGCTCTTGAAGTATTTGTCTTCTGGCTCCGACTAAGAGAAAATATTCTGTGTGATTTAGGAGATCAACACAATTCATTCAATTCACATAACAGAAAAGTCATGAAAAATCACCTACAATTAAATCAATCTGGTGACATTATGTTCTACTCACAGACATTCTGCAATCAGGAAAAAAAGCTAACATTTTCAATAGGTTCTTTGCTGTACAAGAAACTTGGGTTTTTTTCACCATGAGGTAAATCAATATGCTAAAAGTGAAACTACACATCAAAGACTTAAAGTCAGTATCAGTAAAGAAAAAACACAAAAATCCCCTAAAACATGCCCCTCCCTACCCAGCCCCAAAACCACACCAAAAAAACCCAGAAGTAATAGTAAATGTTCTTTTACTCGTGTCCTTAGAGAACTCCTGCCTCTGAATGATACTAGGTGTAGGTGGTGGTACAGATGAGCATCCTCTAAGAATGATTATCTGTCCTCAACGGTTGCCTGATAGGAGTCCGCTTCCCTCCAGGTAGGTCCAGGAGCATGATGCACAGCTCCCTGGAATCAACCAGAGAACTTTTCATTGTGTTAGTTCCAGTTCATTATTTTCAGGAAAAAAAAGATGGACACATTTAATAAAATCAGTTACCCTTGAAGGTGTTTTAAGATCTTTCCATAGCTAACGAGCAAGTAGACAGGAATCTAAAGATGAAAGCAGTTATCCCACTGCTGTTGACAGATACATAAAACATGAGTGAATGTCTAACATTAAAAGTAACTATATTGTATATAACTAACAGAAAATTCTCAACAATTGGTATTAATGTTCATAGGAGGATGATTTGGCAATTTGGGTATTTGACTTCAGTCAAATTCTACATGGCTGAAGCAGAATCGTATCTGATGAAATTACACAACTTTAAGTCTCTGATTTCTACTTAACAAGTTTCCTTAGCATCACTAATGTGTGGAACGTACGCATAGCCTTTGTAAAACAGTATTTGTGATTAATGGGAACAAGAAAATTCACTATGTGGATGCTTTTGACTTGGAAAGAAATGCAAAGCTTCCATCCAAAACCGTCATTTATATATGTTGTTAAAGACAGTACCCAAAATCATGAGACTTTTTTTTTTTCAAGTGTGTAGAACTGGTAGCTAACTTCCAGTGTTTACCTGTTGGAAAAGATGCCTTCTCAGGTATGTACTATGCTGTATTAAACTTGGTAAATGTTTTTATATTTGGTATCACTAATTTTGGAGGTTTAGAGCCATTTCTCATCATTTTCATCATGTGAACTATGGAAATTGATGTGACAGAGATCATCCGAAGGATGATGTTTGTATTTTATACCAGCATGAGCTTCTGAGTAAAATGCTTCTTCTGCTGCTCTCACTGATTTTTTTGAGATGCTTTTATTGCAGTGGATTAGCTGGTAACTCTTCACTTACGCAGCCTTTCTTTGCATAAACAGTCCTGCCATCTACAAACCAGCTTGCAGGACATTGATTTCTAAGACAAACTATCCTGCACCAACAAACGTATCTGATACAACCCTGATATTCACTGTGGGATCCTGGAGAAGAGACACGATGATCTGTCAGAACCCATCCCTCCCTCACCACTGAAGGGCTGTTTCCCAGAAGATGGAGCTCTTTCTCCGACACTGGTGGTGGAGATCTTGTAAGTTCAGTATCATAGAAAATTAGGGAATTCTTATGGATGTCAGTAAATTATTTTTAGCTGAGAGAAAGAAGAGAAAATGAACATGTTGACCACAGATACTTTATTATGAAAGAAAAGTCTTATTTATGTTTTTCCTCAGTAAATGACACTTCTTAGCTATAACGATAGTACACGAAAGTAAATCCAGTTGTTAAAGAGTCCAGATGCCAAACTTTTTTTTTCCTTTGAAGCAAAATGTGACTGCTTGGCAGACTTGGGTATATAGAGCTTTGCAGTTTTCTTGGGCCTATCACTTGATTAGAAAGATGGTGATTTGTCTCATTGACAGCCGTCACTCCCTTTTTGCTGGGAGCAACTCCATTAACTCCTCTCTGGGGTAGAGAGGGATATTTATTTGTGGTGTGCTTCGGTTTCCACCTGTGAATGATAAGACTGAGAGGGATTTTAAATTTCCACATGGAAAACGAAGTGAAAAAGTAATGAGCATAAAAGGATGAAAGAAAAAAATGGATGCTGATTCTTGCTAAAGTAGGGATGGTTTGTGGGAACCCACAAATCATGCAGAAGGTGTCCCTTGTGTTCGAAATGGAGCAGCAGAGCCCTTCTGATATCAGGTGCTGAAGGAATTAGTAAGTACATGAGAATTGGAATACATTTATGATATGCTTATGTGTGTTTAGTGTCTGACCTTCTTCCCTCAAAAGCAAAGTTAACCCTCTCCCTCCTTCCCTTCCCCACTCCCCCCAAATCTGGTGTAAGGCTGTCGGTCTCTCTTAAGCCTGGACACATTGAGTAGCCCCTACAGAAGCTGGACAAAACTATTGTTGTTAATGACATCAAACAATTGTCAGTGTCTCAGCTTCCAATATTTTGGATGTTATGAGTATTTTACTGTTTGTTTTATTGCTGTGGATCAGATATTAGTTTTTTAGAGCTTGCATTTGCGTTATCTAAACTGCAAAAAAGATCATGAAGAAGGGAAGTTTTATAAGCAGTGACGTGGTTGTCATGACTACCTAAGCCACTTTCCTGGTACCATATCAGTCTTTCACTTTATCTGTCTGGCTTTTACACAAACAACATTTTTTTTCTTTTGTGTGAGAGTCTGAAGAAACAGGGCTCAAGAAATACCTATAAGCCTAAATATGTGTGTGTGGTGTGTGTCTGTAGCATCCAGATGAAGCTATAATGCCCAATTCACACCCCCCCCCGTCAAACAGCATGTGTTTGTTATATGCCTTGGACTCTGAGAGGCAAGTCAAAGCTATTCTCTACTTTTGACTGAACTGACAAGATCTGAAGTCCTGGAAATCAGGGCTACAAATGATCAAGTGAAGTAGGCTGCTCTGACTTATTGTGAGGTACAGGTATCCTCCATTAAGCTGTCAGCGTTATATAGTTTGACTTCTTTTTTTTCTTTGTTCCTGCCCATTTTTCCTTTGCACTAATTGCAACACTTGCAAAGCCTCCCCATCTCTTCAGCATCTGATTTTCTCACTGAATACAAAGCAGGTGGATCTAACTTTCTCAACCCAATGCTATGCTACAGGCTTGGGGAGGAGTGGCTGGAAAGCTGCCTGGTGGAAAAGGACCTTGGGGTGTTGGTTGACAGCTGGCTGAACAGGAGCAGTGTGCCCAGGTGGTCAAGAAGGCCAATGGCATCCTGGCTTGTGTCAGGAATAGTGTGGCCAGCAGGAGTAGGGAGGTGATCGTGTCCCTGTACTCGGCACTGGTGGGGCCGTACCTGGAGTACTGTGTTCAGTTTTGGGCCCCTCACTACAAGAAAGACATGGAGTTGCTGGAGCCGGTCCAGAGCAGAGCAGAGCAGAGCAATGAGGCTGGTGAGGGGTCTAGAGAACAAGTCTTACGAGCAGCAGCTGAGGGAGCTGGGGCTATGTAGTCTGGAGAAGAGGAGGCTGAGGGGGGACCTTATTGCTTTCTACAGCTACCTGAAAGGAGGCTGTTGTGAGGCAGGGTTTGGTGTCTGCTTCCAGGTAACTAGTGATAGGACGAGAGGCAATGGCCTCAAGTTGCATTAGGGGAGGTTTAGATTGGATATTAGGAAAAATTTCTTTACTGAGTGGTCAGGCATTGGAACAGACTGTCCAGGGAGATGGTTGAGTCCCCATCCCTTGGGGTGTTCAAAAAAACTTGTAGATATGGCACTTCGGGACATGGTTTAGAAGGCATGGAGTTGTAGGGCGGATGGTTGGACTTGATGATCTTAGAGGTCTTTTCCAGCCTATGATTCTATGATTCTCTTTGCCTGGCTAGAGAAAAGGAGGAGAAGGGACCGGAGGGACAGAGAGATCTCTGCGACAGGATGCTGTAAAAGTTTCCATGAACATCATTAAAATCAAAGAGAAATTGTGAGCTGGTATGATGCCATGTTCACTGAATTCTGCTGGAACCAGACTCCCCTGAATAATAATTTCCATGTCTTTGCATCTCTGCGAGTTCTTGAGTTTTTTTTTTTCTTTAAGGGAAGGGCTTTGCAGAGTGACAAGACTCATGGATCATTTGCAAGGGAACAACTAGGAGTAGTGTGAGTCTAAATGTTAGCATGTTCCTGACGCTTTATTTCAGGCAAGGTGATGAACATAAACCTGATAGGTAATCAAAATGAGAACAAGGAAAAGTACTAAGTTTGTTTGAGAAATAGATGTAACATGCTCTGGGCACAGGGTCTCCAAAACAACAAGGGTCAGTTTAAGATAAAGTTTTGTTGCTAGGAGACTGTAACCATGAAATAGAAATGCTGATTAGTTGACATACTTGAGAGATGATGAAAAAAGACAGCTCAGTGTCTGTGTTATGTCAAAAACATAAAACAACACAGTTATTTTGGAAAAGCTAAATACAACAATACAAATTCAAACAGCAATAAATCCAAGCCAAGTACAAATGGTTACAGGCTCTGGTTTAAAGTTTGATTACAAGAATATAGCTGGAGTTACTAATTTAGGTGACCCAGAAGTTAAATAATTTTAGGAGGAGGAGGAAGATAAGAAAAGAGATGTTAAATGTATGCAGCTGTATCATTCTTTTAACACTGAATCAACTCAAACTTGTTGGAGAGTGGGGAGCTCAGGTGACAGGAGTTGGTAACCTGTATGTACGCAGCTTTGTGCTTTCCTAAGGACTCAGAAACTGCTGAAGTGAATTGTTATGGTATAAAAGGCATTTCAGGTTCCAGATGGGCATCAAACATACTAGTTTAGAAAGAAATTTGAAAGATTTCAGAAAAATCACATTAAAGTATATACGGATAGAATTTCAGAAGGTACAGGTCTGGTTATCAAGTTCTTTTCATGGTAACAGGAAAATAACTTGCAAAAAAGAAGCCCTCTCTTAAAAATCTCCTCTTTCACGTTCCTCTGGAAAGGCTGTCATGGTCAGAGAAAAATAAAATAAAATTGTCCACCATGATGAGGTAGCTTTGCATTCCTCATTGTCACTTTGACAAAGCTGGCAAATACCTCTATCCCCCTGCTAGTGGGGGTATGAAGAAAGTTTCAAGTAAAACCATTTTCATATGTTCATCTGCTTTTAAATCAACTGTGGTGAGCATCTGGAGTTGTGAAAGTTTTTACAGCTCCTAAAAAATTGTAGACTATTCAATAATGACTTTACAGTAAGATCAATAATTTATGCTAAGCATGCTTAAAAATTGCAAAATATAATTTAATTATTTTGGCAGTGGGAAAATGGTGAAGAAATGAGTTGCGCTTGCTTAACTTAATTTTTGTTTCTTAGCACAAGATTTATAATTATTCTAAGTAAGGAAGTTATTTGTTTTCATTAGCAGTAATTGACCAGTAAACATGATAGTAACATATTTTCTCATGGAAAACTCTACTAGTAAGTCTCTGTAGTTAAGAGCTCTGACCAAAAATACCTTGCGGAGTGGATCTCAAATGTTTCATCCCTCAGACTAACTATCCTTTATCCTTAACGTAATGCACCCATTACTAATTATAAACTGCAGGTCCGTGTGGGTTGGTGTCTTAATGCTGTAGGCTGCAGAAATTCAAGTGTTAGCTCAGAATTGTGCTCTCCAGGCTGTGCTTAGACGTCTTTATAACACTCCAGCAACAGGAGAAGGTTTGTTTATGTCATGCTTTAAATTTGAAAAAAACAGTTACATAGATCATCCTGCTTGCAAATATCTTTCACCTGTGCCTCTTGAGTCAGAAACTGTCTAGAGGAAATATTTCTGCTGATAATACGGTGAGTACAGGTACTAAATGCTTCAAGACACAAATATGTCCAAAGCAGAGATGTAGTGTCCCTTTAAAAAATAAAAAATAAAAAAAAATCAGGGCCTTTACTCTTTCATTACATGTCATTTTGAGAGCTGGCAGCCCATGTAGTTCAGCAGCAAAGCAGACGCTTAGCATACCCCAAATTACTCATACTTGCTTAGTGAGAGTAACAGTCAGACCCCTGTCTTCTGCTGGTACAGATGTAATATACAGACTCATGCTCAGAAGTAACACCCCTTAAAATCCTGAGCGAGAAAAGGCAATGTTATCAAGGAAATTAATTTTTATTTGTGTTTCTCATCTAATCTGTCTTCATTGTGACTTTTGCTGCTCTGGAAGAAACACAAAATTGTGTCTGGATCTCTGTTTTCTGCGTTTGGTATAGCTGGAAATTGGAGTGTGTTACTCAAGATACCAAACGACGGCACACAGGGCTTTCCTTCTCAGAGACTGCCGGTGGCTCTGCATACAGTATCGCTATTCCCATCATATGCTGGCATGCACAGAAGAGGTATTGGAAAAACAGTGTTTCTGAGCAGAAGACTTCTGATTCCTGACTAGGCATTTTAGCTATTAGATCGCTCTGACTCTCCAAATTTTGTTCCCCAGCATTTTTGAGTAATGCATGTGATTAGTTGCTGTTCTATTGAATGATACGGGGTTAAAGACAACCTGCGAGGCTTGGCTTCCTTGACAGTGTATGTTAGAGGCTGGATACTACCAGGAACTATTTGTTGCTTGGTATTTGCTCATGTAAAAGACTGCTGATACCTACTTCTTATTCAACTCCTGTAAACGCTAAATAAAGCAGGCATTTCATCTGCCTTGAAAGATCATACCAAGTCCTCAGAGCCCCAGAGGAATCACTGGGATTGCTTTAACAATTGGGAAGATCCATCCTGTTGCAGAGTCAGTAGGGAATGCCCAATCCTCTGGAGATCATGAGCAGCATAATCAGTTCTGGAGCTACTTAAAGCTGACAAATACTTACTTCAAGTCATCAAGCAATTTTAAAAGCCAAGAATTCATAAGAATTAAATGTTTTTTCATAGGCAGATATTAGAGTGCATCTTAGAGAACATGGTCTGAGTAGCTCACTCCCAAGTAGCTAGGTAGTAAGAAATTACACAAAAAGCAAACTGGGGAGACGTGCACAAATTAGCAAGGAATTATAGCTGACTGTTTTCTTTGCTCTCAATTCAATTGTGTTTTCCATGAGGAGATCACAGGAAAATAAACAAAATTGTCACCCAGGAAAGGACAATGCCAATTGATTCGTACATTGTGTTGCAGCAATATCTTCATTGCACTGGTAGACGACAAATCATTCGTAATGACAGTTTTCAGGGAAACAGCATTGCTTGCAAACTCAGACATTACTGATTGTTCACGTGGTCAACAGATTAGTGATGTTCACGGAGCAGCCAACTATCTGCAACAAATAAGTACATCTTCTCAGGATAAAAAGGCGACTTGAGGATTACAAGGACCCATGCTCTTTATCTCCAGACAATCCTCGTTTCAGGTTTCTTACCTCTTCTTAAAAGGCGTGGAATAAATAACATATTGATTTCCCTTAAAACTTAAGAATGTGTTTACTGTAAAGTATTCACACTGCTTATGAAAGAGTAGGGATTATTGTGCTTTTAAGCTTTTCTGTGTCAATGTTTAAAGATACCTATTCTGTCAAATTTGTCCATGATCTTAAAGATTTCAGGCAGGGATTTTATATATACATTTATACTTATTTAACCTATTGCTACAGGGATTATATCTCAACTACTAACTGGAAGTGAAAACGTGTATGGAAATCATATCACTATGTGTCAATGCATATATGTAGGTGTGGAGGAAGGCCCTTAAATTGAGGTTAGTATAGAGGTTTGCTTGAGCTCTTTTTCCTGCGCTTTGAGCTGTCTTTTCTGCTAGTGATAGCTCTGAGACCAAAGGAAGTATCTGTGTGTGAAGGCATACTGTATATAGTCTCTATACAGATTATGTTATTATGTAGTATGTGGTTTCTTGGTGCTGAACTCCTAACCTGTCCATAACATCTTGCTGCATTTAGATTGTTGGCACATAAACTCTCTTTTAAGTGCACGGTTTCAGCAGAATCATAAAAGATATTGTCAGGAGCTGACCCACAGCAAAATGTACTCTGACAGAGCAAAACAGAGATGGATCACTTGCCTGGGGATTAATTGATCAAAAATACCTGCTTTACTGGAAGAGGTAATTGAAGCACTCACCACTTAGGCTTTGCTTGACTGCTGGAGAGCAGCTCTGTGGAAAGCGACCTGGGTGTCCTGGTGCACGACAGGTTAACCATGAGCCAGCAGTGTGCCCTGGCTGCCAAGAAGGCCAATGGCATTCTGGGGTGCATTAGGAGGAGTGTGGCCAGCAGGTCGAGGGAGGTTCTCCTTCCCCTCTACACTGCCCTAGT
>Ga0065711_1002214_pt1 | contig 35625 bp, 21 predicted proteins | sample Hoacrofraction12_FD_59098 | JGI IMG/M metagenome (GOLD analysis project Ga0065711, IMG submission 59098) | Hoatzin crop microbial communities from Cojedes, Venezuela - Epithelial fraction 12 v2 (version 2) | ecosystem: Host-associated > Birds > Digestive system > Esophagus > Crop | place...
CAGGACCTCTCAAAGATGATGGAGAGTGGCTCAGCAATGACATCCACCAGCTCCCTCAGCACTCGTGGGTGCATTCCATTGGGGCCCATGGATTTGTGGACATCCAGATCACTTAAGCAATCCCTCACACAGTCCTCCTTGACCAAGGGAAAGTCGTCCTCTCTGTAGGCTTCTTCTCTTACCTCTGGGGCCTGGGATTTCTGAGGGCCAGTCAGCACTGAAGACTGAAGCAAAGAAGGCATTCAGTAGCTCTGCCTTTTCCGCATCCTCCGTCACCAGGACACCCGCCTCATTGAGCAACGGCCCCACATTGTCCCTAGCCTTCCTTTTGCTGCTGATGTAGTTGAACATGCTCGTGTAGGTGTCAGATTTATAAAAACAACCAGGCAAGGAAGAAGAGATTTTTAAACTCTTGTCACTCAGGCAGCTCTGCCTCCAAAGGGGCAGGTGGGTTTTGTGTCTGTTAATTGGGTGGAGTTGCTCTGCTCTTTTATTGGGTGAAAATGAGATGGATTAAGAGGCTATTACCCCAGCACGCCTGTGGCTCTCTTTGTCCTGCTCAGCAGGGGATGCAACTGGCCTGCAGGGAATTAGCGGGGAATGAGCATCTTTCTTGTCATTACTTTTATAAGCATAACTGCAACCGATGAAAACTCCCCAAGGATGAGGAGGAAGGTGAATGAAGAGATCTGTGAGTGAACGTTCCTGTTGCTCATCAATTACAGGAGTTGAGAATACGGAGTTTTTCACTGAATGCTGAGTTACCGAAGCAGACTAAAAAAAAACATTGCAAGGACTTCACCTGAAGCAAGTGTCGGGGCAGGAATAAGGGAAAGAAGCACACTACAAAACTCACAAGGAGTTTATGCACCTACCATTTCGTCACGTAACATTCAAGTATTAACCCGGTACCAAAAACACCGGTCACCTACAGCCTTTCCCCAGCTATGATCACTCCAAGAAGCATTCAGTTAGACTGAGCCGAACAAAAACCGTCATTCATTACAACCCCGTAGGATGCAAACAACTTCACAACTTGATAATCCTTTTCAGACCTTATTAAATCAGCAATGCACTGCAGGTGGGAAGTCAGCCTAGAAAGGAGAGACGGCCCTTTACGCACTTTGCAATAAAGCATGGTTTTAGTCACCAAAAAAGATTTCTAGGGCTTTCCCTGCCTGCGTCTCCTGCCGGGAGGCAGATTCCCAGTGTCCCGCAGCAGATTACAAGAGCATCGTGTTTGCATTATGTGGTGGTGATGATGTGTTTGCTCTTGGCACAGAGGGGCTCTGACTCCGCAGAACTCTTAGCAATGACAGTGGAAATCTTTCAAGCTTTGAGCTGGATTTGCAGCTTCCCCCTCCCCATTGCAATTCAGGCTCACAGCGCAGAACACAAGACTCTTTTGTGGAAAAAAAGAAAAAAAAAAAGAAAGAAAGAAGCCCGCTGAGATTTGTTTTCCATCAAAAAAGAATGGATTTACAGCCCTCAGGACATAGCCCTGCTTTTCAAACACAGGCCCTAAGCAGTGGTTGGCTGCTCCTTTCAGAAGTTAGGCATATTGGTTGACTTTAGGTCCACATTTGTGGATCTCATGTTCCATTAATGAGCCCAACATACGGGAAGGTAGGAAGCGAGCAGCCCGTGGCCAGTTTTATTGACAGTGTAAATTTTACCCAGTGCAGTGCAGCCCCTGAAGCCATCTACGCAGTATTGCTAGCCCCATCAGGTGTGATCAAAATATGGCAGTTATTTTTACTTAAAGATATCATCATTTTAACATCAGCTTATTTTTTAAATTTCCCTTCAAATGTTTTCTAACTTGATTCTACTTATTGCCTTTTAGGTTTTTTCTTCCTTCCCAATTAAAAACTCTATGAAAAATAAGCATGTCCTTTTAAAAAACAAAATTTTAAAGAGAAATAATTCTTTTGAAAAAATCTCAAAAGGGATTTTGATCTAAAGCCAGCATTTTCAGTGAGAGTGTTTCCATGGTTAGCTTTTACTTTTTTTCATAAAATAAATAAATTTTCAGATCGAATTAAAAATTTCCATTCTCCTTGAAAAGCCAGTCCTTCTCAGTTGGAAAAATACTTGATGCATTAAAAGAAAAAGCCTATTGAAAAACACCTGACTTCTATTTAGATGAAAACTACCCAGCTGCAATTCTCAGACCCTCAAAGTGCAAGATACTAAACCTATCTGTACTTTGCATTCACACTGGCAAGCAGCAATATCTTTTTCTTCCAAAATGCCTTCAGCTTTCTGTCTGTTTGCAGACTTTCCTGCATATGGATATAAATTTCAGGGTTCCTAATTTATATGTATATACATACATATATACATGTGTCTATGTATATATAAAAGTCACTGTGGCTTCATATCCTCAGACTGTACGTAACTGTCTCCTCTCTTGTTCCTGGCCTTGATACTTCGGCCTTATTTGTATGGGGACATTGAGAAAAGTAGCTGGAACAAATTTGCCATAAAGTGTCTTGGGGCCTACAAACAACTACGTATGTTTAAACTTGAATTATTTGTCATCTTAGGTCCAAAGAGGTAGCTCTGTCTGGAACAGAAGCAACCCTGTTTCTGAGTTGAAAAGGCACGTTTGCACACCTTGTCGTTAATGTACCATGTTTAGTAAAGTTTATGTTTCATGAGGTAAATCAGGAAACAATGACATTTCAAAGTCTACAGAGATTTGAAGAAGTGCTCATGTGCCCCAAAGCTCTTTTTCTCCCTCCCCACAACTTTCTCAGCTGAAAACAGCTAATAGAAGATATTACCCCTTCCTGCAAACTTCGCAGCCATTGAGATTGCAAGGGCGTTGTGAAAGGATTTGACTTTAAAGCAATTGCTTTAGCTTTCTATTACTGTTGCATCCTACTTCCTTCCAACCTTCAGATGTCATAAAACAGAACATAAAGCAAAAAAAAAGACTCTTTTTTAACAGTGACAAAGCAAAGTGAGACACCTCTAGGGGACTTCCACATCAATGACTTTTTCTTTCCTTTTTCACACAACACAGGCAGAACACAGCTGTCTGTATTCCCAATTTGCCTTTGGCCTTTTCAAACAGAGCATTTTGGAAATCATCCTTACTTTCGTGACCATGACTCAGAATTAGACAAGGCTGGTGAAGCAGAGGGAGAAGGAATGAAATTGGAGGCTGATGTAGATATTGGCAAGAGTAGCTTGCCTTACCTTTGACAAGAGAGAAAAAACTAATATTGCTAATACCAAGAACACTAGATGGAAAATAAAAATTGTGCAAGAAAAGTAAAAGTCTTCGAGCAAGTAGAATAACCATGTAAATTGTAGCTGCAAGACTGCGTTTCTTACTCCAGTGTGAAGACCTCTCAGTGGGTTTCAGCCTCTGAGAACCAAGCGCAACGCTCTTGTTGCCACTGCCATGGCCCAGCTCAGTGATAGCTCCAACACCAACTGAAACTGGGTGCAGCTTCACCGAAACTTCAGTACCTGCTGGGAGGTTCTTCCTTTCCTGGATCAGACCTTCCACATTTGTTCTTCGTCGTACAGGAAACTACAGGGGGGGGCTGTTGTGCCATTGACTTTTAGTTTCTCTCCCTCCATATCTGATCTTTGCGATAAGAAAAATGGAACAAGCTTTCCACTACTGCAACATTGCTGATTTTTGGTTCTGAGTCACGGAGAAATTATTCCGCCTAGAGTTTTTAGGAAGGAGACTTTTTCATGCACTTGACTTATTGGCCCCACCTGATCTGAGATGCAATGGTCACTGTTTCTCAGTCCCCACGGACGGCTCTCAAGCTGTGACCAAGGCTCTTCAGCTGGCATGGAAGCTGCTGCATAATCCAGATCAATGGCTAGGGAGAAGGCAAAGAGCACAGGTCCTCCCACAGTATGCAGTGGGAGAATCAAAACCGTCAGTGAGCCCCTTGTCAAGCCCCCCATTACCGCCAGCTGTCCAAGACCCTGTGGTGGTCGTTCTCCATTGTGTCATTTTGGCATTTGAACTACCTGGGGCATCATGGTGTGAGATGATCCCCCACCCAGAAGTGCTAGTCTGACTCCAGCTGCTGCAGGGGAAGACTCCATGAGTAGTTCAGATCGGACGTCCACATTTTACTTGGCTGTAACTGGATGAGGCAAGAGTCAGTTCCAGACATGATGATGATTCACCTGGCATAGAAACAGAACAATGCTGACTTATTACATATGTCACTCATGGGTTTGTTTAGGCTGTCTAGGAGCTGATTATAAATTTAATGAATTTACTTTTGGTTATCATTTTTGAGTTTTTTCTAAATTGTCTCTTTCTGGAAGTTGCACCTCCTCTGTTCTCAGCTGGCACCAGGTTTGTGCATCTGATACCTCAGAAAGGTTGGAGCTATCTGGGTGGAGGCTGAAACAAAACTTCAGTCCTTTCTGTTTGTTCTCAGCTGGAAGAGGTTACATTAATACTGTCAAGGTTTTGTAAAAACTACAATGCTTGAGGATTTGGGGTAGGGATTTTCTTAGCTCCTTTCTGCTTGTACTGCCATTCTGAGGTTTTCCCTGAGGAGCCTAGAACATTTTGCCAAGTGAGTTTTGAACTTCTTCTTGCTGCTGTTGGGAGCCTCTCGGATGCTGTTGCCCCTGAGATCTTTGCTTAGAGCACTGAGTCAAATGAAAGGCAGGGCCTGTACTTTTGCTGAATTTTATATGAAGATAGGCTGATATTGTATCTGCAAAAAAAATTTGCTCTGTAGCCCAGAAATAAATATTTAATTTTGTGAGACTGGAAGGGCATCTCTGTAAGTGCATGGTGCACAAAAGAAAAAATGATGAAATTCACTCTTTCCTCTGATAACTTGGGGGGAAATTTCTCCCATGCATCAGCAGCTTAGAAAGTCTGTCTACAAAAAATACGACAGGCTTATGCTCAGTGTTCACAGCACTGCTGCATGGATGGTGATCTAGGCAGAGCAACACAGAGCCTGCTTGAAATGTGTTGAGCAAGGCAGATATATAACAGCTGAGGACCTGACCTGTTTTATTCTCCCCCCCTCACACAGATTTAATTGCTATGAGCCAAAATACTATAATTGTAAAAGGCATTTACAGTGGGAAGCATAATGGAAAAATTCAAACTCGGGGCAACCAAGGGGAGGAAAAGTCACCTGCCAAAAAAATTGACATACAATGGGAATCACTGAAAATCTGGGGACAAAAATATATTCTCACTCTGTGCTCCACAGCATGGTATCTTCTCTCAGAGCAGAATGAGTGAATTTATTGAGGTCATTCATCCCTTGGTAATTTGGCTACTGTAATATATTTCACAAGTGAGAGGGATACAGCCTGAGGAGACAGCATGCAAGAATCCAGATCACTGGGGGAGGAGATATGTCCAGATTTATAGCCGCCAGTAAGGATGTGGCTTTATAATTCACAGTCGCTCTGCCTCCCTTTAGCCTAGAGAAATCTGTCCTGTTAATGGCCTGTGCTAAACATCCCAGTGCAAATTCAAATCTCAGTGATGTTGGTGTAAAATCTTCTGAGACTGATGGACTCAGTCTGGATTAAAACCATGGCCTTTGCTGTATTCAAAAGCTATTCTGGGTGAACCTGGGCTTTCACAGTTTGTGATGCTTTCTTAGAAATACCTAGAATATAAATGGGTATGCAGTAACCTAATCTGTACATAGAAACATACAATCACTTAAGTTGGAAAAGACCTTTAAGATCATCAAGTCCAACCCTTAATATAAAACTACCAAGTCCACCAATAAACCATGTCCCCAAGTACCATATCTACACATCTTTTAAATACCTCCAGGGATGGTGACTCCACCACTTCCCTTGGTAGCCTTTTCCAATGCTTGATAACCGTTTTGGTGAAGAAATTTTTCGTAATATCTGATCTAAACCTACTCTGGTGCAGCTTGAGTCCAGAGACATGGACTAGTTCACGTTTGAATGAGTTGCTCCATGTAGAGAAGCAGGTGTGCTAGCAACTTGGAAAATCTGTTCTGCTTCTGACTCTTGCCCCAGGGCTGCACCACACTGCCCTCAACAAGGTCTGTCTCTTTTGATAGTCTTTGCCTTATGCTTGTCTTTAGATACTGAGATGGGATTACTATTCTCCACTTAAAACCTGGTATAAATAAATCACTGTCTTCCTACTTCTAGTTCTTGATGCAAGCTGGCCTGCCATTCATCTTCCATGTGTGACAGCAGACCTTCTGCTGAAACTCTGTTTTCTCTTGATTCCTGGGAGGACAACCTGTCTTGCTGCCACACCAGACATCAGGACACCAAGATATTCTTGAGGTTAAGAAGTGTTGCCACTCCCAAGACCCAGGCCAAGCAAAATGAGTCAGAATATCTATAAAAATATCAGAGACCGTAACAAAACTGATGGCAGAGATATTAATTTTTGCAGTATTTAATGTAGGTTGCAAGAGTTCTAGAGTGTCAAAAGAAATCTATTCTTTGCCCTAGTTTGAGAATATTCTTTTCAAAGTTGGATTCAATAACAGAAAAAAAAAATGAAGAAGATAGATGTCTAGGCCCTACAGACCATGCAGTCTTTGGGGTTTAGAAGATACTTAAAGTAGAAAGTGAAAATGGAAGCCAATCAAATGTAGATAAGATGGATTTTGCAAAATAAATCACTTGAATTTTTCTTGTTAAAATTATTCCCCCTTAGCTGAAAGATAGGGATGGGGAGGAGAATAAAGCTGCCATAATCCAAAGAGAAATGGTTAGTGACCTGCTACACAATTTAGATGCACACAAGTCTATGGAGTCGCATGGGATCCACCCAAGGGTACTGAGGGAGGTGGCAGAAGTGTTCACCAAGCCACTTTCCATGATTTATCAGGTGTCCTGGTTAATCAGGGAGTTCCCAGTTGACTGGAAGTTAGCAAATGTGATGCCTGTTTACAAGAAGGGCCGGAAGGAGGATCCAGAGAACTACAGATTTGGCACTCTGACCTCAGTGCCTGGGAAGATTATGGAACCATCAATCATCTTGAATTCCCTCACACGGTGTGTACAGGACAACCAGGCGATCAGGCCCAGTCAGAATGGGTTTATGAAAGGCAGGTCCTGCTTGACTAACCAGATCTCTTTTTATGACAAGGTGACCCGCTTAGTGGGTGAAGGAAAAGCTGTGGATCTTGTCTACCTGGACTTTAGTAAAACCTTGGAGATTATTTCCCACAGCATTCTCCTGGAAAAACTAGCTGCCCATGGCTTGGACTGGCACATGTTTCGCTAGGTAAAATCTGGCTGGATGGCCGAGCCCGAAGAGTGGTGGTGAATGGAGTTAAATCCAGATGGCGACCAGTCACAAGTGCGGTTCCACATGGCTCAGTATTGGGGCTGGTTCTGTTTAATATCTTTATCTGTTATCTGGACAGGGGAATCGAGTGCACCCTCAGTAAGTTTGCAGATGACAACAAGTTGGGTGGGAGTGTCAATTTGCTCAAGAGTAGGAAGACTCTGCAGATTGATCTGGACAGGCTGGACTGATGGGCCAAGGTAAACCATATGAGGTTCAACAAGGCCAAGTGCTGGGTCCTGCACTTTGGTCACAACAACCCCATGCAACGCTACAGGCCTGGGGAGGAGTGTCTGGAAAGCTGCCCAGTGGAAAAGGACCTTGGGGGTGTTGGTCAACAGCCAGCTGAATATGAGCCAGCAGTGTGCCCAGGTGCCCAAGAAGGCAAATGGCATCCTGGCTTGGATCAGGAATAGTGTGGCCAGCAGGAGTAAGGAGGTGATCGTGCCCCTGTACTTGGCACTGGTGAGGCTACACCTCGAGTACTGTGTTTAGTTTTGGGACCCTCGCTACAAGAAGGACACTGAGGTGCTGAAGTACATCCAGAGAAGGGCAAGAAGGCTGGTGAGGGGTCTGGAGAGCAACTCTTATAAGGAGCAGCTGAGGGAACTGGTGTTGTTTAGTCTGGAGAAAAGGAAGCTGAGGGGAGAGCTTGTCGCTCTCTGCAACTACCTGAAAGGAAGTTGTAGTGAGGTGGGTGTTGGTCTCTTCTCCCAAGTGACAAGCAATAGGACAAGAGGAAACAGCCTCAAGTTGTGTCAGGGGACGTTTAGACTGGATATTAGGAAAAACTTCTTCACCAAAAGTGTTGTCGAGCATTGGAACAGGCTGCCCAGGGAGGTGGTGGAGTCACCATCCCTGGAGGTATTTAAAAGACGTGTAGATGTGGGACTCAGGGACATGGTTTAGTGGCACACTTGGCAGTGCTAGATTAACAGTTGGACTCAATGATCTTAAAGGTATTTTCCAACCTATATGATTCCGTGATTCTATGATTACCAAAAGAATTACATAAATAACATCTTCCCATTAAATGTAACTTTTTTTTTAAATTAAAAAGGTCTACCTCTGGTATCAACTACACAGGAAGTCAGAAAAAAATACCCTGGAGTTCTTTTTGGTCTTAAAATGTCTATTTATTAAAGCTCAGATTTCCAGCCTGCACATCCCTCCTGCACGGCGGCCTCTATTTGATAAGATTATAACTATTAATTATTTCAAGCTAATAAGGACAGCAAGAAAGCATTTTCCTATCTCCCCCTCTATATTTCAAGTGCTGCCAATGTCAGGTCTCTCTTGTATCTCCCTCCAGCTTTGCTGTCTACTGTGTTTCTTTGGTAGAGGGAGGAGGGTTTAAAGCATCAAGTCATAAATCGCCAGACATCCTCATCTTAAGAGGAAGGTCCCCCATTAGAAGAGGATTTCCCTTTGTCTTGTGAGTGGGAGTAATTTTTCTGTGACTCCTGGCTTCTCTTTGAAGCACGTAGGAGAGGAGCATCCTCTTTTGAAGCCCAGCTGTGTTACAGGACCAGCAGCAGAGGAGGGAGATGCTCAGTGGTGATGCCGGTCTGTGCCTGGGAAGTTGTGTGGGAGAGCCCTGGATGTCTGGTCTGTTGTTCCTCTCCTTGGAATTTGCCACTTTAAAAAAAAAAAAAAAAAAAAGAAAAAGGCAAAAGGATGGCCTGCAGTATTTCTGGAAAGGAAATTTAATGAGACAAAGAAATCTAGCTAAACATCTAATCATAAAACACATGCCTCAGTTTCCCCCAAATTTTGAGGGCTACAGCATGGTCTAATGGTCTGCTTACTGAATCAAAGAAACCAAGGTCTGGCTGCAGCCTAGTCTTTTCTCTTCTCTGTGGCTGTAGGATCACCATTACATTTTTCTGCATTTCCGCGCTGTATTGGTACCCTGACCCCATACATTCATTTTGGGTTTGAGGCTCCTCGGACCATCTCTCATCTCCCTTTAGAAGTGTGTCATGTAACTGCCAGCCCCATCAGGGCCTCTAGGTGCTGTCACACTACCTATACGTATACACAAAATCCCCCATTTTTTGTAGTTAGTCTGGTGGTCTGAGATTTAGTTAATTAATAAAAGAAACTTGGATCGCAGCAATGGCAGGGCAGCAAGCCCCGTCTCTGCGGCAGGAAGCAACGCGCACTTTTCCTTTCAAAAACAAACAAGAAAAAACTGCAGAGAAAGCTCTCTTCGGCAGTGTCCCCAGGCGGCGGTGGAACATTTGAGCAAGGTCTGTGGGGATGGCTGTCTGCAGCCCTGAGGGGTGGAAGTGCTGTGAGGACTTTCTATTCTATTTTTCCCTGTTCTGGCTAACTTCTTATGTATAGGATAAAAATAAGCCCTAAGTCCTCCTCCTTCCGTCCACTTCATTAGAGACATCCCTCTGTGCAATAACAAAACAGGCCCAGAGGAAGTGACACAGACCAAAATACAAGAACGATAATTTTCCTAACATAAATAAGCAGGCAGAGGAACTCATCTAAGGAAACAAGTGAGTGAAGGCAAAGCCACAGATGAGTAAACGATGGAGCCAAGAGCTATGGTTAGGCCATGCAAGCCTGCCTCCAGCACGTCTCCTGAGCCATCCCTGCCTGAGAAAGGCTGAGTGGTTGCCTCGCATGGACCTCGCTGCAATAGGCTGACCCCCTTGAGTCCATCCTCTGTGAGCACTGAGACCAGGAGCTATCCTCATCCCACTGTGGCCACATGGCAATGGGAAGAGTCTCCGCTGTCTCACTGGGGACCTGGACTAACTCTTACACAGCCCTAAATATGCCTTTCACGCTGCTTCAGAAACACGGAGCAAAGCCACAAAACAGAGAAGCACAAGTTAACATGAGGGATAGCAGAAGTTCTACCACTCCAGAGAGAAATGGCTGGGCTCAGTTTACTCTATTATTTGGTATTTGGAGGCACTGAGGCTGCCGTTATTCCAGAATAACATTGGCCCAAGTGTTTATTTATCTAGAAATTCATCGTGGATATTTGCCATGTGTTGTACTTCTGTTTGAAAAGCTTCAGTCATCAAATCAAGGAGAGGGAAAACAAAAGCAGATCTCTCAGCTGGCCGATCCCCCACTGCAAAAAGGAAGCAAAGAAAACAAACCATTTGCGAACAGACCGGAGGCTGAACGCTTCTTGCTGTAAATGATCAGTGAATATCTCTGAACTCTAACTCCATCCAAGGAAGCCAAGATCAGTTTGTGAATGACTTGTTAAGTTAAAAAGAACCATATTCATAATAAATAGTCTTTGAAACCTTTCTTTCATGCACGCTCCATTTTCACAAAGCCATTTTTATAAGTAAACAGCCAAGCCCTCACTACCCAGGAAGTCAATGGCAGAGATAAGAAGGAGACCCGAGGCTATGTCTGTTTTAGAAAATTAAACACGGCCGGGACCACTCTCTAGACTGGAGGCCAGCTGGCACCGAAATGCCTACATCCATTCATTAAACTCTCCTGCTTTCCAAAACAGAGTGGCTACTTCCAAGCTGCCAACTGGGAATGGTCCCCGGCCGTGCCGTTTGCCGAACTGTGCCTGGAAACTGTTTAGAGGGATGTTAGCAAGCTGAGGCCAAAAGCGTACAAGAGACTGATCTGAGGATCAAAAGCAAATTAAAGCACCTGGGAATGTTCATTTGCAATGTGCAGTTCTGTAGTGTACACATTGCCGAAGAGTTTGATGTCATGCCTTGAAGCAGTGTCACTGGACCCGTGTCATTTAGCCAGAAAGTTTTGCTTCTTCATTCCTATCTTGTCTCCATATATCCACTTTAGGAAGGTGTGGAGAAACTGGTTACAGCTTGACATGCCTGAAGGCTTCAGGACCTCTTTCACATCTGTATTTCCCTTTACCAGTGTCTCCACTACTGAAAAGGGACACTTGGGATGCCGGCGTTTTCAGATAGGGATTCAAAGCACACCTGTGCTAGAAAGCAAAATTTAGAATGCTTGAAAACCATGAAAATTTAGGCATCCCTTCTGGGAACTGAAGTCTGATGTCTCACCCTTGTTAGCCAGCATGTCAACAGGTAACAACGCTCATACTTCACATTAACGGTCCTCTTAGGGAACGTCTCAGTGGCACAACCACCTATTAACAGGGGAAAGAATGGAAGGGGAATCAAAATGCTTAACATCTACACAAGCATTTCCCACAAAGATCATTAAATTAAACCATTGAAAAGCCCCTCTGGGGCTGACCGGGACCTCAACACGCTTTGTGGGATCCCTCGTTTCCTCTGGCTTAATGAATTATGCAAGTCAAGAGGGGCTGGACAGAAAGGTGTGAATAAGAAGTCTACTCATTCCCTGCAGTAATCACCTGCAAAAATGTTTAGGAACAACATCTATCAGGCACTAAAAAGTAAGAAAAGGAGCCTTCAAGAGTAAAACATCTACAGCTCTTCAGTTAGAGACCAGGGGAGATCTGAGCCAGGGAAGTGTCACCTTGACATGAATCTACTCCAGGCACTGAGCACACAGCAGTCATCAAATTGCTTGCTCGCGGTCCCAAGGTTTCTTCTGCTCATATGGCATGCACCTGTGCTTTGCTGGAAACTTGTTTCAATGCATGTGAGAGAGTCCCAGCTTCAAAGCAAGTCTCGTGAGTTTTGGTTCCTGTGTGTGAGAAGGGTATTAATAAATGTTGTATTAATAGATCATCTGCTTATACACTTCCCGTATTAAATAAAGAAGATATTGGATCAACCCCCTTTTCCCAGTACCTTCAGGCTTCTTGGACATTTGCAGTAGGAGGCAAAGGTAAGACGGAGAGTAGAAATGGATTTCATAATCCAAATAAACAGAAACTCAGACCTGAATGCGAGGAAAGTTTGGAGACCAGTTCATAATGGAATTGCAGAACATGGATGGATAATTGCTCTCTAAACTGGCTGAATCCAAGCTCAAAAACGAATATTTATCCTTGCAGTTTATGGACGCTGGGAATCAGAGCCAAGGTTTGTTACCCCTCTGGCTTGGGTTAACACGCCTCCTAAGCCATTTCAGTAGGGTGGGAAACCTTCCTCCCTTTCTATTTTGATAAACAGGCCTCTGTTCCTACCACCCTCCATGTGATACCTCCAGAGGACAGGAGACAAGCAGTATCCTAAAAACTGGATCCAGTCCTGTGTCCATGGATGATATTCTCTCATTTCTGCCATCTTCTGAAAGGCTAGTGACCACCTTTTCCAATATCCCTCGTTTTTACAAAGCTTCAGAGGAATAGACTGAGTAAGGATGACACTGAACCCTTTAACGTCATTTCATCATCCAGCCTTTCTCTGCAATGTTACACTCCTTCTGCTGATGCTCTCTTTTCCTTAAGACTCCACAGGACAGTACTGTGAATCATTTTAGCATAAATACTAGAGCTCTTTGGAAATTTTTAAACTGTTTTCCATAGGAAAAACACAATTCCTAGTAACCAAAAGACTATGGAAAAACATTGGTTTCAGTTAATCTCCTGACTCAAAGTATGTTGAAAATAGAAATCACTGAAATGCCATATTGTAACATAAATGAAAAATTAAGGTTATTGTATTGAGAAAATTAGACTAAGTTAAAAAAAATTGAAACTTGCTAAAATTAAAAGCTTCGTAATTAGTGACATCAAATCTTTCCTATAGTGCAAATCAAATTTTAAAATATGCATTTTAGTTTCTCGCATTTGGTTTCTTTTTTTTAAATCCTGCATATTTGTGTCAGTGTTCTAGGAAGATGTACTGCAGTATGTCAAATATTGTACCACAACAGCACAATTATTTTCTGCCCAGCTGTAATATGGACCTACTCTAGGGCAATGCTACCAACTCTGCTTCTAACTACACCTTGCAGGGAGGTACAGAGAAGGCTTCAATGGGAAGAAAATATAGTCTCAGAGAAAATAAATCTGTTTAGCTGGCATTTGGCAGTGCAACCAGTGCTGTCTCACATGGAGGGAAACTGCAATTGTCATAACATGCTGACATTGGGGGCTTGGAGGTCTAGCATCTTTTGAAGCCAGCCAGCTTTCTCTAATGTAGTAAAATTCATCACTAATCACAGATATGCACATCCTGCTGGTGTCTTTGATCTCTAAGTTTTCTATCCATTTTGCTTTCTCTGTTTATTGCTCATAATGAGTTATGGCAGCTGTATGCTACATATTGTCCAAAACTCTTTAGCCGTCCAGCACATCATGGAAAGTTCCCAGGAAAGCTCCCTAGCTGAAAAGTAACAACTCTGCAACATAACTCTCAGCGCCACGTGCAGTAATTCATCAATAACACTTCTTCTGTGGAAACCAATGGACAGATCAGTTACAAGAGCAGAGCTGTAATGTGACCTGCCAGATAGATGGAGATCCCCATGGAGAATTCACTGACTGCACAAAAGAGAATAGAAATTCCTCTAGTGTTTCTGCAAAGAGGAAGAGTGCAGTGCTTGGATTAGTCTGGGCTGAGCACAAGAGAGTCCCTCTCCACTCTGCACCAGTCTGTCGCATGACCAGAGTTCCTAGAAATAAATGAGAAACAAAATGAAATAAAATTATAAAAAAAAGCCAGCTTTCCTTTAGGAATTCCGGTGACACATTAAAAGAAATAATTTATGTACAGCTGCTCCGTGCCTTGGGTTTGTCTGCGCGATTACTCTTAGTGCTGTGCTAACAAGATGCTACTTCATAACAGGGGATTCTAGCCAGGATACAGCCTGACATCTGCTTGAGGATCTTTCTGAAATAATGCCCAAGACCCACCTTTGTTTTACTTGTGCATTGTCTGTCCAGTGTGCAGGAATATTTTGCTGAAAAATCATGCCAGTGTATTGAGGTGCTGCCTATTTTTGTTACAAGACTTCATTTTAGAGGACTTTTCTGCCTTTCTTTTTTTTTTTACTTTTTTTACTATTTTACTTCACACTGTCACATCTTCAATCTCTTTGGACTAGATGATCCTTAAAGGTCCCTTCCAACCCAAACCATTCGGTGATTCATTCTATGAATTTTAGCAGGTTTAGGCCGTGGTGTGGTGTCGCTGTGATGCCCAAGCCTACTTGGTAAGGAGTTGCTCATGCTGATCCCAAAGTCATGAGTAAAAGCGGTACGTTGAGAAATGTAGGGCTTCTTTCTAATACTTTTGTTCTTCTCACAATTTCCCAGTCATGAGGCTGAACCCAGATATACAGAAGGAAGTCACAGTTCACATGTCTTGTAGAGCATTTTGAAGGAAACAATGAGATATTTATATGGGTTAATGCAACACACTTAGATTACAAAAGGCTTAAAAAGAAACTGAGATCTCATCTCTCCCACTTAATAACTGGTTAAAAAGATACAGCGTTAACAGTCAATTTCCATAATAGAAGGAGGTCACATGAAGTTCCACGCAGATGAGTGTTGTTCAACATATTCATAAAATCTGGGAAACAGTGACTCATGAAATAACAGAGTTTACTGATGATAGGATCTCACTAGGATCTCATGATACTGAGTGATACTCATTGTTGATGAGCTCTCATGGCACTGAAAGAAATTCAGTGTTGATACATGCAGAGTAATTAAAATGGGATAAAAATAACCCTAATTATACATATGTTACAATAGACTCTTAATTAGCTATGACTGTTCACAGAGATACAGGGCTTTGTGGATAGCTCTCTGAAAACATTAACGCAGTGCTCAACAGTCATCAAAAAGGCTGACAAAACACAAGGGATTATTAGGAAAAGAACAGAGAACAAAACAGAAAACCTCATTATCTCATAGCAGAAATCTGTGTTTATTCCTGTTTGTCTTGATTCAGGCATGCCTTCTAGACAGACCTCCTTGGAAGAGTACAAAAGAACCAGAAATTGTGCATAGAAAGAAGGGAAGCGAATGCACTGTCTCACTGGCCAGTTCTGCCTCTTCTCTTCTGCTCTGGATTAACAGGACAACAGGGATCCCTGGACACAGGTCTGAACCGAAATTTGGCAGAGACACAAGAGAAAATAGGAGTTCTTAGGATGTTAGCTCTCATGCCCTCCTCCCCCAACACCTCTTCTTACCAGCAGTCCTTGCAGGATGCATTCCCATGCCACACAACGTAGCCAGGTCCACCACAAGTGTAGGTCCCACAGTGAGTCGCAACATTGGGACTCACAAGGTTTTGGATTTCAGCTGATAACTAACTGATGACTTCTTTACTTACTTTGTGTTAGTATCTCTCCTGTGCTGGGGCCACAATATGCACCAATCACTCCACAAGACACAGCAGAAAAAGCGACACAATTTTGTGGCTACAGGATGTTATTATTCAGCAGACTGTCTGACTGGTGTAAGACAGCTAAGAAGCCTTCACTCTTTCCCCTAAAGCTGAATAATTTTTTGAGAAAGCAGAATATATTATGAAATTAAGAGCAGGTAAAGAATAGAATAGGATTTCAGAGCCAGCGGGTAGAGCTGTGTAAAGGGGAAATGTGAGATTTAAAAAGAAAACTGTGACCTAGGAAAGTTGCTGAAAAACACTTGCCACATGAAGGAACCAGTGGAAAGCAGAAAAAGACTTCCATGTAAACAAAAATGTTCACAAAAATATTCAGTTTTGTTCCAATAGCCTTCACAGGAATCTTTTTTTCCCATAGATAGAAATCTCCAGATTTTTCAAATTAGTACATTTCCATTCTGCTCCTTGCCACTATTCTCCTTTGTGATGAATACAGTAGACACTGAGGGCTTGTTAGAGTAAAAATATCTTTAATCAAAAATTTTGCTGACATTGGGTATAGAGAAATTTTCTCTTAATCCAGTTAATCATGTAGCTTTTACGCCCAGACAAGGAAGACTGTACACATACGTAAAACTTGCTTCCAATGAGTTTTTGCTTCCAACAAGTTTCATGCGGGATTTGCCATGTTTCCAGGGATTTATGGTAAATGCATCAGGACTACGTTAAAATCTAGAAGTAAAAGATGCTGCAGAAAAGACACATTCCTCAAAATCTTTAACATATGGTGAAAGAGACAGAGAGAGTAGGAGAGGGAAAATATATCAGAGCACTCCATGCAACAAGGAATGAGAGAAAAATTAAAGGGATGATCTCTCAGGGATGCCTTAAACACTGCAGGGATGTATGCCAAGACTAGAATTAACACTTGTGAGATCGCCTTGACACACTGCACTTGAAGAAGAAATAGTCCAGTAGATCTGGCATGCATCTGGTAATGAGAAGGCTCATCAGGCCACAACATGCCCAACATCAATGAGAGCTCCCAAAGTTCACAAGTAAGTTGTTAGCTCTGTGGCCACATCCCGCTGATGGAATTGGTGCTGCTGTAGGGTCTCTATCAGTGTGACCCCACTGGCAGCGCCAGGCTGACCACACAATCTTGGACTCCATTTTCTACTCTCTGGCGCAACTTGTCGTACCAGTGAAATCCTACAGAAATAAGGGCATTGTGCTAGGCCATCCATCACCTCCAGCAGGGTCATGCTTGCAGCTTACACAGATCATTCCAAAACAGATGGGACAGGTTTCTGCAGCATCCCGTGGCTCAGAGCAGGAGAGGAATATTCAGATTAACAGAAAATTTTGCAGTCAACATATTTCAGCAATGATTTTCCTCCAGGGAAGCATGTGGTCCAGTTCAGGGAAATGAGAAAGAGAACAATTTTTTTTCTTTAATTTTACATTTCAAGTAATAACAGTTTTCTGGCTTCTTGTGCAGGTCACTAGCAATGCTCCCCAGTGGAAAAAGTTAGCAGTTCCCACGTCTCTGACTCACTTGACTGTAATACAACCTGAGGCAAAAAAAGTTCCAAAACCTGATGTACATTTGCACTACGGCCTCTTTGTTTTGCTTTTCCAGTAGTACGAACAAGCCTTACTACAGGCATCAATGTCAAAGCTTACACTTTCTAAAGGGGTGTGAGTGTAAATAGATCCAGCTTCATCATATGTCATCACTGTTGAAAGGACAGGAGAATGTTGACTTTAGGTAAAAACAGCAAGACCTTTAAGGCCAAGACCTAAGAGAGGAGACTTGGGAGTAGGCAGAAATAAATCAATGCCAAAGCAGAACTAGAACGTGTGTGTTCCTGAGGGCACAGGACTGAAATCCTGATTTAAGATTAGCACAAGGTAATATCAGTAGAGCATAAAGAGAATGACTTAGGGACTGGCTGACTGGCTGAGCCAGAAAGGGATCATTAATGGGGAGCCTTCACTCTATGAGGGGACTCACTGAGGCTTGGTAGCGAGGCCTCCAAGGTTTGGTACATTTCAGCTTTTCTGTCAGTGAGCTCTGGAAATAAATTTCGCATCACTACTAATAAAATGTGTTTTAAGGATCAGTGGAGGGCTAACTAAGAGGGGAACAGGAGTATGACCAATAGCTCACTTGATAAACAAGGTCAGTTCAGGGAAAACACTAAAAAATGAGCTGAATGTGAAAGCACAGGTTCAGGACCAAAGAATATAGGCCACATTTGCAAATGGGGATTGTCTCCTGCCCCAGATAAAGGCTTCATTAAGATACCGCCTGCAGGAATTGCAGGTGTTTTGCTCTTGGGCAGGGAGTGATGGTGAATCCCATCATGACCTGTTTCAAGTGTGGTTGGGATGGAAAGAGCTACACGTCACTGAGCACCTGCGAGGAATTATCCAGTCTAATTGCTTTTTATGCCTTGATCTATCAGTGACATCAGGAATTTAAGCACTTTGCTCTGGTTAAGCTAACTGCCAAGATTTTCCACTTTCAGCAGAGAAAACCAGGAGGAAATGTCAGGTACAACTGCTTGGTTCTTTTCCAGGCAAGCAACAGCAGAGCATGGAAAACTTGCAGTGAGACCTGGAGGCCATTCTCAGCCCAAGGCTGTTAGGAAAATAATCAGCTGTAGGTCCTTGTATGGCTAATGGTAGGAGGAATGCAGAAATGGATATGAGGAAATGGTAGGAATTTTCACTAGGAAGGAGGGTAATCACCAAGTGCCATAGAGAACTGTGATGGCAACAGATTAATAAATGATCTTGAAAAGGGAATTAACAGTGAGGTGGTCACATTCACAGATGACAGTATTTCGGAACAGACAAGCTTGTCTGTGAAGAACTGCAGAAGGAGTTTATTACACTGAGAGATTTGGTGTTAAACTAGCACATGAAATCGAACACAGATAAAAGCAGTGATGCACAATGGAGAAAATACATTCTAACTTCACATATAAAATGATGAGCTTGGAGTTATACATTACCATTCAGAAGAAATTAACCCCATTAGACAGCTCAGATGGCTGCTGAATTCTTAGTAATATAAAAAAAGTAAATTGACTGTTAGGAATTATTAGCAGTAGAGAAACATTATTACCTTACTCTATCATAACAGTAATACAAATCCATGACACACCTGCATCTTGAGTAGCATGTGTAGTTCTCAAACAGATTACGACAGATGAGAAGGATCAAAGAATATAAGGAATCCTCAAACTTCGGCAACTGAGGGGAGATTTATACAGTTGTATAAAATGAGTGACATGGAGAAAGTGAGTGGGCTTAATTGTTCCCTGTCTATTCCAATATAAAAATGATGGAATATAAAAGTTAGCAGCTGGCAAACCCAAAGGAAAGAAGAGGAGGTGCTTTTATCAGAGGACACACAGCTAAACTGTAGGACTTGCCAACAGCATGCTGTGGATGCTGAAAGTTCACATCAAGGAGAGACTGGACAATTTAATCGAAAAAAATTCCATTTGTATTACTAAAAAAAAAGACAGCAACTTCTTGAGCCATAAATTGTTGGATTTGGGAGAGTAACCTGGGGAAGTGTCAGTATGTGTTTAGCACAGTCTGCTCTTCTTGCTCTCTCCCAGACCATGCTCCCCACCAGACCATGCTCCCCTAGTTACCTATTTAAGAGAGGAACATTTATACTTGAGCTCCTCCACAGCCTGATGCTTAGAGATATTCCCAGGACAGAGGAGACCAAGTTTAATCCCCTCAAGCCAAGCATCCAGGCTTTCCATTCTCAAGGTATGTGCTTGGCCTCTTAAACTGCTGTGCCAAAGGTGGGCACCAACCTCATATTTAACTGTTTCAGGCATCTCCAGCAGAGTATGGGAATCCCACTGCTTAAACATGGCGTGGTGCCACATGCCAGAACAGGCACTTCTGAGCATATGTGTGACTGAAGTTTTGAAGAAACTCCAAGATAAACACAGAGATGCCTTCAACGTTAGACGCCAAAGAACCAATCCACTTGGAGTGAATTCCACCCCAGGAGCCCAAGCTGTTGAGCTCAGTGACAAGGAGACTGAAAGAGATGATATGATTGTAGGACACTAATACCTCTGAGTGAAGAAATACCAGATACTAAAAGGCTCTATAGTCAAAAAAATGGAAAGGTACAACAAGAACTGAAAGCCAGGGAAATTCCAATTAGAAATAAGTTACAAATTTCTAACAGTGATTGTGGTTAACCACCAGAACAAAATACAAAAGATAAGTGGTGGATTCTCCATCTCTTAAGGACTTCAAACCAAAAGAGGATGTCTTCCTGGAAGACTTGATTCAGTGAAACACAATACATTAGGCTCAGTGCAGGAGATCTGGATGTAATTCAAGGGCTTCAGATATTCCAGAACTCAGGTTAAATGACCCTCTTGTCCTTGCAGACCTTTCTCTTTACCAGCTTTAACTCCTGCCTGTTGTATGAAAAGGGACTACAGGGTGAGCTGAAGGGGCTAAGGTATGAACAGGGCTGGGTTTAGTAGCCGTTCTCCTCTGGGAAACTCCCCACAAAAATATCTCAGAGAAAGTTAAGCTTTCAAAGGCCAATCTAACAGGAAGTAATCATAATAAAACTCTTTCAAACATGATAGTAGCAAATCAGTTTATAGACATAGAAACGCAGTTAATATTCCTCTAATGCCCATAGCTCAGAGCCATTTGTCCTGAGCACTTTTTCAGTGAACCAGAGAACTGGAAATTCATATACTGTATTAATTTCCAGAGCAAATGGGAAAAATACAGATGGCTCATACATGGCTAGGAAACCACTTCCCACCTCTTGTTTTCAGTCCACTAACCCACACAAGTGTCTTCCCCCAAGAGCATGGTGCCACAACACATTTCTTCTCTGTCTCCTTATATATTTCACAGCAGTGCTCTGTTAGGTTTTTCCATTGCAGATGCCACCACAAAACACATAGCTACCACCTTTCAAACCACACCAGAGCAGCCTGAACCTATGAGTACTTCTTGTGTTCACCTTAGAAGACGTGTCACACTGTTCAGGCAAAAGGATTTACTGTAATTATATGTATGGCAAAGATATGTGATGAATTATGCAATCCTTGTATCTACAGATGAATCATAGCAATAGAGCAGAAGGATGTGGGGTCAGAGTCAAGCCTGGAAATGGAAAATGCGTAGTCCAGTGTTTTAAAACATACAGGTTTAAAGCAGCCAAGATTTCAGAATTTTGAGCATTTTTTTAAATCTTTGTTTAAGCCTGGATTTGGGGAGGGGATTGGTTTTGGTATTTAGATTATTATTTTTGCTGTGATAGGATTATTCTTTTCAGTAACTGTTAAATCGCCACAAGCTTGTTACCTTTTCTGTGCAGGAATCAGTTAAGCATCACAGATAGGGAAATATTATTATAACCGGTTTACAGCCCACTTTGGCCAAGATTAGGACCAGGAATGCTGAGTCTCAGCCACCTGCTTTCACAGCTAAGCTAATAAATTAGGTCAAAAGCTAATAAATGAAGGCACTGTGTACATTAACTCTCATATAATAGTACTTATCCCATGATTGTGTTATACGCAGGAGGAGGATGATCAGATGATCAGAGCAGTCCCTTCTGGCCACAAAGCCAAGGAACCTGTTTTTAAATATCAGGCAACATTCAATAACCTGCATCACCTTTGATTAACTGTTCCACAAGATTGAAAGCAACACAAGCAGAACTAACGTGCACTGTGGGCAAAAGAGACGTCAAAGCACAGCTCATGATGGCAAGGTATTTAGTGCATGAATACTGGAGGGAATCTTGGCTGTATGGTTCATGCCGACCCTTTTGGAGCAGTTCATGAAGTCCCCAGACCATTTTGGCTAGGGTTTTTATAGAAAGGCAGCGACAACGGGGCACTGTAGCTTCCTTCAAGCCTTTCCCTAACCCACTCTCTAACTCTTAAATATATAAATACACACATATATAATCAGATACTATATATGCGCTGCTATTAAGCAACCTACTTTTTTAAACATGCAAACAAACTTAGTCTAAGCTCCATAAAACAGCTCTGCTTTTTCTGGTATTGATTTTGCTTATTTTGAAGTTAAGCGTATCCATAAATATGCTCTATGGTCCCTTGAGGTAAGTCTCATAAGGTATATTAAAAATAAAAAAGAGGAGGAGGAGGAATTTTTTGGCAGCAATTACCATCTCAGATAACCTGCCTGGGGTTGGGAAAGTGTGCCAGGATTCTGCTCAGAAATAGCTTTCATTTGGGCTGTTTATTTTCATATGCTTTGTCTGACACTTTACTGCTGTGGCTGGGTACTTAACTGTCAGCTTCCATTAAACGCTTTGTCAGCTGTTCCCACTCCAGGCAGAAACCAAAATTATCGTTCATCTCCCATTATTCATTAAAGTCAACCCACTAGCAGGAAGCAAGCAGGATGACAAAGGAAATCATCCTTCTGCCAAATGGTGAGATTTCTTCAGGCTTCTTTGCTCCAGTTCTCCTCCAGTTCCTCGTCCTGTCCTTCTCTTGACTGCCCCAGTCATTTTCCTTTCTTGTGTCAAATGAGTGGGGACATGAGTGCAGTTGTTCCGCTTTAAAACAAAGTTGGGAGGACTGAACTCCTCTGCAGCAGATGCAAAAATTTGGGATACTCTGAAAGAGAATAATGTGTTTGTCTCACATTAGTTTAGACTACCACAGCATAATCATATGGGCAAGTACCCCTTCCTATGGCAAGACAGCATATCAGATACACACAGGATGCTAATAAAATAGCTTTTGGAGTATCTATTATATGATTTATTGTTTTGCTGTTTAAGCATGTGTGGACAGGTTAATATTTAGAATTATTTAAACCAAGTTTTCCAAGTTCTGATATACAAAAAGAAAGAAAACAAGGGTTAAACAATTCCAGAAAAGGCAAAACATGTCACTTCAGGTCAAGCAAAACATTTTAAGATGACCGAGACTGATCCTCCCTCTTCCAGATTTGGTCCTATTCAAACCAATGCCCCTGTCTCCCCAACACTTTAGTTCACCCTTTGAACCAGCGACTCCATTACTTGTATTGCTCTAATTACGGTATGGTTTCTTTTAATAAGCAGCTGTGGAACAGTATAATCGTAGCCCCAGGCTACTGAAATGGTGGACTCTAGTCTGGATCTGGACCTCACATAAATTTGCCCTGTGCCTTGCCAAGATCCCAGACATATGACGTCTTGCACATTCCCGAAGGAGATCCCATGTTTTTTACCACTCTTTTTGGTTTCACAGCAAACAGCTGCAGGACCCTGCCAGGACTTCCAGCCACATCGGTGGTGTGCACCACCAAGCTGGCCCAGCGCAGGTAAAGCCAGTGTACAGCTCCCTGCTGAGTACCCCCTGGCAAGAATTCGCTGACCTCAATAAAATTACCCAGTGGGCCTTTATTAAAAATTGAGACCCTATTGCTGAAGATCGCAAAGTGCTTGCCTCCAGTGCAATAAAAGCCCCCTTCCAAACAAATACAAATGTTTCTCAACATAGGATCTCTATTGCTGTTCTTCTTCCCAAAGAAAAACATTCAGTTTTAACATATTTGTTCCCACTCATGCTCCTGGGGTTTTCAATGAAAGTCTTGAAGCTGTCCAAATACCTCATAAACCAGAGCCCCTTTCTGATTCAAGTGTGCCCTCCTGTTCAAATTTGGGGAAACGGGATGATTAATTGATTTCCATCATCAGTCTCCCCATAAGTCACAAGCCAAGCTGTTTTTTCAAGTTTCCATTGACAAAGATTTCATTATAAGCAGCCATAATTTTAACTAGTGCTGTGCAAACTTTTTCGTCTTCAACCTGAATTAGGCCCATATGTTTCAGAAAAACGCGGTGAGAGCAAGTTGGAGGGGTGAGGTGGTGAGGGGAGGGGAAGGGAGCAACTGGTCTATCTCAGTGGTTGAACAAACTTCCACCCACATCACAGCATAAAGGGGCTCTGAATTGGTCGTCTTAACCCTTATCTAAACAAAATAAATCAAAAATACAATTTTCCGATTGACGCTGAAGGATTTGTTTTCTTAGCCAAAAGGCAATTTTAAACTCCCTTGCTGAGTAAGCTCTGCCCAGACACTGAACTCCACTGAAAGCTCCTGGAGTCCAAGGTGGTATCGCTTAATTCGCCTTCTCATGTTCTGCTGCTGGAATAGAAATGCCCTCAAATAGCACCTGCCACAGGATGCAGTTGAAACCACAGCGAAGTGTTGTATGTATACCTGCTGACTGGGAGAACCTTCCTCCAGAGGGCTTGATAAGTCAGTCAAAAAGACAGGAAAAATGGGAGAAAGGCAGTGTTGCAATCCTTATTTCCTTGAGTCAAAGAGGTAAGGTGTATTCCAGTAAATAAAACAGTACCAAGCTATGAGCTCAGGAACCTGCCAAGATCATCTACAGTGTTTAAATGATAGCATAGTCCATGGCCATGAGCAAGGAACTTTTAGTAAAAACAATTCTGTCACAGACACCCTGTTGAATCAGTTCTAGCAGGGAGCAGGATGGACATGAAGATGCAAAGCACATCAACATGACTTGTTTTACTTCGCCACGTAGACCGAATCTTCAGCAGAGCAAAGGCCTCACTGGCATTGTAGCTCCAAATCAGAGATCCAGAGATAGGGAGATCTGGAGACTGAGAATCACCCCCACCATGATAAAGAAGGTCCACTTTCACAACGCTGCTGCTGTATCCCAAAATGATCTCTTTGCAGCTCCTTCCTTATCAACACATATGCTTGAGTCCTTTGGCAATGTCAGATCTACCGTTGTGTTGGGATGGGAATGCACCAGGTGACAGGGCTGGGCAACAGCAAGACCACTGTGATGATGAACCAGAAATACCAAGGTGGTAGTTTAACAAGTTAACACTAAGCTGCGTGGTTGCATGATATGGCCAAGGCAAAAACTACTGGACATAGGGTTAGGAAGTGTTAAGTCTGTTTCAGTCTCTTGTTCTCTTTGATTTACAATCTGGCCCTGGGCAAATCACTTAGCCTCACTGAAACTTGTTTTATCCCCTGCAAAACAGTGATAAATAACATCAACCTGCCTAAAATGTTCTCTGGGATATAAACAGAACCTCATGTACAAGTGCTAGCTGGCAATGCTCTTGCAGCTTGTCATCTAGAGTGCCAGGAAAGCCCCTTGGCACAGTGCTGTCACACAGGAGGGCTACAATACTGAACAGCTTGGGGAATCCAAATATTACATTCATATGACGGCTGTTTCCAGCATGACTGAACTGTGGCAACACCAGAAGTCATGTTAGGATCTGGAAGGGCCAGAGGTTCATTCAAAATTTCTCCAGACAAAGAAAAATATTTAGCAGTCATTGAACACAAGCAGCAATCTAATTGTCTTCTCTGCCTCTTGAATAATAAATTTAATCAGAGCTCCTTCTTTTATTTTCTTTTTTTCCTACTAGCTGAGCCTAGCCTGGCTGGAAACCCTGGTTTGTCTCAATTCAGGTTGGACTGGTCAAACAGATCATGTTGCAATATCTCCTATCTGACTTGTTTCCCCTCCTTCCTGAGACATAGCAGCCTGTGCACCCAGTTCTTGTCCTAGCAGCCTGTCATTTGTTGTCAAATCTCTAGCTAACCTCATGTCAGTTCTGCCATGAAATAGTGACATATTTGATGACATCACAGTGATGTCGTCATCTTCAGTGGCCTCAGAGTCTTTTGCATAAAGTCAGGCAAGCTGGACATCAGAAGAGAGTTTTCGCTACCCTCAGGATTTCAGAGAGCACAAAGGATAGAGAAATTACATGCTTCACACACATATTTCGATATGTCTGGTTTATGTCTTTCAGGCTTCAGAAAAAGCAGTAAATCCATATAATCTAAGCCCAGAAGTAACTGTTTACTTAACACAGACCCTCACAGATGACCCTCCACTCATCTTGCTGTGACTTCAATGTCTTATGCTGAAGTAGACCATTTTTTTCAGGATGACACACAGTTCTGATTAAAAGGACCAAAGAGATGAAAAATCCCCCACTTGCATTGATAGTTGTTCCTAATGATTTGTCACCCCAACAGTTAAAAATATGGGCCTTGTTTCCTATCAGGGTATGAGTTCAGGTGCAGTTTTTGTTACCAACTTTTGTTATGTCTCTGTGTACTTGACCAGGAAATCTTTAGTATTGCTATTTTATCTCTATGAAGATACTGCATCATGCATAAACAAACCACCTTACAATCCTGCTTTTCAGAAGCTTAACAGACCAACCTCTTTTACTTACTCTTCCACTGCAGCACATTTTCTCTGGCCCTTGAATTATTTTTGTGTTACTTTTTGCACCTTGTGCACACATCTTAAAATAAAGGTGAGCCTGAAAGATGATTTTCTACCTCAGAGTAAGGCACAAGTTGCTGCGCAGATCCATGATCTTGGGGACATTCAACTCAGGGTGCCAGTTCACACCCCATCTCACGGTTCAGACGTGGATCTGCACTCTTGAACATCGCGATGCAGGAATTCTCCAGCTTCTCCTAATTGGGCTTGTCTCCAAATTTCCTTCAGGTTTCTCTTGAATGTTAGTTCACGGGTAGTTTCATCTAAAGGCATATCTGAGCACAGGGTTCAGCAGCCTGACCTCGGCAGACTCTGCAGTGATGTCTAAGTCTTGGGAACTGCAGTCAGTCAGTAGCAAGAAGTGAATTCAGCCAACCCTTTCAATCCCGGAGCCTGACCTTGCAGGACAAATCTCCATGGAGCTGTTTTTGCATCTCCGGTGCTGGCACAGAGACATGTAATGTAGCATATGCCCTTCCCTGTGGGACACTCCTCCATGAGTTCATTCCTGGCTTAGTTGGAGGAGCTGGATTTTACATTATTAGGTATTGAGTTGCAACATGAAATTACCAAAATGTAAAACATGGCAAAACATACTGTAAATCACTTATTGGCAGGTCTTTCACCTCTTTACAAGTGCACAACTGGATACATTTGAGTCTTTTGGAATTTCCAAATTAGAGCCCAGAAGACCTTCCTGAAGAAAGGTATTTTCTACTGGCACCGAAATAATTTTATCTGAGCTAAACAACAGAGTTAATGTTTCAGCATTCACACAACCCTTTGCAGGCTACAAATCCAAACTTAATTTCACCTCCTTGTTGTACTGTAGCTCTATTATTATTGCTTTTTTAATGGATGGTGTTTTTCTTGTAACTCTCCTGCTTTGGCTTTTCAAAGGAGACCCAAGGGACTGACAGTGAGAATGCAGAAACTTTCACCTTCAGGTGAATATTCTGATATCTTTAATGGACTTATCAGGAAGTGAATGAACCTAAACGGACTAAACATGTGTTCTTACTGCTGTGACCTCCAGCTCTTCTGCCCCCCCTGCTTGCTACCCTCAGCTTGTGGTGACAAAGGATGCTCTGATGTGAGGAAGGGGTGATTTTGTGGTTAAGGCACAAAATTGGGATTCAGATTTCTGTGATTTATTCCTGGCTCTCCCATCGTCTTTCTGTACAACTGTATGCAAGTCACTTAACCCTTCTGCATCTCAGTTTACCATCTGTAAACCACTTTTTTTTCAGTCCCTTGCCATTCTTGTTTCTGGGGCAAGAAAGATCTGTCAGCTGAGCCACAGAAAAGCTGAGTGTAGACTGCATTACATAGTTGTGTTGGAGTGTCACAGGGATTGGGTCACGTCTTTGGTTAGCTCAGGCTTTCAGGTGAGCAGGGAAGAGGCAAATTTCTTGTTTCAGAATTTGTCCAAGACATGTTATTGTGCTTTGGCTGTGAAGACTGGGTCACAAATGGCAGGGTAGTTCCTGAGAAAAAAGGAAAGTTTAGATTTAGGATCAGAAACCCTAGACTGAGGATTCAGAAAGCAGAAGTAAATCAATAACCTACACCCATAATATCCCTCAGATGACTGATCCTAAAACGCACCTAACTTGGAGTCCAACCCTGACATCTGTTGCATGTTCAGGGAGTCTCCAACAAGAGCCAGCAGTTGGCATGCATGCAATGAGCAGTCTTGGACGCTAAACCAAAATACCCCATCTGCAAGAAGTTTACTCAGCAAGACACAGGGAAGCTCACAGCAGGACACGTCACAACATTTGTCTGAGCTAAGGTGTCACCAGGAAAGCCTCCAAGAAGTCACAGTCTGGCTTACCTTTCCATGTGCAGAGGCTGCAGCTCAGAAGTTTTAAGACGTTAACAGATTCGTGAAATGCAACTTCGGCCATGTATGCAGACAGTGAAACAATAAATACGGCCTGCTGGAAAAAGGTGGCAAACATCCATTATCACAGCCTGCACCTTTCGACCCTGATCATCCCTAGTAGCTACTAATTTTAAAGTAGCAAATCTTTTTAAAGAAATATGGTTGTTTAAGATAAAAGGAATAACCAGATATCTGCACAGACCTGGTTGCTTTCTTGCTGTTGCTATGACCAGTTACTTTCTCCCTAAGCGAGAGAGACATATCTGCTGGCCTTGCAGAGAGCACATCAGATCCCTGGATTAGCAGGTCTTTCTGTGGATAACTTGACGTGAGGCCAGTGTCCCATAGGAGCTCCCATATCACAGCACTCGTTATGGAGAACACTGTACTTTAGTGCTCAACTTGGATGATGCTCCAGGAGATAAAATACAAAGTTATCCATAAACCATCGAAAGTTTCAGACCTTTCAGAATACTATTCACTGATTCCCTCAGAAATTTATTAGTTCTACCAATATTTTCTTTCTTAGTTTTATAAAGCAAGCTCCAAGTCAGCTAGTACTGACTATGCAGAGCCCTGAAACCACATGTTTATTTTCCTAAGTTATAAAAAGTTTATAAGGGTAGATGGTATCCTTATGGGCCACTGTACAGTGATTTGCTACTGCATTCCACACTGATACAGAAGAGCTCTGTGTTTTATACCAGAGGGAAATCCTTGTGATACAGCTGTCCAGCAGCCAACAACAGTACAGACACCTTCAAAAATATAACCCTGATAAAAAATGAATAGTTGAAAAGGCAGAAAACATCCTGTCTGAGAAAAATCAGTTTGAACAGTAAGATGACCTTGGGCATCACAAGATCTGTATTGCGATACCCCAGTGAATATTACCAACAAAGTCCTTTCATCCCAGCCACAGAGTTCTTTTTTTAACTAGATCACCATTTCTACCTGAAAATTCTGTATGTTCACAATAATTTTAGAAATATTATGCAATTGGCTACCTTTTCTTTTTGCAGCTAACTTCTAGCCTCAGGCTTTCAGTTTTCACAACTTCATGTTTCTTTGTTGACATGAAAAGGCTTTGGTCAATTTACANCAGAGAATGAAGAGACTGTTATTCATTTATCTCTTAAAATAGTGGCTACACAGCTGCACAACCTGGAGAATTAGGTCAGTATGTTGCTATGACTGTCCTGGAAGGAGAAATTTATAGCAAACAAGGTAGATTTCAGGAGAGAGCCTGGAATGTGTGAAGAGTTAGCAAAATTGACATCGGTGCAATAGCAAAAATAAGCAATTTTGCAAATCCCTAAACCACAATGGCTGGATTAGGGCCCTCGTCATACAATTCTTGGGCATGTGAACAATCCCTTTTTCACTTGAATTCATTTCATTAGCTTCTCTCAGCTACATAAATACTCATACTCTCAGTGGGACTACTCACATCAATAAAGTTCCTCAAGCAAGCAGGGATTGCAACCCAATTTTAGTGGAATAAGACCAACCTCTGACTTTGATTGCATCCCCCACTTTTCTAAAAAAAATTTGTTTCCAGCTAGTACGAACCCACAATCCCTGAGGAGCTTTCTTTCACCACTTCCAAGCACAAACCCAGTTACTTGTCTTGTCAAATACGAAGGCAAACAGGACCCTTCCAATCTCCCCAACTTCACCTCCCTTCGTAAAAATACTGCTGGGCCTCGAGCAGGCCAGCTTGGATGTCTTCTGGAACTCCAGGGCATTGATCTGCTCTGACTGACAGATCCCCGATGGGGTTATCATGCTCACATCACATCCCGACATGCCTCAGCCAGCCCGCAACCCTCTGAAGTCAAAATAATTCTCAGTGTAATATCACGAGTATTGACAGTAGTATCAAAGCAATAATTACTCTGCTTTATTACTCAGCTGTGAATTATTTTCTGATTAGGCTTGTAGCCAAGGGTGTTTGACATTGCTGCACAGTGTTGACTGTAATTAATTTACTTACAGTTAATACAAATGTCACGGAAAATTGCCCCTTTATCTATCAGTTCCTATCATAATTCTGATGGAGTTCTTATTTTAAGGTCTGCTGCAAGGGAGGACAGGATGGGCAGTGCTGGACTGAGAAACGCATTGCACTGCTAGCAGAAGATGAGTAATAGCAAGCAAAACAGACAATTTTTGCCCCCAGCTGGCAGCAACCACCACTGGGATCCCTAAGTACGAAGCATAGATATCGAGTTGGGTGTTTCCTGCATATTTTGCAAGCAGGTTTTTATTTACTTCCATTCTGCAGAAAGTATGGGAGGAATTTCTCTTTTGCCTCCAACTCTCCCTGTTCATCCAAGAACACACATTAAGAAGAAGAAAAACATAGCAATATAGAACATAGAACATAAGAAGAATATAGCAAAAAGCAGAAATGAAGCCAACTTCTCTGCTTAAAAACAAAACAGCATTGGGGATCAAATAGCAATTTTTGAGCAACACATTTCTTATAATTCAATGCTGCTTTGAACTAGGTAAGGCAGTGTGGGCTGGGGGTGAGACAGAGGACCACATCCTGAAAGAAACTGAGCAACCTACTGAGACTTACAAATATTTTTACTAAAAGTACATAACATCTGTTTTTAAGCCATGCTTAGATGTATCAGTATTTCACTGTAAATTTAGCCATTTGTGTCCCAAGACAGAAAAATCTGGATTTTAGAGTTCTTTCTCTTTTTTTTTTAATTTACAAAAAAACATGTATATAGAAACAAATATAAACATTCTATAAGGGCTGAAAAAGTTTAGCCTGATTTTCATGACATGGCTACCATGAATAAGCTCAGGTCTCATGCAGTTCTCCTCCCAGTCCATGTCCTACTACAGGGAAAAGAAAAGGGCAAGTGACACATCAATTCTCCCCAAGGAGAGGACACAAAAAGTTGAATTCAATACAAACAAGTCTCATTCTGGCTGAACTTTCTCATTTGCACTAAACATTTGCTGTTTTTCTATGATGTATCTGAAAACATTTCTTAATTTCTTAACCCAAATAGCAGATAATAGTTTAATTTGTAAAATCTCCTCTGAAAGGGTTATGCAGAGAAAATTGCAGAGAGAAAGGTTAAGGTAAATTGGTCTGGGAAGGATCAGATCAGAGGACACAACTATTTTAGCCTCATGCTGCAATTCCTGGCTTCTTATGTCAATATTTCTCATCTCATCCAAGAATATACAATAAAATCAGGACATCCAAACTGAGCCATTTCCTCTCAGGGCTGTGGTCTTGAAAACTCTGCTGACGTGCGCTGCTTCCACAAATACCCATCGAATACATCAGGTATCAGGTAAAGGCTTTGCAGTGGGAGGCATGAGCTCTCCACTTAGTGTCCTCTCTTCAAGCAGGAAAAAAAGAAGTGGGAAGACAATGAAAATGAAGTTGAAGCACGATCAATGCCATAATGTTCAAGGACTACAAGATATCACCAAAGAATTCTACAGAGACTGTTGTAGCAAATGAATACACAAAGCTATTTCTGTTCCAATGTTATCAGACACAAACCAGTAAAGAAACTCTTACTCCTACAGAGACAGATGGATAGACCTGGTCTCCAAGTGTAGTTGTGTTGCAGCAAGTACAGCTGCTGCAAGTAATAGCAGGGTTTGTAAAGGGCAGGAAAATATGACTTGGTAAGGCAGAACAGGCAATAGATTGGTTGTTTTTTTTTTTTTTTTTGTTACTGTTGTTTTCTAAGTAAAGTGACAGGAACATATAAAAATGTTTTTATGGAATGAAAGGACAAGGACACCTGCAGTACCAAGGACCCTGACTCACTGATTGCCTCAACAGGACCCGAGTTCAGCACTGAAGCATCCATTTCAATGAAAAGGACTTCTTTTAGGCAGAGTCCCAGAAACCATCTGCAGGGTAAGAAAATTCTAGTAACATCCAAAACAGCTTGCTCTCCAAGATCCTGTGTATGTACAGGCTTGTTGTACATGACTACATAAATGTTAAGCTTGTGTTTTCTGGGAAAAGGCAGAAATCTTTTACATTGTAATATAAATGTAATGAAATGTAATATAATACATATAAATGTGAAACCAGTCTTTGCTGCAACTTTCTTGCGCAGAACAGCATCTTACCATTCATACATTCAGATACATATGCAGTATATATATATTCACATACATAAACACGCTGTATTATTTAACTTAAAGCATAAACATGTGCTTAAAGAGAGACAAGTCTGACAGCCCAGAGACCTAATCTTTCCATTAGCAGCCTTCCATCTCTATTACCTTGTCTCACTGTATTTCCTTCTGTGTCACAATGAGAATGGCTTTTGAAGCAGAACAAGCGGAAGAACACTGAGATTTACATAAAGACCAGGCTTGATGTTTCAAGATGCAGCCATGCCGTTGGCCAAGGGACGGTTTTCTCATACAGGAGGAATCTCAGCTGTAATCATCAGCCTTTTCACAACAGATTGCTAGGAGTCTTTTACTTCCTTCACTTGCAATTTGTCCAGCTCAGAGATTTACATGAAAGGGCTGAATTAAATATTAAACGTCATGTAAAAGTGTACTGCCATGATCAGGCATATCTCTGGAGTGCAACAACTTTACATATTGCAAAAGGATGCTGTAAAAGAGTGACATGCTTTTTCCCACCAAAAAATGCCGTCTATAAGAAGGTCACTTCAGTGGTTTACCACTATTATGTCTTGTTCTCCATCCCATGTTTACTTCGAATGCCTTCAGGACAACTAGTAATTGAGAAGTGGGCCTGTGTGATTCTCATGAGGTTCAGCAAGGCCAAGTGCAAGGTCCTGCATCTGGGTCGGAGCAACCCCCACTATCAATACAGGCTGGGGGATGAAGGGATTGAGAGCAGCCCTGCTGAGAAGGACTCTGGGGTACTGGTGAATGAAAAGCTGGACATGAGCTGCCAATGTGCGCTTGCAGCCCAGAAGGCCAACCGTATCCTGGGCTGCATCCCCAGCAGTGGAGCCAGCAGGTCAACGGAGGTGATTCTGACACTCTACTCCACTCTGGTGAGACCCCACTGGGAGTCCTGCATCCAGCTCTGGAGACCCCAGCACTTGATGGACATGGAGCTGTTGGAGCGGATCCAGAGGAGGGCCACAAAGATGATCCGAGGACTGCAGCACCTCTCCTATGAAGAAAGGCTGAGAGAGTTGGGGCTGCTCAGCCTGGAGACGAGAAGGCTGCGGGGAGACCTTATGGCAGCCTTTTGGTACTTCAGGGGGCTTATAAGGAAGATGGGGACAAACATTTTAGCAGGGTCTGTTGCGACAGGACAAGGAGTAACGACTTTAAACTAAGGGAGGGAAGATTTAGACTGGATATAAGGAAGAAATTTTTTACCATGAGGGTGGTGAAACACTGGAGCGGGTTGCCCGGAGAGGTAGTGGAGGCCCCATCCCTGGAAACATTCAAGGCGAGGTTGGATGGGTCTCTGAGCAACCTGGTCTGGTTGAAGATATCCGTGTTTACTGCAGGGGGGTTGGGCTAGATTACCTCTAAAGGTCCCTTCCAACCCAAAGCATTCTATGATTCTATCACCTTGCATCTTGGCAAAAGGTTAGAGACTTTAGCAAGTTTGGGATTCTGCGAGATTTCATACAGACTTCCACTGCGTTTTCATCCTTGACACAAAGGTCAGTCTGTTTGCCAGATGTCAAGCCATTCATGCAAAGTACAGGGGGCAAAAGAGCCGTTCACATAAAGGCTGTCAGAATTTTTATGCATTTTTCTGATTTTGGCTGACATTTTCTAAAATTGTTCAGCCTGAGGCAGACACTCAGCGTGAAGAATTTAAATCCAAATGGTTAAAGCTTGGCAAAGCTCTGAGCAACTGAAAACAGAGTCTTGTAATGGGAAGTGTCAGGCAACCTCAATAATAGGCGACCAGCCCTGTCTGCAGTACGCCTTGTAAGACACTGATGATTGATGATACCAGACTTGAAATTTCACAGTTAAGTAGCTGCAGTACTGTTAATCCTCCCTTGCAAGGAAGATCAGTATTATAGTCCATCTGGTATGTATGTACAATGTAGGATTACGCTGTGCAAGAAACATAAGATGACGCCCATCACAACAAAATGAATTAAGACTAAAATTCACCTTACTTTTTAAAGTAAGGAGTAAAATTTGGACATCAGTGATTGAGATGACATTGCATTCTTTAATTCAATGACAAGTATAGGGCATGGCAGCTTCCACATATATATGTTACTGACCTGTGGATTTTTTTTTTTTGATGAAGTGAATATTTGTTACAATTTACTTCTTAATTAGTTGGTTTTGGCTTCCATCTGGACATTCCTGTGACTGAACTTCAGAGGCCTTAATGGGCCAGGACAGAACATTTCAGGGTTGAATGGAAAAGCATCGAGAGGAACAGAATCTTAAATGTGTGCACCTGGATATTTGTACTGGAAGCGGTTGCAGCAACATTTCAATGAAGTGAGCAGGAACAGCAACATATGACTGGCTTGACCAACATGTCTCAAATTTTGTTATTCATGAATAAACCAGAGGGCAAAAAAGTTCATCATGATATTTGTCCAAGCAAGTAGTGTGTAGGAAACTGCACTTCGCCCAGAGTTATTCCCTCAGCAGGGAAAAAGGCTACATTTGAATAAATTATTTGTGGTGAATTATTCCATTAGCTGTAGTCATCAAAATTCTATCTAATTTTTATGCAGCATACATAAGAAATTTCTCCTTTCCATATTGTATCTTCATTTGTTGCAGCTGAAAACAACAATTAAACATCCCTTCTAACAAATCTGATAATCTGACAAACACATATCTTAGCTAATGTTTGCTACAGGGGTGCTGCAAACAAAAACAAAGCTCACTGCGAACTTGAATAATCAAAAAGACTTTCAAATTTATGCATGAATAGATCTGCAGACAAAACCAGAAATACAAGGAGTAGCACTATGCTGAGTGAGCCTCATCATTGTTAGCAGAGTTTTGATTTGTTATTTTGTGGAATATAAGGACCTCTTAAATTAGCATCACTCTGCAGCAGTTTTATTTCTGAGTTCTCTAGAGAAAGCTTGTGTGAAAGTTTAGACACAAATGCCTTTGTCTTGTGCTGGCACCAGCAATGTCGCAAGAGGGAGAGAGCGTTTCCACAGCTTACAGCTACGTGACTGTGTGGGACCAGAATCAAGCTCTGAAGTGCCACAACGATCAGAGCAGCAAAGTGAGGAGAAAAAGAGACACAGACAGAGAAAAATGAAAACTCAAAAAGCTACTTCATGTCTGGAGAAGACAGTTGTATTCTTTTATCCTAGTGGATGGAACACCAGAGAGAGAGACGTCCTAAGCAGGAAAAGAGCTGAGTGCCTCCTGCAGCACGAGCAGCCACTCACTGACTCCGAGCACCCAAGCTGCTGAGAAGCAAGGCATGGAGTAACTCACCGAACTGTGCAGGTTCAGTGTATGGGCACTTGTACAAATCACTCCTTCTGCTTTGGTTTGTGTGGGGTTATCCCATTCTGATTTTTGGTTTCCTACAAATTCCAAAAGTTCCAAAACTCAAAGCAAAGCCAGTCAAAGCCAAAGTGTTTTAGACTCCTAGAATCAAAGAATGGTAAGGGTTGGAAGGGACCTTAAAGATCATCTGCTTCCAGCCCCCCTGCCATGAGCAGGGACATCTTCCACCAGACCAGGTTGCTCAGAGCTCCATCCATCCTGGCCTTGAACACTGCCAGGGAGGGGGCAGCCACAGCTTCTCTGGGCAACCTGTGCCAGTGTTTCACCACCCTCATGGTGAAGAATTTCTTCCTAATATCTAATCTAAATCTGCCCTCTTTTAGTTTAGAGCTGTTCCCCTTGTCCTATC
>Ga0065711_1029580_pt1 | contig 35622 bp, 22 predicted proteins | sample Hoacrofraction12_FD_59098 | JGI IMG/M metagenome (GOLD analysis project Ga0065711, IMG submission 59098) | Hoatzin crop microbial communities from Cojedes, Venezuela - Epithelial fraction 12 v2 (version 2) | ecosystem: Host-associated > Birds > Digestive system > Esophagus > Crop | place...
AAGTTCCGTCTGAACATGAGGAAGAACTTCTTCCCTCTGAGGGTGACGGAGCACTGGAACAGGCTGCCCAGGGAGGTTGTGGAGTCTCCTTCTCTGGAGATATTCAGGACCTGCCTGGACAAGGTCCTGTGTAATCTGCTGTAGGTGACCCTGCTTCAGCAGGAGGGTTGGACTACATGACCCACAGAGGTCCCTTCCAACCCATACCATTCTGTGATTCTGTGATTCTGTGATTCTCCTACTGCTATAAAGGATCTTGTAGAGGAAGATTTTGCAGCAAAAAGCAGATGAGTAGGAGGAAAACCCACAGAGTAAAGTGATGTGGACAGATCTACTTCTTTCACTCCTCCTCCTTGCTACCCTCATAGCTCCCTCTGAACAAAGCTCTCAAATGACCATGGCGACTCTAATCCCAATGTCATTCCATCGGCCTCACACCTGACCATCATGTCATCTGCAGCATGTCTTTACTGGCACTCTCCAAATATTAGATCCTTTCTCCACCGCTACACACAACATCACAAATCTGCCTACACAGGACTCTGAGAAAGAAAAGATATGTTGATCTAGGATAAAAATCAGTGTTTGATAAGGCTATATCTCTTTCTTCCTGCTGATTTTTGTTGGGCAAGCAAACGAAACAGCGTATTTGAATACAAAGGAGATAGAAGTTTGTTTTCGTTGATGAGTAAAACAGCCATTCTCACATGTAGTCACATAAGTACTAACACTTCAAAACAATTAAACTGTTCACTGAACAGAAAAACTATTCTGTAGTGTTTTCATCAATTAAAGTATGATTGACAGGGTGCAAAGATAACGATTAGGTTTCATCATTTGAAGAAAGGTTTAAAGAAGGTGCAACTGCTTCCTTCAATTATTCTTTATTAATATTTACCAAACTGTATAATGCCTCCTACTTGTTATGTGCAGTCAATATTTTATCACTAGTTCATTATAAAAAGTTTTTCTTTCGTGCCATAATTTTTCTGTCGTGTTTTACATAGCATTACGAATGACAGCACCAAACCCGTAGTACACATTCATATTCCCCTGCTAACACCTACTGAACTGAGCATTTACATTTCATACGGGACATTATACTATGTCATCTGTATAACTGTGTTACTTAGAGACTTCATGCTTTAAATCAAGGGACAAAGCGTAAGGTGTATTTCAAAAGAACACAGCTGTGGAGTCAATGTGATAGCTAATACGAATTCAAGGTTCCTTGGTAAACCCTGATCTTTGCTTCTGGATTTCTAGGTTCATGATGATGAATGCTGTGTAAAAGCCAACGGAAGCGCATGCCTGCACGGTACCTTACAAACATAAATTACCGGGTCTTGCAGTGTGAGCTGCCTGCTTAAGAAAGGATATTGTCTTGAGTTAGATGCAGCAAATAAACAGAATGGCAATAAATAATCTGTACCAATAATGGCTAACAAAGATTTGGGTGTTTGGGATTTTTTAAAGTCTATTCTGCAAATGGATTCAGTTTTTTCACCTCCTTGGCTGTCCAGAATGTACATTTCACCATCAGAAAAAATTATTAGAGATGGAACAGAATATGTCACCCTAAAGGACATAGTAGCAGCACCTGGGGACCTAGGTTCAGTATTCTCAGTTGTACAGATAACAGTATAGGAGTGGGCATCAGATGCAATCAAAGCAATCACACTACCATTGCAGTCTGAGGTAGTGTAAGTATCAGGGCCAGTGTTGTGAGTGAAAGGACAGCGCAGCAGCTGCATTTTAAAGCAGCTTGCAGTTGTTTTGCAGAAAGTGATGTATGGCAGTCACATAACCTGCTGCCACAGCCTAGTCAGACACCAGCAACAACCTGGGAATGTGTCAGGCATCAAGTCTGCTCATCAACAGGAGCCTGGCAGAGGTAGAAACGTAATTTTACCTGAAACCAAACAATGGTCAGAATTAGCTTCAGATACCTCCATTACAGCTATTAAACTCAGAAGTCCAGTCCTGAGAATGGGTTTGTCTGGCAAGGAAAAAGAGGCAGGAGAGCAAGAGGAAGGATATTTGAGGCTTTGGGTTTCAAGCTCATGTGTATATGTGTGCCGACATCTATCCATCCACTGTTTAGCTGCATTTTCTGTGAATTTCTAAGATTAATGTTATCACAAAAGCAATTCAATCAATTGTTTAAAAAAAGATATATTTTGTCAGAGGAACATCTTGCTTATACTTGTTGTGTGCTCTTATTGCTTACAATTATTGCGGGATAAACCATATGGTAAATTCTGTTACATCCATATTCCGTGTGACGTTTCTCTAAACATTTTCTTATGTACTAAATGGGAAGATGTTAATTATGTACATCTTTTGTGGCATTTAGTAATGGTATATTCCTCCGAAGGACATATGTTGAATTTACGCTCTCAGATAGTGCAATTTATTCTTGTATATCTAGATCTGGAAGATGGGCATGGGAAAGAACACTTCTCCCATAAACCCTGTGAGAAGGAAACCGGGTATTTATGGGGAACAAGGAACACATCCCTGCTGTTTACCCTCTTTCAGAACTGTAAGGAAGAAGAAATATACCAGAGCAGGGAAGAAGCTGTTTGGATCCAGCTAGCAGAGATCAAAACTCATGCCTCCTGCAGACAAATAAAATCCTCTTGAATGAGTTTAGAAAAGCCAGCAGCATCCCCCCTGCTACAGAAACAGTGGTCACCATTTCATCTTCCAGCTGCCTGGGGAGGCTGAGGAGACGGGGGTGGCCCACCTCTTTCTAAATGAATGGCACCTGCAGGTCTCTACCCAATATTTAGGAGAAATACAGAGTGCAAACTACTCACACTGCATCGTGCTTGGTGAGTAACTAGCACAGAGCTTAGAGGAAATGGTCACCTGGCAGGTGATCTGATGGCTAGGCTCTCCCACAGAAACTGTCCTTTACATGCACGGTATTCCTAAAGATCTACAGATGAAAAGATTCAAATTATCTAGGCTTTGAGGTAAGTGATAAAACAATTAAACCTCTAAAAGAAAAATGGAAAACTCTCTAGAGTTTTACTGAATTTTATCTGATTTACTCCGTCATTTTTACTGATTAGAGCTTGAGGCCCATTAAGTAGAACTGCACTGTCATTTAGTGAGGTGTTTAATATTTAATGTTGGCTTTCCAATGTTATGTACATTGTAATAGCGTAAAGTTAAAATTAATTGAATCCAGTACAATTTAAGTCTGGTAAAAACGCTAGAAGGATCATACTAGAACTATAATAACAGCAATAGCATTTCCGGAAGACTGAAATACAGCGTTATGCCTAAGAAGACTGTTTCCAATAGCTCATGCTCAAAAAGCCAACCAGATAGTGGAAAAAAAACAGCAGAAATAATATCAGGTGGAAAATGAGCAAATAAATATTCCATAACCTATAACCTAGGACAGTATATACTGTTTCTTTAATGTTGTCTATGGCTGCCACGGCTGTATGTTCAGTTGGGCTATTCAGTTCTTAAAGTACATTATGCGCAAATCATGCTTTCTAAAGTGGTTTTCTGACAGAACTACATCAAATGAAAGCCATATTGCTGGCTTAAATGTAATTCAGTTCATCCTTGTTGTGTCAGGATGCTTTTTATATATGTAATGGGAAGGAAATGAAAAGATTGAAAAAAACATTAGTCATCATGAGGTTTTTTAATATCATCAGCACCACCATAAAGCCAGCTGATAAATTGCACACTATTCAGAAGAAAGAAATAGAATAAAATTAGTATTGCATTACACTAGATTAATCATAGCCCCGGTTTACTTTCATTCTATGGAAAATAAAAGCTTGACTATTTCAGATTTTAAAGTTTCTTCTCAGCCTTTAAGATTATTTATCTTAAGAGGCAAATAACAAGCTCACGTACTGAAGGAAGAACACAAGACTTTGGACTGGTGGGGTTGGTAAACTTATACCATTGGTTCTAAATGACAGCAAAGCAGCATCAATGACTTGGATCCAGATGGTTAGCAGTAACGTCTCGTAACAGCAACCTAATGAAGCTTTTTAGTGCTGGTGACAGGTAAATGCTTGAAAGGTTTATGGCAGGGAAAAAGCTTCAATAAATAACTTGAAAATCTGTCTCTCTTCTTACTTGCATAATTATTGCTTTTTATAATGGCATCATGGAACAGTAAAGCATACGAGAAGAAAATGCTAGAAACGAGGAACTGTCTCTGGAGCTAATAGGATGCACAGTGAGATTTTTTTCTTTTAGTTCTTGTAAGATGAATAGCTACTTAACAACCATTAGGCATCTCTCAGACTTAAGGGTTAGTTAAGTCTGTCCAGGGATCAGGAGCTAAAAATAGGGGAGATGAAGATTTTTCTCAATGCAAGTAGAGAGTAGTAGTTTCAGAATATTTAAACTAACAGAAGTTCTGAGATCTCTCACATGAACTTTTCTCCCTAATCATGGTTACCTGTGAAGAGCATAACCAGAAACCTGGTGCTTCCCATGCAATGAGGACGAAATCTGATGGCTGGCTGCTTCAAAGGGCAGGAGGCCAATCCTGCAGAGACTCTGATGTTTCTGATAAAACCTTTTTCATTGGAAAACCAGGTTTTCAATAAATGGAAATTTTAACCTTTAACATTTTAATTTTTTTTTTTCTAGAGAAGACAAAGGCAAACTTAAAATTTACTAAAGGAGGGAGAAATTGGCTGAAAAGAACATCTGGAAATTTTTCAGGTTTCTGAAGTGCACCAGGTTTTGTCAGCTATTTTCAGTTTTCATTATAGAAAATGATACAATTTAAAAAAAAAAAGTGAAGAAGCAATTGGCTGAAAGATATTTTTCCTGTCACAAGTGAAAAAAACTTAGGGTGAAAATTTCATGTAAAAAAAGAAACCATGTACTTCTGTTAACATTTTCTACTGTCAGATTTCTAAACAGATGTGACTGGGAAAGTGTTGTCAGTTTTTCTGTGGGTAGGTGGAGACAGTATGTCTTCTGCTTCTCTGCAGCATCACTGAATGCCTAGCTGATGCTGGTAGCATTAATGGGTCACATAGCAGGACTCAGATTTTTTAAATGCAGTCTGCCTCTAGCCTCTGCTAGAAGAATGACCTTCAAATATGTTGGCTGACACTGGATTTTTGCCATTTAACACTGTGGCTGGTAAAACAACAGAGGAAATCAAAGGATATGCAATTAAGGCCTACGGTATGTACACAAGAACAATAATATATAAAATAGACAATGGCAAAGGGGAAGCCACTGAGGAAAGATCCACCAATCTGGTAATTATAAGCATTGTTGAAAGCACACAGTCAATGTAAATGGTCTGGATGAATAATGCGATGGGACCTAAGCAAAGAATCCTACACATAATTTATTTAGATTGAATGCTATTATGCAAATAAAGCATTTAATTGCAAAGCAGCTAAGATATATTCTTCTGGTTTTTACTGCTAAAATAGAAATTGTTCAGCAGTTGTTTGTATAGCATTATTGAGTGGAAGTATACTTCAGCTTCAACGGCTCTTCCTTGATTTACTGTGGTTATTTTGGGCCATGCAGTCTAACCTCGGACTGTTGCACAGTCCTGATTGCCCACTGCTGCAGGTACCTGACTTTTCTTTTAGCCCTCGAAGGTCTAAGGTGGGAAAGTCTGATAGATATTGATATTAGATTGTTGTAGTCATCTTCCCTTTTTTCCCCAGTTGTCTCAGCTTGCTTTTGAGGTTCTGCTAGAGGAAATGCTGTGCCTTCATACTAAAGCGAACATTCCTTTTCTCAGTTTCTACAGATCAAGTGATGAGATGTCATGTGTGAACCCTCTGAAGGCTGAGAAGAGAAACTCTGACTTCCCAACAGAAAATTGTGAACTGCGGTTTCTTACTGGCTAGCAACACCTTTGATTCAATTTGTATGAAAACTCAATTTACTTATTAAAATGGACGTTATTGTTCAAATACTAGAAATTCCATTTCTTATATGTTCTAAGGTGGACAATTGTCAGATTTTTATGGTTTAGATTGTAAATGTGTTTTTCTCTGGCTAATTATTGGTATTATTTTTTTAATTTTGATGTCTTAAAGGCCAATGTACTGTATCATAATAATATGAAGGACATATTTAACAGGTGTGGGAAACACTGTATACAAATGTATATTTCTAAAAGCTATTTTTATGATTAGCATGTTTTACTGTATTACCATATTTAGAGTCAGGTGATATTGCACTTCTTTGTTTACTGCAAATTCAAACAAGATCATAATTAAACACACTGTATGGTATTTTCATTATTTTATTTATTATACTTGTCATTGAAAATGATTATGCTTGTTAACAAAGATAGCTGCTAAAAAGTGAAAATGTCAAAATAGAGCAATCCTTGTTAAACTGTAAATTGAATCCTCCTGTAAATCCCTTTCTTCAGATAAGCACCCTCTGTGATGCCATTCACTAGAAGGTTGTTACAGCTGTTCCTGCAAGTCTCTAAAGGCAGTTTATTCTTACCCTACGGAAAGTTTGCATCACAATCAGTGTCCTGTCTAGCTAGGTAAATAACTTATAGACTGCCAATATCTGACAACCTGAGTTAGTTTCTGATTACATTTTGGTTTATTTTCCAGTCTTTCCATTCCTGAACTCCTACTGCCCTCCTAAAAGCCTGAAGTTGGAATAATTAATTATTACAGACATTATAGGGGGAATCTCAGTATAGAATTTCTTAATAAATCATATTTTCTTTCAAACAGAAAGGACACATTATTTCTCTTGTGTTACTGAGCTATTAAGGGTATCAAAGTATGTATGATATGGGCACAAGGTCATCTTCTCTAATGAAATCCCTGCTTGTTCATCATCCCAAAGCTAAACCTCCTTAGCACTGCAGATGATATGAAACAAGGAATAGATATTTATTTATCTACGTCCTTCTTCAAGATATACTCCAATGGAAAGAGACATGTCTTTAAAGTGACTGCAGGGGAAAAATTAATTTAATAGCTACGGCCTTCCAAGAGGGAGAGATGTTTATTTAAGAAGTACCTTACACAGACAAATGGAGCTCAGACCCAGCTGTGTGCAAGTCTGCAGCACAGAGCACTGACATCTGCTGATATCCGTGACAAGGCGTATTTGGGATTCGGGATCCTCCAACACCACAGAGATGAACATTTGCCTTTCCATTTCAGTTATTTTCTATAGGCTGAAAGCAAGAGAAAAATAAAGGTACCAGAGAGATTCTTTAATAGGTCAAACTTTCAATTCCTATAAAAAACAGCAGTTTCTGAGATTATAGGTTCACTTTAAACAGTGGGGTTATGAGGAGGTGGGAGCTCAAAGTCAGGTTTCCAACATGGGGACCACCATGAAAGCAGGACTGATATTTTTCAAACATTTGGAAGAAAAGCATACATTTGAATTTATTTATCTATTACTGAGTAGGAATTTTCTTCACTAGGAGACTATTTGACATAGCACTCTCAGTTACGTTTATGTATCTTATATTTAGCTTGTCTATTGTCTGTGGAGTTACATGGTTTACCTAAGTGCTGAGTAGTACCTAGCTACTTAATTAAGGAAAGAATAGTATAAGTAGTTATGCCTGAGCATAAAGAATCACAGCTTCAGAATCCACTTAACTCTCCCAGAAATGTGCAGAAAAAAATATCACTTCTGTGTAAGAGAAATGTTAGGTCAAATCAAAAGGTGAAATATTTCTCCACTTTCTATCTAGTAGTATAGGTTATGACCCTTTTTAACTGTAAAAATGAGAAAAGAATTGCCATTTTGGGATCTCCAACTTTGGCTGACAGTTGAAATGGAGATCAGTTCTGATGTTGCTGTTAACAAACTACATATGAGAAACCTCTAGGTTTATCATCTTTTCACCACCTCCATTGCAAATGAGCTAATAATCACAGAAAGCACTCTATTAGATTCTAATAAATTCTTTCCACTCATTACCCTTAGATTATATATTCACAGAAATAATTGCACTGCCATAATGTCAACACTGTTTCACACCACAATTTAAATCCTGAATATATTTTGAACACAACAAGACACCTCTGATAACACCACGAGGCACCACTTCATCTGCAAGCCAGAAGCTTGTTGTCCCGTGCAGTCGATTACTAGCAAGGTTTGTTAATGGCATGTTTGCTTCAAATCACTACAGAGGATGCTGGTAGCTTCAACAGAGCTTGATAGTTCTCTACTTTTCATGTACGTGGTATGCTCAGTGTTGTTTGCCATCACTACCTGTACTTGTTTTACATGGGTTTTGTCAGTTGTGGGTTTTTTTAGCATTGCTCATCCCTTGCAATATGGAATAATAGGCAACATAAAGGATCTTGTCAATCGGCTTGGACAGTCAACAGTCTTATAAAATCCTTCACTGACAGTCCTGAAATAAATCAATTCATTTTCTACACAGAGCTATACACTCTGTATATTTCAGATATTTGTTTCCAACCTGCGCAGCTGCATGAATGGAAAATATTTACTAAAAAGCTTTAAAGTTTGGATCAAGAAAAATATTTTTACTTTTGTAAACTCTTGTATTACATATTCTTGTGGTTCTTATTAGTTTTCTCTGTAGATCCATTTTTAGTTCTGAAAAATCATTGTACTTAAACTATGTAGATAGCTACAGTCTTGTAAGCAGTCATATTTTTAATAGGTGCCACTGCAAGTTAGAATTAAAATATTCAGGGTTTGCCTGTGTAGAGCAGATTGATGGTTCATTACAGTTTTCTTTAAAATGTTGTAACATAATTTTTACATGTCTGTAAATAAATATTTTCTCTGATTTATGCACTAATTCAGTTTTGTAATTTCTTCTATTAAAATGTGACTCTAAGAAACTTTCCAGAAAAAATATATTTCTCTCGTGGAAAATACTATTTAAAGCTCTGTAATACAACCGTGCTTCACAAACTTTCCAAACAGAACAAACAGAAAGAGGTATCTATAGTATGAAGTACTTAAGTAAGTAAGATGGAGAAAATGTGGTATATCCTGCTATTATTTTAATACCTTGAGAAATCTAAGGACCAGTCCTGTGTTAAAAAATGACTGAGAAGAAATGTGACAAACTTCCTGAAAAGAGGGAATTCGTCAGTGAGGTAAGAGGCAGAGCAAGAGAGAGGTCCAGTGGTGATATTTTATTTAATTTGAGGAACGCATTTTCTTAGCCTTAGAAGATTCGAAGTCTGATGCATCACTAAAGCAGTATGAATATAACTTATGAAAACCATGTTAAGAATAGTTATCTTTTTCTATTTGGTATTCAAATACATTTTTTCTTTGTAGTCTATTATTCCATTCACAAGGCGCTGCTATACAGACAAACTAAGGAAAATTGGTCCACAAAGTCTAAGAGAATATTTTTTAATTATATTGGTATTGTTGGGAATCAAGACTATTTTGAAATACATGTGATCTATATATGGTATGGAATTTTCTATATTTTTAAATGTGTTGTCCTTATTATTACAGCTATGACAGATTTTGCACAACCTTGTGAAATTTATAAACAACTCACTGTTATTACTCATGATACACGGCCAATTATTCACCCAGAAAGATCCCTGCTATAGATTAAGTAGTAGCCATTTAAAATAATTTTTAATTCATTTTTAGTAGAGAAGGTAGCCTGAGAACTTCAAAAATTTCCTGTTTCCATGTTCAGAAGAATCCTCAATAGTCTAGAAAGTTTAAATAAGGAATATATCTGATTTGAGAGGAAAAAGGATAATAAAGTAAGATAATTTAATTTTCTGTACTTATCTGTAAAGATCCTATGTAATAAACATAATCAAAAAAAATCATTTTGATAATCCTAAATTCTGTGTTGGATCACATCGGGCATGAGGGCAATTACTGAAATTAAGGCATCAATCGGCCAAGAATAAGCAGGGAGTGCATCCTGCACTGTTAGATGGATAAAACATCAAACATTCTAAAACTTTATGGGCAAAGGAGCAATACATTACAAATATTTTTGGAACAGAGAAGTACTTAAGCCTTGTGCATGATTAGTAACAAAGTATAGAAAATATAAATATGCAATTAAATTGTAGTCCGGAATATATTCCAGATGGTTTTTTATTTGCTCATGTGAGGATCTATACTGAGCCTCATTTATTGCCATTAGGGACAAAGACAAATCTTTTTGAGTTTTGAACCTGCTGGGAAAACCATTACAAAAGTAATGCAAAATTATTAGAGGAGTGGAGGAGTTTTCTACATAAGTAATGGAATGCTGTCTCTTTGCCTTAAGAGTCCTAAACAGTGGCTCCAAAATAAAGCATTGAAAATATTTTCTTCTCCCATAAATTCTTTGCTCTGAGACAGTAACCTTGTTATATGTCTGTATAACTTCAGGCTTCTATCCTCCCTGAAATAAACTTGTAGGACTTCTCCATAGTAAGAGCTCACCAAAGTCACCCACTCACATCCAGCAGACCGATCAGAAAAAAAAGCTCTCTATGGTTAGGCTCCCACACAAGAGGGAGGACAGTGTGTGTGGTGAAGCTAAGGACAGTTGGACACCCTAAACTCAAAGAAAATATGTTTCTTTTGGCCACCAGCTGGCAATCTTCACAGTCAGCTGAGGGCAGACCTGACTATGGATAGTCTGTTCCTAGAGGAAGGAGGGTCTAGGCAAAGACATGGCTAAAGATGCAGGAAAGATTCTGCACACTAAGTAAAACCAGCACAACTAGACAACTTAGTACTGTAGCTCAGAGCATTTCTCACAAGTGAAATGTTCTGGCCGTGAGGATAAGAGAGAGAGAAAGCAAAGGCACTCGTGTTCAGCATTTACAGGCCTATTCTGGTGATTCATACCCTTACAACAACCAGTTCTGGAAAACTGGTATGAAAACTCAGGGAGAAACTGCTTAGGAGAAACACTGAGAGCTAAAGGAAATAAATAGTTGTTGGGTTTTGGGTGGTGGCATTACTAAGTTAGTAATTTTTCATTGATACATATTTTGGGGTTGCTATAGTAAGTATTTATTTGGTTAAACTCTCAAAGAAAGATTGCTGTTCCACACTTGTGTGAACAGAATTAATCCACAATTATCACATTGTATTTTAACAGAAAACCTAGTTCCCATATCATCGATCCCGCATAAATCCAACTAACCAAGCACAAATGTTCCTAAAGGTTACATTTAAAACTTCGTGGTACTATCCTGGCTACACATATTTAACAGCCTAAGGTAACGGAGAATAAGCTCTGCACGAGTTCTGTGGTGTATTACTACTATATGTGAGTATATCTATGATGTGTAGCTATGCATACACGGAAAAAATATTTTTCCATTGCTTTGCGCTTTAGATAATTAGAAATGTTTCTCCTCAACTACAGACAACTAATGTTGTGGAAAATAAGAATCGGACTCATCCCTGGGATAACTCTGCTGCTATCAGTCATTAAATGAGTACTTTTGGTGTTTACTCCAACTGGATTCTTAAGCAGAAACTGTGATAGGTGCTCACCTTGTGAGGAGTTACAGCACCATTTAGCATGTTATTTAAAGGAAGAGAAGTGATAACTCATATTGCTGTTGCTACTATTTCTACTGCAGCAGGGACACAGTGGAAAAGGGTGGAGGAGAAGAGGCTAGACAGAGTGATAGGGCTGCAACTCCAACAGGGCACTGAAACTTGAACGAGCATTAGAAGGATCTTACCTGGGGATGGCTGAGGAAAATACTGACAGGGGATGTGCCGCACTTGTACTCATTTTACTTTTGGAGAAACCTCCCCCACTATATCTGACTAGTAGGGGAAGACCACAAACATTTTTCTCAGAATATTCTTGAGCTTTTAAAGCACATTTTCTTAATTTTGTCTCTTTTTTAAATCTCATTTTTCTCTCTTTCTACTATGTTAAACTGGAATTATAAAAAGGTAAACATTTAGCAAATACAACATTCAGAAATTCATAAACACAAATAAGAAACAAGTTCAGTTAGAAAGGTATCTTTTTAGACTGACAATTAGAATTTATAAAAATAGGAAAGCTTTCACATGTACCAGCCTATCTGGGTTTTTTTTCTAAATTACCCTTAGACCATCCTTATATGGCTTGACCACCTTGTCTACAAAAACACTACTGTTAAAAACAGCAAATCAAAGTGCAACAGATACGTTCTTATCAGCAATGGGGCTATGCCACAAATCATATTTCTATCCCGTCAAAATTTTGATTTATGTAATTGTTGCACAAATCATTGTGCATAAAACACATAAATCAGTGTCTGAAGTGATGAATTTGGGTTGGATTTTTTTTCTTTTTTTTTTTTTTTCCAACAGAGAGTCTTTTATCTTCTGGTCTCCATCAGTACTCTACTTAACACAGGAGGACAATGTTTTATGCAATATGTGATACCAAGCAAATAAATGCCTAGACATTTCTTATCTGAGTTCTATACAAGACAACATTCAGTGACATATGTTGGCAGGTTTATCGTGTTTGTGACGACATATCACATTATTTGTAATCAATGTATCCATGTATGAAATGCTGTTTTACAAATCTATTCATTAAGCACTATTATTAAAGGTAGCAGGCTTCAGAGAGCAAGTGTATCAGGTCTTGTCTCAGGAACACAACAGAGGATTTTGACAGCAAGCTACATAAATTCAGTTGTGCTGGTTTCAAGGATAAGTGACCTTTCAGATTTGGATATTTCTCCACTTACATGAGGATCATTTGTAAGTGAACTGGAAGTTCCACGTGTTTTGTGTGGTAGGCCAACAGGGTGGAAAAACAGTAACCCAGGAGTGCTATCAGCTTAAATGTGGCTCATTCTGAACAATTTATTCCACACTGGTTTTGGAAGATCCAAGACATGGCACAAGACAACATGATCGCAGCAGACAATCAATAACGGCAATAAGAAAAATTACAAAAATCACTGCATGTGGAATTTCATGTGGGCAGCCATTGCTGACTGCTTTATCAGATGTAGGCTTTAAGTACAAGAGAAGCTCTGTGAAACCCCATGCAGTGCAGAGCTACAAAGAGAGCACATCTGCTGCTGCTCCCTACTCAAGGGAACAAAGAACCCGAGCTGATGTTGGATTTCCAGCAGCTTCCTCAGATAGCACTTATCAAAGGTGTCTTTTAAAAAGGGACAAGCTCAAACTTTTTACCCATCACCTTCATCCCCTTTTTGTGTGTGGTTTGTCTCATCTGTTAAACTACAAGGTTTTTCAAAGAGAAATGCAGTGAAGTGGTCTCCTTCTAGGAATGAAGAGCACGAGTGAGTAGGCACACACATACCCACATACACATGACCCACAGACTTGCAAATGGAGGACATTCCCTCCCATCTCCACCGCCCAGGGCAAACTACTTGAGGAGTGTGAACCTTCACTTTTTTTAGTGAAGTTGCAAGAGACTGAGTTTGGAGAACTAAAACTCCCACAGAGCTAATAAGCTCCTCTTTAAAAACATTTTGTAGATTGTTTTTCATCTGCAGACCTCAGGCAGTCACAGAAGAAGGCTGAATCTTTTCTTTGTTATAGACAGGCAACATAGGGCACGAAGAAACCATTTGGTTGGCTCACAGGCTTTTCCTGTTGGTAACAGAAAGAATCTCAGAGGACTACATAGGATCCTGGCCTGGTAAAATCACTACAGATTAAAAGACTCTTTGGTGTTACAGTAGATCATATCTTTCTGTTTGCTTATGGGCAGAGTTCTAAAACTAACTATTTCACTTCATGCTGGGTATAAATTTTTACTGCTCTGAATAATCAGCACAGTAATAGAGTTTAAGTAGTAAATCACATTTGAGTTTTCAGCAAAACAGCCCAGTAGGGGTGGTTCTAAGCTGACAGTGTTAACCAGGTTTTGGAGCAAATAGTGTGCAAAAGCAAAATTATTTAATCTCTTCAAGCTAAGGTGGTGTTGAATATTTCCTTCAGCAATGATAATCAGATTTTAGTGGTCTCCATAGCAATGCAGAAGAAAATTTAGAAAGCCATGAAGGTATCCAAGAGCAAATACAGAATGCATAATATTAAGAATGCATCCAACTGAGGCTTGGTCTTCAGGAATGCTGAGAAATTTAAGCCAACATATGCCATTGAAAAGAAAGAACCACTGTAACTGAGCAAGGATCATGTTACTGTGTCATGTTACCTCTCTGAAAAAGTATCTTTACTTTCATACTATTTAAACTAAAAAAGGGTAGATTAAAATTAGATATAAGACAGAAATTCTTTACTCTGAGGGTGGTGAGGCACTGGAACAGGTCGCCCAGAGAAGCTGTGGATGCCACCTCCCTGGAAGTGTTCAAGGCCAGGTTGGATGGGGCTTTGAGCAACCTGGTCTAGTGAAAGGTGTCCCTGCCCATGGCAGGGGGCTTGGAACTAGATGATCTTTAAGGTCCTTTCCAACCCAAATCTTTCTATGACTCTATAATATTCCTTGCAGATATTTTTGATTCAAACAAATATAAAACTTGCTGAACTATTTTTTGTATATCTTTGTATATTTTCTCTTGTAATTTTGTCAACACTGTAAGCTTTAATAAATAAAAATCCCCAAAGCACTTGGGGCTGGAAATTTACCAGATTTTAGCTTAAAGTCTTGATGAAATTTTTTTTTTTTATCAACAGGTTTTTTTTTTCATCATATATATGAAGGCCAAAAGGATATCTTCTGATAATGTCGTCACCAGCATAGCCTGGAATACAGATTTCTTCCTACTAATTCCTGCAATGCAAAAGATAAATCTACTCTATTCTTATGTAACATTAAGATCATTCATAATACAAAAAGTATTTTAGATCCTGTATCACCAGACTCTACAGTTCATGGCCTTCGTTTTAAATTAATCTCTTGGACAAAGTCTTAACTTAATACAGATCCCTCCAAGCAGAGGGAGCAGCAGCAGCCCTCCCCAGGAAGGTTGTTTAATGCAACCCATGGCTGAAAGATTAATCACATTTGCACAGAGTAGCAGAGACCATCAGGGAGACCCATAAGCTAGTAAAGATCTGAGCCATTAAATCTAACATTGCAGCCTATGTTGACGCTTCAGCTGAGATGTAGAAGCAGTATAACCACACAGGTACTGTGCAGTACCTATACACCTGTACTGCTTTCCAGGAGTCGATGTGATTGTGGTAGCTTATACATCACACTGTGCCCCACAGTTCTTCTGGTACTAGTGTTAGAATGTGTGCTGCCAGGTCAGGATTTTCAGCCCATCCACAATACAAGGAGGGCCAAGACTTTCCCTGCACCTACTGGTGTAGATGTGCTTCAGTGGCACACAATACGGCTGGGCAAGATGATCTCCAGAGGCGCCTTCCTACCTCAACTATTCTGTGCTGCTGTGATTCTATGCTATAGGAAAATAATATCCTTAAAGTCTACATTAAAAAGATACTGAAGATGCATAGGGAGCATGTCAGAATCAGCATGTGACACTCATATATACTCTTTATAATAAGAATCTCTTGTGAGTACTCAAAATAGAACACATTCTCACGATGATCACTTATTGAAGCGGGAACCTTCTTTTCCCGGTAGAGCTCTGCAGCTGCTGCAGTCATGCTCAGATTGCTTTCACTCATCCTATTCAAGATGCATACTCATTCATAGTCAATGAGCACTTGGTTCATGCAACAAGGAATAATTTCAGCTGGAAATAATCAAAAAGTCCTATCTTAGAAAAGTCTGCAGCCCCCCATCAAGGAGGTGGTAGTTGGAGACTCAAAGTCTGTGAGGCAGTGAGAGGAGCTGGTCTTGCATATTCCATATCTGGGTTGTTCATGCTATGTAATGAGCTACTGGACAAAGCAGAGCTACAGGAACAGTGGGATTAGGTAAGCACTTGTCCCAGCTGTCCCCACGGGTGAAGAGAAATATTCCTGAGATCCACTGGCAGATGCTTCCTCCGAAGACAGGCTATGCATCTGTTCAGGGAAGCAAACAGCAAATGGTAGTGGGTGGAGAGCACTACAAGAAGGAAAAGCAAAGGGAAGATAGAGAGGTAGAGACCAGCAAGGGGTTGCCAAGGAGCTAGTGTTTGGCCCAAGGAGCAGAACACAGGGGTATGTGTCTCAGGGAAGACTGCAGTGCTGTTGGAAGGCAGAGTGAGAGGTTATCTCCTTGCCAAAATGCCACTGGATGAAAATCTATGTTTTGTACAGGATCCAGAATAAAACATCTAAAGACATACATGAGATAGTCCTACCAAAAATATAAGCAGAGGGAGATTTCCTGCCTGCACATAGATGGGATGTGGCCATGAGCTATGTGAACAGGGTTCACAGTTACTAAGTCTAAGGCAAATTAGCCCATGTCCACACTGAGCATTTGCCTGCTTCCTGAACCAAAGCAGCATGGGCGGGACTACAGTAATCACAGGGTCTGAGGACCGTGAGATTGAACTGAGGCATCTACATACCACACGAGTCTTTCAGTGGTTGTAGTCCTCATGGCTTGAATTGGAGAACTACTGCGTTCATGAGTCCTACTGGAAGAGTACACTTAACTCCTCAGGCATCCCTCGTTAGGATCCCAAAACAGAGGCACCAAGGCAGCAATTTTGATGCCTAAACATAGGTGTCTAGTCTCATTTTAGACCCCCCTCTATATCCTCCTCAAAGGAATAAGGCTTACATAGTCCTGTCCATACCGGCCGGCCCCAGGAGGGTGTTTCAGTTACACAGGACATTTCAAATGGTGTAGGTGCAGATATTTAGGCTCCTGAATGGGCCCTCCAATTTTAACTGTGGTGTTTTGATAGGATAACTGGGAGAAGATGACAGTAGAAAGGGCCAAGGAACACAAGAAAAAGTTTTGGCCAAGGGAGTACATTTTCAAACTGTAACCTGCAGCTGCATAATTCACATTATTGCCAGCAACAGTTTCAAAAAATCTGTTCATATAACTGAGAATTTCATAAAGAAAGTCATAGAAAACTGCAAGAAGCAGGTTGGATAAAGCTTCTGAAAAAGTAAGTTGGCAGCAACAAAACTCAAAGTTATCAGTGAGTCCTACAATAGTTAACTAAAGTTGGAACTGAAACCCTGCTCTGGTGTTACCCACTGAAAAATAGAATTAGATATAGCATGTGTTAAATTATCCTTTTATCACCTATGAAAGAATGCCAGACTTTGGCACCTATTATAGCCATTAGACGGACTATACTTCAGTCACACCTAGACTCAATTATTGCCACAGTGTTAGCTGCAGCAGGCTATTTCAAAATACACCCCAGCCTGTGCCATCTTTGTACTGCTGGGCTCCCAACTAAAAGAAAATTATTGAAGGCCCCTTTTCTCAGCTTAGCACTCTAGGAGCTTGAAAAATAAGAATGATTTCTCACCATGAACTGTGAAATGAACACAAAAGTGATGTAGACTTCTTTTTTTCCCTTTGAATTACAGGTTCACCTCTGTTTTAGAGTTAGAGACACTTTGCTCAGTAAAGCTACACCAAAGCAGCCCTATAACCCAGCTGCAAATCTGTCTGAAAAGCAATCAGCACTGGCCAACAGAGGACAGGCTGAGTCCCAGAGGCAATCCTTACCACGAGGGCTGTGGCAGCCATCCCCACCAGAGCTTTGGGAGCTTTACAGACATCTTTCTTTGTCCTTCTGTCTTAGCAGCATCAGAATAATGCAAAGAGGGTAACTACAGCCTCATATAAACTAGTTATGCATGAAATGTAACGAGTTTCTTTTGTAACAGCAGTTAAATTCATTACAGAGATCTTGTGCATTCTTGCTGCCATGAAGTAATATTCTGGGCGTTTCTCTGGCTTTCACAAGGGCAGCCATGTGGAAGAGCACAAAAAGGGGCAGGCAGGAAAAAGGTAGAAGATTTTACAACACACTGGCCTTTTTTGTCTGTTTTTTTCAAAGACCTACCTATTCTTGTATTAGTACTACCTTGATAATTAATAACCTGTACTGATCTTGGTTTGTATATTGCTCTGCTAAACTTTTGTTGCCCTATATATTCATGCTCACATACTCACATATCTACTACAAAGTTTGTGTTGAGATTCCCAGCATTAGAGATACCAGCTTTGAGAAGTATGTAACAATTTTTGAACCATGTCCAGCTTTACAATTCAAGTAAAAAGCAAAACAGGAATCCAGAACTGCAGAGGCTTTGCATTTCTTTAAAAACTATTCATCAGCTCTCAGTTTTCACAGTGTCCTTCTTGGCTAAAACTGAAGATCTTGATAGAAATGCAGTATCTGAGCCAGCTTCCCTGAATAATAATTATAATGTCATTTGTTTCTTTGTGAGTCAGATAATAAAAGCCAAAAGCTTGAATAGCACTCAGAAAGGGATTAGTCATTCTGTGGATAATGAAAACTTCCACAAGAGTATTTAAACAGCAATAGTTCTTCTTTTAAGAATGGCATAAACTCTTTTTTCCTTCCAGCGCATAAACTAAACACTAACTGACAGCACAAAGGGAATGTGGAAACAGGTTATTCCATAACTGTTTACCTGGGGATTTCTAGCACCTCCCTCTGCACCCTTGAAGTGCAACATGATCAGTGACTGTATAATAGGAATTGATGGAGGCAAGTTGAGACTTAAAAGACATAAAGCAGAGATAGACATATTACAGCTGTATATTTCCAGTGTTACTGAAAAAAATTGTACTGTAATGACTCCTTCACAGATCATACGGGAGAGAATACTATTGAGTTTCAGCTTACATTGCACTTCTTACGCTTCAGAGAAGTACAAATACACTGCTAGTAACTTGGGAGGCGAAGCTACGCCACAAGCCAGGTCGTTTATCCAGCATTTCCTTCTTCCTTAGAAAACAAAAGGGCACAAAAGTAGCTCGTGTGCTTGGCTGAAAGACACTGTTACCCACACTACAGCACTCCACTGTCTGGTTTCTTATATATACAGTTAATCTATTGATAATTCCCAGCTGTTCTGTATATTGCTATTAACTGTGCACATAGGAGTCTTCTGGCCTACTATGATTAGGCGTAACACGATATAGCTTTTATTATCAGCATGAAAATGAGAGTTTTCTGGTTGAAACTGCATAGTTTTGCACTCAGTTTTGCAGTCATTCATCCTATTTATTATGTATAAAGAATGCAATAAATCATACCCGAATTACTGCACTTACTCTTTGAGTAAAAAGTTACTTTTCTGAAAATTTTCAAGGGAAGCTGTTAACTACTTTATGAGTTAACTTTATTTAGTGATAAGACCTTTAATTTTGCAATCAGTGTCAGACCTTTTCTCTGTCCCCAATGATCTGTGTATTGGCAAGTCTGCATACACAAGCTCTGGCAAAGGAAGAGACCTTGAGAAACTCTGGTTAGACTTCTTTTTTGTACTGTTTATTGTTGGGTTTGAGGACTGTATACAAGCAATTCAATATAACTGAAAGGTTTTTTTTCAGAGGAAGTCTTCAGAATTACTTTTACCTTAAGATAAGCTTGCAACAATCTCTCGAACCACAAAACTGAGGCTACATGATATCTTTGTTTAAGGCAGTTTACTTAATCTCATGGCTATCACCTAGTAAGGAGCACAGGAAGGGAGGAAACTGGCTGTCCCGGTTTGTGGGTTTCCTGGGTAGACCTTGCACCTAGCCTGTAGGTAGCCTTGTCTCCAGCCATGCCTCCTGCTACTCCTTGGGGATCCTTGGCTCGACTTGACTCGATACCTCACCTTGCCTGGGACCATCGATGGACCCTGTCCCTCTCACCACCATCCTGCCCTGAAGCAGTGGGGCTGTACCTTCACCACTTCCCTGTCCGTGCCCGCCCAGTCTCCTGTCCAAGATCATCCTCTTCAGTGGACCAGCCTGGCCCTTGCTGCTCCCTGACATGCACAAACCAAGTCACTGCCGTGTGCAGAGAATCCAGTAAGTTTAATGGTTTACTGCAAAGGAGCTGCTGAAGTGAGCATGCTAATGAATGACAGCACCAGGTTTACTTATTTAACTCGGCTATTGAAAATGAAAATGAAAGCTTAATGAAAATCAGAATTTTTTTATTCTGTGGAGAAAAAATTTTTTTCAGCATTTATATTAATCTTTCAGAGATTTTTATGAATAGCTTTAATACTTCTATATCTTAAAAGAGAGAATGTGAATAGCCATATGTCTCATGGAATGAAACACACTTGTAAAATTGGAAAATGTTGAGCATTTCAGTTGAGTGTTCGCTTTTTAAGAAAAAAATGGCATTCCTACATCTGCATAATTTATTTCAGACTATTGAACAAAAATACATTGTTCTAAATCAGTTCAATTTAAAACTGTATTTCCTTAATGTAATTCGCTAGACCACAGAAGTTGTCATTTATATGGTAGTTCTTTGTTATTGTCCTATAGGTTCGGATTTACCCTATTTCTCATGCTGCATGAGAAGTATGACACAACTTACGGTGCATTACAGAGATCAGTCAGAGAAGAGATGCATGCATCATGACCGGTTTCAATTAGAGGTGATTCATATGTATAAAGGTCACATGTATCTGTCATGCACTGTAAGGTCAGAGACAAGGGCTGCAAACAACTCCGATTTTGGCGAGATGAATTTATGATGGAGAGAAACTAAGATTATGCCAGAAACTACATAAAATCTAGTTTATTTGTGAGGTAAGTGATTGGAAGTATATTTAATTAATTATTCACAAACTTAATCAAGAAGAGAAATTGCACACTGTTGAGAGCAGACCCAAAGAAGTAAATTGCAAGTAATTGTATAAAGGCGAGATGCAGAACACAAATAGCTGCTTTGATATTTATATTTCACTCTTCATACCAGATCTTAAAAAGGAGCTACCAAGGCAGGCCAGGCACCTTCTGGGAGACTTTGCACTGGTCTTGTGAGATTCCTAGAGGTTTTGGGGCTGCCCAGGTCAGGATGCTGTCAGCCACATACACCAGCGCAAAGGCAGCAGAGTTGGAACTGGCTTGCAGCCAGGACTGCCAGTTAGAAGTTTTACTCCTCTTTTATTTTTAGGGTAAAATAAAACCTATTAGTTTCAACGAGATCAATCTGGTACCTGCAGGTGAAGGGAAGCTCCCCAGCTGAGGACTACCCCAGTCAGTGGCAGTGCTGCCCACGACCCTGCATCCACCACTGTGATTTTATGGAGTGGATTGAGTAAACTGGCTGAGGTAATGGAAATATACTCTTAACTTGTTGGGGAAGGCAGGGGAGAGGGTGTTTGGGGTTTTTTGCAAGGTCCGACTTCCAGCCTGCTCCCAGCTCAATTGCCCTGTCACAATGGATGACACAAAGGAGGCGATGTGAATGCGAGACCAGGAAAGAGAATAAGAGCAGGAAAGCCCCTTTGGAATGTGTCTGATCTTGCATCGGGTGAGGATGATCTGTCAGAGCTTTTCATTTTCTTCCAAGGTTAATTCAAACAGGTTAGTTCAATTCGATGCAAACTATACCCCAACACTTAGAGGTGCAGCACAGCATGGAGCAGAGTTCAAGGTACCAGGTTCTCCTGGGCTTACTTGGCAGGTGATGTCAGCAGGGAGCTAGTACTTCAACAGACAGGCAAATTTTTGAAGAGCTATATTTACATCCTTCATTTGCAATTTCGGTTACTTGCTTTGCATATGTGCCCCTTCTGTTTAGTGCAAGACGAAAAGTGTAGATAGGTCTGTATTTTAATACTTGAATGTGGAAGCAGTTTTCCCACAGTCTTGACCATTTACAAAATTTTAGTATTCCAAAAAATGTAGATAAATGTGTATTTAATATCTTTTGGATGACCTCTGATTATAAGACTATGCAAGCCCTTCAGCTGGGGAGATACTCCTAGTTTTTAATGCTGAATTTTCCCAGGTTCCTTTCTTTCTTGTAATTTGTAACTTGATACACTAAAATCTAGTATTTTCATAAACAAAAATTCACTTCAAAGGAAGGAAATTAGACACATTTTCCACCACTTACTGCAACTCTCCAAGATGCAATTTTCAGAGAAACCCAGGGAAGCTTGATCCCCCCGACGTATCAGAGCAGCAGAGCAGCTAATTCTTGCAGCTCGCTTTAGAAAAATCTTGGGTCTGAGGAAGCTTTGGGCTAGTCTTTAAAAAAAATAAATCAAACTTTCAGACACCTATTTACTTGCTAAAAGGAGTTCAATCTCCTTTGCTATTCAAGAAACAAAATTTATCTGATGCAATCAGCATGATTGCCTTAATATTGACTCTGGTACGTGTGAGGCATTTCTGGATTTCTGGGGACTGAATGTTGTTTATGAACAGCTTGATTTTTCAATATACAATTTCATTTTCTCTCACTTTTTTAATTCTACTTGAAGTTTATATGTTTTCTATTGCTGTGAAATTGACAGTCTTTGAATACACCAAGTATAAAGACACTATTAAATGGCATTTATAGGCATCACTTTATATGGAAAGAAATCACTGAAACATCTGTTGAGTTTATAACTGGGAAAGCAGAACAATTCTTTCTTTCCAACATAAAAAGCTTTTTTTATCTAAGCAAAGACTTCTGGCAAGTGGAAGTTCAATATCATGCCTTTGAGAATTACAATCTGTTTAGACCAAAGTAAAACTATTTGAAAGGAAGTATTAAATAGTGAGAAGTAGTTATGTGTGGTAATTTTCAAAATTATTTGGATTTCTCCTTTTAATCTCAGTCACTTCTGTATCTGCAGTATCCTTTCCACTTCAAATCCAGTTCACAATTTAAAATCTGAAGGAGACTTTGAAGTATGGCATTTATAGCAAAAAGCACAGGCAGAACACTGCTTTTTTTCCCCCGGTGCACTGAAGGAAAAAAACATTAAGATCCCTGACAGCGCACCTAGACCTATATGGAAAAAGCATTGCCTCAATCCCTGCACTGAAGGAGTGATAAATATATTCACTCAGTCACAGGTGGAGTTACATTTATGACTATTCTGCTTTCGCTACTGATATACAGTCCTCAAGATATAACCAATTAATCTTAATCATATGCCAAGATATGATATCTTAACAAATCTTACCTATATGTTATGATAGCTATTTTGTTAGGAAGTGGGTTGAAAAAAGCAGGTAACAAAGTCTGCTTCCAAAGGGCGCTATACAGGAAAATACATTCCTTCTCCCTCTGTCCTCCACATAGGACTGCAAATGCATGCAAACTCAGTGGTCATGTTTTACCTCTGTATAGGTTTTCTGCACTACTAGCTTCTGCTGCTTTCAAGGCTCTGACAGCTTCCCTAAAACAAACCAGATAAACCTATTAGATAGTATGTAAATTATTAAAATTCTCTATATATACAGCACAGCATCATTATTAGGTTTTCTGAGAGATTATACATGTAATTAGATGTAGATATGAAAGAGAGAGAGAGAAAGAGAGATCCCTCAAAACACCCAAATAGTTTTTTGCTTGAGTATGAGCATTTTGGCAGCACTCGGGCACTAAGCAGTGCCAGATTGCTTCCTGTCCCTGTCCCCAGACAAGCACGCTCAAGCACAGCCTTCAGCAAGCATGTGTGCAGCCGCAGTCGCACAGGGTTAACATACTTGCCTTGCTCTGATACAGGTCCTTGGTAGTATCTGCCAATCTTAGAACTTGTGGATGCTGTATGAGACCTGCAAGTCTGACAAAGCACCGCACCACACCTAGTTTGGGACAAGCATTACCTGATGTGCCTGTTTCAGAAGGGCCTACATGATTCATAGTTACTTGTGATCCCTCTACTGCGTCTTGGGTGTATGAAACGGTGTGCCAGCATTACCACTGTGCTCCACATGTCCAGGAGACAGGCTGAAGAGACACTGGAGCTGTGAATGTACAGCTATTTTATTTCCGCATCTGAGCACAGATTACAAACTTTGGAAACAGCAGTTTTGATTCCTTCACCTGCACCATACACACACTTGTGATTTGGTGGAACTGAAGAGAACATCGTCTCTTCAGCTTGTAATAACAACACAAGGAAGCAAGGACAATGTAAATAGGTTTTCCCTCTTCCCTTCCTATGCATTTCTTCTTATTGTTATTGGAATAAATAAATAAATACTCTTTCCAGGGCCTCTTAAGTACTAATTCCACAAAGAAATGTGAAATGAGTTTCTTGAGGAGCAGGTTACATGAAGTCAAAGCTATGTTTCCAGGCAAAATATACACTGCAGTGCCACTTTTTGCACTGTCATCTTATCTTTCAGTGTATATATCTGAATTAAACCTAGAAATATCTCATTCTCTGAAGTCAGTGAAATGGCATTTTCATTTGTTTGCATATTTTTCGCAAAACTTTTTGCAAACCTACACTACTAAGTACTAACAATGCAGTGTAATCATGCCTTCTGCAACAAGAGACAGAAATTTTACTGTTACGCACTTATTAGACCCATGTTAGCACCTTTCAAAATGCTGTTTTGAAGCATAATTTGTGAAACAATGCGTGCAACTAGCTGGTTTGTTGAAAAGGCAGGATGACTGCTCACTCACATCCTGTATGCGCAATCTGAATACCTTCACATAACTACCTCTCTTCCATGGCAGATGCTTCTTTTGTTTTGTCCATGATTTGTTACACTTAAATGAAATTCAGTTTAATAATCCACACCTGTGGATGAGACAAAATGAACACATCTGCCTTTGGCTTTGTCATGGAGAAGTTCCATATATATTTTCCTGTTCAAGACACCTGAGAATTCAATGGTGACACCTTTGGTTGATATTAACCTTATGACCAATATACTCGATCCTGCAGTGTGGGACAGCATGTCAGATCTATCTTCTGGACCATATCCTCCTTCTCATTTACTCTGGCATGAATAGACTTCCCACAGACATCTTCCTCAGTAACTGCAACTCCATGTGTTTGTGAGGGTCACAGCGATGCAGAACTGTCAACGCTGGTACACGCAGGTAGGACCATGTAACTTCTCATTGTCTCTCTCTCTCTGTACATGATACCACACTTGCTCGAAGACAGCTCAGTCAAAAGGATGGCAGGTGTCCAGTTAGGTCCTGTGATCTGCTGTGCAGGAACCATGAGAAAAAGAGCATATCTCTGCACTCAGTTTTTACATCCAACAGATTCATAGCAAAGCATCTCTGAGACCTGGAGGAAACTGTGCAAAGACTACAACAACACTGGAAGCCAGAGACCTTCTCTGGATTAGAAAATCAAAGCATATGGACTAATTCCTTATACTTTGGCTTGTGATCCTTCCAAGGATCCACAAAGTAGACTATCTTTCAACCCTTTCTTTTCTTCCCTGAGTTCTTTCATCCTTTCATACAATACATCTGACTTTTCTCTTTTTGAAGTTACTATGTGATAGCAGTGTGTTTCACAGTGTAATAAAGCAGTGCCTGACAGTCTGTGTCTTCTCCCACTACTGACTGTGCTGATTAGAGAGTATCACCACCAGAATGGTTATACAAAAATATTGTGTGGAAAATCTTGCAGTCACTTTGACTGCAAAATGTATTTTGATGAAGCAGATTAATTTTTGCACTTTTGTGGTACTTTACTGCTGTTTTTTCTTTCCTTGTAGCACTTAGTAGTAAACTGAAATTATACGAATGATATCCAGGATGGTACTTCTTGTCTTTTGCTCCATATGTGTGAATATGTGTCCTAGCTCTTCAGACCCAAGAAAGCGTATAAAAGCCACAAAATGATCATTCTCAATTCCTTTAAAGGAAAAAAAAAAAAAAGAAAGAAAAAAAATAAAACGTGATAGACATAATTCACACCACAGTAAAAGGAAGAAAAACCATGCCAGGAGGGATATTTTCAAAGTCTGAAATTGCCAGCTTTTGTGAAATGGGAAAACTTCTGTTAGACCAGGAACTGTAATTGAGTTTCAGTGGGTTTGTGTAATTTCAAGAGTAAGAAAGCTGAGACTATGCCAGCTATGCCAAATAGTAGGGAGGGAAGGTTTGTTGTTTCGTTGTCTTTTTGGGTCCTGATCAAATTTCTGCTACTTCACAACTGTACTGAATACAGTTTGAAAATAAAGAATGGTCTTTATTTCTTAAGGGCTGCCTTGGCAGATGACGCAAACTCGGATTATTTCTTTATCAATATGTGCATGAGAACATCTAGAAAGTGGAGACAATTCTCTCAGGGGAGAGGCATCTGCAGCTCCTTTCTTCTTCAGAGTTTGAGACTGAAGGGGGTTTTGACTGATTTGGGGAGTTTAATGAAGTTTCACAGTGTTATTTTGGCCAATGAAGAAGCAGTAAAATGTTGCTGTTACCCAAAATCAGCATAGCAGCCACAGTACCTAAAATGTTACAGGACTGCTTATTAGTGAGTTGTATAGTTCACTTGTGAACCACTCTTCAGACATACAGATAGAATAATTATACCTGCACAAACTCCTTTGCTCCTGTACATTAGTACAGGTCCTTGAAGTTCAGTGGCCTTGCTTCAGTTATCAGGAGAACAAGAACAGGGGTTTTTTACCTGTTAGGCATTCCCTAGAGGCGGTACGAGAGGTGCTTCTCAGACAAAAACAAATAAATAAAGGGGCTTCTCAGTCAGGTGGCAGAGTGAACCAATTGATCTCGAGTTGCCAGTCAGACAGAAACTCCAGGGTGCCTCTTCTACTGCTGTGTCATTCCTCCACAGAGTACATAAGTTGTAGAAACTGAACCTCAATCACACAAATCAAAAGATTGTGAGAACTGACTCATTCTGAATTTATACCTGAGTATTGTCTCCACTATCAGGATTCTGACGAGCCTTGAAAAGACAGAAAAATACTCCTAGAGCTTAGTTGTATGAAGCAAGTACGTGATGCTGTTCTGTTTTTATCTCAGAAGAAGTGAACTTTTTCTTCCATTATTGATCAGGCCATTTTAAGCAAACATTTCCAAGAGTGTTACATCAGCTGGTGTGCCGTATGCAGGCCGAGCAAAGGGTTCAAAACAAAGGAAATTCTTAATCCTCATTGACTGTTGCAAAGCTGGATCTGCAAACACAAGTCACTATCCTGAGGCAGACCAGTAGCCTACTTCTTTAGCAGCTGGTTTCTGTGAGTGGCCAGTGCTGGATATTTCAGCAAAGCTGCTTGTGGCTTCACATTCTCCTTTTGCCTAGGTAGAGGTATCATTGCTTTGAGTGGGAAAGCTACCTGTACAGATGTGATGAGATCTATGAACAGTCCTTGACACAGAAGACTATTATAAAATCTGGGGGTGGGGAAGTTGGTAAACACATTAGAAATGAGGATAAATTGTTCGACTTTGCAAAAGTTTTATAGTGACATTAAGTAATAAGTGGACCGTAAGTGATGTCTGGTACCTAAAATCAGCGCAGCTACCAATATCTGACAATGCCATGTGCTATTGAGAAATAGGTCCATCTTTAAGAAGCTGCAAATAGTGAATATTTTAAAATCTGAACAGAACAGTGAGTATCTTTCTGTAGCAAAACCACGCCGTATCAGAGTATAAAGTAATCAGATACTTTCAATGTAGTTAATAGTCTCCTATAAGTAAGATTTTGAAAAAAATTATGAGGAAGACAAGAATGAAAATGTGATTACTGAAAAAAGATAGGTATTTAGTCATAATCTAAAATTAACTGTCTTGTTGAACAATTACTACCAAATTATTAATATCACAACTCTTGATCTTCAGAAGACACACATTTTCATCTAAATACAATTCTTACTTGCACTGCATTTTGCTTTAACAAACAATGAAGCTTTCTTATTAAAATCTTTGGCTCAACAGGAATGCATTCTCATCTACAGGTATTTATAGCATACAGTGAAGCACGATACTAATTTACTTGTTTATAATTATTTGGTCATAGTACTTGATTTTCTCTGAGGCAGGTTAACTATACATCATAAAAGCAATCTTCTTTTAAGACCCATCAACCCCAAATTTCTCTGTGTGATGGATATAGAACAGAATGAAAACTATTTCTCCTTACTGCAATTTATGACCTGAACAAGACAAAAAATACGAGGAATAATGGGGGTGGGGGAAGGTGGATCTGAGTAAATCATCAGTCGTCAAAAAATTTTGGAAGTGAAGTCTGATCGATTTTCGTTTTTTTTTTTTCAGTCTCGGTATACACCCACGGAATTCTAGAGTTCATCTTTCCTGTGAGAGAAAGGCCAAGCACTGGTTTGCAGAGACATTATAGAAATGACACTTTTGTTGAAATACAATAGTTGGTGCATCCTTGGGCGATTTGCGCTTTACTGTGTTCTACAATTCAGTCTTCAGTCTGAAAAATGTGTATGCAGATCTTGTGCCAGTTAGGAAATCACTTCCAGTCAGTGCTGGAAGTGCACTGTGCAGTGAAGTGCAGAAAAATACTTCCAAATTTTGCTTGGCATGCTGGTTGTAATGCCACATATTTTAAACAACTAGGGAGACATTTTTTCCAGGAATGTATTTTTATCCATGGCATTGCCTCACAAGCTACATAGAGAGATTTCTGTTGAATTCATTTTAAGTCTTGGCTTTGAGCCAGACCCTCAGATATATTGCTCCTCCTATTGCTATACACTATTCCTACAGATCTCACAGGAAGAAAGAGACAGTGATTGAAGAGAAACCTCTACTACAACACTGATGTTTTACTTTGTCTTTGAGGGATTTGAATGGGGTGTCACATCCCACTAAAGACAGACTTTGAAAAAAATTAAAAAATGAAGAAGGTTTAAATCCATCTGAAATAAAGGGGCTGTTTGACTTGTGATCTTTCAGGCATAGACTCTGAGTCTCAGAGGCAGTGAGGAGAAGGAATTGTTCTGACCTTGGCAAGGTTAATCAGATGTGTTTGCTCTCCACCAAGAGCAAATTGCTACCTACACTCATATTTGTAGAACCTAAACCCCATTTCTTATTACCCACCTGAGAAAACAGAGAATATAGCACAGTAGTAGTTGTTTTACTGCTGCATGACAACATGCCCTTTCCCAGAAAGGTATATTTGAGGACAATGTTGACCCTATTCCAAAGTTCTTTTGCTTCAGTGATATCATTTGATGCTGCATACCCTTACAGCTATTTTTTTTCTAAAGCAAATACAATATGAAAGAAATAGGAGAAAATTAGGAATATAATTTGACTGTAATGCTTGGTCTTGTAAAAGCTGTCATTTGCTTCACGATCAGTTGCCTAAAATTTAATTTCAAGGTGTGGATACATATCAAAATTACAAAAGTTCTCTGTGTTAGGGAAATGCTTCCATTTCCCTGAAGCCTATTCCTTTAACTTTGCATTTGAACCCAGGAACTTCACAACAAATGATTTAAAAAGCCTATTGTTCCTTTTTTTTCTAGGAAGTTTAATCAATGTGTTTCTGTTACTGACCTAATTATATTGCAGTCTCCTTTCATCATAGAATCATAGAATGGTTTGGGTTGGAAGGGACCTTATAGATCATCTAGTTCTAGGCCCCCTGCCATGGGCAGGGACACCTTCTGCTAGGCCAGGGTGCTCAGACTCCCATCCAGCCTGTTCCTGAACACTTCCATGGAAGGGGCAGCCATAGTTTCTCTAGGAATCCTGTTCCAGTGCCACTGCACCCTCATAGTAAAGAATTTCTTTCTTATATCTGATCTAAATCTACCCTCTTAGGTCTAAAGCCACTACCCCTTTTGCTATCACTCCATGCCCTTGTAAAAAGTCCCTCTCCAGCTTTCTTGTAGGCCCCTTCAGGTACTGGAAGACTGCTAAAAGGTCGCCCCACAGCCTTCTCTTCTCCAGGTTGAACAGCCCCAACTTTCTCAACCTTTCCTCATAGGAGAGGTGTTCCAGCCCTCTGATCATTTTTCTGGCCCTCCTCTGGCCCCACTCCAACAGGTCCATGTCTCTCCTGTGCTGAGGGCTCCAGAGCTGGACACAGTACTCCAGGCAGAAGTATTATAGAGGGAATATCTGGATTATTTAATGTTTGTCTCTGCAGTCATCACCTTTATCTGAAGTACTGACTGAATGTACTCTTGTAGACTACAGAAACACCCATAACTCAGAGCTGCAAGAATAAAAAGCTTTTGTTACAGAATCGAATAAGGTGTTCTGTGAAGTAAAGCTGTTCACTTACACATGAACACTTAACAGTGATGTTTTTTCAGTCTGAAGATAAATTTCATTTCAGTCTTCCAAGTGTATAAAACTGCATAAACCAAGCAGAATGATCATAGCTGGATAACTTCTTTTACAATTAATATTAGCTAATGCTTTCCAGTGTAGCTGGTTATGTAAATGAACATTTCTTTGCACATGATATCTTTCATTATACTACAGAACACCACATTGTTTGTTTCATCTGACAGACTCCAAAACATTCACAGTGAGATAGCTTTAAGTGATATTGGAAGTGAGTGTCCTTGGTGGGAATACTATGTCTCTAATTAAAAAAACACATCAGGACCTATATATTGTCAGGCACCAAACCTAAATGGTAGTAGGTTTTAGAAAACATGAGTGCAAGCTATTCTGCCAGCTCACATATAATTACACTACCAGTTTTTGTCTTTCTATTGTGGTGGTCTCAGACCCTTCGAAGTGCTGGCAGGAAAGACCTCTGTAGGTCATCTAGTCCATCATCCTGCTCCGAGCAAGGTCAGCTGTAGCCATATCTGAGTCTTGAAAACAACCAGGAATGGATGTTTAGTAGCCTCTCTGGTGAACCCTTTTCAGTGCTGCACTATTCTGTTGAAAATGTTTTTCCTAAAATTCAGTCTAAAGCTAAAAAGCAGCAATTTCTGTGACTACCTCTTTTATATTACTTGTTACTATTGGTTCTCTTACATTTCTAATCCACATTCAAGTAGTTGTAGGCTGCTATCCTACTGCCCCTTAGCTCCTCTTCGACAGATTAAATCAACTCAGATGCTTCATCTTCTCTTTGTGGACTACGTCCTCTGTCTCTGGGCTGCTATCTGGATTGAAAACTTCTCATTCATGAAGCCTGGACTTCACCATCTTTACAGTAAGAATGCTGTAATTCTTCACCTCCTCCTCCTTGCCTGTGTCAAAGAAGGATGCAGTGTTGGCTGTTTTTCCAGTCAGCCGGAACCTCCTCTGAACATGAATTTTCTTAGATGAGTCTCCTCCTCATTTCGGCCAACTCCTTCAGTACCCCCAGGTGTATCCCATTCATTCCCATGGATCTGAAGATATTCAGCTGCTCTAAATAGTCCTCTAAAGCTTTTTTCTCCCTAACAGTCATCTACTTCCCTGCTGCCAACTACATTGATAGAAGCAGAGGTCTCAGAAGAGGGCTTTCCCTGCAAAGACTGAGACAACAGAACATGTTGAGTATTTCAGCTTCCTGATTTGCTCAATGACATGGTGCCCTCCCTCCAGATGCATGAAAGCCCCCCATGAAGACAAGAAATAGCTATTTAAGGCTCATCCACCACCTCTTCTGCCCCAGATTATCTGTTACAGAGCTCCAACACAACTTTTCAAACTTAGTCTCATCTCACCTTGACCTCTGGTTTCTTACTGGAGTTCTCCTACGTTCAAGCATCTCCTTAACAGAGGACGCAATTATCCCTCCTTTTCCCGCCGTGCTGCGCATGCTGAACAGCCTGTTTCATCCATGCCTGTGCTCCACTTTTTCATGACATCCCCCTTCCACTTTCTCTTTGTGTCACTGATCCCACTTTAAAATCTGAGATATCCAGGATCTTTCCCCAACAGGACTTGTTTCTCCACTGTTGCCAGGGCACTGGAGCTATATTTTTAGGTTAAATAGCTGCAGGCTGAAATGGAGTCTTCCTCCTACAGCCAGAAGTCACAGGCTTCCACCCTCCTGGGTGAGCATCCTCTTGCTGCTCCTGTGTTGCCTTCCCACCCTCAAGGTGGCTCCTGCCTCAGCAGAGCCTCTTGAATATCCTATCTGTGTATCATCTGTCATCCTTGATACAGTAAGGGCTGCTCATTTCTTGGCTAGGATTGTTTTGCTTGTTTTAATGAACTCAAGGAAAGCATGAAGTAGCAAAGATATCTGACTTTAGGTTCCCTTATTTCATTTTCAGTCTGAGTTCCAGGCCCTAGGAACACCTGTATGCAATATGGATAAAATTGCCTGGCTTGCACAGATGGGAAGTCAGACTAGCTGACTTCACAGTTACCTATGTACTTGAAATCTATGGTCTACAATCTTTTCTCCTTCTCTTTTTTTTTTTATTTGTGAAGCAGAATCCTCTTCCAGCTGTGAAGAACACAGGAGAAGGAGGTGTGTAGGAAGAAATGTAGTTGAAATTCTCCAGCGTAAGTCTAACCTGGCAGAGAAACAGAGAGCATCAAATGTGTAAAGCCTGCTTTTTGGAGATGAAATGCTATCTAGCTGGGCATGCAGAGAGAGGAAAAGCTAATGAACTGGTGTCCTACTGTGGGAGCGTGTGCTGGGGATCTCTGAAATCTAGCACAGCAGAAGAGATTTTTCTCTCTGTTTTGGGGGGAATCATACCTCACAGTACATGTTTTTCATTTTTGATGATTTTCAGTGGAGAAACTCAACTGTGTGTGTTTGCTGCTGTGAATCAGTTTCTCTGCTCTAACAGAAATAAATCTTGTGAAAAACTGACACAATTCTTCCTCAAAGGCAGAAGAACAGACATGTATTTTTAGGAACAGAGGCACCCTCAAGTGATCCACTCAGTCTCCGAATGAACCTCTGTCTACCACTGGACACAACTCTGTTTCAAGGTAGCCACAAGATGCTTCAGAGTAAGCTGCTCTGGAATAAAATCCTGATGGAGACTGTCTGAAGTCTCACCTGCCAATGGCTGGTTCACGCTTTGAAACATATTTCTAATTTCTCTGCTGCAACTCTTTAGTCTTTTGGAGAGACCCTGTTTAAACTTCCCAATCATGTAAGTTATTGAAATTAATAATTATTACTCAATAACATGTTATTGAATTTAATAAATGAAGTTACTGAATGCTTTCATTAGTTTCTCCTATATAGACTAAATACCTCGAGCATTATCAGTCTTTACTGGAACAAAACAAAGTTTAGCAGCATATGCCCATTCACTGAGATGAGTTCTTCCTGTCTATTTTAAATATTAGAGGCACATTTGACACTGAAAATGTTAACAATAAATCATGCTACTAGACTCCTGGACAGTATGAGAGGTTGATAGAGACTCTTGAATTTTATGAAACTTCAGGAGTGATTGAAACAGTAAACCAGTAAAGCTTACTTTGTTTTTTAACATATGTATACAGACCCACGAGTGTGGAACGACACCAGACCATCCTCAACAGATCTAAGTTGACCTGGAATCACTGGAATCAAGACATATGATTATTTACATTAACTGAAGTTACAGCCCACAATATTTAAATTGTATGCAAGCAAACGTCCTGTGGCTTGGATTTTTGCGTATCCTGACATAAAATGGTCTGCTTTATCAAGGAACCAAGGTCCTGATTCATAAAGCACCACTGACTTGAACTTATAACTAAAAAGAGAGGATGGGATACAGGCTTATTGAATGCAATGACAGGATCATACAATGGTTTGGGTTGGAAGGGACTTTCAAGATCATCTAGTTCCAACTCCTCCTGCCATGGGCAGGGACAACTTCCACTAAACCAGGTTGTTCAAAGCCCCATCCAACCTGGCCTTGAACACTTCCAGGGAGGGGGCAGCCACAGCTTCCCTGTTCCTATGCTTCACCTCCCTCATAATAAAGAATTTCTTCCTTATATTTAATCTAAATCATAGAATCATAGAATAACAGGTTGGAAAAGACCTCTAAGATCATAAAGTCCAACCATCCACCCAGTACCACCTTGCCTACTAAATTATATCCTGAAGTGCCACATCTACACATATTTTAAAAACCTCAGGGATGGGGACTCAACCACCTCCCTGGGCAGCCTATTCCAATGCCTGACCACTCTTTCACTAAAGACATTTCTCCTAAAATCTAATCCAAACCTCCCCTGATGCAACTTGAGGCCATTGCCTCTCGTCCTATCGCTAGTCACTTGGGAGAACAGACCAACACCTGCCTCACCACAACCTCCGTTCAGGTAGTTGTAGAGAGCAAGAAGGCCTCCCCTCAGCCTCCTCTTCTCCTGACTAAACCACCCCAGCTCCCTCAGCCACTCTTCATAAGACTTGTTCTCTAGACCCTTCACCAGCCTCATTGCCCTTCTCTGGACATGCTCCAGCAACTCCATGTCCTTCTTGTAGTGAGGGGCCCAAAACTGAATACAGGACTCCAGGTGCAGCCTCACCAGTGATGAGTACAGGGGCACGCTCACCTCCCTGCTCCTGCTGGCCACACTATTCCTGATACAAGCCAGGGTGCCATTGGCCATCTTGGCCACCTGGGCACTCTGCTGGCTCATGTTCAGCCAGCTGTCGACCAACACCCCCAGATCCTTTTCTGCCAGGCAGCTTTTCAGCCACTCTTCCCCAAGCCTGTAGTGTTGCATGGGGTTGTTGTGACCCAAGAGCAGGACCTGACACTTGGCCTTGTGGAATCTCATACAATTGGCCTCGGCCCATCAGTCCAGCCTGTCCAGATCCCTCTGCAGAGCCTTCTTACTCTGAAGCAGATCAACACTCCCACCCAACTTGGTATCACCTGCAAACTTACTGAGGGAGCACTCAAACCGCTCATCCAGATCATTGATTAAGATGTTAAACAAGACCAGACCCAAAACTGAGCCCTGGGGGACACCACTCATGACTGGCCGCCAGCTGGATTTAACTCCATTCACCACCACTCTCTGGGCTCGGCCATTCAGCCAGTCCTTTACCCAGAAGAGAGTACACCCATCCAAACCATGGGCAACCAGTTTCTCCAAGAGGATGCTGTGGGGAACAGTGTCAAAGGGCTTCCAGGTAGACAACATCCACAGCCTTTTCCTTATCCACTAGGCAGGTCACCTGGTCATAAAAGGAGATCAGGTTGGTTCAGGCAGGACCTGACATTGATGAATCCATGCTGGCTGGGCCTGATTCACTGGTTTTCCCTCACATGCCTGGTGACCGCACTCGAGATGAATTGCTCCATAATCTTGCCCAGCACCGAGGTCAGGCTGACAGGCCTGTAGTTCCCAGCATCTTCCTTCCGGCCCTTCTTGTAGATGGGTGTTACATTGGCTACCTTCCAGCCATCTGGGATCTCCCCTGTTAGCCAGGACTGCTGCTACATGATGGAGAGTGGCTTGGCCAGCTCCTCTGCCAGTTGCCTCAGCACTCTTGGGTGGATTCCATCCGGCCCCAGAGACTTATAAGTATCTGGGTGGCACAGCAGGTCATTAACTGCTTTCTCCTGGATTATGGGAGGTTTATTCCACTCTCCTTCTCTGTCTTCCAGCACTGGGGGCTGACTACCCTGGGAATAACCAGTCTGACTATTAAAGACTGAGGCAAAGTAGGCATTAAGTACCTCAGCCTTTTCCTCATGCTTGTTGGCAATATTCTCCCTTGCATCCAGTAAGGGATGGAAACTCTCCTTGTGTGGATTCCTGGCTGGACGAGAGGGGACATAGCTTGGTGCGTTGAGCAACCCAGGTTCCGATCCGGAGATGAGCCTTGGGAGCGGCTGACACGGAACCCTGCTGGGAAGGCAGAGCGACAAGCTCGGGACACTGGAGCAGGGGGAACGTCACCGTTTCCTGCCACACTGTCACTTCCTTCCTGCCACGTTGTTGT